>ENA-ORBV01009241-ORBV01009241.1-microbial-mat-metagenome-genome-assembly--contig:-NODE-9241-length-16250-cov-5.845731_pt1 | contig 16250 bp, 20 predicted proteins | sample MGYA00237777_ERZ505514 | MGnify/ENA primary metagenome ERZ505514 (study PRJEB26160, sample SAMN06269048) | microbial mat metagenome | isolation source: Oligotrophic lake microbial mat | place... | reverse complement strand
TCCCTTTTGTCAATAAAATTTGGATAGACCCCACTTGACTAGTTGGGGGCAATTTGGATAGACCCCACTTGACTAGTAGTTGGGGGCAATTTGGTGTCCAGTCCCCTCCAGTCGCCTGGGACTGGAAAACTGAAATTCAAGCCAACCAATGAACGCAACTGCCCATGCATCGTGGACGAGACCATTTGGCTTGTACAGTACGACGTAACGTTAAGTGCCACCTGGGACTAAAACTGCTGCTGGGCAATACCAGGCCGGCTGCGACTCCGAGTTCTAAAGATGCATATGGCGCGACGCAAAACACGTAGCTTGACACGCAATTCTCCGTCTAGCTCTAGCTAGCTCACCGTACATTGCAACTGGTGCCGCAAAATGCAACTGGTGCCGCAAAATAATACATGTGCCAACTTATGCTGCCATTTAATTCGTTGTCAAATAACCATTATATTGAAGTGTTCAGATCGGTATTGTACGCTAATGTACAGTGAAACCCTATTTGGCCTGTCGTACGGTACGTGAGAAAACGAAGTGACCAATGAAGTGACTTGGTGAGTGAATGGTGACTGCTACCAATGAATCATGCTGGGTACTATACCACATGTACAGTAGCACCGCTTCTTTTAAAAATACGGAACCATCGGGTACGAGTGCGCAAGAGCGCACCTGTTGATAAGGTTCTGTTGTGTTTGACAAAAGGATGACGGTGGACAAGCTCATCACGAAAGACGTCATCCATCAGAACAGCTTGGTCATGCTGAATCCTTCCAAGATGAAAACAATGTTGAATGTCGCACAGCTCCCACTGGTATTTCGACTACTTGAACTACGATCTATGATGACTTCCGGTTTGTTGTCTTGAAAATGTCGTGTGACTCTTAAAAAAGGTGGATTAGGAGTAACTCTAAGCTTCTTTTTAAGTAGGTACTTCCTTCGGAGTTGCAAATAAAAGATTGGAGTTGCCATCGGCCACCCAAAAAAAAGATTCACGGAGAGAACGACATTTTTTTACGAGCTGTACGACGTTTCGTATTTGTCAGGAATAAGGGGGCGACATCTCTGTAAAGTTCTCACGTAGTACTAGTTTGTACGTAATCAACCCCTTTATTATGATTTGCAAGCGACCAATTTGCATCCCACCAGTCTTCTTTAATTTTCTTGTTTTTGATTGTATACCGAAGGTGTACAGTAGTATTAAATACTACGGAGTCGCATCTTCATTCACTGATCCTAAGTGATGACCAAACGAACGACTAGTGAAGGATTGATAGGTTCTGGTATGTATTTCTACAGAACTCTCCTGTAGTGTGGATATAATTTCTGACGCGGAAGTACTTCCTGGTACTACCTTCAGAGTCAAAAATCTCGATGAAAGAATCACTGTGACAAGTTTAGTTGCTTCGAAGCAATCCCGAAACAATAAGTTTCCCTCGTGTATTTTTCGTGTGTTATTTTCCTGCCCCATCGCTTCTGACAGTGGTTTGTTTTATTTTAGTCTACCACTCAAGACAGTTAGCCGTCCTGCTCTGGTCACTAAAAACAGACTTGTTGAGAATCAAACACCGTGAGATCATCAGGGATTACACACGAGCACACCAGTAACGTCCTCCTTGAGTATTACTAACTCGTACCAGGTACAGGTTGGAACGAAGAAGGTATTTCGATTTCAGTCTCTCTTCCCACTAATTTATTATCTAAAAGACAAAAGCTGAAACCTACCCTGTACTAGCAGTTGATCATCATGAACCAACACAATCACCCACCACCTTCCCATCACCAACTTGCGGCGGCTCAGCCCTTTCTGGCTGCGGCGGGTCTTCCTCCACCAGGAGGAGCAGGAGTAGTACCTCAAGGAGCTGCTCCCATGGGAGACATTACTAGTCTATTACAGCTATTGGGTGCTCAAGGAGGAGGAGCTCCAGCTCCACCTGCTGCCGCACAACCACCAGCGCCTACAGCTGGTTCTTCCTCGGCTTCGACAAGTGGATTTGCGGCGCAAGCTCCTTCTGCTTTTGGTACGTATTCTTTACCTATGATACTTTGGACTTCTATGCCTTCTTTACCCAGTCTTTTTTAGGTTGCTCACACGTGACGTTCCGTATGATTCTTCCTTCCTTCTTTTTGTCTTTTCCTTTTCTTCCTCCCCCCATGACTCTACTCTATTGTTAGGCTCCTTGGCGGCTCCATCAGCGCCCCAGCCACCCTCACCACCACCCGCCGCCCTTCCACTACAGCAGGCTCTTCCTGCTGCTGGAGGCGGACCACCAGTACAGCCAGGTTTGGCAGACCTTTTGCCACTCTTGCAAATGATGAACAATGGCAATAACGTTGATAACAATCTGAATAATAATGCCAACAACATGAATCCTCAACTTGCGCCACAGCAGCCGCAGCCACAAGGAGGAGGTAAGCGAGTCGTAACATACTCTTCTCTTTCTTTGTCTCGTGAGGAATCCTGCATAGAAGCATAAGTACAGTAGCTCACTCTCCTCTCCTCCCGTTCATCTCATACGTACTTATCTATAGTAGGCAACGATAACAACCAGCTCCTTCAATTGTTGAGCTTTATGAGCAATGGCGGCGGCGGCAATAATAATAACAACGGCAACATGCCAGGCTTTGCTTCCCTTCCTACCAATTCTGCTCCTCAGCAGATGCAACCGCAGCAACAGGCACCACGAAGACAATATTCGCAGCAAGTGTCTGTGACGTCCGGTGGAGGTTCTGTGGCATCGGGTGTCTCCGCGGTATCCTCCATTGCCGTGCATCAGCAGCAGCGCCATCATCATCACCATCATCAGCATCATCGCCACCATCATCCGGCTCCTGGTATGTATTGTAGAACTGTACTGTATGAATGAGAGTAGGATGTACTTTAGCTAGCCATCTAGTGTGCTCATTCTCTTGTTTTCTTTCTTTCTTTCTTTCTTGCGACTCTTCCCTTAGGTGGATCTGTCATGAGCGGCGATCAAAAGCCACCAGCACAGCCTCCCTTGCAGCAACAGCAACCCCCCGTCCCACCACCCCAACCTCTGGGTCTTCCCATGCAGCAGCAGCAGCAGCAGGGACCTCCCGTGGCAGCAGCCGCAGGAGGAGGAGGAGCCCCTGGGGAACCGGCCGCCGAAGTCAACGAGTTGTTGGGCCGTCTATGCCAACTCTTGATGAATCAAAATCAACAACAGCAAGCTCAGTTATCACAACAGCAGCAACAAATAAATTTGCAGCAACAAGAGCAGCAGCAACGTCAACAGCAGCCTCGTAAGTTCTATCTCGTCTTTTGTCTTGTCTTTCTCTACTAGTAGTATCATGAATGGATGACTCAACTTCTTCTTCTCTTCTACTCTCTTCTTATTATTACTATAACAGAACCTCTTCAAGCTGGACAGCCGGACTTGAACAACCTCTTGTTGCAGTTGCTGGGAGCACAGAATGGCGGCTCCCCCAATGTCCACACGGTTTCGGATTCATCCGTCAACAGCATGAACCGGTCGTCCATGCTCGATACCTCGGACAGCAGTGGGGAAGGCTCCGGCAATGCCTCGGTCAATGAAAGTGCCGAGAGCGGAAGCAGTGGTGGTGGTGGTGGTGGCGGCACGGGCGGTCGGAGTGCCGTCAGCCGCGACAACAGCTACGGCGGCCACCAGATGAACGATATCGAATATCCCGGCCCCAACGATGTCATGTTGGGCCGAGGCAGTGGGACGTCGAACCACATTGGAAACATTTCCTTTCGCCTCTTGGTCAACAAGCACAAGCCGCGGTATGTCGCCGCCTCGCGGGTCGACAAGCCCAAGGTGGCGGGAGAAGTGGTGGATCTGTGGAGAAAGCTGACGCCTCCGGGACGCTTCTTGATGCGATGCGATGATGATCAAGGCGATATGAGTCTCTGGAGCGATGTCGGCGATCGAAGGGCCCGGCAAAAGACCAGTCAATGTCTGAGAGAAAAAGACAGGCCCAAGAAGGAACATGAACGCAAACGAAAGCGTATTGCCGAGCTGTGATGAGATGGGAGTCCTCTTGTGACTCTTTCACCGTGGGGTGTGTGGGATTGAGACCCCGGCATTTACTAAGACTACTTGGAGCAGCATGCATGGATAGTGTAGCTCTTTTTTTACACATTTGGCCCAACACAGGATGTTGATGGCCAAACACACACAAATATATATATACACTCTTTGAATATACTATTAGTAATGAAATTTGAAAATCATCTCTTTACATGTCGAACTGTGCCGCCTAGACTGTATACCGATCCCACCTCTGTAATACCTCTAGCCAGTAGCAAGTAGAGTAGTTGAAGGACACCTTAGTAGCTAGTAGTAGTTTCTTTTGCTATGTGAGGCGTGGAACGAAACCAAAATAACAGCGCAGCCACAGGCGGCCCCTCATTTTAGAGTACTTATTTGTGGTCGCAGCGTGCTGCAGTCGAACAGAATCGACAAAACTGGATCATGGATCACCCGTACTAGTACCCATGCTGAAGAATGTGCTGTAGTAACAGGTATCATACACGAACTGCTTTGTGAATGCTAATCATGTCTAAATGATCTACATGGCGGCGGCTTCATCCGTTTGAACTATAGATGAAGCGCTGACAGAATCAGCAGACAGTACTATGACAAATGGCGAAGATGGAAGTGGAAAACTGCAATTCATGACACCATTTTAAAGCTCCCTAGAGAAGTGCATGCAGCCAATGCAGCCGACTCGATTCCTGTCCCTACCAATGTCTGAGTGCGTCGAAACAATGGATAGGTGTACCATAAGAACCCCAGAACACTTTTCAAGCGATTCTCTGCCTTTCAGTGTCAGAGGAGGAAGTGGGTAAATGGTATAGTCTACGAACTCAACAATTCCTTTCCTCGTGATGTTCTCTGCATTCTCACATCCTCTTCATGCTGGTCAGCAGTTGAGCTCATCTTGGTAGCCAAAATGCGCGCTCAATACCAGATTTGACTCCAGTTTGCCCAAACATTGTTTCTGCGACACGGGCCTGGTACGCCCGTGTATGTGATCTGGCTGCACTCGTAATACATACTGCACAAATTTACTTTACATTGCTAAATTTGAAGTTGGAAACGCAATTCACGAAGGACCGTGTACATCTTACTGCTCTGTTTGCTCTGTCGAGTCAGCGCTAGTGCTTGCCTTGTGCCTCTGTTTCTTTTTCTTTTGGTGCTCCTTATACTTGGCCAAAAGCTCGGGGCCATATTCTTCGTTCCACCGCTGTTCGGTCGGCGCATTGCTGGCACCGCCTTCACCGTAGGAATCCTGCCGGACGCGGGGCAGCGTGGCATCGATCTTTTGCCATTGACTCTGTCGTTCAGGAGGCACAAACCCCAAACTTATAAACCAATCCAGGGGGCTATAATGTGGAATGTTGTAGTTGACAAGGAGCTCTTGGCCTTTTTTCAAAGCCTTGCGCCTTCCGTGCCGTAAACTGCGAACGACAAAGGTACCCGCATCGTCCTCCTCCGTAGCATCTACAAAGCCACCATGTTCTATCCATGTATATATGGATGTAGGTGTGGATGGGTGAGTCAGTGAGTATTGATGCGTAGACAGCCAAAAGGGATTAAGGAAAATCACATTTCACTCAGTGTGTTCCCATATTTTCAAATTGGCTAAGACAAGATACACTATCAACATCCAGTGGGGGACTAGTATGTCATGTACGTACCGAGTTTTTCTTTTCCAGTCAACTCTACAAATGCACCCGCACCAGCATCATGATTGATCATGTCCATCATGGGTACCATTCGCAAGGCCCCAAATTGTTCCGATCCTGCCGTGGCGCGAGATGCGACTTGACACAATGCCCATTCAAGATTCTCCACCGTTTTCATGCCCTCTGGTGTCTTGATGTGCTGCCCATAATCCCGGGCCAACCCATTGACAATTTTGGAAGCCTGTTTGTGGGCCTTCATCAATTCTCCCTTCCATCCATAGGTATCGACGCCCAGTTCTTCCTGGAGTGCCTGCATGGAATTTAAAATATAAGGTCTCAATTTGGGACTATATCCACAGCTAGGTTCCCACGGTAAGGAAGCCAGGTAGGGCAACCAACGACTGTGTCGACCGACACCTCGTTCATGAGCCAACAACAAAACCAACAGCACGGCATCGTCCAATTCGTGGAGACTGGCTCTTTTTTGTACTTCGGCTGGAATTCGTGGAAGGATGGTGTCCAAGGCTACCTTTCGTGTCATTTGAAAATTCAGCGGTACTCGGATCAAAACTTCCTCTTGCTTGTAGACTGGTTTGTCCGGTATGGGCGGCAACCAGAGGGTTGTATTTTCGGGATTGCGCAATAATTTTTGTTGTTGATTTCGACGCAAGTCGACCTTCTCCTTGGCGACTCCTGGAAAGCATTTCGATTGACAATTTTGATAGGAATTCCGGATCATTCCCACCCCTCTGGAAGCTCCACAAGGAGCGGGCATCATAACGCCCAAATCGGGATGAACATAGCCATTTTTCTCTCGTACAATGGCTTCTCTCAATACGGCAAAAATCTTTGGGTGCGACGGATGCAAAGGTCCATTTTCTTGGCCAACACTGTTGTTGTAGTCATCAAAATCGCTGCTACCAGAATTCCCACTCCCAAAGAACAAGGCTTTGGGAGATGGTATCAGGGAAAAGGGAGAAAACAATAGCCCGCGCAAGGATGATGATGATGGGGATGATGATGGCGACGACAACTCTTGCTTGGATGGCAGAAACAAGCCTTGATACCACAAACTGGATCGGATGCGAGCTCCTAATTCAATGCGCCAGGGTGCCACTTTATGGTTTGTGGCGGTCGATCCTAAATGAATGCCTCCCGTCAACCAACCACTGCCAATCCCAAAACCAAAGATGCAACCCAAGGTGACGCACCCCACAACCCAAACAATTCCTTGTTGTTCACGTCGAAACCATTCTTCGAGGATGGTCCACACATTTCTCACATTGAAATTGTTTTTCTTATTCTGGCGTTTTTGTTGCTGAGGGACCGCTGCATCGCCTGCATTGCTACCGCTAGTCGTCAGAGAAATGTCGTGTGAACCGTCGTTTCCGCTACCACCACCGCCACTGCTGCTGTTGTGACGATTGTGGTGTTTTTTCTTGGCCATGATTTTTTGCTGCACCGGGGTTAGGGGGCTACTACTCTACTACTGGCTATTATGGAAAAGGGAAAAGCTTCTGTGCTTGTTCGACTAATCTAATGGCAGTGCACAGTATTGTGATCTACTACTCTAGCTAGTAAGTACTAGTAGTACGACGTATCGTTGTGCACAACATGGGTGGGTTGGTGTAGCCGTTTGGTGTTAGCTTTTCTATTGCATTGATTGGATGGGTGGGACATGTGTTGATGGGAAGGGAATCTCAATTCCTTGGTAAGCGCACTTGCTCCAACCCTCTTTTCCGGGTCTAGAGATGTCAGAAAAGCAATTTCCTCTACTTTACAACACGCCTCCCATGTGTGCTAGCACAATTGTAGCTGTCTCTTCCAGCACACCACAAACAAGCTGGTCAGATCAGATCAATGATCCTTGCATTGTCCCAAAGAAACATTGCTTTCCCCCAGGTTGATGCTAGGATCCAACGTGGTTTTCCTGCCTTGTGCGATGCCAGGCTCAAAAAAACAATCTCACCAGCAGGGATGTAGCATTTTACTCAACGTCTTCATGATGGATGGTGAAACTGGTGTGCATGGTGACATTGCTGGGGGGGGGCACTCACATCCCAATGAAGTGGAATGGATAATTTTATTGGCTATAAAATCAAAGCGAAAAGTGTTGCCTTTGTGGAATTGCAACTGCAAACTGTGATGACACGATCAAATTGACATCTAGAACCAGGACAGCAATGAACACAAACGATCATGGAGGAAACAATGTCTTTCATGTCGGCAACAACAGCAGTGATGGCTTATCTTGTGCTTTTATTTTTGACACAATGCCAGACCAGTGGGGCAAAATCTTGCCCAGACTCTTTCAAGTTGACGCCACTTTGGCAACAATGAAGAAGCACATCGGCAGTTCAAGGTTCCAGTTTTCATGCCACACTTCCTTCAAAACAAGACATGCAAGATCCTGAAAGAATTTTTTAGGAGCACACAGTCATGACACTTGCAAATGCACAGTTGCACCAACTGCAGGAAACACAAGTGGCTTGGGCACGATCAAGAAAATTTTGCTCATTGCGTCAACAAAAACTGCAGGTTTGAATGACAATTTCAAACTTCCATTTGCTTCTTTGGCAATCCCTTCTGCAGCTGCTTTGGAGATCCTGCCTGCAGTGTCTTCAGCAATCCTTCTTGCAACTGATGTTCCTGTTGCTGTTTTGATAGATCGTTGGACCAAAGACGATTTGAAGGCATTAGGCGGTGACAAAAACCACAAGGAGCAAAAACAACTGCTTGTTCCACTCTACCCAAGAAAGGCAAGCACTGTGAATCTCTTTGAGTCTTCTGCTTTTGACATGTCCATTGAGCAGCCAACAGCCACGGCATCATTCATCCTCTGGCTAAAATGTCCAGAAGAAAAGAATGACTGACACTTGTCCCGTGGCGAAAAATTTGAAAATGCAGCTATCAACAGCCAAAGAAGGTCAAGTCAGTTGCTTTGCAATTGGACGGTGGAAGAAGATGATGACTGGACCCGGCCAAGCAAGGACAACAAGGCTGATCCAAAGACTTCACTTCCTGACCTGTGCCACCCACGATGTGGAGTGTTCCAAGACTTTGATCCCCAAGATCTGTGCTACCCACGATGTGCAACCAAGGAGCATTCCAAGACTGCAAAGACCAATGCCCCCCATGCCACCCACAACATCACGACCAAGATTGTGGAGCATTCCAAGACTGTGAGGACCGACGCCACCCATGATGATGTGACCAAGATCCCCAAGGTCGTGACCCCCAAGACTGACCTCCAAGACTGCAAATCATGACAATGCTGAAAAAATCCAAGACTGGCAAGGCAAAGCCAGCAAAGGCCAAGAATGACACTGCCAAGGATTGTGAGCCTGAGTTGAAGTTGAAGGCAGTCAACGAGTCCATCAGGCCCAAGACTAAGCACTCCCAAAAAGGGCATCCAAAAGCTTCGTGGCAAATGCAGCACAAAATCATTTTTATCGTGGCAAGTGACAAATTTAAAGCAAAACAACTCGTGACACAACCCAAACCAATTTATCTTTGTCTTCATCTACTCGATTATTTACAATGGCACCAACTGGGTGGAGAAGTCCAAGGAGTTTTTTCCACAAGGCCAAGACAAATTCAACAAACATGCTCACGACCCAAACCCTGACAACCTGGTGGTCGGCAATGTTCCATTCGACATGACCAAACATGCTCTGTCAAGTGCCAAAGAAATTGCCCACAGTGTGGGCACATGCAAGCAAGCGCAGACTGACATGTGTTGTGATGAAAAGAGAGTTCACAACGATGAGCTGGCATCCACCCACAAAGCAAAGCAAACATTTGCTAGCAATGTTGTGATGGAGACTGATGTCAAAATGTCACCGAAAGAACTCCATGCAAAAGTCGTCAGCATTGTTGACCCGTCGCTCGTGGCATCAAACACTTTGCACTATCCAGGCCAGTGCTGCTGTTTGCAGGGCTAGCATGTTTTTTACTACATTTTTATTTTACATATGGAACAATTCCATTTGGAGCAACCTTCACAGCTTCACCCTTTATAATCACATCTACAAGCTTTGTTTTGTCAACAGAGGCTAACATCTAGTAGCTATGGCATTGCAGACAAGGCACACAAATTGTGGGACTTGGACTTCGATCGCATTGGTTGAGTTCCAGTGGTCACGTGCCATTGCACGATCAATGGGTTTACGGATCTTAAGAAACTTGACATCAGGATTTTCTTTTCGATGAATCGGGATCACCACCTTGCACCGACGTTCCAGCTGTTGCTTAAGATGCAGTCCATGTTTCTCTTCTTCAGTGAGTTTCAAAACATTTGCTGCTTTGCTGAAGTTCACCATTGTGAACTTTTTCTTATCTCAAGGTATGGAAGTAAATTCACTGTGCCTTATCTACACTGCTGCAGCTACTAGATGTTAGCCTCTGTTGATAAAACAAAGCTCATAAGGGTGAAGCTGTGAAGGTTGTTCCAAATAGAATTGTTCCATAGGTAAATAAAAATGTAGTAAAAAACATAGCCCTGCAAACAGCAGCACTGGCCTGGATAGTGCACACTTCAATCCCCAAGACCTGTGCCACCAACGATGTCGCGACCAAGGCTGCAGAGCATTCCAAAATGGCGAAGAAGTGTTCTGAGACTGTGAAGAACCACCTCACCAATTATGTTGCGACCAAGGAGGCTGCGGAATATTCCAAGACTGGCAAGGCAAATAATGCCAAGACCTAGTCAAAGCCAGCAAAGGCCAATGATGTCACGACCAAGATTCCCAAGGCTGTGACCCCCAAGGCAGTCAACAAGGCCATCAGGCCCAAGACTAAGCACTCCCGAAAAGGTCGTCATTCCTTTGATAAAAGCTTTGTGTTGACAAAAAAATGCAAAGCTGAGAATGGGGGTGTTTTCCTCCAAATGTGTGCAAGGAAGACCTGCTCTTGCGGATTTTGAAGAACATGTGCCAAAGGAAGGATGAACTCAGCCAAAGCAAAAGAAACAATCTGGACTTCATTGACTTTGTTTGAGCAACAGAAAAAAGTCAATGCACTGGCTGTGCGCATCAAAAAATGGGATGACAACTGAAGTTCAAGAAGCTCCAAAAATTCCAAAAAGAGCATGTCCATTGCAAAGTTGGTCCCTGCAGATGACACTAAAGAAGAAGTCCAGCTTCATTCAATGAGTTGCTATCAAAAAGGCACAATGCTTCTTTTTTGTAGGACCAAGCTGGGCACACTTGATTTTGCTGATTGGATCAAGCCATGGATTGGAAACTTGAGAGGAGATGTCCCCCCAAAATAGATTGTTCCTACAGTGTCTTTCTTTCTCCCCTGACAATGACAACATTGTGTGCAACAAAATCCCTTGGCAGAAAATCAACAAAGCAAAGATAAAGGTTGCTGCTTCTGTCAAACTTTTGAAAGCAGAAAACAAAGAAGTGCAATCAAACGTTGGCTGCCCCCAAGATGGCATGGACTTTGATGATGTCACAGTGTTGCATTCAACCTGACAAACAACCAAAGGGAGCTGAACATGGTGCTAGAGACATTCTAATCATCTCCACACAAAGACAGTCATTCCAATCAACACCACACCGAACACGTCAGTCTTTGTGATCAAGAAGGTTGTCAAAGAAGCAGCTCATTGTTTGAAGACACAGAGTCCTGCAGTTTGCACAAAACAGTGTCGTTTCTTCAAAAAACACTTGCACATGAAGTTTGGCCCTCAAGGCACACACAAGGACACCTTTTTGTGCAGTCATGCTGAGGCAGCAGCTGCAGAAGAAGTGAACTTGATTCATAGAGACACCAGTGATGACAATTCTCGAATCTTGTTCTAGCTTGGGGGTGAATTCTTCCATTTCACTGCACCGACCTGACGAGACAATCCTGCCAAGAAAGTTTTAGACATGAAGCCCAACGGAAAAATCAAGGCTGTTGTGGAACAAGAACCTCCTTTTGACAACTCATGTCATGATGGACACAATGTGCCATGATGGCAATGGTGCCTATCACACAGGAGGCAATGACACTGGGAATCTGTCTTGCAGTTTTCTGTCAGATCATTAATGATGCCGCGATGAAGAATGACAGCCACATGTCTGGACAAATGCTGCCAAGAATAGTTGACACTGCAACCCAGACAAAAAAAAGCCACAGGGAAAGAAGCAAAAGGAACACATCGAGTGTGAATTGTTCAAGAACAAGAAGAGCACATGAGACAATGGATCCCCAAACCAAATCCCAACCCGGAACCGGAACCCAGTCCTGAACCATAACTGGAACCAGAATGCAAGCTGGAGCCCAAGCTGGAACCCAAACCAGAACCAAAAAGGGAACATGTCAAGGGGACGGAAGACAATGACGACAAACCGATCAAGATTCACGTCATTCATCCAACGTCGACAAACAAGTTGTCAAAGCAGCAGTGAACATCGGCTGTTGCACTTTCAGCCAAGAAGCAACTTCCTCCAACAGTGGCCTCCCCTCCTCCCGCCAAAAAGCTGTGCATACAGCAGACCATAGCTGTCACTCCTCTCCCCTGGCAACAAAATCTAGAAAGAAGGAGACATCTACGGCCGGCTGAGGTCTTGTTGAGATTCATGTGAAACATGAACAAATGTTTGAGCATGTGCGCGCGCTAAAGCTACTAGTAGTGGCAGGACCAACCACCGATCACAACCACGAAGAAATCTTTCGTACGCTACTCGATCCCGAGCTATTACTCTACTGCTACTAGCTAGCTAGCTAGCTAGCTAGCTACTACTAGCTAGTTCGTAGTATTCTGCTCAAACAACTAGCTACTACTTCTTAACTAGACTCACTGACTGGATGGATAGTATTAGAGACCAACACATACAGCATCCTCGTGTGGCATTTTCTTGATTTGATTGGTCTGAAGATAGCGAAATAGGACGACGACGATGGCGACGATGAGACTTAGCAGCAGCGCGAACAAGCTCGTTTTGAGAGGCTTGACAAGAGCTACCAGTTGTAGTAACGCAACAACGGGCAATGACATGAACACAGCAACAACGCTGTTAAAAAGGTCTTTGGCAACGCTGTCGACGACAGCTTCTACTACTAGTAGTGCGCCGCCTTTTCATCAAACTTTGACTTCTGTGTCTACGACCAAATTATTGCGGAAAAATGAGACATCTTCTGGTATGCGATCTTTCTCTACTGGTACCTTCCCCCCTCTTGGCGTGAACGCCATTCCTCAATATACAGTTTTCGGAGAAACTTGCATGGTCAGTTTCAAAGTGATCATGCCAGAATTTCGACTGCTCAAGAGCAATACTCTCGTGGTGGATAAAAGCAAGCATGGAAAAGTGATGATGGAATGGCTTCCTCGTAACGGCGAAGGTATGTAAAATGTTTTGGAACAAACGAAAGAAGGCATGTGTTGGAATGTATTTCTTTTCTTGCAATGCAACATTGTGATCTCATATTTCCGGTCCCATCTGTGCACCCACCAATTAATAGGCAAACCCGAACGTGAGCTTTCCATTCGATTTGCGCTGTCCCCTGAGGAATGCGGGTTGTTAGTAGACCAATTGCCCAAAAATCAACCCGTGGAATTTCTTCGCTGGATACCGTCTTATGATGACAATGACAGCCACAAGAAACCACCCAATAAATTGCTGGTTGTGACTCCCGGACAAGCTGGCATGGCATCCTTTAAAGTTGATTTTGAAAAAGATGGTGTGGGTGCACAACCTTACGGTCCAGGGGGTGCCACGGGACCATTGGAGGTAATTCTCCAAGCGGGAGAATTGCAAGTGGTTTTGTCGCTCATGAAAGATTCCATTCCGTATCTGCTGGGTTGGAATGTGTCGATGGACATTGCCCAAAATCGGGCGATTGCTTCGGCTATGAATGGTGGCGTTGGCAATACTCCTGGCTATGGCAATGCTGGAAATTATGGCGACAATGCTGGTGGTGGTGGCCGTGGTGGTGGACCGACGTTCTCTACTTCGGATGGCAGAGGAAATCCTCCAGGAAATCCTCCAGGAAATCCTGGTGGCGCCGGTAGCGGCTTCTACGATTAAAGGAAGCCTGTTGACACTTGACAATGTACTTTTATACAAATGAAATAAAGATAGATATACAGTGCATTGCCCCCATGAAATCCAAGCATTTTCCGGTGCTACTTTCCTGCAGAGTTGATGATCAAGGTCATTCTCATTCAGCTATAGGACAAAAATAGTCTTGCGAAGCTCTTGTCGGCACTGCATGGCTGAGGTTTGGTGCCCGTCGTGAAAAGTAAAATTAGCGAGTCGCAGACTGAAATAGTCTGCACGTAGAGAAGCCACTATTCAGATGTATCCTCAACGCACGCTTCGGTCGTGAGTGCTACCTGGGTTCCAAGGTGATCTGCGTTCTCTAAAGAAGACAGCACTTCGTCGCTATGAGGTCTCACTATCCATTATTCCTACATTACGTACACCTATAGCAGATTGTCGACGACAATAAGATCAAGAGTACAAATATATATAAAGAAATTGAGATGGTGCTACTGACATATGTGCTATTATTCGAATGATTCATTCTTTAGTATGCTTACTGTTGCTGCTGTGCTTGGGATTCGGCAATTTCACCAAGATAATCACAAAGGGATGGTCGTTGCCGGAGTTTAAAGTAGGAACAATCGATGTCTCGCTTCGAACTGACAATGGATTCCAATCGTTCTCTTCGCTCCTGGTCCATGACCATTTTCGTGGAAATTTCGTCGAGGGCTGCGGCGGTCACGGCATCGGCCTCGTGAACTTGTTCTTCTAGTAGTGACGGCTGTGGCTCCTTAGTGTTGTCGGTTTCCTTGGACACAAACTTTTGACGACCGGCACGATTCAACCGCAAACAATAATCAATGCGCTTGTCATCGACCGGAAAGGAGGACGTTCCACCATTGTGTGCGGGAATCATCAACCACAAGTCTTTCAACGTCGTATTGTCTTCTTCCAAGGCATTGCCCAAAAACAAGGCCGAGTATTCGGTAAAGTCATACGCACTCAAACACAATTCTTCCAGCGTTGTGTTGACGCGCAGCATATTGGCCAGTGCCAAAGTACTGGCATCGGCCGTCAAGTGCTCGTTGGAGTCTTGCCGTTGGAGATGACCGTCGACGACCTTCTTTTTGCCACCCAACATGGCTTCTTCTGGCAAGGGAGACAATTCTTGGGGTTTCAAGATGCTCAGCTTTTTCAACGACGTGTTTTTGCCCAAAGCTTGGGCCATGAGGACAATGTGTTCTTCTTGAAGTTCTTCGACATTGTGTAGCTTGAACTCTTGGAGGGTTGTGGATTTGCACAATTTAACGAGACACGATCCCGCCCATGTGGATTTCTTTTTCTCGCCGGCCGTATTAAAGGACGGAGGAGGTGCCAATCGACACGCCACAATGACCAACTTTTCCACCTTGCGACCTAGAGAAGTCACCAACTTTTCCATGCCATTCTTGCGCGTGCCACCCGCTTCGGCCGTCGTGCACGTGGTTTCGTACAAATAACAACGCTGGAGTGCTGTGTGCTTGTCAATGGCTTTGCCCAAGATGCGCATGCGTTCTTCATCGGCATCCAAGGTCAATCCATCCAGTGTCAATTCTTGGAGCTTTTTCAAACCCTTGTTGGGATGCAAGAGCGCCGTCAAGGCCTGCACGGGCATGGCAAAGGTTGTGCCAGCACCAGCGGCAATGGGCTCTTCATCCTTGGTTTTTTCTGCCTCTTCCACAAAATCATCATCCGAGACGATTTCCAGTCGCAACAAGCGAGGAAAACATTTCGCGACGGTCTGGCACAATAGCACCATATTGGCTGTCGCCGCTTCACTACTTTCCGTACAAGAAGCATCGTAATCTTGCAAGGCCAGTGTGATACACAAGGTCTCGAGACCTTTGACACGTTGTTTGATACGGGGACTGGTCATCTCCTTATCCTTTAAACGCTCGTGCAATTTCTGGAGTGTTTCCAACGTGTCCGCTAAGGAAAGGACGCGAATGTCTTGCCTCTTGAGGGTGGAATGGGCACTGCTAAAGGTAAGCCCGCCCGTGCTGCTGCCGCCACCACCACTGGGACTAGCAACACCCATGCGGCCATCCATGGGAAACAAGCGGCCACTGCCAGACGACAAGAAAAGGCTGCCCATCTTTTTAGTAGTATTAATTTTGTTTGGTTTAACGTTTGTGGAGATTACCGAAAGCTAATATATGAAGCTAGCTAGCCGCACTTGGAGTTATTACGGTGACAGAAGCGTATTGCTTTCTTTCTCTCCCTTTTTAGTTGTTATGAAAGAAGAGTGAAGAGATTTGATTGGAACTGCAGTGATAAAAAGGAATTGTTAGATATTTGTGCAGATTTATGTCAAGATAGATGAGAGGTTGCTACTAGCTAGCTCTTATTACGGTATGTTTAAACGGTGATGTTTCTTTCAGCTGTTTCTTTCTCCCTTTTTTGAAAGAAGCACGGTTTGATAAGATTGGAACTGTAGTGATAAAAGAAGAAAGATCTGACTCATGTCAACAAACAGATTGCAGAATGTTCGTTGTGACCGCCGCGGTAACCACTGGCTGCCTGTTCAGTAGCTAGCTATCTACTAGCTAGTACTACTAGTATTAGCT
>ENA-ORBV01009240-ORBV01009240.1-microbial-mat-metagenome-genome-assembly--contig:-NODE-9240-length-16251-cov-5.754050_pt1 | contig 16251 bp, 12 predicted proteins | sample MGYA00237777_ERZ505514 | MGnify/ENA primary metagenome ERZ505514 (study PRJEB26160, sample SAMN06269048) | microbial mat metagenome | isolation source: Oligotrophic lake microbial mat | place... | reverse complement strand
GGACGGGAGTTAGGGGATTGCGCGTTCCCTGCTGTCCCCTGTCGCGGGCATTGCTTCTCCGACCTGCTGTGTCCACAGGCGGTTGTAGAGGGGGCAGTCGAGCAGGAGCTGGTCGTGGGAGTCGAAGGCGATGCAGGCGCCGCGTTCGATGACCAGGATCCGGCTGCTGTTGCGGATCGTGGAGAGGCGATGGGCGACGACGAAGGTGGTGCGTCCCACCATCAGGGCGTCGATCGCCTCCTGCACCTTGGCCTCGGCGATCGAGTCGAGCGAGGAGGTGGCTTCGTCGAGCAGGAGGATCGGGGCGTTCTTCAGGATGGCGCGGGCGATGTTGATGCGTTGCGCCTGGCCGAGCGACAGTCCGTGGCCCCCGGTCCCGATCACCGTCTCGTGGCCCTGCGGGAGCTCGGCGATCTCGTCGTGGATGCCGGCGCCGTGCGCCGCGCGTTTGACCTCCTCGTCGGTGGCGGCGGGGCGACCGCAGCGGATGTTGTCGCGCACCGAACTGGTGAACAGGAAGGGCTCTTGCGTGACGATGGCGACCTTGTCGTAGACATCGGCCAGCCGATAGTCGCGCAGGTCGCGCCCGTCGTAGCGCACCACGCCCGATGACGGGTCGTGGAAGCGGACGACGAGGCTGAGCAGCGTGCTTTTCCCCGCCCCGGATGGGCCGGCGATCCCGATCAGTTCGCCGGCGCGGATCTCGAACGAGAGATCGTGCAGGACGTCGGTCTCGTCGTACGCGAAGGAGACGCGGTCAAACGAGAGGTGGTGCGGCGCCGCGGGGAGCGGGCGAGCATCCGGGCGATCGGGGACATCCGTGGTGGTGGCTAGCAGGTCGACGATGCGGCTGACGGAGGCGCCGCGCCGCTGGATCTCCACGTACGCGGTATTGAGGCTGTTGAGCGGGCCGTGCAAGGCCCGTATGCACATGAGGAAGGCGAGCAGCGACGGCCATTCCAGCGTCCCGTGCAGGACCTCGAGCCCTCCGACCACGACGACCACGACGATCCCGAGGCCGGCGATTGACTCGAGCATGACGCGGGCCAGCGACTGGGCGCGCACCATCTCGATCAGCTCGTCGAAGTAGGCACGCCCCTTGGCGAGGGCCGACCGTGCCTCCTCCTCCTCGCCGCGGTACGCCTTGATGATGCGGATGCCGCGCATGAGTTGCAGGATCACGTCGAACAGGACGTAGCCCGAGCGACGCAGCGTGTACGACCGCTTGAGGGTGCGGCGCGCGACGACGACGATGGGGAGGACGGTGAGCGGGAGGGCGGCGAGCGCCCAAAGCGTCAGGCGCGGGCTGAGCCAGATGGCCGAGGCGAGCAGGCCGAGCGCCATGACCCCTTCCAGCGCCAGCTTGAGTAACGACAGGATCACCGTGCGCAGCTCGGACACGTCCTGGCGCACCGTGTGCACGATGTCGCCGTGCGAGTGGCGGTCGAACACAGAGAGCGAGAGGGACAGCGGGTGGCGGATGAGGCGCTCCATCATCCCCAGCTCGAGCACCTTGACTAGGCGCTGCTGGGTGACCTCGTTGTCGTAGGTCATCACGCTCGCCCCCACATACGTCCCGACCAGCAAGATCGCGAGCAGGGTCAGCGCCCCCTGCGGCCCGATCGCCTGGGCGACGGTGCCGGCGAGTCCTCCCGTTTGGCCAATGATGCCGCCGAGGAACTCCTTGATGAGGAGGATCGAGGCGGTCATGAGCGCCGATCGGCCGAGCGACGTCACGGTGAAGCGCACCAGCGCGCGCTTCTCGTGTCGAAAGAGGGCGACGAAGTGCTGCTGGCCGGGTAGCGTCATCGCGAGGCGCGTGGAGAGAATGCGGGGAGTGGGAGCCCGTGCACTGGCTCCCCGGCCCCCCGGCGCGGCGCCCTAACGGGCTCCCCGCCGTGCAAGGTACGCCTCGATCGCCGCCAGCGACACGAAGTGCTCGATGGTCACGTCCTCGGCCGGGACCGCGACGTTCGTTTCCTGCTCGATGTAGTGCACGAGCGACATCACGCTGAGCGAGTCGAGCAGTCCGCTCCCGAGCAAATCTTCGTCATCGGCGATCGCACACCGGCCTGGTTGAGCAGGTCATGGGTGATGAAGCGGGCAATGCGTTCCTTCACGTCGAATCCTTGTGTCTGGGGGCAGTCTCACGGCGGCGGGCCAGTGCGCGGCGATCGATCTTGCCGGTCGAGGTGCGCGGCATGGCGTCGAGCAGCTCGAGCGGTTCGGGGATCGCGTAGCGGGGGAGTGCGGCAGCGAGGTGCTCACGCAGCGCCGCGAGCGTGAGCGTGTGCCCCGCACGCACGGTCACGGCGCCCTCCACGTGCACCGACCCATCCTCGTCTGGGACGGCGAAGGCAGCGGCCGACTCGACCGAAGCGTGCGCTCCCATGACGACCTCCACCTCGTCGAGTTCGATGCGGTAGCCGCGCGCCTTCACCTGCCGGTCCTTCCGCCCGTGGAATTCCAGCATCCCGTCTGCGCGCCGGCGCACGAGGTCACCGGTGCGATGGTAGGTGTCCGAGAGATGGCCGAAGACCGGGCGCGACCAGAGGGCACGGGCGTCGAGATCGGGGCGCCCCCAGTAGCCGCGCATCATGGTCGGCGTGCGCACGAGGAGTTCGCCCGGTTCGCCGTCGGCGACCGCCTGGTCTGCGGCATCGACGATGCGCGTCTCGACGTTGGCGTACGGCTGCCCGATGGGAATCGGGGCGTCCTCGCCAGCCGCAAGGGGCGGGACGATCCAGGAGGTGACGCCGTTGACCTCGGTGGGGCCGTAGACGTTGGAGAAGCGCGCACCCGGTAGCGCGGCCATGAGGGCCCGCAGGTGATGCGTCGGGAACGGCTCCCCCCCGAACAGGACCCAGCGCACGGACGACAGGTCGCGCTTTTCCAGCGCGCCATGCAGCAGCAGGTGCGTGAGCGCCAGGGGAACGGCGTACAGCACCGTCAGCCGCTCGGTCTCGATCAGGGTCGCATACGACGCCGGGAGGCGCGTGTGCGCATCGGGGATGATGACCGTTGTCGCCCCGGCCAGCGCCGAGGAGAAGTAGTCCATCGTGGACAGGTCGAAGTGCAGCGGCGCGTGGTTGCTCATTCGGTCGTCGCCGGTGAAGCCGTAGGTGTCGGCGGCGACGCGCGCAAAGGCCAGCGCGCTGCGATGCGAGTGCATCACGCCCTTCGGCGTTCCGGTGGAGCCCGACGTGTACAGGACGTACGCCAGGTCCATTTCCACGAGGTCGGGGTCGTGCGCGACGATCGGATGCGCCTGCACGTCGCCCCACGAGCATGCGCGCACGCCAGTCGCGGGGGGCGCATCGACGCCAACAACTCACTCGACCGGGACTCCCTCGGCGAGCAGCTGCTGCAACGCGCCCAGGCGGGACGCTTCGGTCACCACGTGTCGAATGCCGCAGTCGCGCACGATGAACGCCTGGCGCGCGGGGGGCGATGACGGATCGAGTGGAACGTAGGCCGCGCCGGCCTTCATGATCCCGTGCAACGCGACGGCGGCGGCCAGTCCCTTGCCCGCATGGATCCCGACCCGATCACCGCGCTGCACGCCTTGCGCCCGCAACAGCCCGGCGAGGCGGTCGGAGCGCTCGGCGAGCGCCGCGTAGGTGAGCGACGCCCCCATGTACCGGATGGCGTCCCGGTCGGGGGCGCGCATGGCGGCGCGGTCGACGGCGTGTGGGAGGAGATACAGCATGCGAGACAGAGGCCGAGCAAGCGAGCGATGATGTTGCGCTGGATGTCGGAGGTGCCGGCGTACAGCACGCCACCGACGGTGTCGCGCAAGTCGCGCTCCACTCCGCTCTCGCTCAGGTAGCCGATGCCGCCATAAATGCGAATGGCGTCCAGTCCCGACTCCACGAACGCCTCGCTGAGATAGAGCTTGAGCAACGCCGCCTCCAGCATGGCCGGCTGGCCGCGTTCGACCATCCAGGCCACCTTGTACAGCAGGAGGCGCGCCGTCTCGAGGCGGAGCTTCATGTCGGCCACCCGGTTGGAGACCGACTGGAACTTGCCGATCGCCTGCCCGAACTGCTGGCGGGACCCGGCATAGGCCACCGTGCGTTGCAGCTGTCGCTCCATGGCGCCGAGTTGCGACGCGAGGATGCAGCAGCGCTCCACCTCCAGCGAGTGGTTGGCGATGCTCACGCCGGCGCCCTCGGGTCTCAGACACGCGCTGGCCGGCACGACGCAGTCCTCGAAGTGCAGCGCGCCAATCGGGACGGTGCGGAGCCCCATCTTGTGCTGCATCGGTGCGGCCCGTAGCCCGGGCGTGGTCCCCTCCACCACGAAGGCGGAGATTCCCCACTTCCCGCGCGACGGCGCCGTGCTGGCGAAGACCAGGACCACGTCTGCGAGCGGGGCGAGCGAGACCAGGCACTTGGTCCCGTTCAGCACGTACGTATCGCCGCTGCGCTCGGCGCGCATCGACATGTTGAAGGCGTCCGAGCCGGTCTCGGGTTCGGTGAGGGCGTGTGCGCCGATGAGCGTGCCCCCACACATTCCCGGGAGGAAGCGCCGCTTCTGCTCCGCGCTCCCGAAGCGCACGAGGGGGCGCTGCACCGTCCACAGCTGCGCGTTGAGCGCAAACGGGAGTCCGTTGTCGGGGCACCCCTCGCCGAGCCCCTCCATGACGAGCATCGAGGTGGGGAGGTCGATGTCGGCGCCCCCGAACTCCGCGGGGACCGAGAGCCCGAGGATCCCGAACTCCGCGCAGCGGGTCCATTGGTCGCGGTCGAACGTCCCTTCGCGGTCGCGTGCCTCGAGCGACGGGTCGCTCAGGGCGCGGGCGGCAAAGTCGCGGGCGGCGGCGCGGCGGGCCAGCTGTTCGTCCGTCCATCCGAAGTCCATGCGTTCGTCCTATCCCGACGCGCTATCGGCGCGAATGCCCAACAGCGACTTGGCGATCGGGACGAGCGGGACGTTGAAGTTCATCGTGCGTTCGGCGACCCAGAGCAGGCCGATGGCGATGAGGGCGACCGAGCCGGCGCGCATGATCGTTTGGTAGACGCGCAACTGTCGGGCGAAGAAGAGAATGGGGAAGATGGCGGTGATGATCGCGACCTGGCCGATCTCGACCCCGAGGTTGAAGCCGAGCAGGGACAGGACGAGATGCTCGGTCCCGAGGCCGAGGTCACCGAGGACCGTGGCGAAGCCGAAGCCGTGAAAGAGGCCGAAGGCGAAGGCGATCGCGGCCTCGTTGATCCGCGCCACCGGCCACAGGTTGTGCAGCGCGGCGATCGCGATGGAGCCGGCGATGACCGACTCCACGAGGCGCGACGGCAGCTCCACCACGCCTAACGCGGCCAGGGAGAGGGTGATCGTGTGCGAGATCGTGAAGAAGGTCACGATCGTCACGATCTTGACCAGCGCCCCGCCGAATCGCTCGGCGGGCTGCCAGCGTCCGTCGCGCCGCGTGAGCACCGAGGGGAGGATGAGGGCGACGAGGAAGAGGATGTGGTCGAGCCCGATCCAGATGTGCCAGACGCCGAGCCGCACGAGGGCGACAAAGCCGCGGAAGAGGGACGAACTGGTCAGGTCGAGCACCTGCGTGGACGCGGCCGGGGAGTGGATCGTCGACACGTTCATCTCGTTGTCGAACGTCCCGGTCCGCCAGTTGTGTTCGATGACGACGAGGTTGCGGTGCAGGTTGTCGAGTTCGAAGAACGGGTTCAGCGTGATGGTCACGCGTTCGGGCGGGGGCGAGCTGACGAGATACTCGAGCAGCAGGTATTCTGCGTTGTCCGCGCCGCGGAAGCTGAAGTCGCGAAACGCCGGGACCAGGCGTGTGGCCCCGTCAGCGAGGGAGAAGTGCTCCTCGGCGTAGCGCCGGATGACGGCCAGCTGGGCCTGTACCTGCTCGCGCGTCGGCCGCACGGTTGGATCCCACCCGAGGGTCAGGACTCCCTCGAGGTCGGCGAGGTTGAGTTCGAGGCGTGCGATGAGCGAATCGCCGTGCAGTCGCAGGAACAGGTAGCCCTGCCGCGGCGCGTGGGCCATGGCGCGGTCCGGCGTCGCCGCCGAGACGAGCGCGAGCAAGGTCGCGAGGACAGCGAGGCGGATCGTCTTCATCGTCACGCAGTGGGGGGACAGCTCAAGATCGAGCGGGCTCACCCATCCCACTCCGGCGGAGATGGCGCTGCCATAGTGCGCCTTGGCCTCCTCGATGCTGGCCAGACCGAAGCAGACGATCGAATTCACCGCAGGAAGATCGAGCGGGCTCACCCATCCCAACTCCGGTTTCGACGAGCCAAGCATGATCACCTCAGGCCCGAAACTCATTTCTGCGTGCGTCATAGTGCCGTCCGGTCCGGGGACGACCAGCAATTCGGAGAAGCCGAACGCCTGCGCGAGGAATTGCATCGCGGCGGCCGGGTCGCGATAGGAAAGACAGGGTCGGAGCCATGGGACTCAACTCGCCGAGTCTCCGGACAACCCGGGGCGGTTCACCCACCGAGTCTACCGCCACTTCTTTTCGGAAGTCGTGACCTAACGTCCTGTGAAGGTGCCGTGGGCACTCATGCGTCTATTCTCGACTCCTTCCCTAACGCGCGCACCCGCGAGTACCGCAGGAATTAACGAGCCAAGAAACACCAAGTGATACCAGAGCGGGAACTTGTCCCACAAACCGTAGTGGACCGGTATAAACACACCGAGCAATGCGGTGCCGAGAATCAGCGGCAAGCGTTTGTTGGCTGGAGCCAGACTGGCAACAACAAGGCCAGTGACCAACGACGCGATGATCGCCAGAGTCAGGCGCCCCCACTTCATGGCGAGCGTGAAGGCCATCGCAGGTTCGGCCACTGCGTAGCCGGACATCTCCAGCCGCAATAGCAGGTTCAGTGCAGAAAAAGGTGCCGACTCGGCGGAGAGACATCCGAGACACAACAGCGGGATGTTCGACGGCTGATTGCGCTCAACAGACCGCGTCTCGATGTGGCGTATCTCGAAGAGTGGGCAACGCAGCCGAAGGTGGACGATTTGCTCCCCGTGTTTCTCAGGTGAACGGACACGAGATTGCGCGCGCAGCGCGCATTCCGAAATGCGCTGTCAGCAGCAAGCATCGTAGAAGGCCGGCGACAGGTGGACGTTGCGTCGGAAGAGCCCCTCGTGCAATGGGATGGTGACGGTCTGCGCGCGGGGCTGGCGTATGCTCGACCGTGAGACCAGCAACACGCGACGACAGCGTGTTGGAAAAGTTGTTCACGGCCGGGAGCGGGATGTTCTCCGTCGAGATCGTCGTGGTTGAGGCGCCGCTCTCGCGGCGGCGCTGCGTTTCACCGGTCGCCGTGACGACGACCTGGTCGATGACGACCGCGGAGGCGCCGAGCGTGATGTCGGCGGTGGTCGTCTGCCCTCCCGTGACGGTCACCGACGGGGTGGTCTGGGAGTAGCCGAGACGGATCACGCGGAGCGTATAGGTCCCAGCCGGCACCGACGTGATGCGGTACTCGCCCTGCTCATTCGAGCGCGCGCCGCGGACGGTGCCCGCGAGCTGCAACTGCGCCTCGGCGATGGGCAGATTGGTGCCGCGATCGAGGACCTTTCCGGCGAGCGTTCCGGTTCCTGCCTGCGCCACCGCAATGCCGCCCACCCCGAATAGGGCGACGGCGATGCCGAACAGCTTGCTTCGCCAACGAGAGTTCTCTTGCATGGTCCACTCCTCCTGAAAGGCGGAAACCCGCCTCGTCTGCCGGGGTCAGGGCGCGCGAGGCGAGGGACGACCCGCACCATGCGGATCTGGATGGGGATGGCATGCCACACCCCGTGGTCCCGGCGCGACCGAGGGGGAGGAAGCGCGCCCGCCCGGGACGGAAGGAATACTGGCGCCTCGACAGCGCGTGCACAATCGAGCGAGGCAGACTCCCCGCAGTCGAACGGCCGGCCGGAGCGATGGGGCGAAGCGTTCCGGCGCGAGCCTCGCGCGTGGGGGGAGAGCTCCATTGGACTGTGCAGGCGCCTCACCCCCAAGATGAGATCGTCAGTGATCGGGCACTCTTCGAGCTGGACGATCGCACGCACATCGTCCCAGCCCTGCAGCCCTCACCTCCATTTGAACGCCCCTCGGCCCTCCGTCCCTTCGGCGGAATCCTGATACGGGCAAGATCGCCAAGTGCGGTCCGCAGCACGACGGCCACGAGACCGTCGAGCCGGCCGGCGCGGCCGGCGCGGGCGGCGGACGGAACTTCTCCGGTCCACGAGAGCCCTCGCGGGCGGTCGAGTCGGCGCGGTTCCGGTCGCGATGGCGCGTCTGTCCTCCCGCGCGCGTATGCCGTGCGCGAGGGTGCCGTGCGCGAGGGGGCCGTGCGCGAGGGGGCCGTGCGCGCACGTGGCGATGGCACTGGGCGAACTGGGCGAACGTGTCACGGACGAGATCCTCGAACGGTTCGGGCATGACCAGGAGCGATTCGCCGACCTTGGCGGCTACATCTACCATGCCCGCGTTGACGCAGTGCTTCAGGGACTCGGCTTCGACGCCGAGGAGTCGAAGACCCGGCTCGTGTCATCGCGCTCGGGAGGCGAGCGCGGGCGTGTGGGGCTGGCGGCGCAACTCATCGCCCCCGCCGACCTCCTGCTGCTCGACGAGCCCACCTACCACCTCGACCTCGACACCACGTCGTGGCTGCAGGAATGGCTCAAGGAGGCCGACGAGACGGTCAGCGTCGTGTCGCACGATCGGGCGTTCCTCGACGCCATCTGCACGAACATCCTGCACGTGGAGGCGCGCACGAGCGAGTCGTACAGGGGGAACTACAGCGCGTTCGTTCCGCAGCGTGCCGAGCGCCGCCTTGCGCGCGAGCGTGCGATGGAGAAGCAGCGCGCGTTTGTGAAGAAGGAAGAGGAGTACATCCGGCGTAACCTCGCGGGCGTCAACTCCTTCCAGGCGAAGGGCAAGCGCAAGCGGCTCGAGCGCCTGCCGCGCCTCGCGCCGCCACCGGGCGATCCAGCAGCGATGAACCTCCGCTTCGAGCCCGCCGAACGCGGCGGCGACCAGGTCGTCGCGATCAAGGAGCTGCGCGCCGGCGTGGTTCCGGCAGGACCTCGCCGATCTCCGGCTCCGCAAGTCGATGTCGGACGCGATCCAGGACCAGCGGCCACTCTGGAACCGCGGTCAGGTGCAGAACCATCTGGGCGCATTCGGCTTCAGTGGCGATGAAGTGTTGCGCGAGATCCGCTCACTCAGTGGCGGCGAGCGTGCCCGCATGGCGCTCGCAATCATGACGCTCTCGCACGCCAATCTCCTGCTGCTCGACGAGCCGACCAACCATCTCGACGTCGAGAACATCGAGGTGCTCGAGGACGCGCTGGACGAGTACGACGGCACCGTGCTGCTGGTGAGCCACGACCGTGCCTTCCTGCGCGAGGTTGCGACGCGCGTCTGGTCCTTCGAGGGCACGCGCCTGGTCGACTTCGATGGGCCATTCATCGAATGGGAGGCGGATCGGGCAAGACGCGCGTCACGGGACAGGCGTCCGGCGGGCGCAGCACAACGGTAGGGCGATACCGATGCCCTGTCAGCTCCGACTGTGGGGACCCGCGAAGGTTCGGTATCGCTCGACGCTCACGCCAGGAGTGCGACTGTGAACAGGCGAATTCTCAAGAAGCGCGCGAAGCGGATGAGGGAGTTTTTGTCCGAAATGATCTGCCGTCTCGATGAGCGCCCGCGACACGGGCCGATGGCCGAGACGTGCCTGGAGGTCGTACTGATATTGCTCGACGTATCCATCTCACTCTACTTCCACGATCTCCGAAAGCTTCAGCGGGGATCGCTTACTCACACCTGGATCTCGGACTCCACCCTCCCTGAACTTCACGAACCGCATCCTGATCGCATGGAATTGAGCGGAACGCTCACGTACAGCCGCCAATCGGACGATTCCGTCGTGGCGCGGGTTCGCTATCGGCTCACCGCCGAACGCGGTCGTCGCGGGTGGGATCTTCTCATCGTGACTGTCCAGGACGGTTCCGACCTCTCCGACCCGACAGCAAGCCGACCGATTGGGGCGGGCCTTCCCTGATGGGGCGCTGGTTGGCGCATGGGACCGGGGGCGCCCTCTTCGCGATGGCGCCCCCCCAAGAAACATTCCCCCTACGGCACGACCGTCGCCGTCCCCTTCACGAAGCGGTCCAGCCACGACACCGTCTCCCACAACGTGTGGCCGATGCTCTCGCGGGCGCGATAGCCGTGCGCTTCGGCAGGCAGCTGCACGTAGCGCGCGGTCTTCCCGTTGCCCTTGAGCGCCGCATAGAAACGCTCGGACTGCACGGGATACGTTCCCGTGTTGTCGTCCGCCATGCCGTGGATCAGCAGGATCGGTGAGGAGACCGAGTCCGCATAGTTGAACGGCGACATCTTGCTGTAGATCTGCTCGGCGTCCCAATACGTCCGCTCCTCGCCCTGGAAGCCGAACGGCGTGAGCGTCCGATTGTACGCACCGCTCCGGGCGACGCCGGCACGGAACAGGTTGGTGTGGGCCAGGAGGTTGGCCGTCATGAAGCCACCATAGGAGTGACCGCCCACGGCGATCCTGGCGCGATCGGCGACGCCCATGTCGACGACCTTGTCCACTGCCGCCTTGGCACTCGCCGTGAGCTGCTGCACGTACGTATCGTTAGGCTCGGCGCCGTTCTCGCCGAGGATCGGCATCGTCGGATTGTCGAGGATGCCGTAGCCACTCAGCAGCAGGAAGAGGTGCGACGGGCCCGTCGGGCGCACGAAGCGATGCGGTGACCCGACGACTTGCGAGGCGGCCTCGCGCGTCCGGAACTCGAGCGGATACGCCCAGAAGAAGAACGGGAGCTTGCCGTCGCGCCCCGGCTCGTAACCCGGCGGCAGGTACATCGTCGCCGAGAGCTGGACGCCGTCGGACGCGTGTAGGTGACGAGCTGGGACTTGACCCCCGCGAACTGCGGCGCGGGATCGGCGAAGCGCGTGAGTTGACGCGGTTGGTCGCGACCCGCCAAGTCTCGCACGAAATAGTTAGGCGGCTCGGACTGCGACTCCCGCATCGTCACCACGCGCGCGCCGTTTGCGTCGAGCAGGCCGATCGGCTGCTCGTAATACGGCGCTGCGGACTGGAAGACGCGAGTGGACTTGCCCGTCGCGAGGTCGAGCCTGTCGAGGAATGGCTTCTCGCCCTCCGCGGAGGCACCCTGCCCAATGAGATACGCCGACTTCCCGTCCGGCGTGGTCGTCAGGACCGCCTGACCCTGCGCATTCATCTGGGTGACGAGGTTGCCCGGGTCGCCGTACCGATCCTCGGACGAACGATCCCACAGCAGGCGCGGCGCCACGGAGGGATTCGACGGATCGATGATCCAGGTCTTCGCGCGCCGGGTCTTGGCGCGCTGTTCACGCACAATCGCGAGGTTCGCGTTGCCCCACCAGATGGCCCCCGCGCGATCCGTCGTCTCGAGCAGCGTGCGCCCCTCTCCGGTAAAGGGGGCGTCGAGCGTAAGGATGCGGTCGCGCTTCGCCGCCGCGACTTCGGAGTCGCCGTTGTCCAGCGCCTCGATCCAAACGAGTGTTGCCGGCGCATCCGAACGCCACCGCGCACTGCGCGGCCCCGGCACGGCGGCATCCCCGCCCCACGGCACGCGCTCGACCAGGGGGCGCGCCGTCAGTACCTTCGCCACGCTCCCGTTGAGCGACACGATCTCGGTGCGCGTGGGGAAGTAGAAGAAGGGGACCTGGTACGAGAACGGCTTGGTGAGCACGTTCTGCAGCAGGAAGCGCCCATCGGGGCTCGGAGTGACTCCGGCGTACATCGCCGGGCGGCCGATGGGACTCACGCGTCCGTCCAGCGTCACTTTGGCGAGCTCGCTCCTGCCGTAGTACTCGAACAGCTTCTCGTCGTGGGGGCTCTTGAGCAGGTCCTGATATGTGGCGGCGCGCTCCTCCCGCCCGCCCGCAGTCTCCTGAATGATCGGCCCTTCGGGCGTCGACGCGGGGACAGGCGCCGCACCCCGTGCTGCCGAGACAAGCGTGCACACCAGTGCGGGTTCGCTGGACAGCCACTCGCATGGCGTCCCGAGCATGGCGTTCAGCCGTCGTGCCGAAACCTGTCGCGCGGTCGCGTTGGCGGCGTTCGCCACCCACAGCGTGATGCCGTTGCTCGTGGTGACGGTGAAGGCGATGCGATCTCCCGAGGGGGCCCAGCGAATGTTGCCGAGGGTGGCCTGGGGAGGAAGGGTCATCGCCACGGTGCGTGCCGGCCCGCCCGACACGGCTTGCAGCTGAATCCCGATGAAGTCGAACGTCCGCGTGGGGCCGTTCGTCCGGGGATCGAAGCGGAGGCCGCCCAGCTTCACGTCCGGCGCCGCGACCTTTTCGATCGACGGCAGGCCGGGCCGGCGCAGCAGGACGAGCTGCGTCTTGTCCGGGCTCATGCTCGCAATCGGGAGCGGCTCGGCGTCGAGGATCCGGCGGATCGCATCAGGGGGATCGCGATACTTGTCCTGCGCCTGAGCGGCGGGCGCGAGAACAATGGTGGCGAGCAGGGAAACTCGCAGGAGTGCGCTGAGACGAACCATGGAGACCTCGCGTTGTTGGCGGTTGGAGCTTCCGCCGGTTGCCCGTGACGGGTTAAAAAGTCGCGCGCGGGCCACGGGGCCGAAAGGGGGCAGGTGGCCAGCCGGCTCTGCTTTTCAACTGCGGCCTCAACCGCGTCTCGCTGCCTCGATTGCGGCGATGTCGATCTTCTTCATCGTCGTCATCGCGTCGAACGCACGCTTCGCAACAGCGGGATCGGGGCCGCAAGCTGGTCGGCCGTTGCAACCTGAAACGAAAACGCTTCGGGTATGCGTGAACGTCGATCCGCCGTTGAGCCTCAGGCACGGAATGCCTGCCACGGTAAACCAGACCGTCAACACCTCCCCTTGCCTCCCTGACGGAAAGTCCCCTGGCGCACGGTGAACCGCGACAACGGACGAATCAGGAAAGGTCTCAGCGTAGAACCGCGACGCGTCCTCGGCGACGCCATCGGACCGGAGACAAATGGTGTTCTTCGCGGGCTGCAGCATGTCATGCCTCCATCGTGAAGGGGAGCTTTCCGGCCGAGAGCGTGGCATGCACGGTCCGCTCCCGTGGTGAACCAGCGTGCTGAACGTTAGGTCGCCCGTGCGGGATCACCATTCCCCTTGGGCAGAGTGCTTTCACATCCCTTCAGGCAAGCAAGACGCGCGGGATACCGGTTCAGATCGGGGAGTGGGACGCAGGTGTGCTAACCACCGAGCGAGGACGACTGACGTCGACAGCGTGGGGCGCGCTACCGTCCCCCCTCCCGGTCGATCTCCGCCGACTTCCGCCCGCTCGCCGGGAACCGATACATCCGCCCCGCCGGCTGCGGGTCGGGATACAGGCGCGACGCATCTGCGCCGCGATGCAGCACCCCGCCCAGCATCACCATGTCGATCTTCCGCGTGTTGCGAATGTCCTCGAGCGGGTTGGCGTCGAGGATCACGAGGTCGGCTACCTTCCCCGCCTCGATGGAACCGAGCTGCCGGTCCAGCCCGAGATAGCGCGCGCTGTTAATCGTCGCGGTGCCGAGGATCTCGGCCGGGGTGAAGCCACCGCGCGCGAGGAGCTCCATCTCCCAGTGTTTGTCGAGCCCGTGCATCTGCCCGTGCCCGCTCACCTGGACCGAGATCCCGGCCCCGGCGAGCTTCTTCACTTCGCGCGACATCTCCTCGGCGTACACATCGTCCTCGAAGTAGCGCGTCGGCCGCCGGAAGCGTAGCAGGTCTTCCTTCGGGAAGAAGGTGAGGAGCTTCGGGTCGTCCCACAGGCGCTCCGCCTGGTGGAAGAGCTGCTCTCCGGCCGGCCCGTTGTAGCTGACGATGAGCGTCGGGGTATTGCCTGCCTTCGTCGCGCCCCACAGGCGCAGCACGTCGGAGTAGAGCGGGGTCAGGCCGACGGTGTGTTCCAGTCCACTCACGCCGTCCATCAGCATCGTCCAGTTCATCTGGAAGTCGACCGCCGTCTCGGCCACGACGTTCACGCCGCGGCGGCGCGCTGCATCGTAGAGTTGCATGCGCGACGAGCGATTGAACTGCACGTAGTCCTTGAGCGCGGTCGCGCCGTAATCGGCGTTGAGGTTCACCACCTCGTCCGCCTCCTGCTGCGAGCGGATCGGGCGGAAGCTCTTCGGGCGATAGGCCCTCAGCCCGTAGATCGGCGCCCCCACCGAGAGCAGCCGCGCCCCGGCGATGATCCCTGCGCGCTGAAGGTCGCTCACCTGGAAGTCCTTCAGGTGGTTGCCGTACACCTCGTACATCGTGGTGGTGCCGTACGCGAGGTTCGCCAGCAGCCCCTGGTGGAGCTGCTCGGTCACGTTGAGCGTGGAACCGTCGGAATTGTAGTGCGCGTGGGCATCGATCATCCCCGGCATCACCGTCTTGCCGCGCAGGTCGAAGACCTTCGCGCCGGCGGGGAGGGCCACGTTCGTTCCCACGGCGACGATGCGACTCCGCTGGATGACGATCGTCGCGTTCTCGATCACGCGCCGTGCGGCGTCCATGCTGATGACGCGCGCGTTGGTGAGGGCGATCGTCCCCTGGGGCTCGGCGATGTCGTACTCGATGGCGAGGTCGGTCGCTCGGGCTCCCCTCGTGCGCTTCACGATCACATCGTCGACCTCCTTCTCGAGGAAGGAGGTGCCGCGCGTCCAGCTGACTGTCCGGCTGTCGGGCGACCAGCGCAGGTACTCGCCGTCGCGCTCGTCGAGGCGTAGCGATGCCAGGTGCCCGTCGAACGCGCTCGCCGTCACGGGCTTTCCGGCCCACGAAGCCGGCATGAGGTAGGTCTTGAGGTACTCGCGATAGGCGATCCAGTGCCCGTCGGGCGAGAGCGCGGCGAACGAGGCGTTGGGGAAGGCGTAGCGGGTGCGCTTGGCACTCCCGTCGCGGCGCATCGCGCGCAGATAGAGCGTGTCTCGCTCCATCTCGCTCACATACAGCGTCTCCGCGTCGGCGGAGAACGAGATCGTGGGCGGGCGACGGACGGCCAGGCCGTTGGTGCTGCGCCACGGGACGGTGGTCACCGTCCGCTCGACGCCGTCTGCGCCGCGGAGCACGAGGTCGAACGACTCCTGCTCCTCGAGGGCGCGTCCGCGCTGCAGGTCGGCCGCGCCGCGGAGATAGGCCAGCGTTTTCCCGTCGCGCGACAGCGTGAGCGAGCCGTACTGCGCCGGCCGCGTGGCGACGGCGCGCGCGGCGGTGCGTGGGGCCGCGCCCCCCGGGGCGAGCGTGAGCGCACGGACCGACCCTAACGAGTCGTCGGTCCACGAGGCAAAATAGACGGTGCGGGTCGCCGCGTCGTACGTAGGGCTCGACTCGAACGCCGCGCTGCGCGTGAGGTTGACCGCCGCGCCGCTCCCCTTGAGCCAGATGTCGCCGAGCGCCTCGTAGAGGATGCCGTCCGGGGTGCGTTCCCCCCAGCGATGGGCGCGCGTCCGTCCCATGCCGGACACCGGGACGTCGACCGGGAAGCGGATCGTCTCGGCCATGACTCGCCGCACGGGCGCCCTGAACGGGATGTCGCGCACCGCGTCGGTGGCGATGTCGATCGCATGCAGCGTCCCGCCCCACGCGACGACGAGCGACTTCGAGTCCGGCGTCCATGACATGTTCGGATAGATGCCGAACGTCGTCCCCGCCCCCGATTCCATCCGGTCGCGGTCGAGTGCGTGCAGCGTGCGCTCGCGCTGTGTGTCGAGGTCGTGGAGGACGAGGACGGTCTTCAGGTCTTCGCGGTGCACGTAGGCGAGCCACTTCCCGTCGGGAGAGACGCTCGGATCGGCGGCCCCGCCGGGGCGCTCGATGTAGGTCGCGACCTCGCCGGTGCGCAGGTCGTAGCTATTGAGGCGGAAGCCTATGGACTGGATCGCGCCGCCCGGCTCCGAGTAGTAGACCTTGCCGTTGGTGGGGTGTTCGCTGAAGTGCGTCGCCATCCCGAAGACGCCGTTCTGCAGCAGGTCGGTGCGCGAGCCGTGGCGATCGATGCGGTGCGCCGCCCCGCGTGCGCCGAGGTCCTGCGTGGTGACATAGATCGCCCGCCCGTCGCGAGACCAGCTTCCCGCCATGGCGCGGTGGTCGAAGCGCGAGACCTTCTCGAGCGAATCGGTACCGCGGTGGAGGAGCCAGAGCTCCTCCTTTCCGCTGCGGTCGGAGGTGAAAAGGACGGCCGTGCCGTCGGGGCTGTAGCGCGGGAGGTGATTGTAGGAGCGCCCGCGCGTAAGC
>ENA-ORBV01009238-ORBV01009238.1-microbial-mat-metagenome-genome-assembly--contig:-NODE-9238-length-16258-cov-6.794821_pt1 | contig 16258 bp, 8 predicted proteins | sample MGYA00237777_ERZ505514 | MGnify/ENA primary metagenome ERZ505514 (study PRJEB26160, sample SAMN06269048) | microbial mat metagenome | isolation source: Oligotrophic lake microbial mat | place... | reverse complement strand
TACTGAACATTCTAGTGAGGGCGCAGGGTTTGTCATTCACATCCATCCCTCAAACTCCCTTATCTTAGCGGTCTGCTGTGAGACCGAACATGTGGAGCTTGTCACTAGAGATTGATAGGAGCCGTTGTGCGACTGTGATCAAGTAGAAATGGACGCACTCACGAACAGGTCATCTTCATACTAAGACGCACCTCTGGCCCGAATTATAAAGGTCGTATCCATGTATGTAAGTCATTCGGTTGACCTTCACGATGATGACAACAGTTGAGAAAACTCAACAACGACGATGGTCGAAGGGAAACACAAAACTCTATATCTGGTTGGGAGTATCAACAACTGCTATTAGTTAGGACGTATACGGGCAATCACTGCATATACTAGTTCCAGAGTATACAACAAAAACCAGAGTCAGCTATTGAGGAAAAGAAGAAGGAGAAGAAAAAACGAGAGATCAAACCGATTATTGGCCCTAGCTAGTAGACAGTACTCGAGTAATAGTAACAAGCAGCATGGAGGACCCTCTTCACACAAACTCGGCGTTATTGCACGACCATAATAGCATGGACGCTTCGGGTGTTCTTCTCCCCAACCAACCTGTCAATCAAGAAGACGACAATTGTAGCAGCCGCAAGAGCAATACCACGTGGGGTCACAGAGCGACACTGCTGCTTGCTGTTTGTCTGCTGGTAGTGGATGGTGCATATCTTATGGATACCAAGGACGATAGCCAATTGCAACAACACCAACCGTCGTCCTCTTCTTCTTTCCTCGACGACTTCTCCACCTCTTTTCTCTCTAACAAATTTCCGCGACGACGACTTGCCGAAACGAAACACAAGAGAAAGCCGGTCGTCGAATTTGACGACCAGGATCCTCACTTGTCCATGTTTCAACTGAGCGACTATCAAGTTTTGGGGGCCAGTCAATTTCCGACGCCGACCCGACGCATTCAAAAATCCTTGCAAGCCAAGATTCCAATCAATTCCAAGGTCATGACGCCCACCGTCGAAGTCGAACCCCTGCTCGCACCCGCCTTGGGAACCCACCGGCCCGATCAAGATGCCGTCTTTGTCTTTGCGTCCGAATATGATTTGTCCGTCTATCAAGGCTTTATTTTGAGTTTGCGCAAAACGGGATTCCAAGGCGATATCGTCTTGGCGGTATCCCCCTTGGACATGGCGGCGCCAGGTGCCAAACCGACCGAACGACAAACCCAATTGTATGATTTTTTTGCCAGTGATGCGCACGTCATTATTTATGTCGTGCCCTTTGTGTGTTTCAATGCCGAAGGACAAGAAGTGGATTCGGCCAAGGGTGGGATCCGCGTTTGTAATTGCCATGTCTTGTATGGAACCCGCAATGTCACCATGGCCTTGAAATCGAGAAATTTGGAAGCCTCCGTCACGGATTGGGTACCCCTGGATGATTTTCGAACCGCCCGGCCCGTGGCTACGACACGCTACGAATTGTATTGGATTTGGAGCATTCAATACCAACCTCATACCTGGCAAATGTTGGTCGATGCCCGCGATACCTACTTTCAATTGGATCCCTTTGCGGCGGTCCCGCGCGATCCGGATTTGGAACGAGATTCCGGTGCGATTTTCTTTTTTGGGGTACGTATCGTGATGCTTCCTTCCACCAACACGTGTAACATGCTTTTTTGACGTTTTATCCTTGCTCCATGACTGACCCATTGTGTCTCATTGTTTTTTGCTTCCCACCCAACATTGCCAACGACAATACAATTCGACACAAATCTACAAACACAACAAACAACATAATTAATTATATTTATAGGAAAGTGCGGATGCCACTCGCATTGGAAAATCCGATAAAAATCGCAAATGGTTGACCAACGCCTACGGCGTCAAAGTCATTGAAGCCATGGAAGACAAACCCACCATTTGCAGTGGGGCCACCATGGGAGAACAAATTGCTCTCGAGACGTACCTTCGAGCCATGGTGAATGAATTTGATGAAACCGAAATCAAATTAATGGGGGCGGATCAAGGCTTTCACAATTATCTGTATTATTCGGGCAAGTTGCGGAATGCCCAGCGTATTCGGAGTATTACTGTCTTTGATCAAGGACGTGGGATTGTCAACAATATGGGTGCCATGCGGACCAAAGAGCTCAATGAGTGGGGCAATGGTAAAATGGTCCAAGAAGACGGTCAAGAAAAAACCATTTTGAATTGGGACGGCAAGCCGAGTCCCGTCGTGCATCAATTTGATCGATTCAAACCCTTGGGTGATTATGTGTACAAGAAAAAGACCAAAGAATTGATCAAGGAATGGCAACAGCAGCACAAGAGCCAGAAAAAGAAAAAGTGATCCCACCTAGTCGTTGCTTGGCAGTAATGTGTAGGTTCATATATATGGTTATCCTGAGTGCGGTAGCTATGGCAGTAGACTGATATATGGCACATTAATTAACAAGAGTATAGACACTGGAGTTGCCAAACATGACTACTTATAAGAGTAGAGTAATCTAAATAGACAGACAGAATGTAACCAATAAAAAAGGTTACATAGGAACGTTGTAGTAATCAATTTCGCTAGTAAAAGAAACAACATTTGTCGGTTTGTGAAACCATGTATGGTATTTTGAAACAAACTGCAAATGAATATCATGCATTCAAGAAAAAGCAAAAGTGGGAGATCACCCGGTGATCTCTTGAGGACTGTATATCAGAGGATATACCAGTAGGAGTAGGGGCGGATGTGCCACAACAGGAGTATATCAAGAGGATGCAAGACAGCATCATAGAGACAAGAGTGCATCAAGAGGATGCAAGACAGAGATAAGGGGAATTTGCGAGGGACCACATGGGACGAAACCAACTGTGTGGATTTGAAGGAGGAAAGGAGACAGTGCGAAGCACGTGACTGCCCATAAGACGCTATGAAAAGCGTGTCATTGGTGGTCAATTTTTGTTATTATAATGTGCGACAACAGTGAAACAGAGATTTCAATTGGTATATTGCTGACGGCCCAGATACAGTAGTCGAGGATAAACTGTGCGTCTAATCTAGAACGCTAGAGCGAACCTGACAATTTGAGCCACGTCATTTTCGAAAATTCAACGCTTTCTAACTGTGCGTCTAAAAGTAGTTTAGATAGGCTAGAAATGACGGGCTTGGCTAGATGCTTATATCATTCTATGAGATACAAAAACCAAATTAGTTTTTCATGACAAGATGAGCCAAAAACCAAATCCGAGCTAATTCTGATGGACCCGGCAGACCTGAGGTTATTGGACACTAGATAACACGTGTTAGAACCAAAAACAATCAGTTACCAGTAGTAATCACTAGTTAAATCTTACCTTAGAGGGGAACAACTGCATCTTTACTCGCTTCAAAGCACTTGATTACCTCCTCATAGATCTCTTGCTTTGACTTCTTAGCAATTCCAATTGGTTTTGCATCATAGTGGTGCTTGAGTGTCTTTACAAGATAAGCCTTAGGGAACAAGGTGGCATTCAAAACTGCAACATCTCGTCGCTCTGTTTCGAAATCCAACATGAGAGGTCTTAGCTTAGGCAATTCAATTGCACGTTCAGCCGCTTCTTTGGCTATCTGTGCAGCCTTCTTTTCCTTTGATGCCTTGACATTTTGGTCAGCCTTCTTCTTCTTAGCTTGCTTCTCATTTTCAATATCAGCTGTTACAGCAGCTACAGTCGCTGCTAACTGATTGACCTCTTTGATTTGCTTCAAACGCTTTGGATCGTTCAGACATCTTGAGTAGGATGAGACGTTCCCGGATATCATATCGAGCCGACGCTTGGCTAGCTTGTTCTGTGCTCCCTTCCCCTTGACGTCGTACATGATGAAACCTTGAAGGGTATTCCTATGTGTTGGCTTCAACAGTTCCCTTTGGTCATCTGATACTGCAACATCCAAATAAGAGGAGGGTTCGATCCCTTTCTTTGAATTCCACATCATTTGAGAAGCATAATCAGTCATATGATGGAACAGCTTCGACTGTGCTCCAGCGTTTGTCTTATCCTCCATGTATTTGGACATGAGGGTCTTGGGCTGCCAGTGAAAGAAGTCGCGTGCTGTTGATCCATTCGCTTCGGCCTGAGCTTCTCTAGCAGCAGCATCAACGGATAGGTCTTGTGCGAAGGGTTCGTCTTCTTCTTCGTTGACAGTGTCTCCAATCGGTCGAGTACCAGTAAGCTCGTCATGACAAATTACACTGGGGTCTTCTTGAGCAACAAGGTAACATGCTCTGAGCTTGTGAACTTCTTCCAATTTGACACACTTGGCTAGACAAACAACGATCTCTTTCGTCCACTCGGGTCGATCACCAACCAACTCTGCACAGTCATGTGCGTTCTTGATTATGTCAAGTACTTCGTTTCGTTGATCAACTGACATCTTGACCCAACAAGCGGGCATAGCATCAAATAAAGAGGTTCTCTTTGTATAGAACTTCTCGCCAGATAAGAGCAAGCCGCGTTCGGTAAGATCCTTAATCCATTCTTCGAAGGATACTCGACAAGTTGGCTTCGTGTTGACACGGTTATGAGACACTGACCAATCATTTACAGTGACCTTCTGCTGAGCGTCGATGGCCAAAGCAATTAAAGTCCATTGGTCAATCTTTTTATTGCCCAACGGTCGTCGAACAAATCCAAGGTTCATCCGCATGTACACCTTATCTTTCTTTGCCACTTGCTGGTCATATGACTGGCATACTTGTGAGGTATCGCCTTCCTCTTTGATAATGGCAATCTTGTGCTCTGCGAACAGCTGGTTTGCTGCATCGATTGTATGGGAACTGAAGCCATCACATGTCAAGGTCAACCACCAATCAGGATGATCCTTGACAACTTCAAGATCGCGAACGCCTTTAGCAAACGCTGGAACCAACTTCAACTAAGTCTCGTCGGTCATATAGGCTGAAGGGGACATGATAACTTGAGACCCAGGCGGGCACTGTTCTTTTAGAAGACGAGTGATCGATTTCCTTTCCATTCGAGTGCCTTTGGCGAGGAATGTAAATGGTCCTTGAGTACCAGACGAAAGGCCAATTCGAAGGCTTGTAATCGAAGCTCTGCTATCATCAGTATTCTTTTCTGTCTTCTTCTTGGAAGCAGAAGCAATAACACGCACAGTACCATCGGCGTTGGCCATTAAACATGTCTCATCAAGATTTCCGAAGAAGAAATCTTCCTTCGATAAGTACTCTTCGGTTGGTTTATTCACTCGCCGTTGAAAGTCCAATGCTTCTTGGACAGTGGTATGCCAACGCAGTTGCTGTTCCACTGTAATTTGGCCTCTCTTGCTGGTAGTGGCTTGGGCTTTCACTGAGCGACCAAAATTCTTGACACCAACAAGACGCTTCTGCCGAACCAAATAATCATAGTGACATTCCGCAGCTTTACGATCTGTGGTTTGAGACAGCTCCATGACAAGTTGAATGGCCTCGTTCCTCGACATCCCATTGTTCGCTTCGTCCCGGTAGATAATAGTACTTGCCAATAATTCGACGTCATTATCATTAAGCAGACCATTCCCGCCTCCTCTCGTTTTTGGGAAGATCATTGGATTGGTCACTTGTTCGAGTGGCAGCTTCTTTTCTTTGGAAACTTGAAGAAAGTGTTTGGCGTGCCGATTGAGAGTACTCCGTGGTATCATGGTTGTTGTGGCGGGAACAATGCCTGTATTTTCGTCATCTGACTCCGCAGATTCCTTCCTTCTGATATGGCAAATAACATAATGCCTGAGCAAGTTGAAGTTCTCAGGTAAAGCCCAGTTTATGTAGCCAGTTCCTTTGGCAGATGCGATTGGGCGACGGGTGTCTAATGGCTTCTTGTTCATTGGTAAATTGGCATCCAGAGTTATGGCTGTCTTGAACTTCGACTTAGGACGTCCAGCTTGAACTTTCCCGAAATAACCCTCTATCTGACCTCGCTTCTTGGCCGCCACCTGCTGAGACCGCGACTTGAATGATAACAACTTGGTCACCATCTTGCTAATCTTATTATTGCTTTACTCAATGATAACACTGCTGCTTGTGGAGTATTACTGCTTATGTTTTAAAGCGAGTTTAGAATAAAAATGTAGTGTGCTCATTTGCTAGATGATGCTAGCAGCACTCTCATTTTTCTGAATCTAAGAACCGCGAAAGATGCATCCGTTCAGACACAAGCCGGCATGACACAGTCGGGTTGAACCATATATTATTGGCTTAAATGAAAGATAAGACTTAGACATTTTGAATGGGCCAACTCTGAATAATTTATGTTCGATACTCATAGAGGTATAAATTATACAAGCCTGCACGCGATAGCCTCGTGTTAAATAGACTGAAACTCCGAATCCCATTATGTCAGCGACCATTAACGTTAAGGTTCGCTCTACTATTAGTACACACAAAGTAGGTACAATAGTTATGAACAATACAAGCACGACAGCACTTCGAACTTCCAGCTAGAATGAATACCTAGCTAGTAGCTAGTGAGAGAGTGGTCTAATTGGAGAAAATTAGACGAAAGTCAAATGATCCTGTTCCTAAAAATTGATCAACGGGAAACATATTAATAGCTAGCTAGCTACACTCTACTAGATACTCATCTTTCAAAATTGCTACCCCAATGAAGAATCCGTTTTGTATGAAATACCAGCCATGCAAATTTTGGTACTCCGTACGCTGCAAAGCTTCCATACACTGTACAGTCTCATGTTTTTCTAATAATAACAAGCCCTTGGTTGAACCTACTAGCTAGTGTAATCTACAAGAAATGATGATCCGTCACACGTTCCATACTGCAGGCTCCTTTGGCACCGAGCAAGTTGTTTGAGAGATTGTACCAATGCAAAAAATCTCTGGACAACCCCCAAAAATAACTATTCAAAAGCTGCAAGCGCAACAGTATGCTTAAGCCCACCTCCGCAAGAGTCCTCCAAGGGTCTATGTGTATGCCATTTTAAATTGAAGTGCTGAATAGCTGGAATTAGTGGTCTTCCAAGGGAAAGGCGGTCTTGCCAAATTGTTGATTGCGGCTTGTAGAAAAGAGCCAACAAGGCTACAGAGAATGGACGTACTTGAAAAATGCGTCTATGTACGGACCTACGCGCGGAACGTACTCATTGTCTTTCTCTCGCAACTTTGACTCTAGTTCATGAATGGGCATCCACTTGAAGGCTGTCACTTCCGCATGTCCAATTTGGATGGCACAATCCTCCGAATTTCGTATAAGAATGTACACATCTTCATAGCAATTGCACCCACCTAGATCGGCTTGTTGGGCAGGACACGTAAAAGCAAATTGTAGCTGTTTGTGTTGTGATATTGAAATTCCCAATTCTTCTGCCAATTCTCGTTCCGCCGTTTCACGAGAGTCGGTTACACCCGCCTCCACATGACCTGCCGCTGATATGTCCCATCGATTCGGGAAGGTATCTTTCTGAGGGGATCGCTTTTGCAAGCCGATTTGACCTCGCTTAGGGTCGACCAGCCATATGTGGACCGAGCGGTGCCAATCTCCATCTTTGTGCACTTGACCTCGAGGTTTTTGTCGACTTGCTGGTTTGGGCCGGTCCTGATACATGTCAAAGCTAGCGGAAGGTTGCTCCATAATGTCAAAAAGTTCAGTTGGATCTTGCGAATAATTCAGAGCATGTGGATTAGTAGTGTTGACTTGAGCCTTGTCGAACACCATAAACCAGCCATATGGCTCCTTCGAATCCAGGAATGTGTCATCAGGATGAGGATCATGCACCATTTCAAAGTTGACATTACTAGACTCATCTGGTGATATCGGCTTTGAAACAAGACGGGCCACTACCACATGACCATGGTCGCCTCTCGGCGATTTACCCCGCAAAATGCACAGTTTGCTGTCGTGTTCTTGAGAGGCTTCACTGACGGAGTACTTTTGGACCGAATAGGAAAAGGAAGCAACAAAATTTTGAATTCCTAAAGCATAACCTTCTGGCAACTCTATGAAATTTGGTACTTGGTCCAAATCTAGACCAAATAGTGAAGCCACACAGGCCTGAAGAGCGTTGCCTTTGCCAGCACTAAAGTCAGTTTGGCGGACCTTTGTCGGTGCTTGCTGGAGTTCAACCGTTTCCGAGGCCATGATTTACAATGAGTAAAAACATAGATCGGGGGCCAACACTTCCACCTCCTAGTAGCTAGCAAGAAGTTGTAGCTCTCTGGTCAGTTGTAGTGATACTATAGCTAGTAACAGGATTACGTATGGGTACACTGCAGATAGAGTAGCTACCGTGCAGTAATTGTTATCGAGCTACTAGCACAAATAAGATATCGAAAAAATCGGATCTTCCTTTTTGCTTGTTATTCTTTAATGTTGTGACAAAATGTCTCAGTCACGAATAATGCATTCACGGACAATTAGTACGATGGTGGTTATATATCCCCCGGCGTTCGCACGGGGCGGAGCAACAACTCTCATTTCATCGCTCATTGGGACAAAAACCCTTCATCGCCGTTGTTTTTTCCAAGATAAACCTGGGATACGTTGTTTCGCTCTATCGCAGAATTGCCTGACGACACATGTTACTATAAGTACTGTACTTTGTGCATCGGAGTTAAGAGACACGAGGAGAGTAGAATAAGCGCTTTGTTGTTGGCTCAATAGATAGGGCCAGTCGAACCAAGTCGATAACTGCAGCGTTTTTCGTTTTGAATGAAAGACAAAGCAAGTTACAGAGTTACCCCAAGTTGAGCGAGTGAGTGGTATGCAACAAGCGTCCACATACAACAGCAATACGACGACGCAATTCGACAGCAGAAACAAAAGACAAATTGGCAGATCCATCACCTCATCAACCAGCAACAACGCGAGTCTTTCAGCGACAATGGAACTAATAGATTCAATCAAAAAACAACGAGAGCTATTTTCACAAACATTAACGACTGCGCAAATGCCCAACAAGTTGGCAGTGAATGCTAGTACAGCGGTAGAAAACTCTACCAGGAAACCACTAAGCCCAAGAAACAAAAAGGGCGGGAACGAGACACGAGAGTTGGTATCTTGCCTACGAAATAAGCGAGACGAGCACATCTCGCGATTTGAACAACCCAATTTACCATCTCTTCGGAATACTGCTAGTTCAAATACCAAAGATGACAAACATGCTTACAACCAAGAGAACCAGTCCTACAGAAACTCTTTCAAAAAGAAACCCGTTGTAGACTTGTCCTTCCTAGATCAGGAGAAAGCGCCATCGGGAGCAACCTTCACAAAGATCACCAAGCCATCTGAACTACCAAAGTATAGAAGGAGGTCCCAATCAGACGCATTCGCAGGCGATTGTTACCGAGAAGAGATTGCAGGTGCCCCAGAAGTCCTGGCACAAGCAAAACATCATTTGAGGAAAACGGCTGCAGTAGCCCCCCAACCTTCTACGCCGGAAAAACAAAGCAGTGGAATCATATCGGAGAAATCGTTGACGGCGGTGAATACTAGCACGAAAGCTGCTGTTGCATCGCAGAACAAGGAACCCGAGGGAATCAAAGCAAGTTTTAGCCCTCCCGATACTAGGCTAAAGGTCGCGGTTCCCAAGATTCCAGATACGGGCAAAGTTCACCCAATCTCCCCTCGCAAGATGAGTACCACCACTGAAGCGCGAAAAGCGAAAGGAAATCCGAAGCCGAATGCGGCGTGGATGAAGACTGAAAACAGAAATGATAAAAACCTAGATGCGGAGAAGTCGCCTTTGAAGGCTGCTGATACCTCTTGGATTAAGAAAACAAATTCCTCGAATAACGCGGATCAAAGCGAGCAGCAGGCTCCAAAACCGGAAATAGTGGACAGCGCGTGGATCAGGAAGGGGAACAACGCCTTGGATAGTACTGGTGAATTCGACACAAATAATAAACAGTTCTTTGTACATCGAAAAGAGATCAAAGCCGTCTTACAAGACAATCCCATGGCATCACCTCCACGTGATTTGGTAGGCGCTGAAGGCATTGTTGGTGGTAGAAAGGCACTTTTCGAGCCTACAATGTCAAAGAAAGAAAACAGCAAAGAGAAGAAAGTCGACATCAAGGCCGCACGAAAATCACTGCTCGTGACCCGAAAACAGCCAAAAGAGGTTCACAACAGAAGAAAGTCAGCACCAATCAATGTCGCATGGATGAAAAAGGAGGAGAGGGCACCACATTTTGAAAGGACTCTTTCCCCCCAGAAACGGAAGGACATTTCCAACGAATGTGATGTTGAGGATCGAAAGAAAGTATCCGAGCCTTCGTCTTGGATCAAGCAGAAAACTGAGGGAACTTATGCTGAAAAGAACCAGCAAACTACGAGCAACGTTCGCCCCGTGAAAGACACGCCTTGGATCAAACACGAAGCCCAGACTACAAGAGCGAACAAAGACGCAATGCTGCAACAGATCTCTGCTCCGGGGGTTTATCGGGGTGCAGCGAACGCGTCACCAAATATTTTTCTGTATCGTACAAGTAAACAACCTCCTATTCATTCTTCCATACTTGACGAGCGAAAAGATCACACAGACGCGGATTCAGAAAAAGCAAAAGCTCTTTCAGCACAAAATGAACAAAAACGTGGTTTTGTTTGTCCAAAAGGCGTTGCGCCGCCAGAATGGTTGAGATCGCCGAAGCTGGTGCACGCCAAAGCTGACAGCACAAACAATGATGATGGTCAAAGCAGTGATACAGACGTCGAGGACCAACAGGAACCTCAACAGCTAAATCTTGGCGCCAAAGTTAACATGTTTGACAATCATGGTCATGATAACAACACAAAGCGATCCCGCTTTTTCTGGGAGATAAGCGAAGTTAGCAGCCAACCGAGAGGGCGACCCACGAATCCTAATATCGCAGGAAGTGCAATGATATCGTCCCTGATGGAAACGATGGAGAAGATATCGCTCGGCCAAGGGGCAGCCATTATTGATGAACCCAGTAATGACTTCGAACAGAGGGATGACTTGGTTGAAAAGTCGGCAGACAGCGCCTTCTTGGATCAGTATTCCGATGTGGAAGCATTCGAGTACGGAGATGCAAATTTTTCCTTTACTGACGTATATCAAGGGTGCGAAGAAACAAGCGAGAATGGCTACCTCGTCGATTGTGATGACGTATCTGAAGGGAGCACATACAAGGTTGATAACTATCACAAGGACTTTAATTCATCTATACACATTCAGAGTCCGTGGCAGCATCATGAAGAGCCGCCAGAGTCAATCATAGCATACGACGAAAGCTGTGGACCATACGACGAACTCTGTGCACCCGAAATGACAACAACAATGAAAATTGTATCTATTGCGCCCAGCGAATCGTACTATGAGGAGCCGAATGGTGCAAGTCCAAATCACAATCAAGTATGTTCGATACCCCGTGATTCGATTGACGAAATACCGTTCCAAAAAGAAAGCAAGAATTTGTTCATCTGCAGAAGTCATAATCATGTATCTCGGCACTCGATCTTGTCGACAAGTGATAATCAAAGAAAAGAAGCCAGCGATGAACGGGGTCGCCAAAGAGAAGACGTGGACCCAATCTTCCAAGTCAGTGACTACGATCCTAAAAGCAAGACTGCCCGAGGATTCATTAATTTTCTTTCAAAACCCGCCGCCGCCGAGCAAGAGGAGCCAAAGTCAACTAAGGGCGTTTTCCGTATCCTTAAAAAAGGTCTAGGTTCTGCATCCGCGAGTAAAGAAGGCTCAGTTGTGGAGGACACTGCTGAGGAGGTCTCAGAAGAGGCGAGCAATGCAAGGACCACCTTAAGCTCCATCACTCGGTCAGTCTACAGTAACCCCGGAGAATCGGTCAGGAGTGGGGATGGCAAACCCTTGGGTGGTGTCTTGAACGGCTTCTTCAAGGCAGCCCGAAAGTATCAGAAGAAGCGCAAGGCAAAGGCCGACAACAGGGGTAGAAGCATGAGCAACAAACCACCAGTTGGAAGAACTCCAGCTGGTTCCATACCTCCAAAAACAGCAGTTCAACCGCCAGCCGAAGTTCAATTGTGGCCAGCAAAAGATAATTTTGAAGCAGCCGTGCCAGACTCAATGCCGCCACCAATGCTCTCTCCTAACATCGACAGGCGCTTTGGTGCATACGGTGGCCTTGCAAGTGTTCGCTCAAAAGCATTGGATACTTCAAGCGTGTGTCTTCAAAGTCTCGCCTCGTGGTAAAAATGCATGCAGTAGTAATAGTAGTATTTTCTAATTTGGAAACATAAAACTAATTTTGAAGTACAGTTTCGTTCTTTGTTGAAATCATTCTGAATGGCGGCAGCGTCGCCTGTGCTTCCTGCACTCTATTGCTAAGACTGTATTGAGTCAATTTTCAAAATTAGAAAATACTTTTGGTTAGAAGAGCGTGTGATAAGGGCGATTATCGCATAATTTAAAGTTTATTGTCAAATTGACGGTCAGGCGCATGCGTCAGAAAAAAGACGGTTTTTGGTTGCCGGCGTCCGCTGTGGAGACTGGTGCAGTAGTCTTCAGCTGACCGATGCTTCCTGGCCATGCTATCTAGACGACGGGAGCAAGGCCGTTCCTACAATGTCTGCAGTGAAGAGTTTCAACTGGTTACGATGTAGTGTTCATTTCTCTGCTTGCATTAGCTTTCTCTCAGCATCGACGGAACTGCAGCATCGTCCGCAACTGTCAAGGACCTCAACAATTGTGAGGAATAATGTTGGTGTGATTGGTCTAATAGTTGCTTCAATTCAAAGAGCTCCTTTTCAGACACACTCTTGATAAGCAAATCCAACACTAATGTTTCCCCGGCATCAATATCCTTGGTAGCAATCAATTCCAATGTCACGCCATGGTACATACCCTCATGTTGGTATTTCTCAGAGGTATGAATGACTAAGCGACAATTGCTTTTTTCGCTTTTATTGCTGACGCGATGCACCATGCCCAACCCTCCCGCATTAGGGAGAATGGCCAAGTCTTGAAAGGTTTCAAATCCATCGATACGGTTGTTGTAGGAGTAGGGTTGCTGCTGCTGTACCACCAGGTGACCCTTCTTGCGCAGTTCTTGGAAGGCCATTTGGTGTTCTGGTTGGAGATCCTTCCATTTCCACACAACGGCTCCCAGGGCTGTTCCCTCTACCTGTTTCGTCGACATGACCAAACCCGAGCTAAGTTCTATCCGTCCCCCCTTTGGAATTCTTCGTTTGGCTTTGGCATCCTGAAAACCGCCATTGAGAGGCATCGTTCGCGATTCTGCATCCAAGCTCTTCACCCCCTCCAGTGTCTGTTGCAGATTGGTTAGCTCCGCCCCGACTTGTATTTTGGAACAATACTGGGACTTGAATTGTTTTAAAAGTTTGCCAGGAATGGAACTCGCGTCGGAAGGTGGCGAATGCATTTGGATGCCCCTTTGTTGAAACCAAAACGCACCCCGATCTGCCTGACCATAGGTAGTGAAAAGCTGTTCTCCTGCCAGAATAGCGCGCGACGCGACAAATCCAGGAACAAGGTGATCATCCCCCAAATTTAATCTGGAATATTCAATATTTTGATTTTCAGGATGATGATTGTAGACTGCATCTGGCCCAAAGTTGACAACAGTTTCGAAATACGCGTCACCATGTGACAAATCATACCCAAATACGTAGTCGTTCAAGATGGATTGTTGCACGATCTCCTCGTTGTTTTCGGGGGTCATGGGCAAAAAGAGGTGAGGAAGATTCACAACTTCCGTTTCAGCAAAATCACGGCCCGCATAGACACCCCATCCCATATTGTTGGCAGACGGCGCCATGAAGTAATCGCATTGATCTCCTCCATGACTGCTCGTGAGGCCCATTTCTTTGAAACCCCAATCATCCGTATCTTTGTCGTTATCCGCATCCATGAACATCACTACCAAGACATGATATTTAATCTGCAAGAGCAGAATCAACCCACAACATGACAATAGCGAAAAAACACACTTCATTGTTTTCTTGTGTTAGGTAAATACTTGCTAGCGTTCTGAAAGGATTGTGTCTCTTGTATAATGCATAGCATCATGAGTACTTGGGATCTCTTTTGAAGCCGGTGATTTTTTCTGAAGAAAAGCTGATCTCCCAAAATTCCATCCAACTGCATGTCAGAAGCACGACTCAAAAAAAGATGACGTTGTTTCCGTGACTGACCCATCTCCTTTCCCGAATGACGACCACCACGTCACCATACAAACTCCCTCTTGCTTCGTTGAAGAGATCGAGTGAACATAACAATCATGTATGCATGCAGTCAGTTACTATAGCTAGTAGTTACTATTGGTAATAGTACAGTATGGTCTCAGCAATGCCGTCGTCGCCCTTTTTATCCACAGCTTACTGTCGTCGTCGCTTGGATCCAATCATCGTTCATTATTCTCCTCTGGGCACGAACGCAATTGACGACTGACTGAATCTACGCTAACTACTAGCTGTTGTATCACATACATCACGTTGATAGTTGTTGATGTAATAATACACTTCTAGTAGCAAGGAACCAACATAAAACAAAAAAAATTGGAGAAAAAGAGAAAGTAAGGTCATTGCTCTCACTCCTCCAAATTATTGAGAACGGTTGCATTCGCGTAGTCGAAGCCCAGGTTTTTCCGTACTAGTATAGAGGAGGTCAGTGCGAATCTACAGCTACGGCATCGTGCACTTACGTTCTGGAGGTTGAAGGTTTTTCCTGAAACAAGTTTTCATTTTTTCCAAAACCAACCAAAAAATACACAATAACAAAATTATTTGACAACATAAAAAGAAATGATATCCGAGATGTTGTCTTTCTTGTCGCCCCGTGGATTCTGGGCGTTTATGTATTCCTTGTCGGAACGTGAGACGGATGTGGCACTGGCATTGGCCGTGGGTGTCTTGACCCTATTGGTGTTTGTCCAGCTCCGAATCTTTTCCCGGCCTCCTCCCGTCCCTCTGAAACGCTTGCCCAGACGGCCTGCGCTTTCCATTTTATTTAAACCAGATGATATTTCGGCAACAGTCAACGCTAATTGCAACAACAATGCGGGCGATGTCAGTCAAAACAAAAGTGATACCATTCCCAGTCGCGACGCCACGGCCTACTCTTCGAGTGTCAAGATTCACAGGAAGATTTCCAAAGACACCCCGAAAAAGTCCAATAGCAACAACGACAAAAAGATATCTTCTTCGATTGCAGGAGGATTCGGAGGCGCCAGTACCATGATGGAGGACGAATTGGACGACAACTTTGGAAACGACAGCGCAAGTATGCACTCGGGGAAATCAGGAATGTCCACAGAGGCCTCCACTGTCGAAACACCCATGTTGAATCTTCATGACTTGCCAGATTCCTTCGCGCCATTGTTAAGTTCATCCCACACCGAAGTCATTTTGCAACAGTTGACTGCTGATCTATTGCATGCCGTGCAGGCAGAAGCCAGTGTTCGAGTGCGGGAAGGACGCCACGAGATTCCACTCAACAAGAACCTCGCCCGTCCGCAGTTTCAATTGCATTCACCCAAAGGAGGATGTCGCATTTCTGCCATCGCCACAGTGGGAAGTGATAATCTCACATTGGAAGAAGATTTGGATGTCAGCCGTGAAACTCCTACCCGATCGAAACCCATGGTCAAGAAGGCTCAACTCATCTTGGATCCTCCCATGCCCTTGGCCAATGTAGCACCAACCTTGATCCATATTCCAACACTATTTGAAGACAAGAAACTTCCTTCCCTGCGTCGTATTCAGATCGTTCGAATGTTTATGGACTTTGTCATTAGCATTTCGTCGTGGTTGGAAAAATTATTGTGGATTATTGAATCCTTTTGTCAGATTCATCTCTCCAATGTCCAAATCACACCCGTTTACAAAGGACCGAAACAACCTCGCGAGGTAGACAACGAGGAGATGACCAATTATTTGACACCCGACTGGAGATTGACGCTCGCCTTCAGTGGACATGTGCTGCTCTTTGGATTCATCCCCATTCCCTTTATTAGTGTCGTTCTTCCTACATTCATCATTCCTCAGCCACATGCACTGATTTCCAATCTCTTGTCCAAAAACCCCTTGGCATCGGCAGAACTCAAGCGGGAGAATATTGCAGAGAAAAAAGTGGCGCTAGCAATCGTGAATTCAGCCGAGTCTTGGAATGTCGATGTGAAGGTCGTGGCAACACCTCCAGCGTTATGCTTGGATGTCACGCTGCCCGGTGGCGGTATGTTTGCGTTGATTCGCTTTTGAATGCAAATGATTGCTGTCTCTTATACACATCTGACGCTGCCGACGAATAGAGAGGTGTAGATCTCGGTGGTCGCCGTATCATT
>ENA-ORBV01009236-ORBV01009236.1-microbial-mat-metagenome-genome-assembly--contig:-NODE-9236-length-16264-cov-5.342744_pt1 | contig 16264 bp, 18 predicted proteins | sample MGYA00237777_ERZ505514 | MGnify/ENA primary metagenome ERZ505514 (study PRJEB26160, sample SAMN06269048) | microbial mat metagenome | isolation source: Oligotrophic lake microbial mat | place... | reverse complement strand
CTCCTAGCCGCCCTTTCATCATGGGCATGCCCGTCGCGTCAGGGTGATTGCCCGTCATGCGCCTTGCTGACGATTGCAAAATTGAAACTCTTGACTTGATGGATGTTGTCAATGCTGTGCAACAGATTTTGACTCCCTTCAGCAGAGCAGTTTCAAATGGAACTCTCTCGACAATGGGGGGGGGGAATTCACTCAAATCTCCACTCCGACAAGCATCTTCTCAGTTCTTTCTTGTCAAACAAAGTCGCCCCTAAAACTCCACTCTGATTTGGGGGAGAGTTTCAAACTGCACTCAAAACTGTGCTCCAAACTGAAATGCAGGGGAGAGTTCAACTCTCTTGATCTCTCCCCTGCTGAGGAACCCGTCAGAGGCATGAAGACAAACTTCATGTTCCGACCTGATTGCATTTTGGTTCTTCTGCTCGTGAATGTGTGTGCGGTGCTGTTTTGCGCACAATTGTGTGCAGCTAGCTAGCCAGTGGAGCGGCACCAGGCACAACACATCTCTGTGGCAAGATTTTGTGTTTGTGGTGGATTTGTTGTGAGTTTGAGCAGTGCATTTGCTAGCAGCCAGCAGCGCCAACTCTTCTTTGGCAAGTCGAGTGGCAACTCTTCTCCAGGGAATGCATTCATTGTTTTCGTTCCACCGATTGTTTTCTGTTCCTACTGGCAGCAGCTGTCAACCACTTGCTGTCAAAAACAGCTGAAGAAAATCTTCTCTGTTTCCAATTTTGATGGGTGATGTGTGGTGCCACACAAAATGAAGCAATCGGTGATGACCAAGGCACAGCGGCTGGAAACCATCCAGCCCTTGGCCTGCGATGCATGTGTCGTGCCTCACTGACTGAGATGGTGATGCTTTTCAGGTGTTCTGGCATTGCGCGATTGGAAGCATTTGCTCAAGTGACGCAGGACGATCAAGCCGCCAATGCATCCACATCGGAAACATTCAACTGCACAGCTGGGCGCTTTGTTCCACCACAACCCCCCTGTTGGTGATGCCCAGGCCAAAGCTTTGATTTAAGTGGCAAATGCTGGCTTGACAGATGGTGTTGCTGCAGCATTGGATGTCAAGAAGGTCAGTCCAGCAGTCAACAGGTGGATGCATGGGACAGCCATTGCAACCACATTGGTGATCCGGGGAACCGATCCAGAACTGGCTGGATTTGCTGTCAAGTTTTTGGAATCCGGAGCCATGGATCAATTTGATGGTGGGCACAAGAAAAACCCAAAGGGGATCCACCTGGCAATTGTTGCCCTCCAAGCCAGTGCCAGCGAGGAAGAAAAAGCCCAAGCCCGAGCCCTTGGCCTAGATCTCGGTGTTGCCCGAGCACCTGCCAATGGGGATGCCAACAACAATGACCACACCAGAGCAGACGCCAATGGGGATGCCCACCAACCCGCATGTCACGGAAGCATCAGGTGTCCCGTTTGCCACTGTGAGATCCGCAACAACACCCCACCCTTTCGATTTTGTGACTGCACGCCAATGTGTGGACCTTGGGTCATGTCATGCGAACTTTGCAAGCTTGAAAAGATCAACAAGAACAAGCAGGAAGAAGAAAGTGCATGTTGTTGTGATGGTGCAAAATTGGCATTTGCCAAAAGCAACAGTGACAAAAAAACAACAGAACCCCAGCAGATGTCAAATGCAGTTGCCACTCAGACAAAAAGACAAACAGAAGATGGAGGAGCTGCAGCACCTGCCAACGACAACCACGACAACGGGTGGATTCTTGCGAGAGAAACTGTTGACATGCCGGATCTCAATGGCATCGAGCAAAATTCGTGGCACGTTGTTTTTGTGAGTGGAATCAAACTGACGGGGATGACAACTTTCAACTTGCCAGATGTCTTCTTGGGATTGTCTTTGGCAGTGCCAGAGTCCATTTTCTCGTTGGAATCAATGGAACGGTCGTCATCTTCAGAACAGTCATCGTCTGTGGCCGGTTTGCGCTTTTTTCTTCTGGAAAATCCCGGGTGGTTTGTCAGCGAATTTGTCTTCTTTGATGACATGATTCCACCGCCACAAATGGAGCAACCAAGTGCCCAACCTTTTGGAGCTATCAAATGCCTTTCTTTTGATCCCTTGTCAGTCTTCCAGATGCACAATTTTGCGACAACCGGTCGAATGGTTGGGAGCAGGTTTTCTGGATGGCTGTTTTGCAAAATGAAGAGTCGGAGCTTTCTCGTGCTTGCTGTGACCACTCTGTGGTGATGATGGCTGTGGTGCACTTGTTGGGATGTCTCCTGAGCCTCTCTTGCTAGCTGGCTGTGGCCTCAAAGTGCCAGGGGGTGGCGCGGCTTTGATGTTTCAACTGGCAGCTCAAAACACCCACTCTTCCAAATGGGGACATTGAAATGGCAAATCGAAATCCAAGGAGGCTACTTGAGGTGCACTTTCCCATGAAACAGAGGTGGCAATGTGTTTGAACTGAATGCTCCTTGATGCACAGAGGCCATCAGTCCACATCTGTTTGACACTGGGTTGATTCCATTTTCATGACAAAGTCAACAAGAAAAACATAGGTCAGAATGGCTGGGTTAACAACTCATGACACACCCCAGATGTGGTGGAGGCATGGGTGTGCCTCGGAACACCACAGTCCCAGGTCTCTTTGCACCTGTTGGGACCCATTGACATGGCCAAACAGCTGTCCCAAAATTCTTTTTGGTGTTTTCTTGCCCCCTTTGAAGTCCTGCAAAGTTTGACAGCTAACAACTGACTGGCAGTTGGGTGCTGAAAGTCACGGAGCTGTTGAATGGCAGCTTGCAGGGTGCGGCAACAGAATGTCATGAAGGTTTCACATGAATGGCTGTGGTTGTTGTGCTGGTGGAAGCATCCTGGATGGGTTGTTTGTTGCCTGTTTGTGAGTTGTTTGCTGTTGGTGGAGTTTTTGCTGGGCGTGTGAGAGTCAAAAACAGGTGGAAATTTTGAAAAGCAGCACACAGTCCCCTAAAAAAAGAACAAAACAAAGAACACAACAAAGAACAACTAGCAAATGACAGCAGCAATTGTGATTGCAATGACTTCTGAGTCAGCAATTGAGATTGCAATCAAAATTGTTGCAGCAATTGGATTGCAATCCAATTGATTGCAATTGATTGCAAGTCAATGCAATTGGACCTGGGTTTGCGGGGACGCGAACACAGACACTGACCGCAGCCAGAAAATCAGCTTTGTTGGACCATTGTTCTCTGTGCACGCTTTCTCAAAGCAGACAAAAAAAAGATTGCATCAAAGGAAGGAAATTGCATTTGTCTGCGTCCGATTGCCCAAAACACACAAGCACAACAAAAGCGTCATTTTTTTCATTGCTTGGCACACAATTCCAATTCACAGAATGCCAAAATCATCAAAACATTCCTGCTGACAAGCTCATGCTCCCGTTTTCAAACTTGAACCAGGCAAGGTGACTTTTTTGTGTCTGTTGACAAGTCGTTGTTTTCTTTTGCATCTTCATCTCGTTTCTTGGCATGTTTTCTTAGCTGTCAGTGGCCACAACTGGTCATGTCGAATGCCAACTTTGAACCTTCAGGATGCGCCACAAATTTCCTCCTCTGGCTAGCTGGCCACACAGAGCTAGCTAACTAGCTGGAGCAGGGCCGGGCGGCCATCCTCATCGATTTCTAGTCTCCGGGTTTTGAACATTCAATGAAGTGCTATGCACCGCACACTTGATCGACTGAATCCGCACACTTGATCGGTCCGATCGATCACCTGCAGATCAAGGGGGTGGCACTGCTGCTGCTGATGTTGCCACCAGACACTGCTGCCACCTTTGGATGCAACTGCAATGAAGAAGCTGATGCAACACTCCCATTGTTTGTGGAGTCTGTTCTCATGATGAAGTGCCCAAAACTTGGAAACTTGGCAGGTTGACACCCCAAGTGGTTGCTGGTTGTGAGCAACATGCAACAGAACAACAAGCGTTGTTCTGTTGCTGGCTGCCAGAGACAGTGTTGTCATCACTGCCATCATTTTTGATCCCAATGACAAGCTGGTGTTGCAAAAAATTGGCATCCCTCCCTGAAGAAATGCCAACATGTTTGACCAGTGTCACATTTGACATTTGATCCTTGAATGTGGCCACAATTTTTTCCTTGTCATCAATTTTTGGTGCAGGTCGGTTGGGGCAATGCATGCTTGAATCTGTCAGTCCTGACTGCACAACAAAAGATTTGACAAACACAGAAAAAAAATTGTGCATGTGAATCTGTGACTTTTCTTGCAGAGGACGCATCAGGTGCATTCACAACAAAACTGCAAAGTTCAGCATCCACTCTGTCCTTTCTGACAATGGAGATTTGAAGGACCCAATGGTGGCAATTGTTTCAGCAGAGAGCAATTCATTGTCTTAAAGTCCATTTTGCGTTCCAACAACCAAAGCACGTTCACCTCCTAGGCCGGACTCTTCACTTGCTGAAGCATTGGACGTTGCGACTGTTGGGTGCTTGTCCCAAAGTGACAAATCTTAAGATGCAGGTGATCACAAAGGGGCCTTTCACACGAATGATCCCGGCCGTGAGCGTCGAATGAACTCCGCCACAACCCTGCACCCCCAGCCGAGTGGGCTGGGTGCTGACGCCGGGATTCGAACCCGGAGCGGCAAGGTGGAATGACCCTCCCTCTGCCACTGGACCACCTGCGCCAGTGTGTCAAAACAATCAATTGCTAGCTAGCTAGCTAGCTACTAGGCTCACTGGAATGTTGCATTAGGTTGCCATGAAGCCCCTGATTCAAAGACTGCGGGATGCAATTTTTGTTTTAAGTTGTTTGGATGCATTTGGGGTTAATTGAAGAAGAAAAGAGAAACAAGAAGAAACATCCAACTGTTTGAAATGTCTCATTGTGGATGGCATGTCACACAAAAATGCAAATGCATCCCATCTCTAACAAGGAGTGCACTGTTGATTACAGTTTCAATTGTTTTCTCATGCAAGGGCAACTGGAAAAGGCAAGATGTCACCATTGGAGAACTGACCAATTTTCTAGACTTTTGGTGAGAATTTTCCTAATGAGGCTTGACAACAGTGCATTCATGGAATGCTTGTGCATGTGTGTGTGTGCTACACACCATGCAATGCAGGAAGAAGCAGAAAACCCAAAACAAACAAGGGGTGACATCATGCAAGAAGACACATGTGATCCAATCATGTCCTGTTTCTCTCACTTCAACACTTTTCCCACAGTGAGAGAAACGGAAATGACTTTTCCTGACACCTCACTGTTTTTCTCAGTTCTCATGTTGACAACACGGTGCAAGAATTCTGTTTCTCCCAGCTTGCCGAGAAAAGTCATTTTAGTTTCTCTCACTGTGGAAAAAGTGCACATCAAAACTGCTGGGATGACTGATTTGCCACCAGTTGCTTAAAGGGGATTAGGGGATTTCTTCTTCTTCCAGTGATTCTGGCCAACTGCATCCTTTGCCATGGCAATTGGGCTCTCATCTGCTTCACTGTGGTGTCCATGCCATGCATGAGAATGGAGGCAGGCTTTTGGACGCACCACATCCCGGATGTCACCACGTAACAGAATTTGCCAATCTGCTCACATGCAATTAATATTAACACGTACGATGGACAACAAAAGATACGCAGCAACAAAATCTCGGGACCGAGCATAGCAGTCGATCGAGAGCAAAAGATCTCTGCCGCCTACTAGCTAGTATCAATTATAGTCAATGTACTATACTGAAAGGTAACAGTGCATGCGAAAGCAGAGATAGAGAGAAGGATATATTGGAGGCGTTTGTTCGTCTGGGGACCAAATACCACAAGATGAAAGCCGTAATCATGATCCTGATGACTATCATGAGCGCCAGTGCTAGTAGTAGTAGTGCTGGCGAGTGCACTGCCGGCGCCGATAGCTGCTCTTCCTCGTCGTTTCTTTGGGTATTTTTTCAAGACCTTTGGATGGCTTTCTGGGCCAGTTGGTCCACGTATTGGACGCATTCTTCCCTGTCGACCTACTATTGGAGTTGGCAAAATACCTTGTTGGTATCCGCTTCCACCGCTTTCAATACCTTTTTATTTTTCACCGTCATTTACTTTTGGTGGGCGAATCGACAATTTCATTTTCGCAAACGCAAAAAGGATGGCTCCCGATTGAGCAGCGTCGCGACCCGAGAAGACGCCTTGGAGTTGCAAAAACGACAAAAAATTAAGAGCCAAAAGCAACGACAACGACAGGAACGAAAACGCCGTCGACGGGCCAGTCATTTGGTGGCAAGTGCTACTACTGGAGGAAGTATTACGGAAGGAAGAACGGACAGTGAAACGGATGATGACAGCGAAGAAGAGCAGGATTTGGAATTGTCCGATCTGGAAAAGAAACAAGTCATTCCCAAAAAAGAAGAAGTGGAAGAAGTGGAAGATCTGGAAAGTGATTTGAGTGATTACGAAGAAGACGACGAAGAAAAGAAAGCCAAACAATCCAAACAAACACCCCGTCAGAGTGTATTTAATGCCTTGTCCCCGGAAAAGCGACAAAGTGTACGAGACATGACGGCCGTGGTAGCCAGTATGGAAGTCTTTTCTTATCTCAGTCAAGAAGCCTTTGTCCAGTGTTTGGAATTTATGGAATACAAAAATTTGGACCAAGGACAAGTTCTATTGCAAGAGGATACGTATGATGGATCCTTGTACGTCGTAGTCAAGGGACAAGTTCAATGTCAATTTCAATTGACCGGCAAGACAGCACAGGGACAACGAAAACAGCAGCAACAAGAGTTGGACGAAGAAGAAGACGAAGAACCCATCGTGAGCTTTATTGCAGGTGATGGAGATGTGGTGACATCCTTGTTGAGTATGTTGGCGGGTTTGGTACGACAATGTCAATTGGAGGAAGCCTCTAAGAGTGGCTCCATACTAGAACCGGCCGCAACGTTGCTACAAACTACACATACAGGTGTCGTTCCCAAGGGTATTTCGGTCAAGGCCATGGCCGTGGTGGAAAATACACAAGTGGTCCGTGTTCCGCCCAATTGTTTTCGTACCATGCTGGACAAATTTCCCAACGATGTGCATCGGATTGCCCAGACGGTTGTGGCACGAATGCAACGCGTCACGTTGCAAACCGTTGTCCGGTGTTTGGGATTGCAAAAAGAAATTGTTCGTCACAGCAATACCGCCAAGGAAGAAGAAATGAAAATGGAACAGCTCATGGAGCGACACCACCCCAAGGTATGGGCAAATCTCAAGGAGCAGTTGTCCAAAATTTATGCCCCGGCCAACGAAAACGACAATCTAGTCCAATTACAGCAATGTGTCAATGAAGATGCGGCCATTGTGGCAGCCTGTCGTCTTACTGGTACCGGTACCAAAAACCATTACAATAACAAAGCCAACATGACTGCCAACGGCGATACTATCCAAGAGATTGCCAATGAATTTCAAGCACAGGGTGCTGCCGTGGTGGCATTGCCACCAGGACGTACCTTGCTAGAAGCAGGACACGCTCCGGATGCCATTTATTTGGTACTTCAAGGAGCCCTCAATGTTGGAATGCACATTCCCGGTGCCGGTAGTTCGACACCCGCACAACGACAACAACGACGAGCTAGCACTAGTGGTCGAGCTAGTTCTACTGGGGTTGCGAAAGGCCGGCGTAGTATTTTTCCTGTTCAGTACAGTGGCAGCAGCAGCCGAAATGTACAAAAAGACAAAGCTACTACCAACACTAAGAGTGATGCATCCACATCTACTACAGCACCACCACCGGTACCATCTCCAGCACCCATTATCAATACGACTTCCAAGACGTCCACCACCAGCAACGGCAGCAGTTTTAGTCGTCTCTATCAAGCACCGGTAGGAGAAGTCATTGGAACGCTCAGTTGCTTTACGGGCGATGGCAGTATTGTCACGGTCAAAAATGCCAGCGAATGGGAATCTGCCTTGCTTTACAAAATACCCAAAGAGGCCTACGATCGACTGGTCGCCGACAATCCCATGGCGTTGACAGAGTGTCTAGGATCCATCTTGGATCGACTGGGTTCGCCCGTGGTCTGTTTATTGGATTGGTAAGTAGATGATGGCAATTTCTGCTTGTGACCTTTCGATGATGTTGGCAGCGTTTCTTTGTAATTGTCCTGTCTTCGTTTCATCGATGATGTCTTACCATTGTTATACGTTCTCAGGAACGTCGAGTGGATGCATGTACAAGCCGGAGAAGATGTTGTTCATCGTGTAAGTCTAGTAGCAAATATTGATACTCTTCGCTTTGGCGGGGGGGTGATGAATTAAGCCCGTGTTGAATTGGGTGGTCTTACAACTCGCTTAATACCTTTTACAATACAGGGAACAGAATGCGATGCCATGTATGCGGTATTGAACGGACGTCTTCGTGCCGCGGTGCCCTCATTGTATCCAATGACAACGACCCGTAGCAAAAGCAACAGCCGTGCCCCGCAACCGATGCCGGACGGCAGCTTTTTGAGTCGCGCCAAGATGCGGCTTCACAATCGTCGGATCCGGGTAGGTTCTGCCAATTGGCTGCGTCTTTTGTTTGCTGAAACTGTTGTGTTGAGAATTGTAATTCAAAAGTACTTACAAAATACACCCCCTCTCGATGGCGCAGTTTAAAAATAGAAACAATCCGAAGGTGGCCAATGCTCCTCCAGCACCTTCGAGACGCATCAATCCAAACCCAATCAACAGTGCTGGCGAAGAAGTTCATGCCGAAGAGTTTGGCCGTGGATCTATCATCGGGGAAGTTGAAATATTGACAGGAGCCAATTGGGTGCGTTTACTCAGACTAATCAGATGCCTACATTGGGTACCGACGTTACTAATGGTGCCTATTCTTTTCTTTTTCGATAGGAGAACGACGTACACGCGAGTCGTCATTCCGAGTTGGCACGTGTACCAGTTGGAGTTTTGAATGCTATCATTAATATGTGTCCAAGAGCAGGTTTGTACCTGGCAAAAGTCGTAGCTATGCAGATCCAACAGAAACGGAAGGGTGTAAACAAAAAAAACATGAACCCGATGGCGACGCTCAGAACACTTTCGTCCGGAAATCAATCTGCCCCATCACCATCGACACCAACCACAGGAGTACCCTCTCCATCGGCTCCGGCAACTACCAGCGAGCTCAATATTCTACCAAGTTATGGTTTGAATCTAGCGACCATTGCCGTTGTTCCACTCTTGGAAGATCGTGATTTTGACTTAGATGGGTTTTGCCACACACTCCAGCACACGTTGCATAACATTGCTCCTACGAAACTCGTCACCAAGGTCTATGCCCGTCATCATCTAGGGGACGACGTCTTCTTGCAGCGGAATTCTATGCACAGCCTCAAGATGACGCGTCTTTGTGGTGATATGGAAGAAAACTATCGACTTGTTATTTACCAAGCTGATGATAGGTACACATGGTGGACACGTTTTTGCATTCAGCAAGCCGACTGCATTCTTTTGGTTGTTCGAGCTGAGCAGGCTCCGCCATCAAGCAAGGTTGAGGCATGTCTAAAATTCTACTTCACTGCGCTGAATGTGAAAATTCAGCTGGTTGTACTGCAATCACCAACAAACTACAGAGACACAGATGACGACGACGATGAAATAGCGTACCAAGCGTTAGAAACCATTCCGAGTAGCGATCAGCTGAATGATTGGAGTGAACAGCGCTATTGGATAGCCGGTCATCACTTGATCCGGATGCCATTCAAAAGACATGTTCACGACTTTCGCCGCCTTTGTCGTCGAGTGACAGGGCGTACTATCGGTGTCGTGTTTGGTGGCGGAGGCGCCCGTGGTAGGTGTACTCATATGCCCCCCTATACGGTGGCGTGTTGGCTGGTATTTTTGGTTCAAGGAGGTCGTTTTTTGTGGCGGTGGCTCACTTCTCCTGTCCTTTGCATTCTTATTTTCTTTTTCTAGGGCTGGCGCATATCGGCGTGATTCAGGCATTGATGGAGGCGGGCATCACGGTGGATTTTGTCGGCGGCACATCACAAGTGGCTTATATCGGTGCTTTGTATGCGTCTAGTCCCGATGATTTTTCTGCCTTGGTCAGGGACGCCAAAAAAATGGCAGATTCGATGGCCAACAATTGGGAACGGCTTCGTGACCTGACACTTCCATTAGTCAGTTTCTTCAGCGGCTATCGCTTCAACCGCGGTATTCAGAAAACGCTCGGACGTCGGCGTATTCAAGATCTTGTTTGTAATTTCTTTTGCGTCAGCACGGATATCCGAAACAACGTCCAGGTTGTTCACACCAAAGGCGTCTGCTGGCGGTACGTCCGTGCATCCATGACACTCCAGAGTTACCTTCCTCCCATGTCCGAGGTAAGCTGCAAACGCGGGGCTTGGTCCTGTGTCACGGTCTTTTGTGGCATGGGCTTGTGCAAAAACTTGCTGCAGTACCTGAGTTTCCGGTTTCCCTGAAAACGTTTTTTGTGCCCGCACACTGTCCCTCATTTGACTTCCAATGCTTTTTCAGGACGGTACTCTTTTAGTCGATGGAGGTTACATGAATGTCTTGCCCGCGGACGTTATGAAAAAGCAAATGCAGGCTCGTACTGTGATTGCGGTCGATGTCTCTCAAGAGGTGGTTTTGGACAATTACGAATACGGATCTCATCTGAACGTAAGTCTTTCGAAGAGCGGGGCTGAAGCATCTTGGAAACGATCATGATTAAAATCATCCCGAACATTCTTATACTCACCCCCAACTTATTTTTCAGGGATGGTGGCTCCTGTATAACAGTTGGAATCCCTTTGTCAAGACGGTCAAAGTTCCATCCATGGGAGACATTAGTGAGCGCTTGGCATGGGTGAGCGGTGAACGACACAAGAAAAAAGTACGAGAGCACATTGATTTGTTTCTCCAGCCTCCCGTGGGGAACTATGGTGTATTGGAATACGACAAGTTTGATGACATTGTCAAACTGGGATATGAATATGCCAAGCCACGGGTGGACAACTTTGTCAAGAAGCATCCGCATCTCGTGTCGTAGCTATAATAGGAAGGAAAATTGAGGGCTCATTTCGTTGCAAATGAATTGGTAATCATAACGTATAGTAGAGAACCTTATCTTCTGCCCTACGGATACGATTGGCCCATAAGGAAGCTCCTACTAGCTAGGTCACAGCATATTCTACTGTATTGTCCATCACTACTAACTAGCTAGTAGGAGGGGTTGACTACGAAATCTTGAAGCGAAGGCGAAAACTGGCCGCTGTAGTAGACACTTGATGTAAAGTTTATTGTAATATTCTTTCTTGCTTGACTGGTTGTTGTCGTGTTTATCTTCTGTCGCGTCTGAGGATACGTCGCATGAGAACGATGGCAGGGCCGCAGGGATACGCTTGCCGTAAATGGAAGGAAGAAATTGATTTTCGTAATTGTTCGTTACGCCTTCTTTTTGGTTTCCATGGTTGCGGCTTCTGTTGACTTTGGAGCCGGAGTATTCGTATTGCCCCCCATTATACCAAGATTGATGCCAACCCCAAATCGATTCAAAAAGAAATTCAAAAAGAGTATAAAATAGGAAAAGTACATGATCAGAATGCCGGTATTGTTTTCAAATCCGGCCCAACACTCTTCTCTGTGCACCAGACTAAAGGCATAAATACTGATAAAGACGCCAATGACCATTTGCGTAATTTGAGCCACCGTCACCCATTGGGGTCGAAACCATTTGGGTTTTTGTTTGATCGACATGAGAAAGTAATACGTATACATGATGGCATGAACGCCCAAGTTGAGTGTCGTGTAAAGAATGCCCGCTGGAGATTTTGTGACCTACGATGCGAGCGAGGAAGAACAACCCATCCAAGAAAAAGAGGAACTCGTCAGGGTACTTGTCGTAAAATGAATAGACGGAGGAGGAGGTACTATACAGTTTGAAAAACCATGCAAGCCATGTGTGGAACGATAAGATACGTACCATGGTATGCCAACTTGCGAGGAGCACCGTGGCGTGATGGTACCAATGCAAGAAAATCAATTTTCTCTTGAGCACAATGATAAACGCTGTATCAAATAATTCCCTGCCCGAAGAAAATATCATGTAAGCGACACAAAAATGAATGAACGACAAAAAACTCCAAACTCTCCCCCTTCTTAATTTCTTGTACGTACGGAATTTTCGCCAGCAAAAACATCATGACCCAGACCACCGTGGCGGATTGTCCCATGCTCTGTTCGGGATCCATACACAGCGTGGCTTCGAAGCCGTAGGTCGAAATATTATGAACGACGTACGGGAAGCATCGGGTAAAGCCAAGGGCACTAAAGAGCGCGAGACATAAATTCCAGGCCGCCAGGGCACCCTTGACATTCCAGGCGGGTCTTGTCTCAAAATAGATTTGGCCATAGTAAATTCCCGCCAAATACAGGGCCACGCAAGCTACGGGAAACCAATAGTGATCGTAAAAGAAATCAAACATCCAGATGGGTCGCCATGTTTTTTCCCAACTGTCAAGAAGAAGAGCAGAAGAAGAAGAAGTATGAGACACGTGTTTTCAAAGTACAGGAGAGCCAGACGCAGACACCGGAGTCACTCCAACACATCGATTCATGACAACACACACGGACTAGCTAGTACCTACTTGAAATAAAACGTTTCCAACCAAGGATACACACAATAAAGCTCTTCAAATTCTTTTCCGTCCCGCGTGAATTCGACACACGAACGATCGGCGACAGAGGGATACCATTGCATGCTGTACTGTACAGTGTTGTGGATGGTTGTCCTTTGTAGAAATGTAGTTAGAGTGGGTACAACTAGACTAATACTAGCTAGTAGTGCTATATGGAACTTGTGGGCCTGCTAAATGCTAATGGTAGTAGCTACCATGTACTGTAGGTGGTTGATGCTGTACAGTAGCTTCCGGTAGTGTGGAGTGGCACCTTGTCTGGTGGTCTGCGCTACTAGCTAGTTAGCTAGCTCTAGCTAGTTATAGTAGTTGGTACCGATAGTGTGCTGGTGCCTGTTGCATTGGTCGAAATAAATGAAAGCAGTGTGATGTACTCTACCATGTACTACTTCGAAGTAGTAGCTACTACAGTAGTTAGCTAGTAGTGTCTGGATTCAAATCAATTCTAGCTAAATAAAAAACGAATAGTGATGGAAACGCATGGCGAATCCCCAAGAAGGGTTCAACCTATCACATTTTTCAATCTAAATGTTTTGCTGGTGGCACTCCCCGACGCCACACCACCGAAATGACCATTGGTCGACCCCGTCATCAAGCCCGTCATATGAAAGGTCGACGATTGTTTTCCCGTCAATCCGGCCACGGCAAAGGTACAGTATTCGACATCTTCGGCGTCGCCCACAATGGCTTTTTGCAGCAGGATGGAAGGAACCGAACCTCGTGGAAAGCTCCGCGCCCGAGCTACTTCGGCATTGTCGGCTTGCATACAAGGCATGCTACACTGACAATAATAATGGTACTTTTGTGACGGGGGGCTTCCTCCAGGAGACGATCCATATCTTGATTATCGGTATTCAATAGGATTGCTATGGTATCGTCGCTCCAAAACAGATGTCATGTCTTCCAGAGTCTCGGCACGCCAAATGATTCCAACATTGCCTTGGGAGCATTGCGCTACGACGACAGCCTCGGTTGCATCCTCTTCGGATGGAGATACTACCACGGCATCCACGGCCTCGAGGAATGTCTCATTATGTTCCAATATGTCCCGCAAATTGCCATGCGACACAATGGGACAGGGACCGGGAAATTACCCTTCGCACCCGCTTGTTCTTTGGCCACCGTGATAACCTGAGTCTGGGACGTCATCCAAAGTGTCGACACCTTTAGTTTTCGGGTTTGCATCGATACCGTGGTCCTCCTTTTTCTCCCAACGAGTCATCCAAGCAAAAATCCATTCCCACCGTCAAGGTCTTCCTGGGCTTTTTCAAGGCTTCCGTCAGGTGCGAGGGGAAGGGGACGGCGGCCGGGAGAGACAGGGGAGCCGCCGCGGAGAAGAGTTTTAGAGGTGGACGAAAAGCCGCTCCTACAGTAATGGCCCTTTATGCTGTTCCCTGGTTTCTGTGCGCCAACAATCCCGATGTTGAGAAGACGTCATTATTTTTGGCAATGACCTGTTTGATGGCTGGCAACATTCCATTTACTTTGGATACCGGTCACTGAACTCGCTAAAGAAGCAATATCGAATGTCGACACCCAACGTCCTGGTGACAATCCGCTACTTCTTTTCCAACCAGATGCGTCATACAGTGGATTTGAAGAGTTGCAACAACAACAACAAAAGGATTCTGACATATCCATGGACGAACACCCCGCTACCCCATCCCTCAAACTGAATAAGTGCAGTAGCTAAAGGCTCGTGTGGTACTGACGATAATCCAGCCTAACCAGTTAAACAGAATTGAAGCTGTCCAGTGGATTACTTCAAGACAAAACAAGATTGGGTGGCATGTACTGTACAATGCATTTGAGTATTTGTGAATGATTGTGATGTAATACAGTGTGGGTGGATGGCAATGAGTCGACGATGCGAATGGAGTTTGATGGAGGAAGATGTGCCGTGAACGGATGTCATACAAACTTCCTATTCTAGGCTACTACTAGCTAGTGCGTGATTGAGGTTCGCTGGCAACACTTGGCCATGTTTGTGGTTTATATCGTTAAATAAAACGTGTTTCGAACCCTGCTAGCTAGTAGTCTTGCTCCACGACTGTGTATGGAGGACACAACCCAAGGCGAGCAAGCAGCCAGCAGCATCATTCTAAAGTTACTCGTAATCAAATAAAACTACGACCATTCCAGCAGTATTCGGCGTATGTACCATTTTTCTTGAACCATTCAAAAAGGAACTTGCAGCGAGGGCGAACCCCCGTGCACCCAAAGTAATGGCAGTAGCCCCCTCCTCGTGGGTCACAGCTGGCTGTGAATGTAACCTTGCGATCATGAGACACCCAAGTTTTGTGACGGATTCGAGCTTCGAGGTTCGGTGCCTCATGACAATAATTAAAGTCAATGCTATTAATAGCTTGCGTGGGATCGACGCCAGCCAAAGCACAAAACTCATCAAACTTCTCTGAAGAATCAAAGCCACACTTGTCTGCTCCCCATTCAAACCACATAACGGAATGGTCCTGTGCCACCGACAGCATGCTCATGGGACTTTTCGTTGAGTACAAGTGTTCCTTGCCGAGGAGGGCATTCTCGATGCGTTCACCAAATTGTACGGGCCAAAGACTGCAATCCAACTTATAATTTTTTTCATTTAGCTTGAGCAATCTTGCATTTTGCTCGAGCAATCTTGCTTCTGCGGACGCCAAGGCTTTTGCTACTTCTGGTGAAAGGTCCTCTTTCTTTGCCATGTCGTATAAATTGGTTGGTTTCTTGGGTTTGGTGTCAGGTCCATTGACCTCGAGCAATCTTGCTTCTGCGGACGCGAAGGCTTTTGCTACTTCTGGTGAAAGGCCCTCTTTCTTTGCCATGTCGGATAAATTGGTTGGTTTCTTGGGTTTGGTGTGAGGTCCATTGACCTCATTTATAAAACTCTTAATACCAGCCGGGAAAAGCAAGGCCATGTTTTCCTCTCTCACAACGTAGACACCTCGGCCATAATCGTCGTTAATTTTCCAAGAAATCATTTTTCGAGCATTCAAGGATGCCACTTTGGCATCAGCGAGAAGATCCATTCCCTTGAGTTCAGGAATAATCTTTTGGAAAACCCTTTCACGCTCTTCTTCTTCCATGAAGCAAGCGATTGTCAACCAAATGGAATTGCTTGGAACGCCAGCAAACTCGTCAGTGATGGAACGAACCCCTCTCATTAGACTGTGCTCCTTGCAGTGCTTCTTGGCATGTGGCTCATTGGCATGTGGATCATTGCCATCATCCTTGGCTCGAGCGACCGAAGGGAGAGCAGCGGCAGAGCACGATTGATTCGTTGACATACTAAAGTTTTTCTGCTTTGCATTATGAGTACAACTACTGTGTTAACTCACCGCCTTCCTGAAATCGTTCTTCTTGTCAAAACTGACAACATGCTCCACGCTGGAGGAGCCTTCGCTACGTCCTGTTGAAATCCAGGTTTTGGTCGGCTCGGGTTTTCCGGTGACTGGCAAAACGCCTCGAGCCTGAGCGCTTTCACGTTGGCCAGCACATGTAGTATGGCTCAGGTTTTTGTGTGAACAGCATGCACGGCACTGAAATTTTCATCCAAGATCTTCCGGACACAGGGCACGCAGTAGATCTGTCTCTTATACACATCTCCGAGCCCACGAGACTAAGGCGAATCTCGTATGCCGTCTTCTGCTTGAAAA
>ENA-ORBV01009233-ORBV01009233.1-microbial-mat-metagenome-genome-assembly--contig:-NODE-9233-length-16270-cov-5.637930_pt1 | contig 16270 bp, 10 predicted proteins | sample MGYA00237777_ERZ505514 | MGnify/ENA primary metagenome ERZ505514 (study PRJEB26160, sample SAMN06269048) | microbial mat metagenome | isolation source: Oligotrophic lake microbial mat | place... | reverse complement strand
GTATGAAAGGCAGCGGATGGAAGGGGTTTGGCAAGCACTACTGCGCCTCCAAGGATGCTGCGCTACCCAAACAATTTCGAGAAGTCATTCAGTTGATGGACTTTCTATTCCCAGTAGCCCCAGGCGAAGGAACCTTCATCGAGTGTCTCTACAATGATAATAACGATCCAGGAAAGAAGGCTCGTCAGCAACTAAAGGAATTGAAATCAAAGTACCCCGATTGTAAAGGTCTCCAGTGGCATCAACACTTTGGAAGGTATGTTCCTCCCACCAAAAAGGATCTGGCATCCTTTATGGATTTGCTTCTGGGACTCGACGGCGCACCCCAGCTGGAAGATCCCACACTCCGGATCAAAAACTGGCCCTCGTTTTGTCGAGATGATAACGGCCACGACGATGAGTCAACGGATGACAGTAGCTCCTCCTCATCATCATCATCATCATCACTAGCGTCATCGCAAGGCATGGTCTACACTCAAAATACAGATGACAAGCCGGGATCCGTTTCGTTCCATTTCTCGGCCTACGGAAAGAGTGACCGATATTCGAGGCCTTTGTCTCAGAAAATTCTTTCCCGTGGAATCTGCAAACCGTTCTGAGGACGCTCGAACAATCAGAAAACAGGAAGGAAACGAGTGGACGAGAATTCCATTGACGAAAACGAAAACAATGCATGTACATTCGCTCGTCACTAAATAAAAGTAGTAGGTTTGTTATACAAATAGCTATAAAAATGTAGTACCTAGCTAAACAAGTTCCACTTGGGGCATATTCTTCTTGTGGCTGTCAGAAGGGACAGACGACAGCTGAGGGGCTGCTTCCTGCTCCAGATGATGGGAAGAACTAGCTGTGTGCAGTGGTTGCTTTTTGGGGTCTGACACAAGGTTGTCATCCATGGTGCTGTTGTTGTTGCTCATTTTGCGTTTGAAGGGATTTTTAGCTTTGGCCTTAGCCACGAGTCGGCGCCGATGCTAGGCCAACTTTTTGAAGAGGGCCGCGATGCGTTTCCGTCGTTTCTTGAAGGTTTGTTGATTGGGTTTCGCATAGTCCGGAAGTGTTTCCGGCATGAAAAAGGCGTACAGAAAGAAAGGCACGAGGGACATGATTCCCAGTATCAAAAAGGCCATGGGATAGCCATAGTCGTGGGCAATTGCTTGACCAATGTAGCCCGACACGGTCCCACCCAGACACATGGCACCGGTGGTGACACCCAGCATGAGGGAAAACCGACCCGTTCCTCCCGATATATCATTGGTGACGAGAATGTGCAAACATCCCAGAATACCGGCACCAATGGCATCCAGCAGTTGCGTGGACAAGATCATAGTTTTCAACATTTTGGATCCTCCCTCCTCTGCATACGCCTCGTCCGCAGAGACCAGGGCCGTGAGTAGAAAACACCGTACAGTGAGGGCAGCCAAGCCTACCAACAGCAGATTCTTGCGGCCCCAAATGGGTGTATAGTCTCCACAAACCTTGGCAAAGTAGCTCATGAATGCTTGTGCGATAAGTATACAAAGACCGGATAGCAAGATTCCGGATTGAGCGTCCTCCAGTGCTAAACTCTGCATGACCAATGGCAAGACGGAAGAGTTTGCCATGTGAAAAAAGAAGATAACGGCAGCAAACATCATCAAAGTGGGATCCATGAGCACAGCCAGGGGAGTTCTAGCCTTGCGTGTGGGATCCGTGTAACACGTATCTTCTTCATCTTGTTTTTGTTGTGAATGACTCTTTTCCAGTGGAGCCGATGAATTTGCAGTGTAGGCTGGCTTTGCTTGTTGAGCTTGAAGGTACCCCAAATTGAAACTTGGTCCCGAGTCATAGGTCTTGACCGAGACCCGTCCGGCCCTAGAGTCCTCGGTTTGGTTTCTCCCCCAAAGCTGCGGACCATAACTAACGTTGTTACTAACATTGGTACTGGAATCCGATCGGAGATTGTTGTTGGATTGTTGAAGGGGCGATGTCGGTCGTTGTCGAAGTTCCGACGTGGAAGGAACTCGAAAGCCCTCTTCATGTTCATGAATGGGCGAGGTCAATACCATGATATTTCGGTCATGCAAGGCTACGGCTCCTTGTTGGGATCCTCCTCCCATAATGGGCGCACTCAGAATATCAGGTGGCATATACGCAGAAGATGTGGCAGATAATGTGGATGGTGACACTGCTGGTTGAGACTGTGAATTGGTAGGTAGTGGTACTACTACTGCAGTAGAGCCTGCTGGTTGTTGGTCGTTCGAGTTGGTAGCCGTGATATCACTCATACGTGGAAAGTAGGCAGGATTTGGATTCGAAATGCCAGGCATCATGTTGTTGTTTGGAGCTGTCCTTGGAGTATAGGAAGCAGTACTGAGTTGGTGGATAATTTGCTTTCCACGATCCTTCTTTTGCTCGAGATTGCTATCCGCATCATCTTCCATCATGTGCCAACTCAAGGCTGCCGCTGCCACTGCAGCGTCTTCTTCTTCCTCATCATAATTTTCGTATTCATTCATGGTCGGTGATTCAATAATGAGACCACGAGCCGCATCCCTATCGACATCTTTGGGTTTGATGCGCCGTAGATTGTAAGCCATACACATGGCCGCCAGAGGACTGACCAAAAAGAGTGCCCCAATGTTGGGATATAAAAAGTAAGCCAGCAACGACCCACTGGCCACAATCAGTGCCGTACCCATGTGATTCATCATGCGATTCCTTGACACCTGATGGGTAAATCCCGTCGATCCCACAATGCCCAGAGTGATACCATTGTATCCAGGTGGCAAGATGGCGGTGACACCCCCCTGCAAGATTTTCCAAAAAATCATCAATCCCATGTTCTTGCCTTCTTGTTCGGCCGTAATGGCCGTCAAGACGGTCAAGGTGGAAGCGGCGGCTCCCGCAAAGACGACCCAATCGATTTTGCGATTGGAATAATCCAAAAAGTATCCGGCGGGGGCCATGCACAAGAATTGGGACATGCCAAAGACGAGGAACAAAATACCAATTTGTTTTTCATTGAAATCCTTGACCGATATCAAAAAGGCAGCTTGCATATTGAGCTATATTATAATAGTAGCAGATGATCGAAGAAGAGTTAGATATCAACAGAAAGATGGATTGGTTATCCTTCAAACACACACACACACAAAATAATCCAACTTACCATGGGAAGACCATCCCGTAGATCTCCCATAAAAAAAGCAGCCAGTGGCAAGATTGGACGAGCATCGACTCTGTCTTGACGACGTAAGTCGCTCTTGATACTACTGCCATCTCCCGCTTGTGGCTGTGGCGGTTGCCAGGAGGAGGACAAGGAGGATGATTGGTGGGCAAAGGAGGTTGGCAGTTGTTGTTGTTGCTGTTGCTGATTTTGATGCTGGTAGTAGTGTGCCGAATGAGCAGCAGCCGCTTGTGCGGCACACGACACGGAGGATGGGCCTTCACCTCCTGTAGCTACTACAGGTAAAGAGGATGGTGGTGATGATGATGGGTGCATCATCATAAAATAAATTGTCTCGTTTGGTCGGATATTCAATTTGTACAAATAAACTTTTTCAGAGACGCCTAAGATTGGAAACCCTTACAGTGTCATGGAATATGGATTGGAACTATAAAAGATCCAGCAATATATATATATATATAATTATACTAGTATAGCTAGCTAGCAAGTGAGTCTGTGGTTGGCTTTGCGGTGTTCAGTGCGAGTCCGATTGTCCTATTCAGTGGATGTGTTTGTTACTTTTGTTGGGTCGGAGTATGTGGTTATGCAACCGAAAAGTGAGACAAAAGCACGTTACGCAAGCCATGTAACGTCAACGGACAGGACAGAATACTGAAATGAGATATGCTATATATTTAGCCATACTGAAATCCAATGATAGAATCAGTCTTACTAATAACGTTCGAATGACATTTTGAAGAAAATAAGCTCTCCCGACGTTTTAAATAAAAGGTTAGGGATATAAATTAATTTTCTCTTCGTTTGTTTTTGGGGCAAACGCACGTCCAAAGTATTTACGTAAGATCCAGTTTTTACACCAATGGATCTTTTAGGATTAGGGTCAAAATCAACAACATCGAACACGCTCGAATGAGTGAGTCAGTCAGTCACTCTCATCCCCTCCTTTATAATTGTCCCTGCACCCTTTGGCATTTTTTTGTTGTTGGAAATGCATTGCTATTAGCTAGCTAGCTAGCTAGCTACTAGTGACGTTCATTTGATCATTGTTGCAAAAGGCACTAGGTAACATACGGGTAGCTAATACAAAGCGAGCTGTATGGTTAGCGAATTCCAAGAATAGTCGAAAGGACCAAGGGCCATGTTATTCCATTCGGAGGACGAAACAGCCGACCGTCGATTTCTTCTTGTTTTTCATTGATATCGTGCCACTGCATGGTAGGGTGCAGCCGAGCGGCCAGTTGAAGCACATCTCCTTCCTCCCTCTTGGATACCTAGTCAGCTTCTGCTAGAGCTACTGCTAGAAGTCACAGAAACTCGCTGAAGGGAAACCTGCCAAATCTACCAAGACTTATACGGAACAAGAATTTGGAGACAAAAACCAACACTTTGCTGTTTGGAAAAAGGAAGAGGAAAAACGAAGAAAAAAGTCCTTGGCTATATCTTTACACTCCCTACCCATGGCATAAAACCATGTCATTGTTCAAAAGCTTTTCCAGTCCCGTCACCAAGCGCTTTGTCGAGCGTCGACTCTTGCAAACCAATCCTTGGCATTTGTTTCGAATCATTCAAGACGTGGATCACTATTCTTCCTTTTTACCCCTCTGCACACATTCCCAAGTTCTTGGCGTTCAAAAGAATGGACGACAATTTGAAGCAACTCTTACGGTTGGCTTTCCCTATGTGGGAGGACTACTCCAAGAAACCTATGTGTCTCGTGTCCAAGTAAATCCGGAAGAATTGACCGTTACCGCCAAGAGCATTGAAAGTCGTTGGTTTGATTCTCTCCAGAGTACATGGAAATTGGGGGAAGTATGGGAACAACCACCACAAGACAACAAGAACAGCAAAAATCCAGATTTAAAATCCACTCCACTAGACCTACCAATCTGCAATGTCAATTTTGAAGTGGAAATGACGGTACGAGATCCTATCATTTCACAGCTATTAGATCAAATATTGGAAGAAGTTGCTGGCCGACAAGTGACAGCCTTCGAGAAACGGTGTCGGGAAATTCCAGTTCCACCCGATTTGATTGTAAAACAGTAATTATACGCGACATTTTTTGTTTCAAATTTGGAATTTTCTAAAAAATTATAGCACTATTATGATTTTAAGCTCAACCGGCAAGTCGACCAATAAGAAGCAAAGACTTCTCAACCTTCTGGCGGTGCAGCAGGAGTCGATGCCTCTGGCGGTGGTGGTTGATTGAGAGAGAAAACCATGGCATTGTGTGGCGTCAACGTCGTGTCCAATGACTTGCCATCGAAATGGTCCCCTTGTGCTTCCGGAGGCAACAAGGGGAGTCCCGTCCTCACCACAAGCCTCACCGTACCGCCCAAGGCCTTGGTACCACTACCATTCATCAAAGGAAACTCCCCTGCAGCAGCACAGTTTCTCGTTAACAAGCCATGCAGCTCGACTACTACCTTTCCCAACAAGGTCGGCGGTGGAAGTTTATCTTCGTCGCCCTTTTTCTTTTTGTTAAAGAACCAACCACCTTTCTTGGGTGCGACTGGGACTTGATGAACGCTGATATGAATCTTTTTGTTGCGTTCCATCCTTCTTCGAATGGCTTTTCCGTAAGTCGTGTCCCCTCGTTCCAGATGAATGTATTGCGACTGTTCAATCGCGCAATAGGATGGAAGTTGGGGTTCCTCCCCACCGTCGCCGCCGTCTGGCAGTTGAAGCTTTTTCAATGGATCAGCAGAGGGTTCAAACACAAGATCAATAGAATCTGCTGTAGTTGTTGGGTCATTCGGAGGGAATTGTACGTGGGCATCGACCCGAATTATCGCTGGGTGGTGTGGTAGATTGTCTCTCTTTTGTTGCTTCACTAGCTTTTGCAGATATGTGTTCTCATCTATCTTTCGAACACCCATAATGGCGATTTCCAAGCGTTCATCGGGAGGATCCGCCGAGCCGCTGCTACTCGCACCCAGCAACCCTGTGATCATGTCATTGACATCCATCTCCTCGGCTTCTTCGCCTATAGGCTTGACACACATCAAACTACCTTCTTTTCGTACAATCTTGATGGCATCGGATCCCTTGGCCAGGACAACTTTGGAAACGTTGGAGCACCTCGCAATATATTCCTTCCACGATGCCACTTGTTGGGCTTCCGCATCCACAAAGTGTTCATAGAATTCCAATATTTGTACTTGCCGTTCGGCAAAGGCAATTTCGTTTCGAATGTCATTGACAATTTGTTGCCGTCGCTGCACTTCTGCCTCGTGTTGCTCTCGCTGAAGAGCCTCCTTGTACAACTTGAGAGCTTCTCCAGCTTCTTTGATCATTTTCTGATCTCGGAATCGAATGGCCTCCTGTTTGAGTTCGTCCGAGGACTTTGGCTTGGGACCCGCAGCCTTTTCCTTTTTGGCTTGGACGACTTGTTTCGGTTGATCCTCCGCGTCCAAAAGAGCCTCCAAGTCTTCCATTTTAACTTCACGGTTCGTTCCCTTTCCTTTCTTTTGTTGCATTTGTTCGAGACAGATTTCCAACTTGGCGGCATGCGCAGTGAATTGTTTGAATTTTAAGAGCGATGCTTTCGCACCTTCGAGATTTCCAGCATTTTTGTGGTCTAGCGCCGATTGTTTGTGCTCCTCGGCTTTGGCTCGAATCTCGTCGACGGATGGAACTTCCATGCCCATGTCCACAGCATCCATAAAGAGGGTTACATCTTCCATGAAACCAGCCAAATCTTCCAAAATGTTTTCCAATCGATCCGTATTGTTGTTATTGTTATTGTTATCACTGTCCATGTTGCTTTCCGATGGAACAGAAGAGGCGGCAGCCGCGCTGGCGGGATTCAAGACTTCTCCCAACAATTCACTTTCTTCCGCATTCAAATTCAAATGTTCCATCATGGCATGCTCCGTTTCGAATCCATCGACATTCGCAATTTGGGACAATGCGACACGGACGGCGTCCAATTGTTTGGCTTTGTGCAATTCTTGGACGGCCCGCGTGGTATCGCCCGCTTTTTTAAAGGCCAAGGCTGCCTTTTTGGCGTCCAAAATTTTGGCTTGATAGTCGGCTTCGCTGGGTACCGGCATGCCTCCGTTTTTGAATTCCGTCATCATGTCTTGGTCGATCATTTCTTCCATGCTGAATTCCACCTGTGTCAAGAGAATGTCCACATCCATGTCGTCGTCGTCGTGGTTATTGTTGTCACCTAGCTGCATCAATGCTTGAAGATCCCCCTCGTCCTCTTCATCCCCATCATCACCGTCGGCATTATGGCTGTCATCCATCGGATGCTCCTCGACAGGATCCTCCACAACTTGCTGGGAATTTGCTGGAGTCCCAGTCGGAGAAAGGTTTTCATCTTGTTTGTGGGGCTGTTCATCATTGGCGGCTGCTATCTCATCATTTGTCGTAGTACGAATTGGATTCTCCTCTGCCTTTTCTTGTGATTGCTGAGGCTGTGATTCTGCTGGTTGTTGTGGTGGTGGCTGTGTCGATGGTTCTGCTTGTTGCAGTGTTGGTGGTACGATTTCTCCTTTTTCCAATTGTTTGGCCTTGTGCAAGGCCAATCGTGCCGTATCCAAATCTCCTTTTTTCTTCAAGACGACCGCCAATTGTTTGAGTTTGAGGGGTTCCCAAATGTCTTCGACGGTAGCATCTTGAAATTCCAAATCCCGAGCTTGGGCCAACAATTGCATGGCCCCATTGGTGTCGCCAGATTCTTTCAAGGCCACGGCTTGTCGTTTCAAGGCCAGAATTTCGTCTTGTTTGTTATTATTATTCGACATTTTTTTATATCCGTATTTATTTTGGGTAAGAATCAAATGAAAAAGAAAGCCTAAAAACAGAAGTACATCTGATCTAGATGCAATTCAATGCTTATACCACCTGTGATGGTTTTGTACAGGTGTTGTTGGTTGTTTTGTGGTTTGCTTCGTTCTTCTTGGATCGTGCCTCCCGGATCTCCATAGCACGGTGTGATCGAGGTGTTGACAACGAGGAAGATAAGATTTCGGTTGTTTGTGTTAAGTCGTGTTTCAAAAATCCGGGATTAAAACATATCACCAGGTGGCTGTTTACTTTTTCGAGACGCACACTAATTCCAACTGTTCATGTAATAGGTGCGAGGACCTCCGGTCATCGAAACACACGTCTACTAGCTAGCTAGTGTACAGTACAATAGCACGGTAGCGTCGGTCATCATCGTCATTATTTGTAACCGTGACTTCGTGATCATGAACCAGTATGCCCAGGCTAGCTCTAGCTAGGAAGCTAGCTAGCTAGCTACTAGCTACCAGGTAGCTAGCTAGTAGCTAGGCTCACACCTCCTCATCTTCAAATTTTTTTAAGGAAAACTTCATTTCCTCGCATACATACAGTAGTAGTACCCCCATAATTTGCTGTAATTGGTTAGTGATTACCTGGTAAACAATTGCTTTTGATTGTCTATCTATTGATTGGCCTTTCGTCCCATCACCAAAGATCGTCGTGAAATCCTGAGTATTTGATCTCGTCTGTCTCTCACTGTTAAAACATACTACCAAAAGCTAAACAGCTCATCACAAAGGTTGCTATTGAAAAGGAAAAACTAGACGAACCAAAGAAAGAAGAAGAAAGCATGACCAAAAGCAACTTTAACGTGATTTTAAAAGGCCGGTATCGTTCTTTGTTGCCTTTGCTAGTCTTGTGTGTCACATCGGGGGCCTTGCTTTCCAACTACACGCGTGTCTCCCGAGAAGTCCTCCAAGAAGATAAACGGCGGGTCCCCAATGAAAAGCCCACTATACCAATTCCAATTCCAATCAATGCCACCTCGGTGGTCCGAGTCCAACGCCAAAATCGACTCGTAACCGATACTACAGCCACCACAAACGCACCCATCACCACCCCGGATGATGCTCCAATCGTAGTAGATTCTGTGGTAATATCAGAAGAACAGGTGCAGCAGGAAGGTGACAACAAAATCAACAAAGAGCAAGCCAGCCCTCAACCACCACCGCCAACCGTAGTAGTAGAGCCATTGGGAGTCCAGGACCAAGAGACAGTCACCACCACAAACGCACCCACCACTACGTCCATATCTTCGTTTTCTTCCAAATCGGCCGAGTACTGTTTAAGCAAAAGAGGTTCCAGTGGCCGCTGGATTTTGGATTGGGACTATGCCGCAACGGCCCAATACCAAACGATTGGTAGTATGCCCCCGGCCGTGATTGCCAATGACAGATACAAACCCACTCCCGAGGAACCTTTTCGGAGAGCCTCGGCTTTTAAATGGCAAGACGATTATGCTCAAGATTGTCCCTTCAGTCTTCTCCTCCAAACCCCCGAGGGAGACCGCAATGCATCCTTGGCCGACTTTTGTCGGACTTGCCAGATGTTGAACATTGATCAGATTTGGGTCGCGGGAGATTCCTTGAGCGAAGCCTTTAGTCATTCCCTAAGGGCGCAATTGGGATTTTTTTACCATGCCTATTTGCTCCGATTGATTCAGCCTTTTTATATTACGTGTCCTCCTCTGGACAATGACAACCACAACAATAACAATACAAACAGTACGCCGTATACCATTTTACATCGATTTGATCGCGTCGATGAAGATTTTCGGCAGGCGCTCTACGGGAACGTCATGAATGTCAAGAGTCAAAAATTGGCACCCCAACGACGACACTTTTTGGAACGACAATCGCCGCATATTATCGAAAATTACAAAAGTGGTCATATACCAGAAGGGCGTGGCAGAACCGCCATGATTCTCAACATTGGAGTTCATTTTCATGATCATGTCAATTATACGAGTTCCTTTGCCAAAATATGGAACACCTTGGACAAATTTTACAATTCATCCTCGTCCTCTACGACGCCGTCACAACAACCACAACAACGACCCATCGTTTGGTTTCGAAATACCAGTCCGGGTCATCAAGGATGTTTGCCAAAACAGGGTGACGTGCCCATTCCCTTAAAAAAATATGCTTGGCACATTCCCATTGACGAAGTACCCTTTGAAACCTATGCCGACTATGAACCTACAATTACCGACCAATTTGATTGGAATCTGATTCCCGACTTTAACCAGTACGCGCAAGACCATTTGCCAAACGTGGCTCCGACGCGCAAGGTCGCGACCTTTGTCGATGACAATGACAACGACAATACACTCAAAAATGTCCATTATTTGAACATTTTCAACATGACTGTCTTGCGACGAGATGGACATGTGGGAATGGGAGATTGTTTGCACTACTACTATCCAGGTCCGATTGATTGGCAAGTCCATCTTTGGTTTTCTTCCTTAAAAGACATGGCCGCGGAGGCAGCAGCAGCAGCCAATACTCATCAGAAAGCCACAACGATGACGCAGCAATCATAATCCAAGGAAGGATCCCAGAAGCAACCACAATCACCAACGGTGTCCTACTAGAACCAACCATAAAATATCTTCGCCCAGAATACCGGTAGGCAGGATACAGTAGCGCTGTGACAAAAAAGGAATCAGGAGTACCTCACTTCTATGTCTTGGAGATCACACGACTGCATCGGAAAGGTGCCCGCCCTTGGTAGTGAGTGTTCTCGTCCCCATTGGATCACGGAGAGATACCTTCTCCTGGCTCTGCTCATGGCAAATAGCCCCCAGCATCTGAATAGCGTGTGATATTTGTCTACGCAGACGCTATTCCCGGAATCAATACTGCTCGTCTGGCTTTTTTCAGGCTCGGCGTTGTAGACGTTCTGGGAAACTCTTGACATGAAACCTTTGTGACCGCGTAGTAGAAAATATTGCATGTTTTAGTTTTGAGAGCCACCGACCACTAGATTTTAGAGAAAAAAGCGTTGTCATACAAAAGTGAAGATTGTACAAGCGCTTGGCTGCATCTGTAGATACATATCGATATAGCTAGCTAAGGCTTGTGCGGCCGGCCCTTCCCTTGACAGGGCAACCTACACTGCTTTGACTTAGAGATGCCGACTCACTGCACAGCAGTCCACCCAAACCAAAAGATGGTGCCTGCTGCGGTTTCTGTTCGGACCGTCGGTCACCGTACCTTCACCTCATTATTTTGTGTCAATAACGATGGGATTTCTCACGCCGTGCGCGGAAGAGTAGTGCATGAGTAGACCCATTTGATTCAACGGAAGTATCCGGAAGAGTAGAACTAAGTAGTAATTATTCTAACTCTACATAGCTAACTACTACTAGCTAGCTAACAGCTACTTCAATGCAACCAAATCCTTCCGAGCAGCTCCTGGGCATGCGAGCACGCCGGCAACTATCGGGACGGTAATTAAGAAAGCGATCGAGTTTTCCGGCGCGCATATTGTCCACTCACATTTTGATGAGCTCCCATCGGGTTCATGGCGTTGAGTTGACTTGAAACCATGCACTGTTAGCTCTAGCTAGCTAGTACTGGTAGTGAGTATTAACATTGTGTCGGTCAAAGGCAACACGTGCATCTAGCTAGCTAGCAATCGCTCAAGTCGTGTATTTCTGATTTGTTGTAACTAGCTAGTAGTAGACTGGTACATCATTTGTTGCTCTCGTTCTTCTCTCGACCCTCGTCCAGGCTGGATAAACATATCTTCTCAATCGCTCCTTCATTCAGTCAAACAAACGACGATGCTTCAACAACACTACAATCAAATGAGAACACTGCTCTTGGTGTTTGCAGTATTCGCGACCATTGTGAATGCAGGTATATTTACTCCCAAAGTCGCCTTGAAATGTCCTGCTACCGGCGAGGACGCAACGCAAAATGAAGTTGCCAATCCTTGCCAACCTGGTGGCATCTACAATACGAACACGGCCCTCTTCTCGGGAACGTACGTGTGCCGCCACGATTCCTATTTGGTGTTCTGGTCCCGCAATACCACGGTCTGCATCCCCACACTTACCGGTGCTGCCATTGCCGAAGAGGGAGACAAGTGTGGTTGTTGCGACGAGGCGGGGAATACGGTAGAATGCCCACCACCCTGCTCGTGCATTTGCAGTCATGACGATAACCCGCACGTTCTACTCTACAAAACAGGTGCCTTTGGGCAGAAAGATACAGAATGCATGTCCAAATCCAAAGCCAGTCGGTTTGTGGTCGATATTCGAAAGGGGGATTACAGGTACGCACATCGGCACAAACCAAAATTCTGTTTGTCCTCTTCCCATTTGATAGAACTGCGTACGTTCCTATGAACATGGTCTCACATGCATTGTTTGCCTGGTTGTCACTGTCTTAGCTGCGTGCCGGACGACGAGTGCCCAACCTTGGCTCCAACGGCATCACCCACAACGGAAGGGACCGCCGCATATAAAGGTTATAGTGATTATGGAATTGATATTGAAGAAGAATCGGCAACACCATAGGGAAGAGATAGTGATAATGCCCACCAAACTGCTCCTTAATCTTTATATATATAACCTAAATATGTAATGTGTATGTAGTCGGTGGGAACTTTGCAGTGAAAACGATTTGTACCAGCTGCGCCAGTCAAGGAATCAGTGGCTGACTGACAAGTCTCCCAACAAAGCAAAATAAGCAGGGGGGGATCTAAACGATGAATCGATAGCTGTCGAATGGAATGGATCGTCGTTGTTCACGTGAACCCATCGTTTCCGAAAGGGGTATGGTTCGCGCTTTCGTTTCTTCGTTACGCCAATTGGCCAGCTACCACAGCGGGTGGTGCCTCCGGGCTGCTCACGGCGGCGAAGGTGCCTTCCTCCTCGCTCGTTTCGTCTTCGACGACATGACCGTTTTGTGGACCACCATTGGTCATTTCGATATTGGCATCTCCCGAGGACGTGGCCTTTTCGATGCTCACCTCCAAATCTCGCTGGGTCGCAAACCGGGATCCTCGTACCGCCAGATACGCCGTCCCTCCAACAAAGGCCAAGCAGATGAGGACAATGCCCGCAACCAAGCCCGCGCCCAAACCCTCGGACGCGGTCTTGTAATGAAAGGCGGTCGGGACATAAATGACTTGTTGGGGTTCCCCAACGACTCGTACTTTGCATTTCAAGGTCATGACTCGGACATCGACAATGATCAATTCCGGGTATGGCACATTGGAGATACTGGCATCGTATACTTTGGAGCCCAATTTGTGAGCTCGATGGGGTTCGGCAAAGCCACAAGCGGGATCATCGATTTTACTCCGTTGTTGTCGGATGGCACCCGCCCCCAAGACCAATTCGGCATGTTTGGCCACACCCAAGAGGGCATCCTTGACATCGACACACATGACACCGGTCGGCAAGGCACTCGTCCACAACAAGGGATCCATCTCGTGACGGGGATATTCCTCGGGAGCACACGCCCCACATTCCGGTGTACAAACGCACAATTGCTTATTGTTCTTAAAAGAGTCCTCGTGCCGACATCGTTGACAGGCTTGTCCAAAGGGCGCCTCGGAGGCTTGTATTTGGGGGAGATCGTCCTTGACGGCGGTCAACAGGGGTCCTTGGCCGACCCCGTTGCGATACAAACACATGCCCCGATTGACATCTCCTTGGGACGTCGCTTGACTGCATCCATTGAAATAATCACACTTGACCGGATCGTCCTCCCTGGACGCTGGCGTGGTAGCATTGGTCGTTCCTTCTTGAATATGAAAGACACTGCTTTCGACAATATGCCGACGATTGGTATTTTGGGTCAGTGGCATGCAGGCCACATAATCATAGGTATCGGCATTTTGATAAAAGACGGGCGCTTCGGGATGTCCCGCGACACTGACACGAAAGGGATCGGTACTGGCTTGTCCATTGCCTAGGGGTTCAAAGAAATGCATGACATTGTTGGTTTTATCGGTGGCGGTGACGTACTTTTTGTCGGGTGTTTCCAGCAAGGCTCCACCAATGTGGGCATGTTGTGTCACAAATAAGGGACTTTTGGGGCGACTGACATCGAATTCCAAGGTTCCTCCGGCTCCGGCACATTGGACGTATACATGCTGATTGGAACGACAATAGGCCATGGTGGCAGCACCGGGACACGTTCCTTGAATGACGTCTTTGCTAAAATCATAAAGATCCTCTTGTTTGTGTTCGTCCAAATTCAAAATAAACAAGGCTTGTTCGCCTTGGCTTGTTCCGTATCCCACTTGAAAGTCTTTGTTCGTTTCACCAGGTGTGGTGACAGTCACGGTATCGTCTTGAACTCCAATTTCCCACAGAAAATGTCCATGATGCGCCGTCGTCATTTTGGCTTCAATGGGGTGACCGGTATGATCCTTGACGTTGGTATTCAAATCAATGACATAATAATATCCTTGGTCATCCGAATGCGTCCAAAACTGGCAAACAGAAAAATCGTGAAGATATAATTAGAATAAGAATCATAAATAAATAAATAGAGATGGATAAGGAAACGCACCAAACAAACATGTCACAATAAATATATATTTATATATATATATATATATATATATATATATATACACATTACTGTAGTGCAGTGCTTACCTGATTTCGATTGTGCACGGCATACGCATTGGCGGGTGTGCCTCCCACGCGGACTCGTTCCAGGACGGGATATTTTTGGCTCGACGTCGTATCCAAGACGATGACTTGTCCAATTTCATCCGGAAGATCGTCGCCGTCGGTATCGGGCGTCGTTTCTCCGGAATTGATCAAGATGTAGGCGCCCTTCTCTTGCAACAAGACTTCGGGTTCCGCCGTTAACGGAATATCTCCATCTTGTTGTTGGTCTTGCGGCTGCTTGACTTGCATGTACACGCCCCGGTTCCATTCTTTGGGCAAGGCTTGGCCGTTGGCGTCTTGATCAAACGTGTGTTCGACTTGACACGTATTGGGATTGACAATGGAAACGCCACTCGAGGTAAAGACCCAAAAGACGCCGCCCTCGATTTTTCCATATTGTTCATCGCCGACCAAGGCGGCGTTTGTCGTGGTGTGTGTGGTACTGATCAATAATAATATGGACAGTAGCAAATACATATTTTTGGGTAGTAGTATCCTACGTTGTGGTTGTGGTTGTGGTTGTGGTTGGACACTTGTGTTTGGGTTTGGATTCATGATTATAATATTATTTGCCTGAACTGCGATTGTTATTATTATATACTAGCTAGTATCTGCCTTACTGTTGAGTTAAGACTTCCAACCATGCAAGCAATGAATGCAATGGAGTACTATACAAGCTAGCTGCTAGCGATGATGTACTATCTATGTTATTGCTATCGGTCGTTGTTTTGTTTCCAGAGCAAAAAGATAAAAGAGTACGTACTCTTCAGCGCCATAAAAAGAGCTGGTTTGACAAGCAAGACGAGAAAGTTGAGGTGAAGGGGGAACGAAGCTGGACTTGGATTGCGTGGCCGAAATACGTGGTTCTTTCTCGACATCTACAAAATTCGATCGTTTCAAACTCATCCGTCCACTCATTAATTTTTTTCGTTCGCAAATGGCCGTGCAAACATGGCAATTTCCTGACAGGAAGAAATAAAGGTTAGGTTGGTTTTTAGGTGTGAAGGACACAACCTACTGCTGCTGTAGCTAGTAGAGTTATGAATCTTGATGGCATCCATGGAATAACTTGGTTGTACCCAACCACTGCATGGGATGAGCAGATAGAAGAAGGACTTTTGGACCACCCTTTTAGAAGTCCATGAGAGCTACAAATGTTTTCTCAAAACTGGGGACAAGTGCATTTGGAGACATTGTTCGAGATCACGTGACATGTGAACACAGACATGTTGACCAAGCTCAAAGCTTCCTTTTGTGTCATCCGTTTGTATGGAACGTTTCCTCTACCTGCTAGTGTCATGTTGAAGCAATGCTGTGTTGTTGTTCCTGGTGGTGGTGGGTTCTGATTTGTTTGCAACAACAGCTCAAGCAATCAGTGACTGAGCAATGAAAACTGCGCTGATGCCACTGATCGAACTGCATTGTAGAAATGACTTTTATGAAACAAGCATGCATCAAATGGCACTACTCTGGAGCTAACTGCACATGCCAACATGTGTGCAAGGAGATGCAGCATGTGTCATGAGACAATCAGCATTGGCTCTTGACAGACAAACATTGAAGAACAACGCTGTTGCTAAGAGTGCTCATCTCCAAGCAATCAGTGACTGAGCAATGAAAACTGCGCTGATGCCACTGATCGAACTGCATTGTAGAAATGACTTTTATGA
>ENA-ORBV01009232-ORBV01009232.1-microbial-mat-metagenome-genome-assembly--contig:-NODE-9232-length-16272-cov-4.307749_pt1 | contig 16272 bp, 10 predicted proteins | sample MGYA00237777_ERZ505514 | MGnify/ENA primary metagenome ERZ505514 (study PRJEB26160, sample SAMN06269048) | microbial mat metagenome | isolation source: Oligotrophic lake microbial mat | place... | reverse complement strand
TCAAGCAGAAGACGGCATACGAGATTCGCCTTAGTCTCGTGGGCTCGGAGATGTGTATAAGAGACAGCACCGTGGCGGTGAAACCGGTGGGGATCTTGGAACAGTACTCACTGGGCGGGCCGTGATCGGCGGCAGAAATAACCAACGACATCACGGTGGAGAGGGCGAGCGCAGGAACGAGGGAGCAGATGGTCATGGCTTCAAATGCGACAGGTGGTGACGAGATGTCGTAGTGAACTCTTCAGATACGGGCAATCCGTTACAGGTGACAGACATGATTGGTCCTGAGACCGGTGGTGACAGGCACGCAGTGGGGACAGCTCTCAGCCCGTACGTCCCCACCGTTGCCGCAGCGCATCCAGCAACACCGCAGCGACGATCACGCCGCCGGTGATGACGCGCTTGAGCGGCTCCGACGCGCCGACCTGGGCGAGGCCGGTCTGCAGCACGGCGATGATTAGCACGCCGAAGAACGTCGCGATGATCGAACCACGTCCACCCATCAGGCTGGTGCCGCCGATGACGCAGGCGGCGATGGCGGACAGTTCCATACCGACGGCGGCATTGGGATCGGCGGAGGACAGCCGCGCGGTCTGCATCACCGCGCCCAAGCCACAGAGCAAGCCGCTGATGGCGAACACCGTGATGGCGTACGGCGCGGTGCGGATGCCGGCCATGCGCACGGCTTCGGCATTGGTGCCGATCGCGATTAAGTGGCGGCCGAACACCGTGCGTGTCAACACCACCTGCCCGACGATCACCACCACCAGCGCGGTGAGCACCGCGGGCGACAGCCCCAGGCCACGGATCGGCGCGCCGATCCATTCTACCGATGAGCCGATGTACGCGGTCTGTGAATCCGTCGCCAGGTAAGCGCCACCGCGCGCGGCCTCCAGCATGCCCAGGGTGACGATGAACGACGGGATACGCGCCCACACGCTGATGGTGCCGTTGATGAGTCCCGCAGAGGCGCCGATGACGAGTGCCAACGGTATCGCCGCGGCGAGCGGCCAGCCCCACTTCGTCAGCGCCACGCCCATCACCGCCGCACTGAGTGCGAGCAACGACCCGACCGACAGATCGATCCCGCCGACGATCAGCACCAGCGTCATGCCTACTGCCACCACGGTCAGGTCAGGGATCTGGTTGGCGATCGACGCGGCGGTGGACGCGGTGGCGAAGGTCGGACTGGCAAGACCGAAGATCGTGATGAGCGCGAGCAGCGCCGCGGCCATGCCGGCGTATTGCACGACGGAGGCGGGCAGGCGAGGTCGGACAGGAACGGTGGACAGGACAGGATCCTGGGTCATGCGACTTCCTGGGCGGTGGTCAGATGGTGGCTGAAAGCCGCACGCATGATGGCGTCCCGCGACCACGTCGCGCGTTCGAAACGTCCGGCCACGCGACCGGCGGACATCACCAGGATCGCATCGCAGGTTTCCAGCAGCTCGTCGAGATCGCTGCTGACGATCACCAGCGCCTTGCCACGTTCGGCCAGCTCGGCGAACACCTGATGGATGCGACGGCGCGCAGCGACATCGATGCCACGCGTCGGTTCGTCGAACAGATAGATCTCCGCATCGCGCGCCAGCCAGCGGGCGATGACCACCTTCTGCTGATTGCCGCCGCTGAGCGCACCGATGGGTTGTTCAATGGAGGTGCAGCGGGTGTCGAGGCGTTGACGATACTCCTCGGCGAGCTGATTTTCCGCGGCGCGCGCGACGAAACCAAAGCGCGACGGCAGCGCACCGAGCGAGGTATTCCAGCGCACCGGCAACGACAGCAGCGCGCCATCGCGTTTGCGTTCCTCGGTGATCAGCGCCAAGCCGTGGGAAACTGCGTGGGCCGGTGAAGCGAAGCGAACGGTCTTTCCATTCAGCGTCAGCGTCCCGGCAGACGCGCGATCAGCGCCGAACACTGCGCGCAGCAGTTCGCTGCGGCCCGAACCCACCAGCCCGGCGATGCCGAGGCGTTCACCAGCGCGCACGCTGAATCCGCCGTCGATCAGGCGTGGCAACGAACGAAACCCCTGCGCTTCCAACACCACGCGTTCAGTGGCGTGCGAGGTCCACGCGCCAGCGACGCGTTGATCATCGCCGCTCATCAGCGTCACCATCGCCTCGGTGGTCAGTTCCTTGCCCGGGCCGGTATGCACGCGTCGGCCGTCACGCAGCACGGTGATGCGATCGGCAATACGCGCGACCTCGTCCAAGCGATGACTGATGTAGATGATCGCCACCCCACGTTGGCGCAGCACATCGAGGCGTCGCAGCAGGTCATCGGCCTCGCTGACGCTGAGCGCCGCGGTCGGCTCATCGAGGATCAGCACGCGGCAATCGCGCGAGAGGGCCCCGGCGATCTCCAGCAGTTGCTGCTGGCCGACGCCAAGCGCGCTGACAGGAAGATCCGTGGGCAGCGCCGCCAGCCCGTTGGCGTCGAGGATGGCGCGTGCCGCGGTGTGCAACCGCGCGCGATCGATCAAGCCGAAACGTCGCGGCAAACGCGTCAGCAGCAGGTTTTCCGCGATCGTCAGCGTCGGGATAAGGTTCAGCTCCTGCTGCACGATCTGCACGCCAGCCGCTTCCGCCGCGCGCTTATCGATCGGCGCGAAGGGTTGCCCGTCGAGCCGCATGCTGCCCGCCGTCGGCGTCACCAATCCGGCGATGATCCGGCTGAGCGTGCTCTTGCCCGCGCCGTTGGCGCCGAGCAGCGCATGCACCTCGCCACGCCGGATGGTGAGGTCGACCTCCGCCAACACCGGCACGGCGTAGGTCTTGCCGAGGCCGGTCATCTCCAGAACGATTTCCCCATTCGTCATTTCACATCCGCGGCGGTGACCAGATCGACCGGCGTTTCGCGGTCGGCGACCGGCGCCTTGGGATCGGCGATGAGTTTGAGCGCGACCTCAATGCCATAGACCGCGAGTTGATCACCGTGCTGGTCGGCGGTGGCGAGCACGGTGCCGGCCTTGAGCGCTTCGCGCACCGCGGGGATGTTGTCGAAGCCTACCACCTGCACGGCACCAGCCTTGCCCGCGGCCTTCACCGCGGCGATGGCACCGAGCGCCATGCTGTCATTTGCGGCGAGCACGGCCTTGGCCTGCGGATGGCGCGTCAGCATCGATGAGGCGATGATGTTGGCCTGCGCCATGTCCCACTGCGCGGTCTGGCTGTCGGCGATCACGATGCCCGCGGCTTTGAGCGCGTCTTCGAAACCGAGGCGACGCTGCGCGCCGTTGAACGACGTGCGAATGCCTTCGAGTATCACCACCTGATCGCCTGCCTTGAGCGTCTTCGCCAAGTGTTCAGCGACTTTTTTCGCACCCGCGCGGTTGTCCGGGCCGACGAAGGGGACGGTGAGCTTCTCTGCCGCCATCACCTCGGCGTCGAGGCGGTTGTCGATGTTCACCACCACCACACCGGCCTCGCGCGCGCGACGCAGCACCGGCACCAGAGCCTTGGAATCCGCTGGCGCGATGACGATGGCCTGCACGCCACTGGCGACCATCTCCTCCACCAGCGCGACCTGGCGCGTCAGATCGCGTTCGTCCTTGATGCCGTTCACCACCAGGTCGTAATCGCCGGCGTGTGCCGCCTGATGCGCCTTTGCGCCGTCGGCCATGCCAGCGAAGAACTCGTTGGCGAGGGACTTCATCACTAGCGCGACGCGCGGTTTACCCGTCGCGGGTTTCGCTGGCGCGTTGGTGACGGTGACCTCGGCCTGGTCGCCGCAGCCAATGAGGCCGAGCAGCAGCACAGCAAGGAAAGCGAAGGAGGCACGTTGGGTGGTGTTCATGGCGGTTCCTCAGGTGGGGGTGAGTACAGAAGCGGTGTGGGTGGAGAGGAGCGCGTCGACTTCAGAGCGCCGTGGCAGACTGGGCTGCGCACCGGGCCGCGAGGCAGCGAGCGCACCAGCGGCGAGCGCGAAACGCACGGCGTCTTCCAACGACGCGCCTTCCGCCCAGCGCAGGGCGAGAGCCGCTTTGAAGGCGTCGCCAGCGGCGGTGGCGTCGACCGCGTGTACGGAAAACGTCGGTAGATGAAGCGTTTTTCCGTCAGCGCAGAGCAGCGCTCCGTCGGCGCCGAGGGTGATGACCACCGCGCCGGCACCGCGTGCCATCAGTTCACGTCCGGCTTCGGCAACATCGGTGATGGTGGGTAGCGCACGACCGATCAGAGCCTCGGCTTCGCTGCGGTTGGGTGAGAGCAGATCGACGTGGTAGAGCGCCGGATCGAAATGTGTCGGAGCGGGCGCCGGATCGAGCAGCACCTTTACCCCCGCCGCTTGGGCGATGCGTGCGGCGGCGATGACGGTTGCGGTGGGGATTTCTAATTGCAGCAGCAGCACCCGCGCGCTGCGGATGCGTGCGGCATGGCGCTCCACATCCGCCGGTGTCAGCAGCGCGTTCGCTCCCGGCACCAGCAGGATGTGGTTCTCGCCACCGCGCTCGACGGCAATGATCGCGGTGCCACTCGATGCCTCGGCGCTGACCAGATCGTCCGGCACTGCCACGCCTTCGCTGGCCAGACCCGCGCGCAGACGTTGCCCCGCGCCGTCACCACCGACGCGACCGATCAGCGTGGTGCGTGCACCCAGACGCGCGGCGGCGACCGCCTGGTTGGCGCCTTTGCCGCCGCCGTGCTCGGCGAGGTCATCTCCGGTCACGGTCTGCCCAGGCCTGGGCAGGGCGGCGCAGCGCACCACCAAGTCCAGGTTGATTGAGCCGACCACCACCAGTGCGGGTGCTGTCACCGCGGTCATGTCAGCGCGCCGTGGGCGGTTCGCTCGCCAGTCACCGCCCGAAACGAGCGGACTGACATGAAGGACCGGAGGACCTGAGCGAGCCGGTAAGCAGCTGGCCGGAGGACCGCAGCTGTCTTCCCGTTCTTCTGCTGAATTTCTCCGGTCCTGTGGTCCTCCCTGTCAGAGCGGTCTTGGTGTCTTGGCGTCGTGGCGGTTGAAGTCAGGGCATTCATTGTTTTCCCTTGTGACTGGGAGGAGCGACCGACGCGCGTTCGATCACCGTCACCGGGATGCGCTGCAGGCGCGTACGCGGCTTGGCCTCGCCGGCGATGCGCGCGAGCAGCAGTTCGGCGGCGCGTCGTCCGAGCGCTGGCACGTCCTGGCAAGCCGTGGTGAGCGGTGGATTCAGGAACTCGGCGTGTGGCAGATCGTCAAAGGTCGCCAGCGACAGATCGCGCGGCACCACGCGACCCAGTTCGGCGGCGGCACGCAGGGCGCCAAGAGCGATCTGGTTACTGAGTGCGAATAACGCGGTGATTGCCGGTCTTTCACGCAGCAAGGCCGCTGCCGCCGTGCGGCCCGAGGTCTCGCTAAAAGCATCGCCGACGATGTGCGTCGCCGGCAAGCGCACCCCGGCATCGGCGAGCGTCGCCTTGAAGGCCGCCAGACGTTCATCGTTGGCCAGAGTTCCTGGGCGGCCCTGCAACACGCCGATGTGGCGATGACCCGCCTTCAGCAGCACCTGCGCCAACGCCCGCGCACCTTGCGCATGATCGCTGGTGACGGTCAGCAAGTCGCCATCGGCGAAACCACGATCCACCACCACCAGCGGCAACCCGGCGTCCTGCGCGGCGGTAAAGTGATCCTGTTTGAGTCCGGCGGGACAGACCACCAGGCCTTCGATGCGCCGATCGCGCAACTGGCCCACCAGCCGCCGTTCGCTGGCGTCGTCCTCACGGCTGTCGGCCAGCAACACCGAGTAGCCCTTCGCCTCCGCCGCCAGGGTGATCTCCCGCGCAATGGCGGCAAAGAACGGATTGGAGACATCCGGCACCACCACGCCGATGAGCGCGCTCTGCCCGCTCTTCAGCGAACGCGCCAGATGGCTGTGGCGGAAACCGCTCTTCTCCGCCGCCTGCGTCACCGCCGCGACCGTCGCCTCGCTGATGCGATGCGCGCCACCCTTGCCCGCCAACACCCGCGAGGCGGTGGCGATGCTGACTCCAGCGATCTCGGCGACACGTTTGAGGGTCATGGTAGGTCGACAGCGTCCTTACAGGCTCGCAACAGGCGCGATATAGGTGCGCAAACGTTTGCGCATGCATACGGACGTACTACCGGAGACAAGCGCGAATGTTGAGCATGTGATGCTGCCCTTTCGGCCGAGCCACAGGGCTGTCGCAGATATACCCACCCCTGGGGCCCTGCGGGGGATGCCCTTACGGAGCATTACGATGCTGGGGCAACTGTCCGACATCCAATCGCAGACAAATCAGGCCTCCGGCGGTCGTTTGCTCAGCAGATATGTCCGTACCTGATTCGGGACCAATGCGAGACAGGCCTGTTCGATGCCCTGTTGATGACGTCGGCAGAAGATGCTCGCCGTCATGATCGCGACACCGATGAGTGTAAGCACAAAGGGAAACATCACTGCGTTATCGAACACGGAGAAGGCCAAGTGGCCGATATAGAAGGTGACGCCCAACCCACCACAGATGATGAAAATCCACCGTTGCAGAAGCACGGAGAGGGCCATGAGTGCGAGATTGATCAGGCAGTAGGTTGCCTTGCCCCATTCGCTGCCGCTGTTCATAGAGGATAGCCCGCCCCAGAACGCGACCATGCCGAACAGGTAGAGCCAGAACGAATAATCCCCCTTGGTCCTGCGATCGACGAGGAAGGCGACGAGCAGCATGGCCAAGCCGAACCAGAGCGAGATCCACTGGCGCTGATTCCATGACACCCATTCCTCACCGAAGAGCAGCGGCGTCAGATCCATTGAGGCGAACCACAGGGCGTAGGCGATGGGGGCGACGAGGAAGGGGAAGCGGAAAAAACGCAGTGCGATATACCCTGCCAAGACCGTTGCTGCTTCCATGACCAGCCAGCTGCCGTTCACCCTGGGGTGGAAGCTGCCAAACGAGCCCGGGTCATTCATGGGCCAAAGCCCGGTGATGTGCTCCAGATCATAGACCGCCAGCGGGGTCATGCAGACGGCCATCGTGATGAGCAGGCCGCCCGGGATCTTGGTCGCGGGATCCTTCCAGAGGGTGCGTCCGGCTAGGATGAATGCCGCAGCGTAAGCCGTCGAGATCAATATAAGCCCACCTCCACTGAGCGAGTCCCACGATTTCCCCATGTACCAGCCCATCGCTCCGATCACCAATAGCGCACCGAAGTAACAGCCGACCGTGTAAAGGTCAAAGAGCGGGCGTGACGATGCCTTTGCCGCGACTACAGCCCACAAGGCTGTGGCCTGATCGTCAGGCACGATGCCGTTCGCTGCGGCGGTGAAATCCTGCTTGCTGATCTGCATGGTTGGACTCCTGGGGAGATGAGATCCTTGTCCCATCCTTCATTGCAACATCAGGGAATCCATGGTCGAGTACCAAGGAGGCGGAAACACCGCTTTCTTTGGCCGGTCCAGAAAAAGGCCGGTCCAGAAAAAGGCCGGTCCAGAAAAAGGACACCCGCAAATCACCGATCGCCAACTGCCCGTGATTGCCCCTGGCCGGCTGGCGGCAGCCGGCGCTCCCAGGGAGCAAGATTACCCACTCTGCGGCCCTCCTCTTACCTCTGCGGCTCTGCGGCTCTGCGGCTACCGTGCTCGCGCGCGGTGATTCCCGTGACGGTCTACTTCCCAACCAGCGACTCGAAGTACGCCAGCATCGACGCGAGTTCTTCCGGCTTCAAATTGTTCACCAACCCCGGCGGCATCATCGAGTTCTTGTCTTCGCCGCGTTTGACGATGTCGGCGGCTTTGACCTGCATGACTTGACCGACGATGTTGCGTAGTTCGATGGTCTCGGCGCCTTCGCTGGTGACGAAGCCCATCAGGCGTTGGCCGTCCTTCATCTCGAACCAGCGGGTGGTGAAACCCTGCGACATCTTGTCGTTCGGTTTGACGATCGACTCGATCAGTTCGGCGCGGCCGTACTGCTTGGCGACCTCACCCAGGTAGGGGCCCTTCTGCGGACCTTCTTTGGTGATGGTGTGGCAGGCGACGCAGCCCTGACGCAGGAACAATTGCTCGCCGAGTTTGGGATCGCCCTTGGTGCCGAGCGCGCCCTTCATCACGTCCTCGTAACCGAGGCTGCCGATGGTCTTGCTGTCGCCGCCCTTGGCCGCCGCCTGGGCCTTGGCCAGCAGTTCGGCGTCGGCTTGCGAATTACCCTTGGCGACCTCACCACCGGCACCGTCGATCTTCAGTTTGTAGTACTCAATCTGCGCGGTGGCGTGCGCGCCGGCGTCGCCGCCCTTAGCGATCTCCGCTTTCAGCGCCGCAGCGATGGCGGGCGTACCGGCCCATGGCGCGCGGGCGTAGTAGGGACCCTGGTGTTCCGGGCGCGTGCCCCACCAGTGTTTGCGATCCCATTCACCTTCTTGATTGAAGAGGTGGGCGAGCGTGGTGATCAGCAGTTTGCGTTTCTCGCTGGTGGCCTTTTCGAGGCGCGCAATCAGTCCGGCGACCATTTTCTGGTCATGCAGGTTGCGTGCCGCCCACAACGTGCCGGCGACTTGTTCGGGCGTGGTCGCGGCGTCGTAACCGGCGAGCACCGCGTCGACGCCGTTCAGTGCGTCGAGTGTGCGCACGGCCAAGTGCGGGATCAGGCGATCGGGGCCCTTGGCGTCAGCGGCCACTGCGGTCAGCGGCACCACCAGTTTGGCGACTTCGACTTTGCCCAGGCGGTTGAGGCCAATGAGCGCCTGCGCCACCACGCGCGGATCACTGTTCTTCAGCGCTGCGGTGTAGAGGTCGAGCGGCACGCCGGCGAGTTGGGATTTGCGATCGGTCAGTGCGCGCAGCACGAACTCGGTGACTGCCACGTCCTTGGCCAACGGGATGAGCACGTCGTGCGACTTGGCGCCATCGAGCTGTTTGAGCGTGAAGATCGCCGCAACCCGCGCGGGCAGTGACTTGCCGGTGGTGGCCAACGTCGTGAGCGCCTTGCTAGTCGCGGGCTTCGGTCCACGGCGCAGGATCTCGTTCTGAGTTTGCTGGCGGCACACCGCACTGGCGGAGGCGAGGTGCACGTTCACCAGGTCGGCGTCGTTGGCCTTAGCGAGGTCGGGGAACGCCGTGGGTTTGCGGCCCGTCGGTGCGTAGCGGATGATCGCGCCGACCTTCTCGCCGTTGTAGGTGAACATCGCGCCACGCCATGACGCGGCGTAGAAGTTGCCGTTGGCATCCACATCGACGTCGGTGACGCGCTCGACCTTGGCCCATTCCTTCTGCTCACCGACGACGTAGCCGGGGCCCTTGGCGATGATTTGGTTGTGGTAGATGACCGAGGTACCCCAGTCGCAGGTCAGCAGCGCGCCGTCACCAAGTCCGGGCATGCCGGGCTCGGCGACAAACAACGAGCCCACCGCCGAACCACCACCGTAGTCGTGCAGCGGCTGGACGATGTCGTCGCTGAAGCGTTTGTAGAGCGAGGGATACCCGTATTCGCCGGTCTGCACCAGTTGCGTCAGGCGGGTATTCCAGCCGTCGCCGTCGTTGGTGTTGTCGCGTAGGAAGCCATTGAGCAACGGATCCATCGCCACGTCATAGATGTTACGGTTGTGGGTGCCGTACAGTTCGATCTCGGAGCCGTCGGGGCGCACGCGCAGCACGCCGCCGCCGCGCAGGCTGACGGTGCTGCCATCGCTGCCCTTGGCATCCGGCAAACCGAAATCGCCGATCGCGCAATAGATCCAGCCGTCGATCGCCTGACGGATGCCGTTGCTGGTGTGATCGGCGGGATGTTTGTCCAGGCCGTAGCCGGCGCTGGTGACGATGTCCTTCTGCTGGTCGGCCTTGCCGTCACCGTCGGTGTCGCGGTAGGTGGTGATGGTCGGCGGATGCAGCACGGTCAGCGTCTGACCGTCCCAGCTGACACCGCGTGGGCTGTCGACATCGGGGACGAAACTGTCGAATTTGTCGGCCACACCGTCGCCGTCAGTGTCCTTGGCGCGCACGATCGAGCCGCGTTTGGGCGCCTTGTCGAGCGAACCGTTTTTGTCGATGGCGACGAAGACCTCGCCGGTTGGCGTCGCGCAGACCTGGACGGGATAGCTGATTTCGGGCGGCTGGGCGAACAGCGTAGCCTCATAGCCGTCCGGCACCTTGCGGGTGAAGACGCGCAGGTTGTTCGTCAGCGGCAGCTCCGGAATTTTTGCGTCGGCGGGTTTGGCGATGGTGACCGGTTTGTCGCCCGCGTAGGTGAACACCGGATTGAGCCAGTCGGCGTGGTCGTTGCCGGTACCGTCGGCACCGTCGCTGACGTAGAGCAGCAGACGTTTCACGCCGTCCAACTTCACGTCGAAGGCCTTGGCCTCTTCACCCGAACCGAGCACGCCGCTACGGAAGAGGAGCTGGTCATCACCAACGATGGCGAACTCGACCGAGCCGGATCCGTTCTGCGCGTCGTCGAGCCCGACCAGCCCTTTGAACGACTGCACCTTGCCGTCGAGCTGCAACCACAACTCGCTGACCGAGTGCGTGCCAAGGCCCTTGGGGTAGGTCTTCTTGGCGACGATCAGCGGTTTGCCGCCGCCGACCGTCTGGTTGATCTTGGGGGTGTTCCAACCCTGGACGGTCTTGCTGATGTCGAGGTCGACGAGGCTGACCTCGCCGGCGCGCACAGCGGGCGCGAGCGACAGCAGGGCGAGGGTAGCGGTCAGGGCGAGCAGACGGGTCATAGAAGCAACTCCGGTGGGGCTGGGGTCAATACGTGGAGAGCGGTGTGCGCGTTTCACCCTGGGACGGTCCAAACGGAGCAGGTAACGCGAAACTGACGTGGAGCGTCAACGTGCGGGTGAAGAGCAGGGAAAACAGGATGAAACGTCTACGCCTCTGGTGCTGTGACGAGGTGTACTGAGCATCTGCCGCCATGACCGAGCCGACCTTCACCCCTGACCCCCTCCAGGCCCGTATCGACGAGGCCGTGGCGCGCGTACGTCTGGGCGACCGCGACGCGTACCGCGCGGTGATCGAGAGCTGCGAAGCGCGTTTGCGCCTGGTGGTCGCGGGCGTGCTGCCGGATGCGTCGCAGGTCGAGGACGTGGTGCAGCAAGCCTTCGTCCTGGCCTACACCAAGCTCGACCAGTACCAGACCGGCACCGGCTTCATCGCCTGGATCGCCACCATCGCGCGCTACGAGGCGCTCAATGAACGCCGGCGCTGGTTGAGTGAACGTTCCATGCGCAATCGTTACGGTGCCGAGCTCCGCATTGAGCAATCGCTCGGCGCGACGCCGGAACCGCTCGAGGGTTTGGACCATGCCACCGTCGCTGGCCTGCACGCCTGCATCGAAGCGTTGCAGGGTCGCGCCGCGGCGGTGGTGCGGGCGCATTATTTCGATGGTCGCGACAACGAGGCGATCGCCGTCGAGAACGGTCACAACGCCGCGTGGGTGCGGCTGGTCCTGCACCGTGCGCGCACCGCACTGGCCGATTGTTTGAAGCTCAAACACGGAGTCCGCTGTGCCGACTGAGCAGACCGACCTCGGCCGGTTGATCGCCGATCACCTCGCTGGTGATCAGGATGCCAGCCACCAGCTCGCGGCGTTGGTCGAGCGTGATGCCACGGCGCGGGCGCAGGTCGCGCTGCACCTGGCGATTGATCGCTCGCTGACCCAGTTGGGTGCCGAGCGCATCGATGTCGGACAGATCATGCGCGCGTTGCCGCAACAGCGTTCCTCGACCATGCCGACGCGGGTGCTACGGCAGATCGCCCAACGCGAGGCCCGTCGGCGCTCGTGGAAGGCGTGGCCGCTGGCTGCCGCCGCGCTCGTGCTGCTGTCGCTCCTCGCCCTGCTGGCGTGGCCACCCTCGCGCTCCGAGCCGGCTTCGCTGGCCAAGCAGCCGGCGCCATTGACTAGCACGCTCGCCGTGGAGCGCGCGATCCTGCGTGGTTCGCCGCATGCCCAGTGGCCGCACCGCCGCATGCCGGTCGACGCCAATGGCCGCGTCACCAGCGAGCTCATCGACTTGCGCGCTGGTCTGGCCGAACTCGAACTGCCGTCCGGTGCGACGCTGGTGCTGCAAGGTCCGACGGTGATCGATCTGACCGGACGCAACAGCGTGCGCCTGACGCTCGGTCGCCTCACCGCCTATGTGCCACCGCGTGCGGCAGGTTTCACCTTGCAGGCAGAAGGCGTACGCGTGGTCGACCTGGGCACCGCCTTCGGCATCGCGCAGGATTCCGGCGGCATCGCCGACCTGCACGTCTTCAGCGGTGCGGTGGAAGCTTCAGCGCGTATCGACGGAACCGACACCGTCCGTCGGCTTGCCAAGAACGAAGCGATACGCATCGATCCGCGTGGTGGCAGCTGGGCGAGCGTGCCGTGTGATCCCAGCCGTTTCATCCATGGTCTGCGTCCGCGTGGGCTAAGCCTCGACCTTGCCGATCTGACGGCTGGTGGTGATGGCTTCGGTGCCGCAGCAGCTGATGGCATCGATCCGCTGACCGGCGAACTCGTCAGCGGCCCGTCGCTCGGTTTCATCGAAGACTGGAAACCGTTCTTCCATCCGTCCAACCGGGTCGGCAGCATCGACGGCGTGTTCATCCCGGATGGCAGCGCGGGCGAAACGGTGATCGATTCCGCCGGTCACCGCTTTCAGTTCCCGGACACCGTGGGCGTCGCCTACGACATGATCCGGCGCGGCGGCACCTACGACACGCCACAGAATGGCGGTCGTCCGCAACAGCCGGGCATCCCGCCGAGTTTCGGCGGCGTCGACTACCGCGCGCCTGGTCGCAGCGCGCTCGGCATGCACGCCAACGTCGGCATGAGCATCGATCTGCAGGACATCGCCTATCGCCACCCTGGGATGCGCGTCGAGCGCTTCGGCGCGATGCTCGCCAACGTCGGACACAAGAGCACCAGCGGTCGCGCCGATTTCTGGATCCTCATCGATGGTGCACTGATCGCGCACTACCAGAACCTGACCTCCATGACGGCGCCGATCGTGCTCGATGTCGCGATCGCTGCCCATCAGCGCTACCTGACGCTGGTGTCCACCGATGCCGGCAACGGCCATGTACTCGATTGGATCACGCTTGGTGATCCGCGGATTCACCTGAGCGAAGCGCGATAACGGCGAAGCGCGATAACGGCGAAGCGCGATAACGGCGAAGCGCGATAACGGCGAAGCGCGATAACGGCGAAGCGCGCTGATCAAGCGCAGCGAGAGAAATAGCTTCGAGAGCAGACTTATTTTTCTGCACGAATGCGCGCCGCGGTTCCGACGGCGCTCGCAAGACCACCGCCGCTTGCACCAAGCTGTTTCCGACAACCGACTGACGGAGATGGATGCCCACGTCCAGAGCGTGGCGTGGCAGGGTCGTCCTAGGTACCGCCGCATCCAACTGGTGGACAACAAGTCGAGCGCGGCGTCGTACCAACCACCGACAGAACAAGCCTTTCCGGAGAAGCCGACATGAGCCAGGACAAATCATCGATTGCCCGGGATGGAATGCACAGCCTCCCCTCCAAGACCTGGACGACCCCGCACTCTCGTTATGGTCACGCACCCATCATGCGCTCTATCGCCTTCCTTATCGCCGCTTCCGTCGGTGGCCTCGCCGCTGCAGACAAGGTCCTGCACAGCTTCACCAAGACCCGCTTGAGCGATCAGTTCTTTAGCGAAGGCGCCTGCTTCGGCGACTTCAATCAGGACGGTGTTGGTGACGTGGCGAGTGGACCGTATTGGTACGCCGGTCCGGACTTCGCGAAGAAATCAATCATCTACCAGCCGAAGCCCTTCGATCCCAAGGGCTACAGCGACAACTTCTTCGCCTACACCTACGACTTCAACGGCGACAAGCGCGACGACGTGCTGGTGCTCGGCTTCCCAGGCAAAGATGCCTCATGGTTCGAGAATCCAGGCAAAGACGAGTCGTGGAAACGCCACCAGGTATTCACCGTGGTCGACAACGAATCGCCGGATTTCATCGACGTGGTCGGCGACAAGAAACCCGAGCTGCTGTGCACCACCGACGGCTTCATCGGTTACGCCACCGTTGATTGGAAGGATCCGGCCAAGCCGTGGACCTTCCATAAGATCAGCGAAAAAGGTGGCTGGCACAAGTTCACCCACGGCATGGGTGCGGGCGACGTCAACGGCGATGGCCGCACCGATATCGTCATGCAGGACGGCTGGTGGGAGCAGCCCGCGTCGCTCGACGGCGATCCGGTGTGGAAGAAACACGGCGCTGACTTCGGCGGCGGCGGCGCGCAGATGCTGGTCTATGATGTCGATGGCGACAAAAAGAACGACGTCATCACGTCCCTGCAGGCACACGACTGGGGTCTGGCCTGGCACCAGCAGCAGGCGAACGGTTCATTCAAACGCAATCTGGTGATCGGCGACAAAGAAGAGCAGAGCCCCTACGGCGTGAAGTTCTCGCAGATGCACGCGCTGGCGCTGGTCGACATCGACGGCGACGGCCTGAAGGACGTGGTCACCGGCAAACGTTACTGGGCGCACGGCCCAGGCGGCGATCCCGAGCCGATGGCGCCGGCGGTGCTCTACTGGTTCCGCCTCACCCGCAGCGCTGATGCGGCTGGCGCCAAAGGGGTGACGTATGTGCCACACCAGATCGACAACGACAGCGGCGTGGGCACGCAGCTCCCCATTGGCGATGTGAATGGTGATAAACTCATCGACATCGTCATCGGCAACAAGAAGGGCACGTTCGTGTTCACGCACAAGACCATGAATGTTTCGCCCGAGGCTTGGCGCGACGCGCAGCCGAAACCGCGATGACGAAGGAATCGCCCCTGGGACCGACTCCGTGTGCCCACCTCCATTCTGCTTTTTGAAGGATCTTTCCATGCGCCATTTCTTAACCTCCTCCCTTCTGCTCTTCGCCGGCATTTCGTCTGCCGCCGACGGCACCGCGCCGAAGGACAGCCTCTCCACCATCACTGTGCCCACCGGGTTCAGCGTGCAGTTGGTCGCCGCTGAGCCGGAGATCCGTCAGCCGGTGGCGTTCACCACCGATGCGCGTGGACGGCTGTGGGTGCTGGAAAATCTCAGCTACCCGGAGTGCCCAGGCAAACCAGAGAATCGCATCGTCATCCTAGAGGACACCACGGGCGACGGCACCAAGTGGAAGCAGACGGTGTTCATTGACAACCTGACCTTCGCCACCGGCATCCAAGTCGGTTTCGGTGGCGTGTACGTCGGCGCGCCGCCCAACCTGTTCTTCTTCCCAGATAAAAACGGCGACGACAAACCCGACGCTGCGCCAGAGATCCTGGTCGATGGCTGGGGCCGGGAAGACACCCACGAGACGCTCAACAACTTCACCTGGGGTCCGGACGGCTGGCTCTATGGCACGCACGGCGTGTTCACCAATTCCAAGGTCGGCGTGCCGGGCACGCCCGCGGATCAGCGCGTCAAGATCAACGCTGGCGTCTGGCGTTTCCATCCGATCACCAAGCAGTTCGAAATGCACTGCGAAGGCGCGAGCAATCAGTGGGGCATCGACTGGAACGACCACGGTCAGGCGTTCTTCACCGCCTGCGTCATCCCACATCTTTACCACGCCATCCAGGGCGGACGTTACCAGCGTCAGGCCGGCCAGCATTTCAACCCGGCGACCTACGCCGACCTCAAGACCATCACCACCTTCAAGTACGAACGCGCGGCGTATTGCGGTGCGATGGTTTACCTCGGCGGACTCTTTCCCGCGGAGTACCGCGACACCTTGATCTTCAATGACATCCACATGTCGAAGATCCGGAATGAGAAGCTGGTGCCCAAGGGCTCCGGTTTCACCAACGAGAAACGTCCTGATTTCGCCGTGTGCAGCGACACCTGGTTCCGCACCCTCAGCACGCAGTACGGCCCCGACGGCGGCGTGTTCGTCATCGACTGGTTCGACAAGGTCCACTGCCACCAGCAGCGCGCCGAGACCGACCGCAGCAACGGCCGCATCTACAAGATCGGTTACCAGGGCATCAAGCCTGCGTTGGTCGACTTGAACAAACTCGATGATGCCGCGCTGGTGGCACACCACCTGAACGCCAACGAGTGGTATGTGCGCACTGCTCGCCGCATCCTCCAGGAACGTGGAGCGAAGCCCGCGGTGCACGCCGCGCTGGCGAAGATCCTGGCGGACAATCCCGACGATGCGCGCCAACTGCGCGCTCTGTGGACCCTGCATGTGACCAAGGGTCTGAGCGAGAAATTGGCGCTCGCCCAGCTCAAACGCGAATCGCCGTACGTCCGTGCCTGGGCCATCCAGCTGCTCTGCGAAGAGCAGAAGCCGTCCGCCGCTGCGCTCGCGGAGTTCGTTCGCTTGGCCAAGAACGA
>ENA-ORBV01009231-ORBV01009231.1-microbial-mat-metagenome-genome-assembly--contig:-NODE-9231-length-16273-cov-10.867869_pt1 | contig 16273 bp, 12 predicted proteins | sample MGYA00237777_ERZ505514 | MGnify/ENA primary metagenome ERZ505514 (study PRJEB26160, sample SAMN06269048) | microbial mat metagenome | isolation source: Oligotrophic lake microbial mat | place... | reverse complement strand
CGAGCAGCTTCATCCGCCCCTGGCAACAGGGGCAAACTAGGAGCGCGAAGCCTGCCCTCGGGGCACGTCCAACCCGAAGGTACGCTTCAAAAGTTCCGCCCATGGCCGATATCCGCTCTTACGTACCCTCTTCTCGGGCTCTTCATCGTCACTCGCCGCGGCCGGGGGCGGAGGCGGCGTGATGCGCGAGCGCCATGGACTCGCCGCGGCGAGTACCCCCGCGTAGTGGATCGTATGGAAGCGTGGGGGCGGCACGCTCGTGGCGAGTCGGCACAGCAGCGATAGAGGGTCCATGTCAACTGCGACCGTGCCGTCGGCGTAGGCCTTCTTCAGTGTGATGCGGACGAGGCCATCGGGGCGCTGCTCTACTCGCTCCTGCGCGACCGGAGGGCGCAGGACGTAGCGCAGCAAGGCCTCGCGACCCTCGGCGTCGAGCCCGCCCGCGCGAGTGGCCGCATGTAGGGTGAACCCATCGAGGGAGGCACAAAGCGGTTTGTCGTACGCGATCGCGTGCAGCTTGAGTGGCCGAAGACCACTCGACCATTGCGGCCCGGCGGGCGGCGACTGGCCCGACACCGCGGAAGAGGCGAGGTTGCTTTCGGGGTCGCCCTCGCCGCTCAGGTCGAGGTCATGGCCCAAGGCCAGGCTTCGCGCTCGTCGTTGGTCCCAAGGAGGCCGCAGCGGCCAAGGTGCCTCTCGATCCGTCGGACCGCACGCTCCAGCACATCGCCCACTTCGCTGGTTTTCAGATGTCCAAGGCCTGCAAAGAGCGCGCAGCCTGGCCTTGGGCCACAAGCTCGTTCCCTTGCTCGTGCCACGCGCCATCAAGGGCGATCATATGGAGATGAGGGTTGAGACGCAGATCGGAGGATGTCCTCTGTACCGCGGTGACCGCGCCGGTCTTCGCACCCATGGCGCCCTCCTGCGCTGCCCGACGTACATAGAACGCCTGCACCGTGGCCCAAGGCCAGGCTGCGCGCTATCCACGAAGATCTGTGTGAGCCGGCCGAGCAATTCACCGTGCCCCAAGGGCAGGCTTCGCGCTCCTGCGCGAGCCTTGGCCTCCACGAGAACGGGAAGGTCAGCACCCACTGCCGGAGCGCGGTTGAAGGCGGCAGCACGCGCTCGATCAGATTTGCGGCCGTAGCGCTCATCCGCCGTCCCATGCACGATGGGCAGAACCCTCGCCCCTTGCAACTGAAAGCCAGCAGTCGGGTTTCGCCGCATGCACGGCATTTCAGTCGGGCAAAGCCGCGAGCGCGAAGCCTGGCCTTGGGCCACAGAGAAGCCCGCAGTCGAGATAGGCGAGGAGTTCCTTCCGCGCATGCCGGGGGATGCGGACCGCCAGCGCCCCATCGTCAATCGCACCGAACAGAGTCTCGAGGTTGTCGCGTACCACCTCGTAGAGCGCCGTGGTCTCGGGCCGATGGCGCCGGTAGACAGCAGGTGCGGCGCCGGTTTTGGGTGGCGGGGTGGCAGGCAGCGTGCCACGCCACGATGCCGGTTGGCGGGCGAGCCCTGCTGGCACTACTCGCGCTCACTTGCCGCACCGTCGAGACGGCGGGGCGGAATACAGCGCGGAACCTCGATCCTGCCTTCTGGCATGCGGACTCCAGGGAGTTCGAGGGAGAGGCCAGCGGTGTCTCAGAGACCTGAAACAGGGTAGCCCCCCTGCTTGGCGAAACCGGTTACGAGGCTTACAAACGATCCGATAGTTCATGGCGGACGCGATTCGAACAGCACCTCCGGGTACGGTTGGGCCGGTCGATCGAGGAGCTTCGCCGGTGGCCTAACCGGTGGCGGTCAAAGAAGGCGAGCGTGCAATCTATGCTGAGTCAGAATACGTCCAAGGCTCACTTGACGATCATTCCTCCGCGCGTGCTCGACAGGCTGGTCGCGGCCTTATTGGAATTGCGCACGAGCGCCCTCGAGTTGGAGACGAGCCACCGGCGCCGATCGCCCAGAGCAGTCCCGAGCACCGCCAGAGTGCGCGCAACCTGGTCCACTATCTGGCCCTGCGCCAGCACAACCTTCGGGCTCTTCAGGAGGACCTGAGGGACCTCGGGCTCTCATCGCTGGGGCGGCCTCGAGGCTTATACCCTCGCCACCCTGAACGCGGTCCTGGCTCTCATCGGCCAGAGCGGGGACCGGTCGGCGCAGCTCGCTGAGGGAGGTCCGCCGGGCATTACATGGCGAAGCTCAGGCCACAGCGGGACGCACTGGGCCGGGCTGTTGGGCGTATCTCGCGCCTGGGGCGATCCTGAGAGTAGCCTCGCCGCCTCCGCGGTGTCCACGCCAGTCGCCGCCGGGCCGGGACGGCCAGGGAAAAGCAAGATTCGACAAGCACGGTCCGCTTCGCGCTATTGTCCCGGGATGCGCCCTCTCTCCGCCATACTCGTCCTCGGTCTCGCCGGAATCGGATCTCTCGCCGCGCGGACCGTTCAATCCCCCGCTCCAGCCAAAAAGGAAAACTCGCTCATGCAACTCGGAACCTTCTCGGTCAGCCTGGCCGTGAAAGACATCGCCACCTCGCGCGCCTTCTACGAGACGCTTGGCTTCAAGCAGGTCGGCGGCAATCAGGATCAGAAGTGGCTCATCATGATGAACGGTACGACGACCATCGGACTGTTCCAGGGAATGTTCGACAAGAACATCCTCACCTTCAATCCTGGCTGGACGGGCGCTCACGAGGCCGCGGACGATTTCACGGACGTGCGCGAGTTGCAGAAAACCCTCAAGGGCAAGGGCATCAAGCTCACGACCGAGGCCGACGAGAAGACCACCGGACCGGCGAGCGTCACCTTCGAAGATCCAGACGGCAACCAGATCCTCTTCGATCAGCATGTTCCCAGTCCCAAAAAGTAGGAACCGTCTCTAGACTCAGCGGGCGTGCCTGAGTCTCGTCCTCTCGAAAACGACTACGTGCGACGGGTCAATCTCGCGATTGACCACATCGTCGGCCATCTCGATCAGCCGCTGCGTCTCGAAGCGATGGCTCAGATCGCCCATTTCTCACCGTTTCATTTTCATCGCGTGTTTCGCTCCCTGGTCGGTGAGCCGCTGCAGCAGTTTGTTCGCAGGCTGCGTCTTGAACGCTCCTTGAAGCTGATCTTGTACGAGCCGCAACGGTCGCTCACCGACGTGGCGCTGGATTGCGGCTTCGCATCGGCGTCCGATTTTTCGCGCGCCTTGAAACAGGGCTACGGCGTGCCGCCGAGCGCCTTCGATGTCGCAAGTCACCGGGAGGCGCGCCACGCCGAGATGCGACCGGCGACGGACACGAAGGAGTATCGGCTCACCCAACTCCCGGCCGGGGAGAACCCGGACAACTTCGAGGTGAGGATGCGGGATCTCCCGCCGCACACCGTGGCCTACATCCGCGTGTGAATTCCTACGAGGGTGGCGTCGTGGAGGCGCTCGAACGCCTTCGGCAGTGGGCCGAACCGCGCGGATACACGGCCGGTCAGTGGCTCGGCTATATGTAGGACGATCCGGAGCTCGTGGCGATGGCGGATTGTCGCTACGATATCGGCTTGGAAGTCAAAGACATGCAGCCCGAGGGTGAAATCGGTCGTTTCGAATTTCCCGCGATGCATGTCGCCGAGGTGGATATCCGCGACGGCATCGATCTGGAGATGCGTGCGATCGACTGGATGTTCAAGACCAGGGCGCGAGGCGCTCGCGCACCCAGCGCCCGCCGATGCGATGAAGCGGGCGGGCGCGTGCGGAAATAGGCATCGGAGTCCTGGTCGGCGTGGTTGCAGGAATAGACCTTGGGTTGCTGGCCGCGAGCGGTGCGGGCTTCCGGTTAATGTTCGCTTGATCCAATGCTGGCCGGATGGTTACCGAACAGGGCGGCTTTGGGCGCCTTCGCGTTTTTTGGGCGTTGTATGACGCCCTGCCCTCCGAAGTCAGACCGGACAACGTCCTCTACGAAGGGGGTGCGGGCGAGACCATCCGCCCGAGAGCTGTGGAAACAGGAAGACGTTCACGCCCTCCTGCGCCTGCCCACCGGCATCTTCTACGCCCAGGGCGTCAAGGCGAAACGTGCTCTTCTTCGACCGCAAGCCCGCCCAGGAGAAGCCGTGGACGACGAAGTTGTGAATCTACGACCTTCGCACCAACCAGCACTTCACGCTGAAGGAGCGGACGCTCAAGCGCACCGACCTCGATGAGTTCGTCGCCTGCTACCGCACGAAGGACCGGACGCACCCGCTCCTTGCCACGAAACCCCTTCGAGAACGCCACATTTCACCCGTCTTCTAGTCGGTCCCCTGGCCCAAGGACTTCCTGCGACGAGTCACCGGTATCCAACAGTCTCTGAGGGAGGTCCGAACGGAAATGCGGTCGAGCGCGCAGCCTGCCCTCGGGGCAGCGCGCAGCCTGCCCTCGGGGCAGCGCGCAGCCTGCCCTCGGGGCACGAAGTCAGTCAATTCGCTGCTGAATGGCCCGGGGTCAGAACACAAAGCCGACCGACCCGAGCCAGCCCTTGATCTCCCCCCGTTGGAGGGGCCGATTCGTCGCCTTGTTTGTCTCGTGATTGACCTTGAGCACCCATTGCCGTGACGGGCGGTAGGCGACTCCGAGGGTGAAACCGGTCTCCTGATTGCGCTCGAAGCCGCCGCTGACCTCGTTCGGGCCGTCAATCCGGGCCCAGTCATATTGCGCGACCAGGGTCAGCTGCGGATCGTCGAAATCCTTCGCGAGGGCGCGCAGGAAGCCGCCATGAAGGTCGTAGCTCGCGCGGACGTAGTACCCGCGGAGGTGGCTCATCTCCATCCCCCCACGGTCGACCGAGAAATGATCGAACTCTCCGGTGAGACGCAGCGAGCGGATGTCGGCGCGCAGGTCCGCCGCCCACCCGTCAAGCCGTCGCCGGTTCTGGTCGTCGTACTTGCCCGTGTAGCCGGAGATCCCGGTCTCAAAGGACGTGCTCCTTTTGATCGCGAAGCGGCCAGCAAGCGCTTTGTTCCCATTGTTGTCGACCCCGAAGGGCTGGCGCGCCGCGCGCGTGCCCGCCGAGGTGATGTGCGAGTCGAGCCCGGCGATCACGGACGCTTCGTACTCGAGGAGCCACGAGGCGCCGAAAAGCCTTCGGCCCGCGACCTGAACCCCGTTGTCGGTCCAGTCCGAAGGAGCGATCGCGTACGAAACCAGGGGCTTACGCACCACGTCGCGGCGCGGCGCGAAGTGATCGACGTTCACGTTGCCAAAGGGGACCAGAAGAACCCCTGTCCGCACCGAGAACAACTGAGCAAACGTGTAGCTCACGTAGGCCTGCTCGAGGACGATCTCTCCCCCGCGGGGCCCACCCACGCTGGCCGCCCGCTCAAACTCGATCTCCGCGAAGAAGCTGAGTCGCGGATGGGGACGCCCGGAGAGCACGATCTCGAAGGCCTCCGCGTCGAAGATCGAATCGCGGTCGTCGTACTTCGTGGCCTGGAGAGTGCCGTACACGGTGATCGCGGGCCGCTTCCGGTCGCCCTCCGAGATCTGGTCGAGGGCGTCGCCGGTTTGCTTCAGCTCCTCCGCGATCCTCGCCAGTTCCGCTTCAAGCTTGGCCTGGCGCGCCTCGATAGCCTCAATGCGAGCGGCGATCCCGGAATCGCCAGCCTTCGCGCTATCGGCGCGCAGCCGCTTAACCTCCTCACGCAGCGCGGCCATTTCGCCGCGAAGGCGGTCGATCTCCTGCTGTAGGACGGTCACCCTCTCGTCGCGGGTGGCCGCGACCTCCAGGGGCTTAGGGTCCTTCGCCTTCTGCTCGGCGCGCAAGGCGGGTGCCGCGAGGAGGACCGAAGCGAAGAGCGGGAGCAACCGGCACATTCGTGTCACAGCAAAACCTCGATCTGCAGGCCCTGGGTCACGAGGCCCCCCGGCCCGTGGAACACCAGGGTGTAAAACCCGAGCGGCAGCTCCGGTTCGCTGAGGATGGTCACCCGCATCAAGTCCGGACCCACAAACTCCAGCCTGACCACCTTGATCCCGGCCGCGGGACGGCGGCCCTCAAGAATGCTGGCGGTGAGATCGCGGGTGAGGCCGGAGCCTCTGACTTCGAGCACGGTGCTCGATCCGTGCCGGAACGATCGCGGGGAGACGCTCGTGAGTGTTGGAGGTGCTACGGCCGGTGGCCGAGGCGCCTGCGGAGTCGGGGTCGAGGCAGGCGAGTCGACCAAAGGCGACGCCTGCGGCAGGGGTGTCGGCGAGATCGCCGGAAGCGTCATTGAGGATGACGGCGGCGAGGATGACGGCGGCGAGGGCGGCGGCGTCGCCACCGGCGTGGGCGCAGCAACGACGGGGGCGCGGTCGGCCGGCTCCGCCGCTGCCCGACCCTTCGTTTGCGGCGTTCGCGTCGGCTGCGGTGTGGCGACGACTTCGGGCTCGGCCTCGGGGGTCGGTGAGGCCGTCACCGTGGGCGCCACCGTCGCCGGGGTGGCGGCGCTCGGGCTGGCGACCACGCTGTCGATGGGAACGGGCGTCCGGTTCAGGAACCACACGATGCCCATCACGGCGACCACTCCCACGGCTCCGATCCATAGCCACGGCGCCTTTCCCGGCGGAGGCGTCGAACCGGCCGAAGCCCGCGCCTCGGTGCGAGGAGCCTTTGACGCAGGCTGCTGCGGGATCGCCCGCGTCTCGGGGATCGCCGGCCCCGGTGGCCCGCCGGCCGCCTCCCGCGCGGCCGTAAGGAGCGCGCCGAAGCCGTCGGGTCGCAGCGCCGGCTCCTTGTGAAGGCACGCCATGAGAGTTTCGGCGAGTCGCTTCGGGATGTCCGGACGGGCCACTCGCACGTCGGGCGGATTGAGAGTGAGGACGTTGGTCAGCGCGGCCGCGACCGTGTTGGCCGCGAAGGGATTCCGGCCCGTGAACATCTCGTACAGGAGCACGGCGCACGCATAAAGATCGGATCGAGGCGAGTAGACGGCGTCTTTCAGGATTTCCGGGGCCATGTACTCGGGCGTGCCCATCACAGAGCCGGTCGCGGTCAGCTTGCCGGTCGTCGCGCGCGCGATCCCGAAGTCCATCAACTTGGCGTGGCCGCTCGCCAGGATCTGCACGTTCGAGGGCTTCACGTCGCGATGGAGAACGCCATTCTCGTGTGCGTAAGCCAGAGCCTGACAGATGTCCGTGAGGACGACGAGCTGTTCCGGCAGGGAATGCGGTTTCTTGAGCCAGGCGTCGAGGCCTTCGCCCTTCAACAGCTCCATCACGAGGAACGGCTCGTCGGCCGAGAAGTCGAAGTCGAGCAGCGACACGATCGCCGGGTGAGCCAAGGCGCCGATCACCCTCGCTTCGTGAAGGAACCGATCGCGCGCGTCGGGGTCGGCTCCCTTGATGATCTTTATGGCCACCCGCCGACCGATGTACGGGTCCTCGCCGAGGTAGACCTCGCCCATGCCGCCACGGCCCAGCAGTTCAATGACGGTGTACTTGCCGATCTTTTCGGGAGTCATGGGCATGGAGGGGCGGCGGTTCGGCCGCATGCGCTCCCACACCGCCTCCCGCATTCTATGAGCGTTCCCGCTCGCCAGCATTTGACGCGCCGAACCGCAGAAAATCGCCGAGGCGGCGAGTCCTTGTCGGCCGAATCGATGGGAACGAGGGCGCCGTCGATCAAACGGATCACTGAGTGGTGGTCCGGTGGTCTCAGGAGGCCGAAGACGGCACCCGGGCGGCGGGGTCAGGGACCGCGTTCTGGCGCTGGATCCGCTTCACGACCTCGATCACAACAAGCGGTAGCAGCGCGCAGGCGGCCACCACGGCCCAGTCCCTGGCTCCGAGGGGGACGGTGTGAAGGATCGTGTTAAGAAACGGCAGGTACACCGCAGCCAGTTGAAGAAGAACGCAGACGAGCACCGCGCCCCACAGCCAGCCGTTGGTGAAAAGACGCGCGTCGAACGCGGAGCGGGTCTGCGACCGTGCGCTGAAGACGTGAATCACCTGAACGAACGCCAGGGTCATGAAGGCGATCGTCACCGCGTGCTTCAAACCCGGGCCTTCCGTCCCGTGCATGCGCATCCCCAGTGCGAACGCGAGCAGGGAGACAAGAGCGAGCAGGAGACCCTGCCAGGCGATCAGGGCGAGAAATCGAGGCGGGAGCAGTGACTCCTTAGGATCGTGCGGCGGCCGGTTCATCATGCCGGGGGCCGAGGGTTCAAGAGCCAGGGCCAGGGCCGGGAAAATGTCGGTGATCATATTGAGCCACAGGATCTGCAGCGCCCCAAGAGGCAGCGGCCAGCCGATCATCAGGGCGATGAAGACCGTGAGGATCTCCGAGAAGTTGCAGGAGAAAAGATAGTGGATGAACCGGAGGATGTTCGCGTAGATGATCCGTCCCTGCTCCACCGCGCGGACGATGGTCGCGAAGTTGTCGTCGACAATGACCATGTCGGCGGTCTCTTTCGCGACCTCGGTGCCCTTGATACCCATGGCCACGCCGATGTCGGCCTTCTTGAGGGCAGGCGCGTCGTTCACGCCGTCGCCGGTCATGGCCACGACCTCGCCCTGCGCCTGGAGCGCCTCCACGATCTGCAACTTGTGTTTGGGTGAGACCCGGGCGAAGACGGCGGCCTCGGCCACCGTCCTGGTCCATCCCGCGGCGTCGAGGTCCGTCAATTCACGGGCATGAACGATGCGCAGAGGCTGGCCCTGGAGATCACGGTCGATGCCAAGTTGCCGCGCGATCTCGGCCGCGGTGACCTCCTGATCGCCCGTGATCATCACGGAACGGATGCCCGCTTGCCGACAAGTGGCAATCGCGGCCTTCGCCTCGTCGCGGAGCGGGTCGATCATGCCAGCAAGGCCGACGAAGATGAGGTCCTTGGTGACATCGACAGCACCTTCTGCCTGGACTTCCGCAAGGTCGCGATAGGCGAGGGCGAGCACGCGCAGCGCCGCCCCGGCGAGTTGCTGGTTCGCCTTTTCCCAGTACGCGCGATCGGCGGCGGTTAGAGGGGTCACACCCTCGGCGCGCATCTGGGCTGTGCTCGCCGCGAGCAACGCGGCAGGCGACCCCTTCACAAACGCAATCAGCCCTCCTTGAGGTGTCCGATGCACGGTGGCCATCCGCTTCGTGGTGCTGTCGAACGGCTGTTCGCTCACCCGCGGGAACTCTGCCTCGATCACCTCTTCCTTCATCCCGGCTTTCTCCGCGGCCACGATCAGAGCGGCTTCGGTGGGATCGCCGAGGACCGTGTCCGCTCCGCCGGCGCGCGTGACCTTGGCGTCGTTGCACAAGACCCCGACGCGCAAAGCCAGGGTGAGATGCGCGTCCTTGAGTGCCTCCAAAGGCTGTCCGTTCTCCTGAAACACCCCGACCGCCGAATAGCCGGTGCCGGTCACGTCGACGCGGCGCTGATCGAGGACGAAGGCGGAGACCGTCATCTCGTTGCGGGTGAGGGTCCCGGTCTTGTCGGTACAGATCACGGTGGTGGACCCGAGGGTTTCGACCGCCGGAAGCCTTCGGATCAGCGCGCCCATGCGGGCCATGCGCTGCATCCCGAGAGCCAGGGTCATGGTCGATACCGCGGGAAGACCCTCCGGCACCGCGGCGATGGCAAGCGAGATGCCCACCTCCAGCATGTATAGGAAGTTGTGGCCACGGAGCCAGCCCGCCAGGACGATGATCCCGCACAGCACCAGCACGATCCCGAGCAGGAGGCGGCCAAGACGGTTCAGTTTCTGTTCGAGGGGCGTGTCACGGCCCACCGCCTCGTCGATGAGGACGCCGATTTTCCCCATTTCCGTCGTGGCGCCGGTGCCGGTCACGAGCATCCTCCCGCGACCGGCGGTGATCGTGGTGCCCATGAAGGCCAGATTGAGCCGATCTCCTAAAGGCGCCTCCTTCTCGGCGATCGGGTCCGTCGCTTTCGTGACCGCTTCCGACTCTCCCGTGAGCGCCGCCTCTTCGATTTGAAGCTGCACGCTCTCGATGATCCTTCCATCCGCGGGAACGCGCGCTCCCGCTTCCAGAACGATCAGGTCTCCGGGAACGAGTTCGGCCGCGGGAATCTGGCTTTCTGCGCCGTCGCGCATCACGTGAGCGACCCGCACCGTCTGCTTCTGAAGGGCGGTGAGCGTCCGCTCGGCCTTCCATTCCGTGAGGAAGCCGATGGTCGCGTTCAAAACGATGACCACCAAAATGGCGGCCGCTTCCATAGCCTCGCCCATCGCGAAGGCCACTCCGGTCGCGGCGACCAGCAGCAACACGATGAGACTCTTGAACTGGGAGACGAGGACCGCGAACACAGTCCGTCCCGGCGCCGGTTTTAGCTGGTTGCGGCCATACCGCTTGAGACGCTGGCCCGCCTCGGCGTTCGTCAGGCCGCGCGCGGCATCGGTCTCGACCCGCATCGCCACGACCTCGGTGGGCAACGTGTGCCAGGCGGGCGACCCGGCGTCCACCGCCCCGATCGCAGACCCGGGGGGGATGGCACTCATCGCTTTGCGGGCCGTGGCCCGACCGCTGCCCGCCCGGGCTTGCCGACTCGCGTCTCCGGCGCTTGCACGGTCCATCTCCAGTTCCGAATCTCCTTCATGTCTTCGCCGTACCGCCTTATGTAGCGGCGGTGTTCCGTGAGCTTGTCCTTTAGGATGCGGGTCAGGTCAACCGTCGGCCGGCCCTGATCCCGCACCCGGGCGATCACGTCCTGGACGAGGTGAAAGCGGTCCACGTCGTTGAGCACGACCATGTCGAAGGGGGTGGTGGTCGTTCGTTCCTCCTTGAAGCCACGCACGTGCAGGTTGCGATGGTTGGTTCGACGATAGGTCAGTCGATGGATCAGGGTGGGATAGCCGTGATAGGCGAACACGATCGGTCGGTCCGTGGTGAAGAGAGAATCGAAGACCTTGTCGCTCAAGCCGTGCGGATGCTCGCTTCGCGGCTGGAGCGCCATGAGATCGACCACATTGACGACACGGACCTTGAGCCTGGGCAGATGCTCGCGCAGCATCTGCACGGCGGCGAGCGTTTCCAGAGTCGGCACCTCGCCGGCGCAGGCCATCACCACACCCGGGTCGCCGCCCTGATCGTTGCTCGCCCATTTCCAGATGCCCGCGCCGGAAGTGCAATGCTTGACCGCGGCGGCCATGCTCAGCCACTGCAATTCCTCTTGCTTGCCGGCCACGATCACATTGATGTAGTCGCGGCTTCGCAGGCAGTGGTCGGTCACGGACAGCAGCGTGTTGGCGTCGGGCGGCAGATAGACGCGGATGACCCCGGCCTTCTTGTTCACGACATGGTCGATGAAGCCCGGATCCTGATGGCTGAAGCCGTTGTGGTCCTGGCGCCAGACGTGAGAGGTCAGCAGGTAGTTGAGCGAGGCGATGGGACGACGCCAGGGAATCCGGCGCGTCACGTTCAGCCACTTTGCGTGCTGGTTGAACATCGAGTCCACCACGTGGATGAACGCCTCGTAGCAGGAAAAAAATCCGTGCCGGCCGGTCAGCAGGTACCCTTCGAGCCACCCTTGACATAGATGCTCGCTCAGGACCTCCATCACCCGCCCGGTCGGCGAAAGCTGTACGTCGCTCTTCAGAATCTCTCCCATGAACGTGCGATCCGTGGCTTCAAACAGAGCCCCGAGCCGATTCGAGGCCGTCTCGTCCGGGCCGAATACTCGGAAGTTGCGTGAGGCGGTGTTTCGCTTCATGACGTCGCGCAGGAAAGCCCCGGTGACGCGGGTCGCCTCCGCGGTCACGGTGCCGGGACGGTTGACCCTGATCGCGTAGTTTCGGAAATCGGGGAGCTTCAGACTTCGAAGGAGGAGGCCTCCGTTCGCCTGCGGGTTCGCGCCCATGCGCCGCTTGCCTCTGGGAGCGAGGGCCGCGAGTTCCGGCTTGAGGCGACCCCTCTGGTCGAACAACTCCTCGGGCCGGTAGCTCTTCATCCATTTTTCGAGGAGCCGCAGATGAGCGGGATTCCCGGCCAGATTGGACAGTGGAACCTGATGCGATCGCCACGAACCCTCGGTCTTCAGACCGTCGACTTCAAGAGGGCCGGTCCAACCCTTGGGGGTACACAGGATGATGATGGGCCAGACCGGGCGTTTGTTGAAACCGCCAAGGCGGGCGGCGGATTGGATCCCCCGTATTTCCTGAACCACCAGATCGAGCGTCCCGGCCATCCGCTGGTGAACCTTTTCCGCATCGTTTCCTTCGACGAAGTGAGGGTTGTAGCCGTAGCCCCGGAACAACGCCACCAATTCCTCGCGCGGGATTCTCGCCAGGATGGTCGGGCTCGCGATCTTGTAGCCGTTCAAATGGAGGATCGGCAGAACCGCGCCGTCGCGCACCGAATCCAGGAACTTGTTCGAGTGCCAGCTTGTGGCGAGCGCTCCCGTCTCTGCCTCTCCATCACCCACCACGCAGGCCACCAGCAAATCCTGGTTGTCGAACGCCGCACCGTAAGCTCGCCGCCCTCATTGATCGAGCCAGGCGTTTCCGGCGCCACGTGACTCGGGATGCCGCCGGGGAATGAGAACTGGGTGAACAGCCGCTTCAGGCCCTTTTCGTCTCGAGAGACGTTTGGATAGACCTGGCTGTAGGTTCCTTCCAGATAGGTGTTGGCCACAATCCCAGGACCGCCATGTCCGGGACCGGCGACGTAGATCATGTTCAAGTCATGCCGCTTGATGATCCGGTTGAGATGGACGTAGATGAAGTTCGGGCCAGGCGTCGTCCCCCAATGGCCAAGAAGCCGTGGTTTTACGTGAGCGAGAGTCAGCGGCTTTCTGAGCAGCGGATTGTCGTACAGGTAGATCTGGCCCACCGACAGATAGTTCGCAGCCCGCCAGTAGGCATTCATCTTCCGGAGCTCGACGGCAGTAAGGGGCGCTTTCATGTGTCTTGTCCTGCCTCGCCTCGGAACGGACCGATCGATGTTGAGGCGCTCGGAAATCCTTTGGCGGCGACAGGGCCAGCCTGAACGGTTTCCCAAACGCGGTCTGTGCGATGACGCACGGTTCAACCGGATCCCCGAGCCACGGGATTCGAGCTTTGCACAAGCACTTCGCGCCCGCGAACCTCCCACACGACTTGCAGCAAACTAGCTGCTAGACACGCTGCCGCAACCTGAGCGCAACCAGTATCGCGGCTAGCAAGGCCACGATCATCGCAACCAAGTGAGCCGCCGACCTCAGTCGGCCCACCCGGTCATTCGGCCGAACGAGTCGGTAGCGTTCGGCTCGAATCGACGCCGCCTTCTCCTCGGGCAGCCGGGCGATTCGGTCGACCGAATTCGAGAGCAGAAGTCCCTCAAACGTCCACCTGATGGGGCTGACCGCGGAGAGCGAACGCAGCGAAGAGGGAAGTTCGTGTAGCGGCCGCAGGAGCCCCCCTAGAATCACCATGGGAATCAAAAGCAGCGGCACCCACGAAATGGCGGCTTCAGTCGTACGGCTCACTGCGGACACGAACAGCCCCAGCATCATTCCGACCGTCGAGACGAGTAGGAGAAAAGCAACCCCCTGGAGGTGGTTCTCCAGATGACATCCCCAGGCCACAGTCATCCATAGCGCGACGCACTGCAGGGCACACTGCGGAAGCAAGACCATCACTTTGGAGGCACCATAGGCGGCGATCGAGAGTCCCGACATGCGCTCGCGAAGGAATATGGCTGTCTCTCCAACGATCTCCCGCGCAGCGTTCGAACAGCCGAACCAGACCGCGGTCAGCGCAAGGAGAAAAAGGGGGACGGCCTGAAGCTGCTCACCTTTAACGTCTCCGAAGGCTAGCGCCACAAGGGCGCCTATCACCGGACCTTGGGCGAAGAGGACCAGGACTTGAGCCAGGTCCCGGCGCTTGATATGGATCGATCGGACGAGGAGGGCAAGAAGCTGAGTCACGTAAGTCCCGACGGTGAACTGAGGACGCGGGGGCAGCGCGTTCTTTGCAGGAGAAGAGAGCGTAGGAGGCTCGATCGAGTCTGGCCGCCCCGGCGGCGGGAGGCGGACCGCGACTTCAAGTACGGAGGCCGCCAGTGTCGTGCCCGGCCGGAGAGGCTGGTCGAGAAGAAGATCCGACCTGATCGCTTCCCGCGCGCCAAAGTAGGCGAGTCTCCCGACCGCGTCGCCCTCGGTAGAGTCGCGAACCACGACGGCAACGTGCGTGAGTTTTGAAAAGAGCTCGTCGCTCGGCTGGTGAACGACCAGGATCACAGTCTTTCCCATCAGGGCGAGAGATTCGAGAAGCTTGAACATGGAGAGGGCGTCGGCTGAAGACAGGCCGGAGATGGGCTCGTCCAGCAGGAGAATGGGAGGGTCGGTCAGCAGCTCCGTGGCGATGTTCACGCGCTTTCGCTGACCGCCGCTTAGCCCGCGACGTTCCGGCGATCCGATCACGACCTCGAGTGAGCTCTCAAGGCCCAACGTAGCGACGACCTCATCGACCCGTGACTGCACGTCTTGAATGCCGTATTCGCTCCCCAGTCGCAAACGCGCCGCGAGCATCAACGCCTCGCGCACGGTCAATTCGCGATGCATGATGTCGTCTTGCGGCACAAAGCCAATCAACCGGCTGAACCGCTCCCGGTCCGCGTACAGGGAAACGCCGCCGATCACAACATGGCCCTGCGAAGGCCGCTGAGTCCCATTAAGGATCGAGAGAAGCACCGACTTGCCGGCGCCGCTCGGCCCGAGAATCCCGCAAAGGCCGCCCGCGGGTATAGTCAGGGTCACGTTGGAGAGAAGCCTGACCCTTCGTAAGGACGCGGATACGTTACGGACCTCCACGCTGAGCCGGGGACGCTCCACCACCACGAGGCCCCACCCATCCGAGACTTCCATCTCCACCGTGCCAACGCCGACGCGATCGCCGACCAGGACCCGTGCCAGCCCGTCCACGCGAACTCCGTTCAAGAAGGTCCCGTTGGCCGAACCGAGATCCTCCACGCCGCAGCCGGCCGCAGTAATCACAAGGCGCGCATGGACAGCGGACACACCCGGCTCGTCTGCCTGAATCGCGCAGATGCCGTCTCGTCCGATGGTCTTTTGTCCGAACAGCCGAGTGAGGTCGATCTGCCCGGTGGGACCAGCGCTCACGGTCGACGCCAGGGTCAGGCGAGTGCGGGCCGACACCGAACGGCCATCGACGAAGGTCCCGTTGCGGGACCCGAGATCCTCCACAAAGAGGGAGCCATTCGCCTCCATTTCAATCAGACAATGTCGCTGACTCACGGTTTTCTGGAGGATGGCAATGTCACAACCTGCATCGCGACCCACGATCCAGCGGCTCAGCACCCGGTGGTTGGTGGCGATCATCCAAGGTTACCCATGCACTACCGGCCGCGCTCGTCAGGGTCGGTCAAGGAAGCGCTCCAAGTGCCACGATCCGGCGTCAGAGCGTGTGAGGACGACGGTGACGTCAATGGTGTTAGTCCCAAGGTGGACCTCGCTCATGTTCGGCGCGAAGTCCTTCGTACCTCCGCGAACCCACCAGGTCTCACTCGTGGCCGGACGGCGTGTGAACTGAATGGTAACCATAGCTAAGTAGACTGTGTCCTGAAGGGTTCCAGAGCTCAGAGTAACGCGGTCGACGGTTATGTCGGCCGGGACTATCGATTCCACACGGATGGCCGTTGAAACGTCCTGCTCGGTTGGCACCAGGGCCGCAGCAGGCGCTGCGGGTTCGGGGGGGGAACATGCCGAGTCGGCCAACCCTCCGGCGAGGGCAAGAGCGAGGACGATGGTCCTCCGATCAGGACGCGCGGTCAGGGTCACGGAACGCTTGGACCCGGAGTCGGCGTGCTGCGTGGTGGGGCGGTGGTCGGGCCACTGGTCCCATCGGGCCGGGAGCCAAAGTCGACGAACGAGACCTCCGTCGTCCCGGGGCGAACCATGACGGTTTTTTGCACGGAAGGAAATCCTCGCCAACTGAAGGTGACGGTGTGGGAGCCGGCGTCCACGTCCACGGTCACCGGGGTCCTGCCCACTTCCTTCCCGTCCACCGCAACTTCGGCAAAGGGAAAAGCCTCGACTCGGATCCTTCCCGGTGGCATAAGGGTTGGGGCGGGGGCAGGCGCCTCATGCAATGCATCCGGACAAACAAAATTAAAAAATGATTTAGAGCAAGAAATTGCAGATACATTTGAATATGAAAAAGCATTGGTTTATCCTACAGGATTTATGACCAATACAGGCGTGTTATCAGCTCTTTTAAGAAGTAATGATGTTGCTGTGGTGGATATGTTGGCACATGCAAGTATAATGGATGGTGTGGAGAATAGAAATAAAATGCTATTTAAACACAATGATATGCGTTCGTTAGAAACTGTTTTAGC
>ENA-ORBV01009229-ORBV01009229.1-microbial-mat-metagenome-genome-assembly--contig:-NODE-9229-length-16276-cov-5.485153_pt1 | contig 16276 bp, 18 predicted proteins | sample MGYA00237777_ERZ505514 | MGnify/ENA primary metagenome ERZ505514 (study PRJEB26160, sample SAMN06269048) | microbial mat metagenome | isolation source: Oligotrophic lake microbial mat | place... | reverse complement strand
CTCGGCTGGAAATCCCCAGCCCAATGTTTCCAAGAACTTAAATCAAAAGCTTCTTCAAGTTGATCCTTGAATGTGCCCTTGTAACCGGTTAGGTCGTCGCTTCAACTGGGTTCTTCGCCCTTGACCTGTATATGCCCGGCACATACAGGCATAGCGCATGATCTTCGATCCCGCCCACTACACTGGCTTCGAGTGGGACCCGGGGAATCTCACTAAAAATCCAGCCAAGCACAATGTTGCCTGTCGCGAAGCCGAAGAAATCTTTTTCAACCAACCGCTCATCGTCGCCCCCGATCCCGCCCACTCCCAGACGGAGGCCCGCTTCCGGGTCTTGGGCCGCACCAATGACGACCGTTGGCTCCATCTCAATTTCACTCCCCGCGGCGACAAATTACGCATTATCTCCGCTCGTCCGATGAACCGCAAAGAACGCACCATTTATGAAACGCACCAACGCTAAGCCTCGCCTGCCTGCCACCGTGACCCGAATGGCAGCCACCGACGGCGCCAATTTCGATTGGTCCCCTGCCCAGCCGGCAAGTTTTCCGAATCTCCAACCCAGTTCGGAAACCATCTCGCTCCGCATGCCGGTGTGGATGCTGCACAAGCTCAAATCTCGCGCCAACCAGCGCGGCGTTCCTTATCAAGCCCATCTCAAGGAAATCCTCGCCAACTCCCTGAGCGACTGAGTCCGACCGGTGTGCCCCAACCAAAATCATGCCCGGACCGGTTGAGATGGGTCCACTCAAGCAGGATTTCAAGTCCCCACCTTTATCTGGGTTAGCAGTCGAAGGCTGGGCAATCATCCGCACGAGCTTCAAGGAAGCTGAGATGGATGCACAGCGTAGATCCGTTTTCACGCCGGATTCCGCCGGTCAGCGCTGCCTGCTCGATCAACCGGCGGTGAGGGACATTGCTATTCGCCTCCGCGCTGAATTAGTCGGGGCCCAAATTCTGAAACCAACGGCCGTCGCGATCCAAGCCATCGCGTTCGACAAGACACCCGCGACCAATTGGAAGGTGACCTTGAGGACGAAGGTGAGATGATACCGCCGACTTCTGTGACCCAGTCACTTCGCGCTCACCGGTCACTGGGTCCAATGTAGTGTTGGCCGTTAATGAAAATAGAGATGATGTTAGTATTCGCTGGTCTCGCACTCGGTGTTATCGTCCTGGTCATACTTTTGGGATATTCCATACAACGGTTGTGGGTGCGAAGAGCAACGAAGCGTCTTTTTGAAAAGCAGCAGCGGAAAATCATTAACTCCGACCAAACACGAGACCGCATTGAGCGAATCAATCGTGAGTCGAAAGTTCTCCCATTCGGCGCAAACAAAGTCATTGAAGTGACGTTTCGCAATCAGATGGTGCACCTAGTCGACGGAACCGTTTCCTGTCTTGCCGCCTCGTCTCAACGAAGTAGTGCCACGATTCGACGGTGACGTGATGGCCGCCCAAGTTGCGAGGCAAGCTCGCAACCTACCCAGTTCGTCTCCTAAGCGCGCGGGCTTCTTCACCACCAACCCCCAATCCCCATTGTAGTCTATTAAACTACAATGAGGATTGGGTGGGATGTGCGGTCTCCTTGTGGGCGGGGCAGCGATGAAATATTAACTAGCAGAACTCAATCGGCACCGTCCGTGAAAATCGTGAGACCTTGGGTTAAGAAGGCATATTACCAAGAGTAGTGTTCGACCTGAATCAACGGCGACCTTGCAACAACTGCGCCCGGATCACGGCCAACGTCCGCTCGGTCGCGCCGCGATTCGCTTCGCCCCATTCGCGGGCGGCTTGAGCAAGACGATGACGTTGCGCTTCGTCCTGGAATAATTCGACGGCGGTTTTAATCAACGCCGCGTGCGTTTCTATTTTTCTCACCGCACCGGCCTCGGTGAGCGAGCGGATGATCTCACGGAAATTCGTCATGTGCGGGCCGTGCAACACCGCCTTACCCAACACCGCAGCTTCCACCGGCGTCTGCCCGCCATCATGCGGCGCGAGACTCTTGCCCGTGAAGACCACGTCGGCCAACTGCGTGAATTTGCGCAGTTCGCCTGTCGTGTCGCCGACGGCGACGGCGACAATTCCTCGAGCAAGACCAGCCGATCGAAAATGAAACGTCAGCCCCGATTTCTCCAGCAGACCGCGCAATTCCTCGCGGCGTTCCGCGTGGCGCGGCACCAGCAGAAGCGAAACCTTCAGTCCTTGGTCGCGCGCAGTTTTCAGCGCGGTGATCAACGCCTCTTCCTCGCCCGGCCACGTGGACGATCCGAGCAGCATCAATCCATCACTGAGTCCAAGTTCGCACTTAAGTTGCGACCGTTCCCCTGCACTCAACAGCGGAATCGTGACATCCATTTTCAAATTGCCTGTGGTCTGCAGTCTCGCGCTATCAAATCCAATTAGCCTGAACCGCTGTTCGTCGCTCTTGGCGGCACAAAGTATTTTCGTCACCCCGCGAGACACCGCACAGATCGCCGCGCGAAAGCGCATCGAGCGGCGAAAACTCCGGTCCGACATCCGCGCGTTGACGTTGATGACCGGAACACCGCGCCGGTAAGCCTGGCGCACATGCTCGGGCCAGCGTTCTCCTTCCATCAGCACGCAGAGATCGGGCTGCACGGCCCGCCACGTCCGCGCACTGAAGACCCAAAAATCGAGCGGGAAATATCCGAGGCCGATCGTGAGCGCGGAATATTTTTCCTTCGTCAGTTGATAACCCGTGCTCGTAGTCGTGGTCAGGTAAACTTCGACATTTCCCTCGCGCTTGAAGGCTTCGAGCAACGGGGCCACCGCCAGCACTTCACCCACGCTCACCGCCTGCAACCAAATGCGTTTCACTCCTGCCCGTTTGGTCGGCAGCGCCGGCACTTCGCCGAACCGGTGCCAAAATCCCTCGCCATATCCACCCCGTCGCCGCATCCGCCAGATGTAATAGGGCGAAGCCAGCAACAACAGCGGAAGAAAAAGCAGTCGGTAGAAAATGATCAGCAGGAAAGCCACAGAGTAGATTCACTACGCTTTGGCGTGAAGCCCCCCGGGCCAAGCGCAAAGTACGGCGGATGCTCGCTCCGATTATAGTTTTCTACCCGACTTTCGCTAAACCTTGAGAGATGACATGAAGCCGACTGACGGCGTAAAATGCGCCAACTCGTCGGTGTTAGGGATAGTGTTAGGGAAGCTAAAACAATCAAATAGCCGCTTGGACCGCTGGGCCCGCCGCGAGTAAGTAAACAGCACTATTGAAGCTTACGTTTCGAAGTGACGATTCGATTGTTTGAGATAGGGCGAGGCGTCCCTGACGAGCCGGGCGACGAACGGCTCATCCAGAGGATTCGCCCTACCTGACGCGTCGTCTCTGCTTTGGTTAATCCTCATTAAACTTAGCGAAACTTCCCGACGGCGGATTAGGGATAATCCGCCCTACCTGAAGTCCAAAATCAATTGGTAGTCGGGAGAAGCACCGCACTCTCGCTTTGCTCAAGTGCGGCTACAAGGCCTTGGTTTCACAGCCGCGTTGGAGCGAAGCGACAACGGGGCGTATAGGCACCGCACTTTCGCTGCGCTCAAGTGCGGCTGCTGGCCAACAGTCGTCGAGGCTGTGAACTACGCCCGCACACTCATCGTTCCATCGACTATAATATCTTGCTGGATCTTCGTGAAGACCACGTTGATCTCGTCGTCGGTGAGCGTTCTTTCGGCGGAGCGAAATGAAAGCGAGTACGCCAAACTCTTTTTCCCTTCGGGCATGCCCTGCCCCTGATAGACGTCGAACACTTCGACTGATTCGACGCTTAATGGCGCACTCACCGAGGCGCGCGCCACCTTGAGCAATTGTTGCCGAACTTCCTCCGCGTGGCGCGACAAATCGACGACCAGGGCGAGATCGCGCAACGCGGCGGGATATAAACTGAATTCCTGATAGCGACGACGCACGCTACCGGCAGAAAGTTTCTCCGGGAGAAAAGCGAGCACTCCGCACCACACTTTCCCCTCGATGCCGAGCGCACGCACCATGGCCAGATTCAGCAGACCGAAGCGCACCGTCCAACCATCCTGCATCTCGCCGGCAGCCGCCGAGTGATTTTCCTGCCAGCCCCAGTAAGCGCCGGTGACGGGTACGAGCGGCTGTTGCGCGAGATTAATCCCCGCAGATTGCGCAAGGATTTCGATGTGCCGTTTCACCGTATGAAAATCCGGGGCCGGGCGGGCGAGCCACGCACGATCTTTTTCGTGGTGACAAATAATAAAGCCCACGGAAGCGCACTCCTGCACGGTGCCATCACGTTCCATAAACACGCGACCGGTCTCGAAAAGACGCGACACGCTGTTGCCGCGCGATTGGTTGAGCCGGAGTGATTCGAGGATTCCCATGATGATCGTCGGACGAAGGTGCGATTGGTCCTCGACGAACGGATTCGCGAGCGCGAGTTCCTGCGCGGCGGTTTCGGAAACCCAAGTTTTGAGTTCCTTGCCCGAACGTAGCGTGAGATTCACGACCTCGTGGAAATGCTGGCCCACAAGATAGTCGGTGACCTTGCGGTTGAAAACCACGACTGGAGCATCGTCGCTGTTCACCAGCGCCGGACCGACGGCGGGCGAAACCGGCACGCGTTCGGTGCCATAGATGCGCAGGACTTCTTCGACGAGATCGATCGGGCGATCAAGATCGCTGCGGTAGCTGGGAATATCAATCGTCCACTCGGGACCGGCGGCAGTTTCACTCTCGCCCACAATGGCGAGATTCAACGCCTTGAGCGCGTCGCGCATTTCGGCATCGGGAATATCGAAGCCCAGTCGCGCGCGGATGTAGGCCGGCGTGACTTTGATTTCACGCGACCACGGACGATCACCGCCGACTATGAACGACGGACCGACGACCGTGCCGCCGGCGCTCGCGAGAATGAGATCAATCGCGCGTTGGGCCGCTTCGAGCGTGCCATGCGGATCGACTCCGCGTTCAAAACGATACGACGAATCCGAAGCGAGCCCGAGCCGCTTCGAGGTCCAACGCACGGATTGCGGACGGAAATACGCGGCCTCAAGCACGATGTCGGTTGTGGTCTCATCTACCTCGGCACCCGCTCCGCCCATGATTCCCGCCACGACGAGCGGCTTGGTTTCATCGGCGATGACGAGCATGCGATTATTCAACAGACGTTCCTTGCTGTCCAAGGTCGTGAGCTTTTCGCCTTCGACGGCGCGACGGACGATGATCTTGCGCCCTTCGATTTTTTTCGCGTCGAACACGTGCAGCGGCTGGCCGAGTTCGAGCATCACGTAGTTGCCGACGTCGACGAGATTGTTAATCGGGCGCAGGCCGACAGCTTTCAAAAGGTCCTGCATCCATTGGGGACTGGGGCCGACTTTCACGCCGGCCACGGCGATACCAATGTACAACGGACAATCTTCGGACGACTCCACGCGAATGTCCGCGAGGATGTCGGGGCGTTGGCCATGGGTGTCGTGGCGGAATTTGATTTCAGGAAACTTGAGATCCTTTTTGAACCACGCCGCCAACTCACGGGCGATGCCCATGTGACTGAGCGCATCGGGCCGGTTGGGTGTGATCTCGATGTCGAACACCGTGTCACCACCGGGCAGTGCCTCGTTAATGGGCAAACCGATCGCGAGCGAAGGATCGAGAATGAGCAATCCCGCCTGATCGGCCCCGAGGCCGAGTTCCTGCGCGGCGCATAGCATGCCGTCGGAAGCCTGACCGCGAATCTTGGACTGCTTGATCTTGAAATTGCCGGGCAGGACCGCGCCGGGCAGCGCGACGGGCACGCGTTTACCCGCATCGCAATTGGCCGCGCCGCAGACAATCGTGCGCACGCCACCGAAGGCGGTGCCGACATCCACGGTGCAGATGGAAAGTTTATCGGCGTTCGGATGCTTGTCGCGCGTCTTGATTTCGCCGACCACGACATTTTGCAGCGGCGACAGCGCGGTGTTGACCACGCCCTCGACCTCGAAGCCAAGAAACGTGATGGCGCGTTTCAGCTCGTCGACGGAAACACCGGCGAGGGGGAGATATTGATTGAGCCAATTGAGGGAGATCTTCATGAAAGGAGTGAGAAGTGGGAAGCGAGGAGCGGGAATATTATTTCTCGAAGGCGCTCATGTAAGCTTGGAGCAGACGCGAAACCTCGTCCAGTTGTTGCTGAAGCTGGATGGTCTCAGTGAACTTTAAATCGTGGACCAAAATGAGAAAGTAGAGGCATTCGTCGGCTGAACCCTGCGCGATATTAAAATATCTTAGTTTGTCGGCTTGGCCACGTTTGCGGAAACCCTCGACGATGTTAGCCGCAATACTGACCGCGGCACGACGCAGCTGAGAGGTAATGCCGTAACGTTCCGAGGCAGGAAAGTTTTCTGAAATCCGATAAACCTCCAAGACAAACGCATGCGCCTTTTGCCAGACGATCAGGTCGCGAAAAGATTTGGCTGCGTTGGTATTCATGCTCGGTTCTCACTCCTCGCTTCTCGCTTCTTTTCTCAGGCAAACTGCCTGAGGAAGCGGACATCGTTCTGGTAGAAGTACCGGATGTCATCGATGCCGTAGACGAGCATCGCGAGGCGTTCGAGGCCCATGCCGAAAGCGTAGCCGGTCCATACTTCTGGATCGTAGCCGACGCCTTCGAACACCGCCGGATCAACCATGCCGCAACCGCCGATCTCGATCCAATCCTTCTTTACCTTGGGCAAGTGCTGGGCGGAGAGATCCACCTCGAAGCTGGGCTCGGTGTAGCCGAAATAATGCGGACGGAAACGCGTCTTGGTGTCTTTGCCGAGGAGCGAGGCGAAGATGTAATCGAGCAGCGCTTTCAGGTCGCGCACGGTAACGTTCTTATCGACGTAGAGACATTCGAGCTGGTGAAAATTTGCGCTGTGCGTGGCGTCGGACGTATCGCGACGGTAAACCCGGCCGGGCGAAACGATGCGGATCGGCGGCTGGCCCTTCAGCATCGTGCGGATCTGCACGGACGAAGTGTGGGTGCGCAGGAGATATTTTTCGGTAGGGACTTTTTTCGCGACGTTGGCGAAGGTGGTTTTCTCCGGGAAATAAAAGGTGTCCTGGGCATCGCGCGCCGGGTGATCGGCCGGCGTGGCGAGCGCATCGAAACAATAATACTCGGTCTCGACCTCCGGGCCGTCGGCGACAGTGAAACCGGCTTTGCGCAAAATGCGGCACATCTCCTCGCGCACGAGCGTGAGCGGATGATAGGTGCCCGGGCCGGCGTCGGGTGAAGGCAACGTCGGATCGACGGCGGGCCCGAGCGAAGCGGCGATCTCTGCGGCCGCGATGCGCGCGAGCGTGGCGTCGAGCTCGATTTGCAAGCGGGCTTTCGCCTCGTTAACAAGCTTGCCCATGATGGGGCGCTGCTCTTTCGGCACGGTGCCCATCTGTTTCATGAGCGCGGTGAATTCGCCGTTGGGGCCGACGTAGCGGGCCTTGGCGGCTTCGAACTCGGCGCGGGTTTTCAACGTGGCCAGCTCAGGCTGGGCCTTGGCGAGGATGGCGGAGAGGGTGTCTTGCATCGGGAAAATAGAATTGAACCACGGATTATACGGATGACCACCGATAAATTAAACTGGGGATTGGCCGTCTCCCGACGGGCCGCAGCCTGCGGAGACACCGGTGCCTTCCAATGTCGAGGCTACTGTACCAAAAACTATTCTCCTGGGGACTTGGTAGGGCCGCCGCTTGTCGGCGTGCCGCCTTGAGAATTTCGGTGCGGCCACAAGGGCCGGCCCGACGGTCGGTCTGCAATTCGTAATTGGTATCAACCCCTATCATCGTGTTGAAAAATAAAAAAGACGGGCAGCGCAAGGCGGCCCGTCCTGTAGAAATGGTCTTGGACCAGAAGGGAGTCTTCAGGCGACTCGCCGCGAAAACTTAGGCTTTGGCGGCCTTAGCCTTCGTCACCAAGGCGGCTTGCGCCTGCTTGATGAGACCGGCAAACGCCACGGAATCGGCAATGGCGATTTCGGAGAGCTGACGGCGGTCGAGGAGGATGTTGGCAGCCTTCAAGCCTTCAATGAAGCGGCTGTAGGTGATACCGGCCTCGCGGCAGGCGGCATTCAACCGCACGATCCAAAGGCCACGCATGTTGGCCTTCTTTTTCTTGCGATCAATGTAGGCGTATTGCCAAGCATGCTGGACCGCTTCTTTAGCGTAGCGGTACAGCTTGGATTTATTGCCGAAATAGCCTTTGGCATATTTCAGGACTTTCTTGCGGCGCTTGCGCGACGCGGGGGAGTTAGTGACACGAGCCATGTTGGTTTATTTTTGGTTGGGGCGCCGGCGGGTCGGTTCGTTACTGATCACCCGCCTGACGCAATTATGGTTTTCGCTTCGGCTGTCGTTTTAGAGCCCAAAGGGCAGACAGCGCTTGAGCGGCTTAGCATGGCCAGGAGCCACGAGCTTGTCTTTAGAAGCACGTCGTTTGGACTTGGTGCTTTTAGCGGCGAGCAGGTGACGGAAGCCAGGAGTACGCCGGATCAATTTACCCGTACCGGATATCTTGAAGCGCTTGGCAACGGACTTTTTTGTCTTTTGCATGGATAGAAGGGCTCAAAACAGAGAACGCTTCGAGCGTTGGCAAGGATTTTGTCCGGGAATTTTGCGTGGATTGAAATATCTTTGGTGGTTTCCGCGCAGATCTACGGTGGGCCATGCTTATAATTCCCATGAAACCAAGTTTTAAACCCCTTGAATAAATCATGACCAAGCGAGAAATTCTCCCGATTTTCCCTCGAAAACAGGTTATTTTTTGAAGTTTAATTTTAAGAGGGAAAGGGGTTGACAAGCCATGACCAATTGAAACGTTTGCCCCTCTTGCTGATGGCTTCCTAGCTCAATGGTAGAGCAGTTGACTCTTAATCAATTGGTTGACGGTTCAAGTCCGTCGGGAGCCACCACTTTCCAGTTCTTCTCCGCCTCTGGTGGATGATGAGCTTTGTTTTTTCACATCTCTTCTGTCATTTAGCGCGGGGGTCACGCCGGTGTAGCTCAACGGTAGAGCACCTGTTTTGTAAACAGGCGGTTGCGGGTTCGAATCCCATCGCCGGCTCCACTCCTCCCTCGTTATCGCGGTTTCGTTTGAATCATCCATCGCCCCTCAAATCTGGCAAATTCCCGCGGGATTCCTCTCTCGCCCGGTCTTTATATTTGAATCAGCGATTTTTTATCATGATTCATTACGCGCCCGCAGTATCGTCCAATTCTTCACTGCCCGATTGTGTAATGGTAGCACAAACGACTCTGACTCGTTTTGTCTAGGTTCGACTCCTAGTCGGGCAGCCAATCTTTTTTTATTTAGTACAAGAAAGCGCATTGACACTAGAAAGTCGTTTTCAGCAACATACCAACTCTTGGTCACCCCTTCCCTTGGTCCATCGATCAAATCCTCCTCCTCTAATCCGTTTCACCTTACGGACAAATTCCGCTTAAGTAGCGCTGCGGGTATCCGATACGCTTTATTTCAGCTTTAACCTCACTAAAAACTTAATCATCCCAATTATATTATGATTACCGCAACCCTTCCTCTCGGGCTCTTGATGAACATGTCAGCCATGGAGCTTTTTAAAGCCGGCGGCCCTATCATGTGGCCAATCATCTTGGTTTCTTTCCTCATGGCAACCGTCGCGATTGAGCGCATCATTTTCATCGTTCGTGAAAATGGGCGCCGTCAACCCGAGGTAGTCGAAAAAATGCTGCAGTTGGTCGAGGCCAACGACACTGATGGCGCATTAGCACTCGGTAAAAAGTCCCAGGACTTCATCGCCCGCATCCTAGTCTATGCTCTTACTAATAAAGAGCACTCCATGGCCAACGCTTTCTCCCGTGCCGCCAACTTGGAACTCCAACGCCTTCAACAGGGCCTACCCACGCTCGATACCTGCATCACGGCCGCTCCCTTGCTTGGTTTGCTCGGTACGGTTACCGGTATGATGAGCACCTTCGGTAAATTGGGTGGCGGCGGCAACATCGCTGACTCCATGAATGAAATCACCGGTGGTGTGGCGGAAGCTCTGATCGCCACGATGTCCGGTATCGCCATCGCCGTGGCCGGTCTTCTTCCCTTCAATTATCTCAATTCCCGCGTGGAAGAATCCCGTCATGAAGTCGAGGACGCCTCAAACTCCCTTGAGATCATTCTGAGCAAGTCCAATAATTCGGTCGGCCGCTAAGACGGCTTCGCCTTCAAGCGAGACGATACTTAAATTTTTAATCCCATAATTATATGCACGGAGGAGGAGGAACAGGCCCAGGTGGAATCAAAAAAGCCCGCATTGAGATCATCCCTCTCATTGACGTTATCTTCTTTTTGCTCGCCACATTCGTGCTCTTTACGATCACCCTGAACAAGACTAACGGGATTAAAGTTCAGCTGCCTCTCTCATCCACCAGCGAGCCCCGGGAAACTGCAGGTACGGTTACCTTGACCGTCAAAGATGATGGCAGCCTGTATTGGAATAAGGATCCCATTACCCTTGGTGAGTTCCTCACTCGAATCGTCCAGTACAAGAAACAAGAACCTGAAGGACGAGTGCTCATAAACGGCGATGAACGCGCTCTGTTCGCCCAAGCTTTATATGTTTTCGAACAGGTTCGCTTGGCTGGCTTCAATAAAGTTTATATCGAAACTCAAGTAAAAGCTCCGGGGAACTAATAAACGTCCCACTCGTACGTTTATTCATCAGTACCACCCACCATGGAAGCCAACAAAATCAATCTCCGGCCCCGCAAGAAAGCCCGTATCGAGATCATTCCCTTGATCGACGTTATTTTCTTTCTTCTCGCCACTTTCGTGCTGTTCACCCTCTCCCTGAATCGGATTCAATCCGTACCGGTCGATCTGCCCTTTTCTGCCGGTGAACCACCGAAAGATAAACCGGAAATTGTGACCATTCAGGTTTCTGCTGATGGGGCTCTTTACTGGAATCAAGTGGCTATTGAAATGGATGAATTACCCATCCGTATCACCACCTTGAAATCGCAAACTAAAGATCCGAAAGTCATGCTCGCCAGTGATGATAAAGCCCGCTTCGGCGCCACCGTCATCGTTCTCGATGAACTTCGAAAAAATGACATCACCAAGTTTTCCGTGGAAACCAAAACCCGTGCGACGGGCAAATAACCGGAAATCCCAATCATGAACAAAGATTTGGTCATTGGCATTCTCGTTTCACTTTTCATCCACGGTGGATTTTTTGGGTATGAATATCTCATGCCCAAGGGGAAAGCGAATAAGATAGTCCAGAAAATTGAAGAGGAACGCACCATCCAGTTTGAGATTCCACCGGAAGAACCCGAGAAACCTGATAAGATTGAAAGCTTGGATGAGCCTGAAGAAACCGTCGTTGCCCCTCCATCACTCACCGACACGCTCACCGTAGTACCCCTCGACGCCTTTACTACCCCGATTACTCCCCCACCGCCACCTGGACTAACCATTGATAAGACAGCTATTTCTATTCCAGTCGTCAGACCAGGGGCAAATTTCGGCAAAAATATCCCTGATCTTTTCAATGCCGCTGATTTGGACACACCGGTCCAATTACGTGTTTCTGTAGCACCCAAATATCCTGTGGATATGAGACGACAAGACATCTCCGGGGAAGTGCTCGTCGAATTCATTATCGACACTAACGGGAATGTTAGCGCGGCCCAAATTATCCGCTCCTCCCATCGGGAATTTGAGCAACCGAGTCTGGATGCCGTTCGGAAATGGAAATTTCGACCGAACAAAAAGAACGGCAAAATCGTAAACTGCAGGGCCCAGCAACTTGTCCAATTCTCGCCCAAAGACGACTAACTCTTGGCACATGTTAAAACAAAATCCATCTTTTCACCGTATTTGTCTGGTTGCTGCGCTGACCATTACCGCCTTCACCGGAAGCTACGCCCAGACCAAGCCTGAACGCAATTACCAGTTCGATGAGGTTTCTACCGCAGCCTTGGAGTTGTACCGTAAAGAAAACGATACCGAGCCCAAGAATTACGATAAAATGCTAAGTATTTTGGATGAAAGATTAGGGAAGGTTAAAGACAAAAACACCTATGATTATGTGATGTTTGTGCAATTCAAAAGCAGAGTATTCATTGAAAAAGGAGAATACCACAAAGCCACGTTACCGATGGAAGAGGGATTGCTCATCTCAGATGCGGCGACTCCCACCTACATAGACGAAAAGTCCGCCATTGGTATTAGCTTCTTTCTCGCCCAATTGTTTTTTCAAGAAACCGCGCTTACAAAAGATAAAGCTGCCCTGCTTGCTCTGTATGCTAAGTCCGAGCTTTACATCACGCGCTGGCTCAAAAACACCCCCAACGTGACCGAAGATGGATTAACCTTCTTTTCTTCACTATTATATTCACGCGCTGTTCTTGATGAAGCGCATCCCGATAAGGCACGACTCAACCAAGCGCTGGAACTAATTGATCGGGCCATGCATCTCACTATCCGGCCAAAAGATAACTTATACCTATATAAAATGGCTTGTTTGCAGCAATTGGAAAAAGCAGCCGAATCAGCAGAAATATTCGAATTACTCCTCAAAAGGAAACCCGAAAGCAAAGATTATTGGAAGCAACTTGCCGGTACTTACATGGGACTTGATCAGGCCAAACGCGCGATTATCACGATGGAACGGGCCCAAGCACTAGGCTTACTTAACACCCCTGCCGATAATTTCAGCCTTTTCGGCCTCTATTTCAATGAAGGTCAATTTGAACACGCTGCTGAATTAATGGAGAAAGGCCTGAAAGAAAACTCCATCGAAAACTCCCAGTTAAATTGGGAAATGCTCGCCAATTGCTATCAACAACTCAATCGCGACTATAAAGCGATTGATACCTTGAAGCGCGCTAGCAAATTATATCCCAAGAACGGCCAACTCGATCTCCTGATAGCGCAAAATTTTTATAACCTGAAGAAACTGTCAGATGCCCTCCCCTATTTGCAATCCAGTGTGAGCAAAGGTGGCGGTACAAAACCCGCCCAAACCCACATCTTTTACGCCTATATCGCCTTTGAATTGAAGAAGCTCGATCTTGCACTCGAACAAGCAAATAAGGCCATCACCCTGCCTGATGGCGTAAAAGAAGGCACTCGTTTCAAAAAGGCCGTTGAAGATGCCATGGCCGAGCGAGCTGAAAAATTAAAGAAGATGTAACCGATAACCAATTTTAAGAGAAACCTGTCCCATGAACAAAATATATATTCTCGTCCCCCTGATTGGTATGCTGCTTTTCGGCGGCTACTATGTGAAATTCGATAATGGCTATGCGGAAGCGCAAAGAATTAAGAATGAATTAAAGAATGCCGACATTAAGGCCAAGAAAGAACAGGACCTGAAGAACCGAGAAATAGCTTATCAGGACGCCATCAAAGCAGCCGCCGAGCGCAAAAGACAGCGCGATGAAAAAGAAGCGGTGGAAGCGGACAAAAAGGAAGCCCGATTGCAAGCCGACGAACTGCGTTATTTGACCAATGACGAGCGCAAATTAGCTCACGAACAAGTGGATCTCCTCAAAAAAGAAGTTGCTGCGATTCAAACTGAAGTGACAAAGTATGAGAAAGAGAAAGATGATTTGAGCAAGGAACTCGCCGCCCAGAAGCAGTACGTGCAAAAAGCCGAGGCTAACCAAAAATACTACTACGATCTTCTCGATAAGATTGCGGCCGCAGACAAGGCAAGGGCCGAAGCCGATGCCGCTGCTGCCCTTGCGAAGAAAACCAGCTAACTTTTTACTCTTTGTATCATGAATAAATTTTATTTTATCATTCCAGCTCTCCTTTTGGGCGGCTTCATCTTTCTTTTTCGCGGTGCCAGTGCGAAAATGGAAATTAAGGAAGCTAAACATAAAGCCGCAATTGCCGCCAAAATTGCCATTGAAGATGCCAATCGTCGTGAAATAGAAAAAAAATCCCAAGAAGACGCCGCCAAACGGCAGGAAGAACGGATCAAGGACGAACAAGCGAAAATAGCGAAGAACGAGAAAAACTATCGGGATGCCATGGCTAAGCTAAAAGCCGATACCGAGACCTATGCCGCCGAAACCGCAAAGTCGAACAAGGCAGCCGCCGAACTCGAAATCTCCCTCCTTAATGCCCGCATTAATCGGGATAAGTATAATCGTGAAAGTTTTGAACTCAGCAAACAAGTTGAGCTCGCAAAAATCAGCCGCCGCAACGCTGAACTTGAAATTCAAAGACTGATCGAAATGGTCGGCACCAAGGCCAGTACGCTCGCCTCGATGCCACCACCACCGCCCCCTCCGGTAAAAAAATAAGATCGGGTTGGTCACTCGCCATTAGCTTTTACTTAGTGGCATCACGAGGTGTACGCAATGCACTGTGGCGACCCAGATGAATTGCTTCGTCGTCCAGAAGCGCGGGACTGCTCGCAATGACAGAATATAAGCATCGGACGATTGGTGTCATCAACCGCGCTTCATGCGTGGTTTTTTTATGCCTGCGTCACACTGTTTGTAGTGAATCTTGATAAGAAAAGCCCCACGTTTAAAGCGGCAAAAGGTGTTTCTTCACATTTCAGCTTTACCAACGCCTCACGATAAAATGACCGTCCCCAATCATCTTATTTTCACCATGCCTCGGGCAGCTCCACGGCTCATCTCACCATGAGCGGGCCTGCGCCAACTTCCCCGGCCTTCTCCGTCTTCGCCCACCTCAACGTCGACAAAACCCCGCTCTACCGCGCCATCCTCACCCTCTTCGTCGCCGAGCGTGCGCGCTTTGTCATCGCCCGAGATTCACGCCGCCCTCTCGGTTGCTACGCTCCCATCTGAACCCTCAAATTCGAAATTTCCAGTCAGCGCCGTCGACACCGAAAGCATCTCCTCCGCCCTTCAGCAATTGCGCGTCTGGGGCAATCTCGACGATACCGCCGACAACGCGGACGCCGCCACCATTGAGGAATTTTATCAGCGTCGCCGTCTTTATCAATTGAGCGCCGCCGGTGAAGCCGCCGAGCAGGCCCTCGCCGTCTTCACCGAATACCTTCACCGCCCCGGCGAACTCCAGACCGCCGCCCTCGAGGACATCGGCGAACTCCTCGACGCCCTGCTCCCACGCCTCGCCGACAGCCCGCCCGACGACGCCAAGCTCCATCAGATTCTGTCGGCCCTTGTCTCCCGTTTCGAGCAGCTCACCTCCCGCGCCCAGTCCTTCATGCGCGGCCTCCAGAGCACGCTCGAACTCCACGGCATCGGCATCGATGCCTTCCTTGCCTACAAGGAAAAGCTCATCGATTACCTGGAGAAATTCATCGGCGAACTCGTCGCCGCCACCAGCCGCATCTCCGAGGCCCTGCTCCTCCTCGAAACCTGCGGCATCGATCTCGCCTTCGCTGCCGCCGCCCGCCGCGATCTCACGGATGTCCTCGATCCCGCACCCGATGCGCTCGAGGTGGCCACGCAACGCTGGCAACAATCCTGGGCCGGTCTCCGCCGCTGGTTTATTGCCGGCGAAACCCCTTCCCAAGCCGAACTCCTTCGCGCCCGCGCTCGCTCTGCCATCCCGGCGCTGCTCACTGCGGTCTCCCAGATCAACGACCGTCGCACCAGTCGCGCCGACCGCGCCGCCGATTTTTCCACCCTCGCCCGCTGGTTCGCCGAGGCACCGGATGAAGCCGCCTGCCACCGCCTCTGGCGCACCGCCTTCGCGCTCGCTCCGGCCCGCCACCTCCGCATCAACTCCGAAACGCTCGCCGAGCGCTCCGCCCGCGCTGAAAGCCCGCGCACGAGCTGGCTTGAAGGCACGCCGGTGTGGCTCGCTCCGCGCCTGCGCCAGCTCGGTCGCACCGCCTCCCGGGGTCCCGCCCCTGCGGTCATTGATCGCTCCGTCGAGAAAGCCCGCCTGCGCGAACTCGCCCGCGCCCAAGCTGTACAAATCGAACGTGCCCGCCAGTACCTCATCGACTCCGGCCGTTGCCACCTCGCCGCGTTGGGACCACTCAACGACGCGTCGTTCGTCTTTTCCTCGAACTCCTCGGCCACGCCCTCACCCAGCGCCCCGACCGCATCGGGCCCATCGACGTCGAGTCCGCCGATGGCACCCTGCGCATCCGCCTCGAGCCGGTGGCCGCCGGCGGTGAAGTCACGCTCACCACCGCCGAGGGTTCATTCCGCGGGCCCGATCACTGGATCACCATTGCACCCACCTCATGGAAGCGTCCCGGTGGTCGTTAAAAGATAGCTGGGTGGATGGTGGTTCCGCTGCCAATAAAGGCCGAGGGAAGTCTA
>ENA-ORBV01009226-ORBV01009226.1-microbial-mat-metagenome-genome-assembly--contig:-NODE-9226-length-16278-cov-5.835566_pt1 | contig 16278 bp, 11 predicted proteins | sample MGYA00237777_ERZ505514 | MGnify/ENA primary metagenome ERZ505514 (study PRJEB26160, sample SAMN06269048) | microbial mat metagenome | isolation source: Oligotrophic lake microbial mat | place... | reverse complement strand
ATGATACGGCGACCACCGAGATCTACACCTCTCTATTCGTCGGCAGCGTCAGATGTGTATAAGAGACAGCAATGGAATAGATTCGCTTTAGGGGCGAGCTCTCTGTCTCGATTATGCTTTGTGCGCCTTGTTACACTCGAGTTCCCCCTTAGAGGCGTCACGTTCAGTCTTCGGGTGATACTAGAGTCTTCTTATCCTGCACGGTCGTCGCTGAAAAGTGAAAGAAGCCCAGCCAACAACGCTACACAACCGAAACAAATGTAGAAGACAGCAATGAAAAAGTCTCTCCAGCCAGGTGGCGTTTCCTGTGGATCTGCTTCTAACGACGGCGCCAAGTGTTGTGGCTTTGGTGGCTGCTGTTCATTTTGACTGCTGCTTAGCGCGTCAATCGAGGAAGATCGCGGTCGGATCAAACTCAACGACGGCACTTTGGGTGCGAATTTGCTCACAGGCTTGTTATCTCGTTCGGCAACCTTTTCAATTCCCTTATGGTCCACCTCTCCAATTCGCAAATGTTCCACCGTGTTTTTGGCTGCAAGATTTTGGGCGTGTGCCACGACCCGCTTGTTGCCATTGTCGGCGATGGAGTACCATAAAGGCATAAATCCGAGATACCACAGACAAGCTTTCAAGCAACCATCAAATGCTTCAGGTTTTGTCGTTACATCATCTTGTCTTTGCCCTACCAACGCGGTCGTCTCGGAGACAATTTCATTGTCACTTTCGACGGCCGAAACGAAAAAGAAAGCCTTGCTCAATTCCACAAATCGTCCACCATGCACTGCTAGATACAGAAAACCGGGCCCAACGTAAGCGAGGCAAGACCCGCCAATCACGCCTGCCAGAGCTAGAACTTTCCCCATATCCGTGTAGATTGTGGCTGGAATCATAGCGGCAATATACAGTGCCAAAGTGAGCAAGAATCGTCGGTCAGTTCTGTTGAGAATGGAGGAATCTTCGCCTCCTTCATGAGCCTGAGGTCCCTGGAAAACCAGCACCACACAGACGTGACGAGCCACAAAGGATGCCAACGGGTAAGTTGCAAACATTGTGGCCCCCAACATACCGTGAGCAACAAAGCTGGTGATGCTTGTAGGATCCAGGTTGTCCAAGATGTTGCCTACGAGACAAGACCAAATAAGTAACGTGAGGGCAGTCGTGATTGATTTTCAAGAGATGATATCTCTCCATATGCGAAATGACATACCTCTTGTGTGTTTGCCAAAGCCCAGATATCCTTCGATAAAGAAACAAAGCCGAGGCAAGTAAAGATGAGTTACACTGCAGGAGCATCATAATCCAATACCCCTAGCTAGTTACAGGAGTGAGGCTTACCTGTCAGTGCACAAATCATAGCCAAACACAAGCAAAAAAAAAGTGTCATGCTTGTGACTTTGCCCCAGCGCTTCACAGTAGGTTTGTGTAAACTTCCAGCCACAAGAAAGGCGGCTTCCCTGAAACAACAATGATAAACAGAAAGATGAGGTGACCAATCGGGGGTTCTAGGCGTCAAAGGGAAAAGAATTGTATGGAGTGGCATGGCACAGTACGCAAAAACAGGAGGCTGCACAGTTGCACTGACTTACTGGCATTCAAATGCAAAGCTGAGAACGCCAAGACCAACAAACAGTGTACTAGTGTGAATGGTATCAGTCTTGATCAATTCCAGAACACTGCTTTGTTGGACACCCTTGAGATCGGCCCAAGGAGAGGAATACGCCACCAGTGCCACAATGGAAAGATCAATGGCCACTGCCGCCGCCGAAGTTTTTTCAAGCTCCGCCATATCTCTCATGGTGGCCAAAGGGAATTGAACCAGCATGGAAATGACGAGCAACGTGAATTGTTGGTTGGTAGCGTCCTCCACACCCAGTAACAAGCTGGCACATGTTTTGGTAATCATCAAGTAGGTAACCATGGCTCCATAGGCCATGATAAACATGTTGATCAAAATGAATCGAAATCCAATACTTCCAAAGGCCACTTCTGCCAAGGTTTCGTAGGACTGCTTGTGGACATGCTTGGCCGTTTCAATAATGAGCCGCAACGACTTTTCCGTCAGGGCGGCCGTCACCAAAATTAGGACAATGCCCGCCACAAAGCCGGTGGAATTCATGGCATAGGGAAGACCGACAATCCCGCTCCCCACGATGCAAGTGGTCATGTTGGCACAGCATCCTAAAATTCCACTCTTTTTCTCCACCACAATACTGGGTGGAAGTTTTTTCACTAGACGGCGTTTGTGGTGCCGTCCCAAAGGAGTGGCAACATCTTGCTCTTCGAGGATTTCTTCGGGGAAGGAGGGACGAAAAAAGGGGGATGGCGGTGGCTGTTGGGTGGCTGTCATGTTTGTTTGCTTGTTTCTTTTGGTGTGGATTCTTTGGTATACTACTTAACAACTAGCTAGCTAGTAGTATCATCTGCGTTCAAAAATAATAATCTATTCAATTGTAGGTTAAAACTCCGGCTGTAAACCCATTGAAAGTGCAGTCAAAGTGTGTGGTAAACAAAACAATCAATCAATCAATGCTTCCGAGATCAATCAATGAATCAATAGGTGCTTCATTTTTGTCGGCAGAGAGGGTTGAGGATATGGATCCTCGCATTTTGGAAGACGCACCTTGGCTTCCACATGAAAGATCTGCACTCACTGATGAATAGATTACTTGTCACTACTACTTATTCTAGCTAGAGTAGCTAGTAGTAGTGAGTCACGCACCACGCAAACACTTGACTATTGATTCAATCAATTGAGAATGAATAACTAACGAAGGATCGATCTTGCTATTAATGAAAGCGCCAGTAGGAAAATTTAATAGATCAAATACGAGCTGCTCTAGCTAGCTAGTAGTTGAAGAACTATTGTATATCGTATCACATCCCATCAATAGATAGCTACTGCAGGTACTTCACATGGTAGAATGCCAAGTCCACGAAAGAAAAAAACCAAACAAGTCAAGGAACGAGAAGACACCACAGAAAATGGCAGTGACAATGACGAGAAAAAGATTTCGTCGTCTTCGACGCCCATGGTAGCGGATGGATTGTTACCGTCGTATCTAGCTGGTAAGTACTGTACACTGTACTTGTATGGAAAATTCACCCATTTTCATCTACTGTACTGTAGGGACAACATGGCTCTTGTCTACTCAATTTTTTCCTGGCGGTCGGCTCAACCCATTTTCACCTTCCCATTTTTTATATGCATTCATTGGAAACTTTCCACGCAGAGGCGTTTGCGGATTTGTATGGAGAAGATGGCTTGCTCGTCATGGGCAAGGGTCTGGGTTGGTTGAGTTTGTTGGCTGTCTTTGTACGATTTTATGCCGATACAGATGAGGGGTATGTTTCCTTGCTCGAACCTGGAAGTGTCACTGCAACGAGTGAGTTATATTTGATTTGATTTGGCTCAAATCTCATTGTCACGATCGATTTTATAGGGGTTCACTCTTGTCATTTTTTCTCACTTCTTTTTTGTAATTCATTCCCGCTGGGAATAATTTATTACAGAAAAAGTGAAGCCTCCACTGGTTATTGTGTTGGGCATGAAAGCCCATGAACAAAAGGCTTTAATCACCATACTCGAGTCATGGGGAACTCCTCCAGAAATGCTGCCCACTGTGATTACCAATGAGAGTGGACAAAACAAAGATCGTGCAGGTACGATCGTTTCCATTCATATACATAGCAAGCAATTGATGATTTTCTTGCCCGAACTGGAAGCTTACGAATGTTTATCTTTGTTCCTTCCAAAGTCATGTACAAAAAAGGAGGGGTGTTTTGCATTACCAGCCGCATTCTCATTGTCGATCTCTTGAGCAACATTGCCGACGCCAAAGACATAGATGGCTTACTGGTCACTCATGCCGACCAAGTTACCGACCAATCCACTGAAGCCTTCATTTTGAGGATATTTCACAGCCAAAAACTAGCTGCCTCCAACACCAGCACGTCTGAAACTACTGGCGGAAAGAATGAAGACTCTAACAATCAGCAAAATCATCAAAATAATACAGGATTTGTCAAAGCATTTACGGATGCACCCGAGGGCTTTGTGGGGTTTAACAAGGTGGACAAAGTGCTGAAACACCTACGAGTACGCCGGTTGTATTTGTACCCGCGCTTTCATCATTCCATACGCGAAGAGCTCGAGTCGGTACCGCCACAGGTGGATGAATTGCACCAAGAGTTGTCACCGCTCATGAAAGAAATCCAAAATGCCGTTGCTGCTGCAGTGCAAGGATGTATCAGAGAACTTAAATCCGCCACAACCTTGCTTCAATGGGACAGTCCCGAACTTAGCATTGAAAATTGCGTCACCAGCCACTTTGATCTAAAAATCAAGAAACAGTTGGAAAATGAGTGGTATCGTCTCAAACCACAAACCAAACAACTCGTACAGGATCTCAGAAATCTTCGAATGCTCTTTCAGTATTTGATTCAATACGATTGCGTGAGCTTTTGGAAGCTGATCAATTCTATGAAAACCTCGAGTGCAGCGTCCCGAAATCCATCCTTGTGGCTCCTCATGCCAGCTGCTGACATGATGTTTCGGAAGGCGAAAGAAAGAATCTACAAAGTAGTACACACGAAACCTTCAGCTAAAGTCCCAAAACCGGTTGCAAAGCTCAAGCCGGTGTTGGAAGAGACGCCCAAATGGAAACTTTTGAAACAAGTTCTCGGGGAAATTGAGGAAGAAGAAAACAAAAAGTGCAAGAATGAAAATGGGAATACTGGAAGGAATGGTTTTCCGGTGAATGTCTTGGTCATGGTCAAGGACGAAAGATCTTTGGAGGCTATCAAATCGTATCTCATCGATGGCAAGAGTCGAACCATGATGAAACGATGGCTACGCTACTTGGAATTGGTCAATGACAGATCGCGATCGCTTTCGGATAGTAAGGGTGGGTCGTCTGCCTTGTCGGAAGAAAGCAGACTGCTGCTTGAAGAGGAGGGTAGAGTGCGGCGTTTGCTCTTCAGCAGAAACAACTCAAGTAAAAAGCCAAAGACAGCCGCCAAGGGTGGGAACAAAAAAAATAACGCATCACCTGATCAGGATAGTAAAAGGCGCAAAAATCTAAACGAAGTGCCAGATTACATGAGGAAGCGTCGTAAAATTGCTTCGGAGCGGGGCCGAGGGGGTCTTACAACAAGCAACGCCGAAGATCTGGAGCGCAATGCAGTCCTCGACGAAGCAGTAGAGAGAATTGAGCATGAAATGGATGAAGGTGCCGGGGAAGGTAATGATGGCGATAATGACTCTACAGGCGCCCAGGATAATAACGATCGAATGATGTTTGAGGTCCAGTCGGATCAAGCTGAGATGAGAGTGATTTTGAAGAGCTACTCAAGTGTTGACGGAGATGAAGCTATGATACTTCTTCACGATTTGATGCCTTCGTATGTTGTTCTCGTCGATGCGGAAATTTCCTTCATCCGTGCGCTAGAAGTTTACTCAGCTCTTTCTAAGATTCCGAAAGATCCGCTAAGAGTTTACTTCCTCATCTTTGAAGCAAGCGCAGAAGAGAAAACGTTCATGAATGCGCTGGAACGCGAACAAACTGCATTCGAAAAACTCATTGAGCACAAAAAAAGAATGCCACCGCCCGCTCTTCAAAACTTGGACACCCAAGAAATGCAGCAGGCTCAAGCGCTAGGGATAGTCGGCGGCTCCTATATGGGTGGATCTTTGCCGTTGGCTTTTGACACCCGCCAGGGTCGAGGCAAGGCAAAGAAGAGCACCGAAATGCGGGATATTGCTGTGGACGTTCGAGAATTCCGATCAGCCTTGCCATCCATCTTGCACCAGGGTGGCATGCGGCTTGCCCCTGTCACCCTGACGGTGGGTGACTTTGTCCTAAGCAGTGTTCACTGCGTCGAAAGGAAAAGTATATCCGATTTGTTTCAGAGTCTCAACAGCGGGCGGCTTGATGAACAAGCGACCAGTATGGCCAAGCACTACAAATGCCCGTGTCTTTTAATTGAATTCGACCCGAACAAGTCCTTCAGTTTACAGAATTCGAACGAGTTGGGGGTTGACATCCGCAAAGAATCCACATGCTCAAAGATGGTGGTTCTGACAATGCACCATCCGAAGCTACGGCTTCTTTGGTCTCGGGGTCCTCATCATACGCTGGAAATTTTCAAAGACCTCAAGCAGAATCACGAGGAAGTCGATGTGGAAAAGGCCATGGAAGTGGGACGAAACGAATCACTCGAGTCCCTCTGCGAGGATGATAGTAATGGCGACGACGAAATCAACGAGGTTGCTTTGAATATGCTGCGTCGGCTGCCCGGCGTAAATTCAGTTGTCGCCCGCAGAATAGTGCAAAATTGTGACTCCCTTGCTGAGCTTTTCCATATGGACAGGGATGAATTGAGAAAGGTTGCCGGTAAGTTATTTGTTCGGGGTCTTACCTCGCTTCACCTTTCTGAGTAGTTGCAGCTAACAAGCATTGCGCCATTGCTTTCCCTATCCTACTGCTTCTACTGGTAGGGCCTGCTACGGGGCAAAAACTTTTTAAATTCTTTCAACAGACGCTATAATTGTATACTAAGATCCCATTATTATAATTATTTCATTAGATACAAACTTATGCGACCTCGTAGTTGCAGGTACAGTTTGCCAAGTCTTGCGTACTGGCGTGAAGTAGTACTCGTTGAATTAATAAATAAAGGTCGTGGTCCTCCGATTGCAAAAGATTCATATGAGAGAAGGTAATCTGGGCAACCCGTGTTCCATCGTATTTTGCCACTGCCCGGAAAGATCTAGGCCTGTCGAGTAGAAAATCCAAGTAACCCACAACTGAACCCGCATTCCAAACCATTGCTGCAAAATTCGAAGCCTCTGCATTTTGCCTCTGTTCTATTGTTACTTCATCCAAGAGATCAGATCTTGATCCGACTCTACCGGCACCTGAGAACACTTGCTGCTTGAAGCGGTCAACAGCTCGAGCGCTTCCTGATGTATTGGCGACAGAGCCGTGGAGTACAACGAAAAAGGAATCCGAATGGGTATTCTTGTGGAAAATCACTTCTCCTGCTTTCATCTCCCTCTCGTCATGGTAGCGCTGAGCTTCTTCCAAACGGCTCAAAACAGTTTTCTCCTCATCGGTTGCTTTTAAGATTCTTGCGAGTGTGTTCGGAAATGATTGTTGTTTGGGCCCCAACAGATTTGGTATGACAACGGGCATATGTCGCTTTTGTCTGAACTCGTGAAGAATTGCATTCTCGCAGAATTCCAAGGCGTCTTGTACCGAGACAAAAAGCAAAGCATTGTCGCAGGATTGGCTGGATTTACTGGCAGCCTTGCTCTGAAGACGAGCCGCTACAGCTGTTCCCTCTTCAGATGTTTTGTATGCAACTCCGTGAGTTCTGAACATCCATTCTATACGCGGAGTCACGCCACTAGCACAAACGACAATGTCTTGTTTGGCACATAATTTGACAAGCTGCAAAAAGCATCCTCGGGTTGCCGAAGCGTCGAGGTGCGACACATAAAGGAAATCTAACACCAGGAAGCGAGGTGGCCGTCCCGCTTGTTTGATGATTTGCTGTCCCGCACTTTTTCGTCTGCTGTTCATGACAGATGGTAAAGATGGAGTGTGCGGAGTGCCGGGGCTTTTCATGGTGGTTTCTTCGTCAATTTTGAGGTGCGTCTCATCAATGATGCGGTTCAGACACTGAAGAGCGGACCCAAAGAAGATTGTCCCACTGAGCTCAAGCGTGATAATTTTTGGTCCGGTAGCAATATTGTAAGCATAGTTGTGTAAAATTTTGTTCTCCTCTGGAGTCCAAATCGCTCTTGAAAAAAGAGAGAATGATAAAGATTGGTGCTAGGTTTGCGCATAATGAACAATGTAGGTAGAAAAAGACCATACTTACCGTGACCTCTTCTGAATTTGAGTAATGGTCGACGAAGTAGCACTTAAGAAAACGTGGTCGACGACTGCGACCAAAACTCCCACAATAATCCCAGCATCGATTCCGACCAATTGGATGGCGAGAAATGTCAATACAACAATACCGTACTCGGTAATAAAGACCTGATGTCGAATTTCCCAAAGCCACTCAAAAAGTAAGTCATACCCAATAAAAATAAGCGTCGATCCGAGGAAAAAGAGAGGGGCGATCTGCAGCACATTGACCGTTGACAGGACAATGTATAAGAAAACGACCATGATGAGACCACCAATCCACCGTGAATGCACCCCCGTTCTGTATGTGAAAATCGTCTGCGAAAAAATGTACGACCCCGTGAAGCCCATTGTAAGTCCTGACATGACTGCATGAGAAGAGAAAGGGAGGGGCAGGAACGAGCAACATTAGCATATCTACATTCCTGTCATATTTGCTCTGGAATCTCCGTGAAAGTATATCTTACGGTTACAAATGCCCACAGTCGCCAATTCGTGATTCGTATCCAGCGCCTCTCCCATGTCGATTGAAATTGCTGCAACGTCCAAGCACGAGGCGAAGGACACCACAAATACCTTATATTCCATTTTTGCCATTGTAGATTGTTGTGAAAATTCAAATAATGTTTGTTTTCAAATAATAATGAGTTGGCCATTCTGATTTGTATTTCAACTCTAAAATCGAATTTACAGCAACAGAAAAAACGTACCATACCACACCAGGTGGATAATATCTTTCCACACAAGGACCACTTGACCAGCGAAAAGTCGATTAATCCGAAGAGGTCGGAAACGGGCACGGGTGGGGCAACTGCTCCTACCCATCCTGATTCTCGAGCACTGTCTAGGCTCTAGGCTTTCGCCTTTGATCCACAACAGGAGATAAAAAGAGGCGGGAATCGCCACCATGATCATGGGTAGAGCCGCATCATTGCTAATTTTTCGGGACGACAACGTCAAAATCGCTCCCGCTCCCAACCCCGGGATGGCCAAGAGCATGTTCCGAGCGTCCAGTAGATGCCCCCAATCAGCCAATGTAATCAATGGAGTTGATATGCATAGTGCAACTCCAGCTTGGACACAAAAATAACCGATAAAGGCTAGATATCCTCCAACAACTGAAACGTTTTGGTAAAATAAAGGAGCAATGATTGGTTTTCGTTAGTCAGCACACTCAATGGAATAAGAATACCGTAGTTAACCTACGGGATTCGTCACAAATCAACAAAAACAACAATACTGACAAAATGCGCTGGACCTTACTTACCAGGCATGGGTAGATACGAGACGGCATCAGCAAGACGGAATCGACCCACAAGGATGAGACAGAGTCCCAAGAGTGCCGTCCCCAGCGACAACAAGACCAAGGTTGTGGCGACAATTTCTTCGACGGTATGACCATCTTCCAACATGGCATTGGCAATTTTATTGGCCATGGCCGACAAGAAAATAAGACCGGCATCTTGGACGGTTCCAATGGCAAAATCCAAGGTCGAAAAGAGCAAAAATCCCAATTGATGGATCAGCGATGAAAAAATGACCAGCTTGGAGAGGGCATTCATGTGCGATTCAAAGACGGGATGATTGAAAATCACAGCCGCATAGCCGTACAAGCCAGGAGCGGATATAATGACATTTCTATATTATTTGTGAACAAGAGGGGAAAGAAAAAAGATTAAGGTTGAGAGTTGAGGGTACAAGGAATCCAACAATTCCAAAGTTTCCAAGGCGCAAATACTAGAACTCACACGAGTGCAAAAATAATGTAATAGACAAACCGCATAGATCCGGTATTCTTGTTGTTTTGCTTTTGCGACCTCTTTGTGTCATTCGCCTCTAACGACGACCGCGTCGAACGTTCTCCTCGATGAAAGGAACTGGAAAGTGCAGCTGCCAATAACCGGTCTTTTCCTGTGGTCAGGCTCTGACTGAGTCCCATATGCGGTGGTAGTTTTTGTTGTTGTAAGCTTTCTTCATCTAGCGCTGACGCTACCATTGGAGGAATCATACCATAGGTGCGAGCCGTCGCTGGGTTTGCCGACGACAGCAGAGGATCACGGTCGTTGGCGGACGTTGAAGTCATGATTATTTAATTATATAACATTCAATCTCGATCGTAGTTAGTATATCATCCAATTCCAAACAACTAAATCCTTGGTTGAATCTGTTGTAAACCACTCGCTCGTCAGCCTTGGCTTTTTCCCTCTTTCGCTGACTGCGTCTCAATGTAGAGTAGCTGGTCGACCGGTAAAGAGGGCTGTAGGGTAGGCTACCTAGTAGCTAACTAGCTAGCTAGTAGTTGATAAAGTCATAAAGATTTTTTGTGCAGTTTTGATAGTCAAGTGAGAAGCGGAGACAAAATGAGGCTTCGCTTCCGAGATATCAAAAAGAAAAAAATTAAAATGAGATGATGTCAGTCAACCTAGAGCTAGCTACTGACTCGGAGTAGCTAGCTAGCTAGACCTACTACTAGCTAGTAGTAGGTCCTACGGCGGCGCACCTGCAACGTCCTATTAGTACTTGGCGCGTAGGAGCTGTTTCGAATACGAAAATTCCTTTGCGTATTCAGTCAGGAACGTGATTCAACGATGAAACAAAAATGAGACCGACTCGTGACTCACGATGACACGTTCGGAAATCATTCGTTTGGAGGTCGTTCCGATAACAGAGTAACTAGTCTATCGTATCCCATAACGAGAATATTGATTCGAAGTGTGCTGCACTTTCCTAGAGTGGCGACTTCGCTTCGATTCATCATTCGTCAATCGGAGTATGCAGATATCAATTGTGATGTGATGTGATCGATCTCTGCATGGTGGATCATAATTGGCTCGTGCAAGTGTACAGTAGTGCTGGAGTATATCAGCTATTAGTGTTCTGCCGTCACATAGGGGTATCATCCTTGGATATTTTGGAACCTGGACTGTACTTTCGTCTGGATTCATTGAATTCATTCAGATTCCATGCATGAGACTCCATTAAGCTAGTAGCTAGTAGCTAGTAGTAGTAGTAGTAAGGGATTGATAAAACGCAATACCCATAGAAGTAAACGATTGTGACCATCTCGGCAACTCTTATTGATCGATAAGGATACTATTTATACACAACGACAACCAATTGAATACAACCATGATCTTCAACCGACAAACGTTTCGGGCCATGACCAGGCGTAAGGTAAGCTATATTTTGTTGTTGTCAATCTGGTACAGCACAGTATATTTTGCTTTCGCTGTAGAGTAGAAGTTCCCCCTTCTCATCACAATTGAATACTATCACTTCAGACGCTGCAAGAAGCTAAAATATCCGAAGACGTTTCTGGTGGTGGTGGCCTCGTACGTAGTTTAACGGGTGTCGACCTGATCCTGTACGGTGTAGGATCGTCGGTGGGGGCTGGGATCTACGTCATGGTAGGGCTGGGAGCCACGATTGCCGGTCCGGCCATTTCTCTCAGTTTTCTTTCCTGTGGTTCTGCTTGCATCTTAACAAGTCTGGCCTATGCCGAATTTGCAGCACGCATCCCCGTAGCAGGCAGTGCTTATACGTATACCTATGTTGCCTTTGGAGAACTCTTGGCGTGGTGTGTAGCATGGTTTTTGATATTGGGATATGGCTTCACGGCATCCGTAGTGGCACGAGCTTGGGCCGATTATTTTGGTGATTTAATGGTCAAGATCTTCAGTGCCCCTGCACTTTACAATGTCCCGACGGTGTGGCTGCTGGAGCATCTCACAGAATGGCATGTCATGGGTGGGGACTATTCCTTTTCTCTTTTTTCCGTTCTCATTATTGCTCTCATGACGTGGATCTTGTTGCGGGGGGTATCTGATAGTGCTACCTTTAACAATGCCATGACCATTTTGAACATGTCCGTCCTGGCATTGGTCATCACCGCGGGTCTGGCGTCGGGATCCGTCGATATGGAGAACCTCACACCTTTTGTTCCCAACCACGCCTCAAGTGTCGTGCAAGGAGCAGGGTTGGTCTTTTTTGCCTTTATTGGCTTTGACATGGTGGCAAGTTTGAGTGAAGAAGTTGTCAATCCGGAACGAAACATGCCCATTGGCATTGTCGGGAGTTTAGTAGCTACAACCTGTATCTATGTCAGTGTGTCTTTGGTCGTTGTTGGAATGGCACCCGTCAATCTACTGGGGGACACCGTCCCCATTATCAATTCGCTCCTGGTCAATGCACACTGCACCCATGAAGAACAGTTACAGGAAAATGCTTTCAAAATTTGCTTGGGAGGAGACGATACCAGGGACTACGTCAAGCCAGCCATGGCCATGGTCAGCAGTGTAGTCGAATATGGAGCCATCTTTGGGTTAATGGTGGGATGTTTTACGTCGCTCATGGGTCAACCAAGAATATTTTATCGAATGGCACAAGATGGCCTCTTCTTTCCCGTGTTTGCAGAAGTCGATCCTGAAAGCCAAGTACCTCGATTTGGAATTCTCATCACCGGGTTGGTAACGAGCATATTGGCATGCTTTGTCCCATTGGATGCACTTGCCAACCTTATATCATTGGGAACACTGATGGTGTTTACATTTGTCAATGCGGGCGTCATGTTGCTAAGAGTTCGTACACAGCCCAACGCCGTGGAGAGCCAACATCATCATTTCAACCAACAACAACAAGATACATATAAACAAAAGCAAATGCTACAAGAAGAAAAGGAACGGTCCACTCAAACGTCAAAGTCGCTTCATCGTCAACACCTACAGCAAACACAATTGGTGGCGTTCCTGCTGGTACTCTATACATGTACGTTGATTCTGGCCTCGGTTTTACTGACAAAGACGTCGTGGAAGATTCCAGCTGCAGTCTGTGCCTCCGTGGCCGTTGGAGTGGCTTTCTTGATTTCCAGTGTACCGGATACGTGGGTCGCTGGCAGGTCCACCGCTTCCTCTCTTCACGAACATCAATTTTTGTGTCCCTTGGTTCCAGGCGTACCTCTTGCTGGAATTGCCTGCAATGCCTTTATGATGGGGTCGCTTCCAATGTCATCTTGGCTGTTCTGCCTGATATGGCTAGTACTAGGCGTAGGCTTTTACTTTGTCTATGGGATTCACCACTCGGCACTGCAGCATAATGAACGCTACTCGTCCGGAGAAACGGACCCGTTGGTCGCCCTGGCAACGGTGCCACACGTCGACTATTTTTAGAAACTTGCACTTGACGTGTGAAGAGAAATAATGGATGCATTTATACCAAGGGGATCCAATGACATGGCCAGAGCTGAGCCAAGGTCAGCCAGCGCCCGGGCATGGCCACTGTGCGCCGTGCGGAGAATTTGCATGATCATTGCATGTACAATGTGATCAAACAATTGTTTTGGGCACATTTTCTCATCCTTCCATAGTAACACAACGGGAGCACTAATAGTTTTACCCTAAGCTCATTTTAATGATGATTTACTGCAAAGTTACCAGGGTAGTTGTCCCGATATTTTTAATCAGACGATGAGCAATAGGGTTACCTCTCCCCTTTCTCAATGTGCCCATATGCTCGAGACTGGAGGGATCTACATACGAAGCTAGCTAGTTCTCTACGAAGATTGAAGTTAGTCTGCTGGTCCCTCTTCAGATGTTTTGTTCCCATCTGCGTGACAATTATCCACAAGCTGCTCATTTTTGGCATGCTCTTGCACTGTAGTAGCCTTCTGAATCAGAATGAACCGAGGAAAAAATTGCAGAACCGTAGAACCATTATGGCTCTTTTTCTAGAATTCAGCTGGGACGTAATCATGACATAACTCAATGTCAGAACAAGTAACACAATTTCCTGGTGAACAAATAAGCATTTGAAGCATTATTGCGATGTTTCCAAACTGGTGCTTGCGAATCATGGCATCTAAACACATGCAACCTGTTGTGGTCGGGAAGCTTTTGAACTTCTTTTTGAATGTTCAATGCACATCTGGTGCAAAATTCTACGACCGTGTTTGATCACCCTTGTCAAATCCAGACTACATCTTGCTAGTGTCATTCTGAGGAAGCAACACTCTCTGAGAAAACAACAGCAGGAAGTGGAACCATTGCTTTAGGATCTAAACTGTCACTTGGGGCTAGCAGAGAGGATTTGTTGAAGATCAGAACTACAGTAATAAAATAAAGTGCTGTTGACCAAATCTTTCTCCAATTTTCCACTTGTGATGAAATTGTGACTTGTCAGAAGATTAGAATTTATAGTTGCTGGACTTTCTTGCATTTGTTGCCACAATGACCAAGTTTAGTACTAGTAAAAGACTTTCCAAACTATGTTTCGTGTGTGTGATGGATTCATTTTCTGTGAACAGCATGTATGCAAACTTGCCATTGATGGTTGGATCACTACTGGTACTGGCAGAAACTCAGAACATGCATGCCACACATCCCTTGAACTGAATGACTGTAAAGATGACAAAGGACATTGATTCATCATCCTCTAGCTACTTGACTTGCGCTGACATTGCTATTTTAGACATTGAGCTTGATTTGTTAACCATGCAGTCATGGGTTGGGACAACAGATGAACAGTCTTGTCTCATCCGAAAAAGGTTTGCTTCCTGAACACGCAGGTGAGACTGTTTGTTCACTCTGCTAGCACTCCATTTTTCTTTTTCCAGGTTTCAAAGCAATGTCACTCAATTCCTTTTTGTTGCCTCTTCGTTGTCATCATTGAATCCAAAAAGGGCTCAACTGTCAAGCTCTGAGCTTGTTGGTCCAATCAAAACATGACACTGGTGAGCAACATCTCTCAAAAGTTGCAATCTGAGTGTGGCTTTGACTCATCTCCATCTGTTAACAATCAATCCTGCTCTTGAAACTCTGGCGTTGTCTTCAAACCCACGAGCAAAGCTGTCTGTGACATTTCACTAAGTGCATTCCATGACCACAGAAGTGCAGGTGATGACTTCCCTCTGCTGCCATGCTGCTAGTACGCTGTCGTGTTTCCTGCTGTTAGCTAGCAGCTAGTAACGGAGTACCCAGTTTGCTGTGATTTTGGGGTGGTGTGAATCCGTTCGATTTCAAAAGACTCAAAGGAAAGGATTTCCAAAGGGGCTAGTTTGTCAATTTTTTGGTAGGCCCTTGCCATGCAAAAGACAACACATGCTAGGCAATTCAAGGTGTTCAGCACTGTTGGAATGAGAGATCTAGAAGTTGGTGTTTCTGGTTCAGTTATGTCATCAAAGTGAGAGCTGTTGTCTCTTGGGTCTAGCTTGTAGGCACTCGTAGTGACGAACGGGATCGATACGAGATCCGGTGTGTCGATTCCTGGAGCAAAACATTAAGAGTGGTTAAAGTGAAACGCCAATTCGTCTAGCTCCTTCAACATTTGATAATTTTGGTTGGTTCTTTCAATGAGGTTGTAAAACATGCAAAGAGCTTTCTTTCGACCTACAGAACACTAATTTTTCTTGGGCATTGACTGAGATAGTAGCTCCGGCGTCTGTGCATGCATGTCACAGCTCAGTCACGGACACTCCACATGCTGTCTCGCCGCAGTAAATCCGATATAATCTGATCAATGTTTAGTGCTGCAGCACCAGAGGAAAAGATGTCCTATCAGTCTAGCCTACCTTCTATTGCCAATCGACGTCATCTGTAGCAATAGGAAAGCATTTAATGATGCAATGTTGGAATGAGAGATGTAGAAGTTGGTGTTTCAAGTTCAGTTAGATCATCAAAGAGGGAGCTGTTGTCTCTTGTTATTTGTGCATGCTTTGCTGTGTTTTGCTTCCCCATGTTTGGGGAAAGTGATGTCGGTTTTGAGCGATCCTTCGCACAAATGACGGACTGGATAAGTTAGTGACCAGATCCTGCGGGACTGGAATGCTGGCATTCCAACAAGCACAGAGCCAAAAAATGTCACATCAAAAACCATGTTAAACCATGCTAGTGCAAAATCACACAAAAGTGCACACATTTCCAACCATTGCTCCAAGTTCTTCGTTGCAGTCATGGATAGAAAATTTGGCTTGCTTAACAAGCGATGTCACACTAGGGTCAAAGGGGAGCAGTGCACCTACCCAATGTCTCCACGTCCAGGGGGGGCGAGGAGTGAGCTGACTGGCTGTGCCACACCAGCATGCCTCCATGTGACATGCTTTGCTGCGCCCCTCTCTTCAGCCGCTTTAGCCCACCATCAATGCAGTGGGCGAGGTTCACATGCAAATGAGAAAATTCACTGTGCACTGAATTTTCTAAGGTAAAAACACATGCAACGGCGGGATAACATGGTTTCCAGCTACTGCTAGCTAGCTGAATTTCAGGTTTCGCGTCTAACCTTTTTAACCTCCTGTACAGTTTCTGTCTCTTATACACATCTCCGAGCCCACGAGACTAAGGCGAATCTCGTATGCCGTCTTCTGCTTGAAAAA
>ENA-ORBV01009224-ORBV01009224.1-microbial-mat-metagenome-genome-assembly--contig:-NODE-9224-length-16282-cov-13.800432_pt1 | contig 16282 bp, 15 predicted proteins | sample MGYA00237777_ERZ505514 | MGnify/ENA primary metagenome ERZ505514 (study PRJEB26160, sample SAMN06269048) | microbial mat metagenome | isolation source: Oligotrophic lake microbial mat | place... | reverse complement strand
CACGGAGACGAGGGGATGATTGCGCGATCCGTCAAGAACCAGGGCAACGACTATCTCAAGTTACACAGAGATGAGCCACTAGTACAGCTTGGCTGAAGTAGATCTAGTATTAAGAGGTACAGGATTTAGAGGCATCAAAGGATGGCCCGCCTATCAGCAGCCCCCATCACTGTGAGTGGGACAGAGAAAGCAGCGTTCGAGCAACTATTGAGGCGTTCGAGCACCCCTCAGCCGATTGCTCTGAGCGCCAAAATCATCCTGCGTGCAGCATCGGGAGAAAGTCATGGAGACATTTCAAGGGCACTGGACATCACCAAAGACACCAGTCGGCTGTGGCGAAATCGCTGGCTAGCATTGAGTGAGCGTGAGATGTCAGTAGAGGAGCGTCTAGCAGATGCAGCTCGTTCTGGCACCCCCGCCACCTTTAGCCTTGAACAACTCACCCAGCTTTATGCTCTAGCCTGTGACCCACCCAGGAAATATGGTCGCCCCCTCAGTCATTGGACACCCCGCGCACTCGCCGATGCACTGATGCAGCCAAAGATGATCGAAAGTATCAGTCAACGGCATGTGGGAAGACTCCTAGCAGAAGCAGACCTGAAGCCTCATCAGAGTGGCTACTGGTTAAATCCCCCCCGACCCAGCGTTCAAAGCCAAGGTTGAGGACATCTGCGCAGTCTACGCATGAGCCATTGAGAGCGTCGCACGGGGAGAGATGACCGACAGTTTGGATGAGATGACGGGCATGCAAGCCTTGGAGCGTCTGATGCCGGCTATGCCCATGAAGCCAGGACGGTGTGTGCAAGTTGAATTTGAGTACCGCCGTCATGGCACCCAGACCCTGATTGCTTCATTCAACGTCGCCAGTGGTCGCATTGCCCAGGCAGATGTGGGCGAGACTCGGACTGAGGAAGATTTGAAAACGCATATCAAGGCACTGCTGGCTCAGCCTCCCGCTGCACCCAAGACGCACCTAGTGATGGACTGCCTCAAGACCCATCAATCGGAAGCGCTGGTTCGTATTGTGGCAGCGCTTGAAGCTCAGCCACTGGCATGAGGAGAAAAGGGCAAATCTGGGATGCTCAAAGCAATGGCGACCCGAGCAGATTTCTTGAGAGACCCTGCTCACCGTCTGGTCATCCATTTCACGCCCAAGCATTATTCTTGGCTCAATCAGATTGAGCTTTGGTTTAGTCTTTTGGCGCGCAAGCGATTGCGTCGTTCAAGTTTTACCAGTAAGTCTCAGCTCAAAAACCGCATTCTGGAGTTTATCGAATACTTCAACCGCACGATGGCAAAGCCGTTCAAGTGGACGTATAAGGGAAAACCGTTGACTGCTTAAATACTTGAGATACTTCAGCCAAGCTGTACTAGAGTCCTTGCTGGCATTCTTTGCTAGCTTTGTGTTAGATACTGCATTAGTGCAGCAGATTATGAGGTGGGATATGGCTGTATTACAAGAATCTCCCTGGTATCAAGAAATCATGCAGCAAGGTTCTCGCAGGCAACTCCTACGAGTGCTGCAACGCAAGTTTGGCAACCTCCCCACCGAACTAGAAACAGCACTGCAAAGCCAAAGCCTGGAACAGCTAGACAGCCTCATGGACACTGCACTTGAAGCCAGTTCTCTGTCTGACTTCACACAGGCTTTGCTGACCCAAACCAGCAATGCCCCAAATTAGCGGCAGTCCAAAATTCAGGGAAAGCAAAGCATGAGGTGGGATATGAGCGTTCTCCAAGAAGCCCCCTGGTATCAGGAGACACCTACTCGTCTCGATTAAGGCGATCGATATAGAGACAATAAAATGACTGATAGCCTTTCGGAAGACGCTGCAATGACCGCTAAAGAAAAACTGATCCAAGTTATAGAGCAAACGCCAGAGACCTTACTGACCGAAGCATTGCACTATCTTGAATATTTAATTGAGCGCCATCTTGACGAGCAGGAGGAGGACGACGACTTGCAAGATCTGCAAGCGATCCGCGAAGAAGTAGCGTCTGAGGGCACAGTGCCTTGGAGCAAGGTCAAGCAGGAGCTAGGTTTGTGACTTATCAGGTTGATTTGTCCAAACGGGCAGAACGTCAACTCAGCAAGTTAGATTCTGATAACCAATCTTTGCTTGGTGCCGCTATTGATAGTCTTGCCGTTGACCCTCGACCTTCTGGAGTGAAAAAACTGAAGGGAGAAGAGAACGTTTATCGGCTGCGTGTGCGTGACTATCGGATTTTGTATGAAATTCAGGATGGCGAACTACTCATCCTGGTAATCAAAATTGGGCATCGTCGCGACGTGTACCGTTGACAGACTCAATGAAAACCCTCCTAATCACCGTCGGCGGTTCCCCAAAGCCCATCCTCACTACCATCGAGACGCTTCAGCCCGATCGCGTCCTCTTTCTCTGCTCGGCTGGTGCTAGAGGCAGCGAATCTCAGGTCATCGGCACTGGCACACCCTGCGAGATCCGTCAGGGAGCGGAAATCATCGAACGCCTGCCGAACATTCCAACCCAGGCAAGGCTGACTCATTTTGACCCCGATCGCGACCTCATCCGCATCCAAAACCCTGATGATTTGTCTGAGTGCTACAACGCTACCGTCAGCACCATCCGCACCCTCCAGCAACAGGAACCTAACAGTCAACTGATTGCAGACTACACAGGCGGCACCAAAACCATGTCTGTAGCGCTGGCAATGGCAGCACTTGACTACGGTATTACCCTCTACCTCACCACCAACACCACCCGCGAAAATCTCTTTCGGGTAGAACGAGGCGAAGCCACCGAACGCGCCCGCACTGCCCTCGTTACCGTCGATCGCACCATCGAGCAGGTGATGCCCCGGTTTCTCCAGCAGTACAACTACCCTGCCGCGACTGCTGAACTGAATGCCTTGCTCCAAAGCATGGAACTGCCCAGCGAATCGAGTCGCCGCATCCGGGAACTGCGCGATTGCTGCCTCGGTTTCGATGCCTGGGATCGATTCGACCATGTGGAAGCGTGGCGATCGCTCCAGCCCTATATGAAAGCCAGCGAAATCCGCTCGCTGGGGCTTTTTCTCAAGCGGGTGATCAGCAGTCGTGCTGCCATTGACCCTCATTTTTCTAATGCTGATGGGATGAACGGTCACGGGTACGAAATTGTGGAAGATTTACTTTTGAATGCCGATCGTCGTGCGATTCAAGACCGTTACGATGATGCGGTCGGTCGGCTCTATCGTGCCCTGGAACTGCTGGTACAAATTCGCTTGCTTCAGACTTACGACATCAAAACGGGCGCTGTCGATAGCCAGAAATTGCCCGCCTCCCTACACGATAAATATGCTGATCCAGCCTTGCGATCGCGCGATGGCAAGTTGCAACTGGCGCTTACCCGGAGCTATGTGCTGCTGAGTGAGCTACCCGATGACCCACTCGGTAAACTGTATCTGCAAGATGCCGATCGGATTCAAAACGCGCTCCAAATTCGTAACTACTCCCTCTTCGCCCACGGCTTTACGCCCATTACCAAAGCGGCATATCAAACGCTCAGCAATGTGTTTGTGGGCTTCATCCAGTCTGGGATTGCTGCCATTGTTTCTCCTGCCGCATTGATAATCCCGCCCCAATTCCCCAAACATTTGAGCCTTTAGCAATACCAGGGATCGCGATCGCCATGAAACACGGTCACAATTGCTGAAACATCTTACCAAAGACGAGTAAATGGGCTTCTGGGACGATTGAGGTACTCACTTAACTGATTAGAATCCTGATCGGTTGAATCTGGGAAAAACGTCAATAGCTCAAGGTATTCATCCTTCACTCTAGGGCGCTCTTTTGGTCTTGTCGGCTTCTCAATCACAGGATACATCCGATGCCACAGCCGTCCAATCCGAGTAGGATTAGTCCGATTTCCAGTAAATCCCGCTACCGCCGTTCCCTTCAAATACTTAGTGGGTACAAACTGCCGCCCTCGTGGCACCTCATCGTAGCCCTGATGGAACCATTTAATGGCTTGACTATCCCCTTCGTGATCGGCAACGCGCCCCCAAACCTGAGCGTGATCTCGATACCATGCTTCACGCCACTCTGCTGGATGATTAAGATTCAACACTAATTCACCCTGCCTTATCCAATTTTCCGCAGCCCTCACCACACGATCAATAAATCCTCCAACTTCTTGTAATTGATCATCTGGATCATTGCTTGCAAAAATGGGTCTCTGCCAAGTCCAATGACAGCCAATGAGCTTCTCATAATTTTCATTGGAATAAAACTCACGGTGATCAACCCGTCTCCAGCTTTTGCCAAACCCACCCAGCAACATTGCAAACGACATTAAATGACTGATAAAGCTTTTCAGCGCTTTTTCCTTCTCTGCTTCAAGTGGTCGAGTTAGGAGCCAAGTTAGCTCCCCTGTTACTCGGTAATATGGCATCTCAAAGTGACCATACGGTTCCCAATTAAAGGGCTTGGTTTCCCTGAAACCCATATTCAGCAATCCCCAGACTGCTCCGTTATGAACTCCTCCAAACAGTTGTTCTACAAGAAATTCAGCCGTATTCGCATCACTCAGCCCTCCGAAAATTCTGAGCGCATGACCTCTCAATGCAGCACGAAAAATATTGGGGCGAAACTCTGGTGTTTTGTCTAATAGCGTCGAGGCTACTCCCTGACCTTTGAGGGTGACTCTGTAAAGAGGTAATTCAGCTTGCACGGGTGACTTACCATACCCCGCAGAGACACGACAGCCAATTCCATGAGAAAGAGCAGTTTGCCAAACTTGCCAAATTTCTTCCCACTCGGATGGTGCCAAGTCAATTGCACTAGAGATGCCGAAGCTTAACTCCGGTTGATGTAAAGAGATTTGGACGAATGCCCCCCCATCTTTCTGGCTAGTATCTAAATTCTTCACTTGCCATCCTTGTTGTGGATGCGCTAAATCAATGAGATCTGCTGTCCATGCATTACTCGTGGGATACCCACCATGAAACCGCAAAACACCAGGAGATAAAGCCTCTCGATCGCCACAATAATACGCTGTTCGGGCAGGGAAAACCTGGTTGCAAGCCTGCCTGAATGATCCTTTCATACTGCTGCCAGGATAATGAGGAAAGCCCCTTGCACCAATAACAGGCAAGATAATCGTTGGGTCAGCCCCACTATTGGAAACAAATCGCCATGCAATTTGATAAGCCTGAGTCTGAAAGTAAGCAGGATTATTTTCAGGCTCATCCTGACTTAAATTGGGTGCTATCGGCGAAACTTCACTTATCCATTCCAATACCCATCGCTCAATATGACTTTCGGTAGCACGATCGCGATTGCTATCAATATATTGAAGCTGACAGCGCCCATTCACGGAGGCACGGAACATCATCGGCACATCATTTGCATTAGACATTGCTAGTTCCTCAACACTAGTTCCTGGATGACGGTTACTTGTATCGCTGAGTCCACCACACCATGCAATTGCAGAGCTGTGTCAGAACAGATAGGGCGAGCAGTCGGTTTTCATGGCTGAGTCTTACCCCTGTATTGTTTAGCGGCATATCTCCCCACAATTTTTTTGCCATTGTTTCAGCATCTGCGTCATTTGGCAGCAAAACCCCAGCTTGCCCCATAACCTCGACCAGCTTTGCCCAAGTTTCCTTCCAGTAGGTTGCATTCTTTTCCTGTCCCTTGCTGTCATGACGCAACTGTTCACCCCAAAAACGCTCCAACCCATAAGCCACGGATTCTCGCATTTCATACACCTCTCGCAGACAAGAGTCACCTGCAATCTCCGAATCCGCATCAACTTGGAGAGCACGTTGCACTAACCGATGGGCAATTTGATCTAATCCATAAGGATTCCAAGCCATGTTCATTCTCCTGTCTATTGGAACTGTTAATTGTTTAAGCTTGTTTAGTGGAGAAATATTCGCCCGAGAGCCTTACTGAAGCACGGCCACAACCAATAGACTCTAAACCGCCGAAATACAGATCTTCAGTGACTGTTTCAAAAGCTTTCCAGGCTGTTTGGTTCCCACCATCTACTTTTGGAACGCTCTGGCGAATTGCAATTGGAAAGATCAAAATGCTGTCTTCAGGTAAGGCCTCAAACCCAAAGAAGTTTTCCACTTTCTTTGCCCCATCCTCCAATTTTGTCCGTGTTTGCCGATAGAGCGCCATATCGTGAATAGTGGCTATATCGCTATCGTCTACTACCACTAAATTGTTGGGTTCAATTCGAGAACCTGTGGGCACCCAATCGTTGAGATCTGGTGTGTCCTTAAGATTGTCTAAAAAACCCAAGCTGAAGAAGAGGCGACTGCGATGCTGGTTGAGCTTCACTGGGTATGCCCCATCCACTGGTTTCGGTATTGCATGGGAAATGCCCGTAATCTGTTTGTAGCGTTTCAGCAGGCGTGGACAGCTAACCCACACGATCGGTTGACCAGGGCAAAATACTGGTAACCACACTAAAGAGGCATATTCAAACTTTACGAGAGCCTCAGTAGTGTCTCCATCATTCGCTGAGTTTCCATACCAATGATTCTCGTTGATGCTTTGAGATGGCTTGAGTTCTTTCTCCTTAGCCTTTTTTTCCAACCATTGCAGTCGAGTGAGTTTCTTCTTTTTGCCATCCGCCAACGCCTCATCAAATTCTTGTTGAGTTGGATCTGGTATGTCTGTTTCCTGAGATTGCAGTTCTTTTTCCAACCATAGTTGTCGTTTCAACCGCATATCGGCTCGAAACCGCCCGCGAATCGAGCTACCAGGAATAATCCCTGTCTGGGTGAACTGGTCGCGGAAAATGAGATTGAGGTTTCCGGTTTCTTCGCCTGCACTTGCCCCAATATGGAGGGGAGCCAGGGTTTCAATAATGCCGTGGGCTTTGTGGTACATAGGTTCAGATGATTTGTGGCAGTTGAAAAATTGAGAAAGTTATTGAGCGATCGCCCCTTCTCTGACGGCATGTTCAGGCGACACACTGGGCAATGGTAGCGCCAACCCACAGCCCCAGCGTTTCAGCGACACCCCTTCTTGCGGAAACCAGCTAACATCCCACTCTTGCCATGCTTCCTCCAACGGCTTTTTGAGGACATAGACGCTGCCAGCAGGCACGGCATAGCGCCCGCGAGACAGAAGTTTGGGCTGATGGGGCTGGTGGACACTCTTGCCCTGGTTGTCTTTGCGATCGCCTAAGCGGTAACGAAAGGGTTTGGGGCGCTCGGTCATCAGCGTTAAAACGTCCCAAATGGTTGTCAGGTCACTATCAACCTTTTCTAACTGATGACGATCGCTCTGTTCCTTGCCTTTGCGAAGCAAGCATGGCTCTCGATACGACAGGCGATTGGAACCCCAAACTGCTGGAGTTAGCAAGGCAAAAAAAGCTCCCACTGGTTTGTCAGTGCTGAATCGATCCTGAATGGAGCTATCCAGATCCACCGATCGCACGTCAACCAGATGCCCTTCCCCGCCAAAGCGATACCAGCCTGACTTTAGTGGATGGGTTGAGAGGTAGACCAGGCAGGTCTCTGGCTCCATCTGAATGGCGTTTTCCACAAAGAGGCTTCCCCGTTCATCATCCGCATCCACAACGCGACGTTCATCGTCCTTTAAGCGAGGATGCAGATGGGGCAAAAATTTCCAGGGATCAGGTTTGACATCCGGTGTCTCTGAGTCAGCGTTACGAGGCGAGTCCCAACATTGAATCGGGAGCCAGGTGTTGCTTTCAAACTTAGCAACGGGTGCATGACCCGCTTCGTCTCGCCAGCACACGATCGTCTGCTCCGCTTCCTCATGCGTTTGAGGCGACAGAATGTGCTCAATCTTGCCATCTTTAATCAAGTAATGTTTGGGCGTGGGTACATAGAAGTCTTGCTGTTGTGGCTCGATCGCCTCCGTTTTTGCCCAGAAAGGACCCGCCAGGTAAAAGTCATCTCGTTTCATCCAGGATTCACCCTTGGCAGCGGCAAACAACCCCGAAACCGTTGCGGCACTGGGCGGAAAGCTGGTGCCCGATCGCCCAACCAGGTTTTCGGGCGACAAGAAGCGTCCCGCGCTGCCGTAAAGTAAGCCCAACGGCTCGATCGCAATTAGATATCGGAACATAGATGAAAGCCCACTTTTGACAGGTTAATCATCCAGGCGGTTAACGCTTGCCTGGTTTTGGAAAGGTCTAGATCGCCGTCGGGTTGTTTATTTTTGGTGTAATTGGCGCGATCGCCCAGCAAGCCACCCTTTAAGCGTTTTTTGGTCGGTGCGGCTGGATCAATAATTTCTTCACTGTTCCACAAGCCCTCTTGCTCCCAGTAATCAGGAGCATTGCAATCCTGTCCCGCGATTGCCATCAGGTTGTAAAACGCCTGGTGATCCGGCTCATTCCAGGCAGTGGTTGATGCGTCGAGCGTATGCGTTGCTTTGAAATACACGTTGAATAGTGCCAGCGCCACTTCCAGTCGATCGTTTACAGGTTTGTCCTTGTCATCTTTACCCTGAAACGCGTGACGCGCTTCCAACACTGCCACATCATTAAAGAAGTGCGCCCAATTGCGATCGTGGGCTGTGCGATTGGCTGATGTGCGATTGGCTGATGTGCGATCGTGGTAATCCTGCAACACAGGCAGAAAGCGCCAGGGACAGACCCATTCCAGGTAGTTGCCGCCGTTAAAAAGCACTCGGAGAGCAACGCGATCGCGCCCCTGTTTTTTAGCCGCTTTTTCCGCATCCCGGCACTGTTGCAACACTTCTCGCTGTGGCATACCAGGTGCAGCCCAGACAAACCCGACACTGACTGTAATGGGTTTGGCTATGGGCTGATCCCAACTCGTTGACTTGAAGCGGTAAAACCAATTGAGGCATTCCTGTGCTTTCAGTGCCGACTGTGTGCGGTTGAAAACACCCAGAAAGTCATCGCCGCCAGCATAAACAATGCGACCGTTTCTGAAGGTGCGTTGCAGCGTATTGCCCCACTCCCGCATGGTCGTGCTGAACGTTGTAATCGCCTGCGGCTCGTTGGGCTGCCCTGAAAGCTGTTTCAGATAGTCTCCCGCCTTATCACCATCGCCACAGAACCAGCCTGTCCACGGCTTTTTGGCGGCTGTATTAGCTTCGGTGCCATCGTAGTCTTGCCAGCGGCTGATATCCTTGAAGCTCTGTGGAAACTCCAGGTTGAGCGGTTGAAAGATCGCTTCAATGGTAATCAGGCGTTTAACCAACTCCAGAATGCTCAGTTGCTCTCGATCCGCAATGGTTGCGTCTCCCAACGCTGGATGCTGGCTTAAGGCTTGGTAAAAGGTTTTGCTTTCACTTCTCAAGAACGCATCGATATCGGTTTCATCGGTGAACTGCGTTTCGCCATTGCTCAAGCTCAGGTTCTCGTAATAACGCCTAACGGGTGCTGATTCATAGCGAATGGGGTGATATTTAGGATTCACCTTCCGTCCCATACCTGGAAACGCAACCGCATCGGCACCCGATAGCGTGGAACTTTCACCCGTCCAGTTAATGCCTATCCAGCCCCGGCTTCGCTTCACTTCATTGAGATTTTCCCGTGCGGCTTGAATCGTTGCTCCAGTTGTCCAGAAGAACTCCCAGGCGTGGGTTGTCCACAGTGACCATTCTCGTCTCCAGCAATAATCAAACGCGGGTAGGTTCGTCTGAATCCAGGCTTTACATTTTTGAATAAGCTGAGACCAGGCTTGGTCAAAAACGTCTTTTGCCTGTTGCTCAGGGAAATAGCCTGCAATCAAGATTTGATTGGGTGTGCCCTGGGTAACATGAATGAGGGCGGGCGAAATCAGGCTGTAATCAGAAGCACCAGGATCGTGTGCCGCATCGCAGAGGGCACGAGCCAGGTACGAGAGGATGAAGGAGCTACCATACAGGTCGCGTAGTTTGCGGGACTTTTCAATAAAGCCCTGAACAGGCGCAAAGGTGATTGCGGTGTAGCAGGTGACAGCGTTAGGCATCATTGGCTCTCAGCAAGATTGAATCTCAGTCAGGAAAAGGCTTTGCACGTATCTTAACAGCGGTTAGAAGAGGGGACTTCCAGCAGTGCGTGAGAAAGGAATCAAGAATTTGACAGCAGGATGTGATGAGAGTGCCCAAAAAGTAATGGCATAAAACTCCTTTCCTCAGGTTGACTAATTTTCTCCTGATAGTTAGAAAGATTGCAGCTTCTTTGAATGAGACTGACGCATCAGCGCACAGCCTTCATGCCACTCCTTTACCCTCTTGGCTCTTCTGATGCTCACTGCTAAACACCGTCTAAAGCTTGAAGGCATTTTCGCACCCCGATCGCCCCTGGAATTTGTCGGATTTGCCCTGGTCTCTGGGATGCTGGGGCTACTGTCATCGGGCAATCTCATTGGCTTGGTCTTCGTGCCACTGTTTGCGATCGCCTGGTGGTCGTTTGACCATTGGCGTACCAAGAAACTTGCCCAAGCAGCCTCCTATTCGCTGACCAAAGAGCCGCCCCACCCCGCCAAAGGGTTACTTTTGTTGCTCAGTGCTTATGACCCTAGACGTGCCAGCCTGAGAGATCCGGCAGTGCTGCAACCGTTGATTGAGCACATTCTCCAGGCAGAGACGCTGATCGAGGAAGACTTTACTGCCATCAATCTGCTTGGTTCTAACCTGCTGCCGCAAATTAAGGCGGTGGAGTATCACGTTCAAGGGGGAAAGCTGCGCGATGTCTGGTTTATTGCGACCGAAACCTACGATACGGTTAAGGGTTCCGATGTCGCCGCCGCTATTTTAGAAAAGTACCTGCACTTTCAGTATGGCAACCAGCAATTTGACATTCACCGCAGCCCCGCATTGACGGTGCGGGAGTATGACTACGCTCGCCTGTGTCGCCTTGTGGAAGATGTCTTCCGGCACTCTGGGTATAAGGATGACATGCTGCTGGCAGATATTACAGGGGGCAACAAGATGATGAGTGTGGCGATCGCGATGGCGTGTATCCCACCCGGACGGCGCATGCAGTATATGGATACCCCACGCAATCGGCAAGGCAATCCCCTGCGAGAAGGGGAGATGCAGCCCGTTGTGATAGACATCGACCCGATCCTCTACTCATCCAATGAGTGACGATTGGGCAACGTTTTTGTCTGCCGAGAATTTTCAGCGTGCCTGGGAGCATGTGGCAGCCAATCGCGGCTGTGCTGGCGTTGATGGCGAAACGATCGCCCACTTTGCCCACCATGTCGATCGCTACTTGGAAGACCTGCGAAAGGCAGTGGCACAGGGAACTTATCGTCCCTTGCCGTTACGTCAATTGTTCATTCCTAAAAAATCAGGAGACTGGCGCGCATTACGGGTGCCAACAGTACGCGATCGCATTGCTCAACAAGCACTCCTGAACAGACTCCATCCGCTACTAGAACCTCAGTTTGAACCCTGTAGCTTTGCCTATCGTCCCGGACGATCGCACCTCATGGCAGTACAGCAGGTGGCGAAATGGCGCGATCGCGGCTACGAGTGGGTCTTGGATGCTGATATCGTGCAATTTTTCGATGCCATCGAGCATTCCCGGTTGTTTGCTGAAATCCAGGAGCGCTTAAAGCAGCCCCGCTTTCTGGCACTGCTTCAGGACTGGGTGACAGTTGGGGTCTTAACGCCAGAGGGGATTATCCTGCCGACTAAAGGAGTGCCCCAGGGTTCAGTGGTTTCCCCCATCCTTGCCAATCTTTATCTGGATGATCTGGATGAAATCCTGACCACAATGGGGCACAAGGTCGTGCGGTTTGCCGATGATTTTGTCATCCTGGCGCGGACGCAACAGCGCGTACTGCAAGCAAGGCAGGACGTTGCCCCATTGCTGGCAGACATGGGCTTACAGCTACACCCCGACAAAACCCAGATCACCACCTTCGCTAAAGGCTTTCGCTTTTTGGGGCACGCCTTTGCGGGCGATGTCATTGTTACCGTCCAGAAAGAGAAACTGCTGCCTCCGCCGGGGCATACTCAACGGAGTGAACTCCGGTTGGTTCATGTTGAATCGAGTCAGCCGCAACCGACTCAGATGCAACAGGCATTGGTAGAAGCGTTGAAAACGGCTCAAAAGCCCATTCCGCCGCCCTTGTTTGTGGTGCTGGGCTATGGGGTGCGATCGGCAAAGTCGGTTGTCATTGAATCAAAAGAAGTTTCCTGGGAATTAGATATGTCTACGCTGTACCTGGTGCAACAGGGCACCCATTTGAGACGAGAGCAGGAGCGGTTGATTATTGAACCCCCCAAAGAAGCGGCAACCGAAATTCCGCTGCGGGAGGTCAAGCGCATTCTGGTTTTCGGCAATATTCACCTGACCACAGCAGTGATTTCCACCTGTCTGGAATTGCAAATCCCACTTGTCTTCTTGACCCAGATGGGGGAATACAAGGGGCATTTGTGGAGTGCGGAAGCTGCCGATCTAATACTTGAGACGGCGCAGTTCGATCGCCAGAAGGATGCGGTCTTTAAGCTGGCAATGGCGCGTGAACTTGTCCAGGGGAAGGTATGGAACTCGAAGCAATTGCTGCTGCGCCTTAACCGTAAACGACAGTTAGCAGAGGTCGCCACCGCTATTGACGGCTTAAGCCAGGACATGGCAGCGGTCAGCAAGCTAGAAAATACGGCAACGTTGGATCAGGTGCGGGGCTATGAGGGTGCTGCTGCCGCCCGCTACTTTGCAGCCCTGAGCAAACTGATTGTCAATCCGGGTTTTCCCATGACAGGACGGGTGTTTCACCCACCGACCGACCCCATTAACTCGCTGCTAAGTTTTGGCTACACGCTGCTGTATAACAACGTTTTCAGTCTTTTACTGGCAGAAGGTCTCAACCCCTATCTCGGCAACCTGCATGGCGCAGAACGACCGAAGGCGTATCTTGCCTTTGATCTCATGGAAGAGTTTCGATCGCTCATTGTCGATACTCTGGTCATGAAGCTCGTCAACAAGAAAATTCTTAGCCCGACAGACTTTAGCTACCCCAACCAGGCTGGCGGGGTATACCTCACTGACCCCGCTCGCCGCATCTTTCTCAAGCATTTTGAAGCACGGATCTGTGAAAAGACAGCTTACCCAGACTTGAAGGAGCAGGTGTCCTACCGCCGGGTGATTCAACTGCAAATTCAACAGTACGGTAAAGCCCTGTTAGGCAATCAACCTTACAAGACGTTTCGGCGGACAAACTGATGCTCGTCCTCGTTGTCTATGACATTCCCCACGATCAGCGTCGGCTAAAGCTGTCCAATTTTCTGGAGGGCTATGGGCGGCGAGTGCAGTATTCGGTGTTTGAGTGCTTTTTATCTCTCGAAGAAATGCGGCAGCTTCATCAGACGGTGAAGAAAAAGGTCAAGCCAGCAGAAGATAATGTGCGGTTTTACTGGCTCTCTCAAAGTGCCGTTTCGCAAGTGCTAACCATTGGTAGCCCGCCACCCGAAAAGCCGCCAGAGGTCTACATTATCTAGGCTTCTCTCTAATCGAAACGAAGGTCGCCTCCACAATCGGCTGATCGGCTGAAACCCTGATTTTTGCGTCGGATTGTGGCAGATGCCTGTGGGGAAAGACTTCTGACCGCTCCAAACGCTCGGCTTATAGGTTAAGATGGCAGCGTATTCCCTATTGTGGAGATTCGGTGTCTGGAGTTCGCTCTGGGCATGGCTCCACAGGGGAACCGTTTACCGATTACCCCAAATCGGATTAGTTGGAAACAATTTTTTTGCAGGTAGGGGCGCACGGCCGTGCGCCCCTACGAGTTTACCGATTACCCCAAATCGGATTAGTTGGAAACGTTTTCCAAAAGCGTTTTCGCTTTGAATCAGGATAAAACGTGTTTACCGATTACCCCAAATCGGATTAGTTGGAAACTAACCACCAATAACGCCTACCATTACCGCCTCCGTTTTGAGTTTACCGATTACCCCAAATCGGATTAGTTGGAAACGGGCAGTCGCAAAATTTTCCCGGTTCGTGGCTTGCTGACCGTTTACCGATTACCCCAAATCGGATTAGTTGGAAACTCTTCGTAGTGGTATCGATTACCCAAGAGACTGTAAACAAAACGTTTACCGATTACCCCAAATCGGATTAGTTGGAAACTTACGGGCTGGAAAATGAGAGAGAAACTTCCGCTATCCAGTGGTTTACCGATTACCCCAAATCGGATTAGTTGGAAACTGGCGTGAAAATGAACTTGAAATCTGCTAGTTGATTTACAGCGGGTTTACCGATTACCCCAAATCGGATTAGTTGGAAACCTAAGGTGTGGTTGCCCGGATGCTGCACTAAGAAGAGTTGCGTTTACCGATTACCCCAAATCGGATTAGTTGGAAACCTTGTGAAATCAACTTCGCCTAGCAGTGCATCAAACAGTTTACCGATTACCCCAAATCGGATTAGTTGGAAACCTATCTTTGGTAGAGGCTTCGTTGACTTCCACTCGAGTTTACCGATTACCCCAAATCGGATTAGTTGGAAACTCTGCGAGTTGCCTCGCGTTCCAAACTACATCTCGGGCGTGTTTACCGATTACCCCAAATCGGATTAGTTGGAAACTTGTTGGCGTAAAACTGAACACCGAGGTCACTTTTAAGTTTACCGATTACCCCAAATCGGATTAGTTGGAAACCTATTGCCCTGTGCCTTCAAGCCTACGATCGCTTTCTGCAAGTTTACCGATTACCCCAAATCGGATTAGTTGGAAACTAACACCAAACACCCAAGCACCACCACCACCATGACCCAGGTTTACCGATTACCCCAAATCGGATTAGTTGGAAACATAACTTTAGGATTGCTGTGCGTACACCAATTCCTGTTTGTTTACCGATTACCCCAAATCGGATTAGTTGGAAACCATTAAATTTGGTTGTCCAAAGAGAACCAACAAGAACGCGGTTTACCGATTACCCCAAATCGGATTAGTTGGAAACTTTATTTTTGCCGCTAAACTCCATAAAATACAGGCTGAAGTTTACCGATTACCCCAAATCGGATTAGTTGGAAACTTTACTAAGCCAACTTGAGTTTTTGCTTCTATTTTTTCGGGTTTACCGATTACCCCAAATCGGATTAGTTGGAAACTTTGCTTCTTCCAATTTATTGAATTCGCTTATAGGTTTCCGAGTTTACCGATTACCCCAAATCGGATTAGTTGGAAACCTGCCAGCACGTTTACAAACTGCTTCTGTAGGGCAGTGTTTACCGATTACCCCAAATCGGATTAGTTGGAAACGTAACCTAGGACAAAGCTAATAAATTAGCAATGTCCAGTTTACCGATTACCCCAAATCGGATTAGTTGGAAACTTTGAACAGCTTGCCAGCACTGAACGCAGGCACAGTCGTGTTTACCGATTACCCCAAATCGGATTAGTTGGAAACTCGGCGAAGCGATCAGTTGCAGTGAAAACGACGATGGTGTTTACCGATTACCCCAAATCGGATTAGTTGGAAACGCGATCACAACCTGTGCAGCGTAGCGCTGAATCATGCTTTGAGTTTACCGATTACCCCAAATCGGATTAGTTGGAAACGCTTAAATGTGAGTTGAAGTATGAAAATTTGCGGGGAAATGTTTACCGATTACCCCAAATCGGATTAGTTGGAAACTTCCCTGCCGTGTAGGCAAACAACAACGATAAGAGCGCGAAAGCGGTTTACCGATTACCCCAAATCGGATTAGTTGGAAACAGTCACCGAAGAGAGAACGCATCAAATCGTTTTGATTTGTTTACCGATTACCCCAAATCGGATTAGTTGGAAACGCTTTGAAGTTGGCAGAAGCGCCAAGGCGCAAGTGAGTGGGAGGTTTACCGATTACCCCAAATCGGATTAGTTGGAAACGAGGTGATTGCGACCCTATGGCTAAGACAGCACATTGCAGAGGAAGCCTACCAGGAGTTAGCAAACTATCGAGAGGAGCCGTGATCTCCGTTGAATTTAGCAGCTATCGAACCATTAGATTAAGCAGTACAGAGGCAACTGATGAGCCAACAAGCCATACTGATTAGTCAGATTAGCCAGCTTAGCCAGTTTTCTTTAGTAGAGCGATAAGTTTGTTGCTGGCAACGAACTTTGAGTACAAAGCGATACTCTTCCTTCCGCAACGTTCAGCGTCGCAGACAACGTAAGACTGATGCAGGTAGATGGTCTAAATGTTTAATCTCTGTAGAAACTAAGCACAGTTTTAAGTACACCTATTTTGGGGATGCCGAAAACCCTTTCAGGTAAGCATTTAAGGCGCTAGCACTCCGGCTCGAATCCCGCCAGTCCCGTCTCCTCAAATTGAGCCGACATCCCTTATTCAAGGCATTCTGAAGGGGCTTTCGCAAA
>ENA-ORBV01009223-ORBV01009223.1-microbial-mat-metagenome-genome-assembly--contig:-NODE-9223-length-16283-cov-5.477539_pt1 | contig 16283 bp, 11 predicted proteins | sample MGYA00237777_ERZ505514 | MGnify/ENA primary metagenome ERZ505514 (study PRJEB26160, sample SAMN06269048) | microbial mat metagenome | isolation source: Oligotrophic lake microbial mat | place... | reverse complement strand
CCACGGCATAGAGCGCCACAATGTCGCCGGGCACCAGCTTAAATTCCTCGAGCGCCATCAGGTGCTTGCCATCCACGGTCTTGGCGCCCTTGGCCGGCAGCATATTTAAAGTCCGCTCTTCGCCGCCATTCACCGTGTAGTGCAGTTCCACCGCTTGCAAGCCAAAGTCATCCTCGGCCGTCAGCTCAATCGGCACCTCTTCGAGAGGATTTGCCTTCGCGTCGCGCCCCGGCTTGCTCAGCCGGATCGTCGGCGGCAACTCGGCCTTCGCTTCAATAAAGTAATCCTCGCTGAGGCGCACGGCTTGCCCTTGTTCAATCGCCGCGACATAATACATGCCGTCGCGCTCAATCGGCACTCGCGCCGCGATCCAATTCTTCTCTAGATTCTTCTCGCCAGCTCTTTCGGCTAACGGAATCCGCGTGCCGTCCTGCATTACCAGCACGCCATTGACGAGGGGCTTATCGGTCAGGATCTGTACCTCGGCTTCGGTGCCTTGCACCGCCCGCAGATCGCCACTTGTCTCATCGACGATCGGCTTCAGGCCGGTCCAGGCGGGATAGCGATAGGCCACGCGCAGCTTTTTAACCCCCGGCAGGTCGATCACTGTGAATTTGAATTCTTTGGAACGCGTGCCCGAAGCCTCCACAAAGTAATCGACTGACTCCGGCAACCCCGCGAACAAGAACTCATAACCGCCCATTTTCGCCTGATTCACCATCGGCGCGGACTCCCACTTCGTCGAGCCCTTGTAACGCGCATACAGCTTCACTTCGTTCGCCGTGAAGCCTAGCAAGCGCGCCGTCACCGTCTGGTCACTCTTACGGCGCACTAATTGATCGCCCGGCGTCACCACAATCTCGTAGAAAGGCCGCGTATTCGCCCGGGGCGTCGCGCCCCATAACAGCGCCGCCCCGTAACCCAGGTAACCCGGGCCCGCGCTAATCAGCCACATCAACACGCCCAGCGCAGCCACGCCCGCTGACCCCAACGCCGCAATCCAAGGTGTGCGTGACATCTCCTGCGGCGGGGCGTGCTCGGCCACTTTCATCGCGTCCGAAGCCACCAATTCGAGGAACGGATTGCCGCTCTCCTTCTGGTCGACGCACGTGATCAATTTCTCTTGGAAGTCGGGGAACTTCGCTTCCACCCGCTGAGCGGCCCGGCGCCGGTTGAGCGCCAACAACGGCAGCACCACGCCAAAGGTCACCGCGAAGGCTAATGTGAGGAAGAGGAAGAACCGCGACCAAGTCAGTACCGGCGGCGCGAACTGGAAGGCGTTCGCGACCCACACCAAGGCCACCGTCGCGATCAGCGCGGAAAGGCCGGCAATCGCTGCACCTCGCGCAATCGCCGAGACGAGCAACCGTTGCTCAATCCGTCGTAGGTATCGCTCCAGCTCGTCCAATGGCCGCATGCGGACCTCCCTTTAATAATTCCAGCTTACCCTGTTACGCGCCCGGTCGCTCCGTCTTCAAGTACTGGTGCGCGAACAAACTTTCGGCTACCGTCACTATGAGTAGTAGTAACGCCAGCCACCACCAAAAACTCCACGGCTTCTGCTCTTCCGGGCCGCCTGCCGCCTGCGCGGCCGTCTCGGAGCCCATCTTCTGCCAAATTTCGACGGTCTCTTTGGGCAATACAGACAAATCGCTCTCACGCCGGTCAGCGTTCACCGCCACCAACTCGCGCCCGCTCTGCCGGCCCACTTCCCAGAAGCCTTCGCGAGCTAACGTCAAAGTCGGCGCCTTCACTGACTCTTCGAGCGTCAACGCCCGCTTGCCCGCCGGATCCAATACCTCCACGCTCACCTGCCGCGTGGGCTTCGCCGCGTCGCCCGGCGCGCGCAGTTCGAGGAATGAATCCACCGTCGCCGACGAGGGCCGCTCATCGGCATTGCTCAAATACAAGGCCGTCTGCTCCACGAACGGAACGAAGGACGGATTCAAGGGAAAATCGTTAGCGATATTATCGAAACTACTCGCGAAATACAGCACCCGGCCTTCTCCGATCGTTCGTTCGGCTAACAACGGTGTACCTTCGTTCAGCCGCGCCAGCAGACGCAAGTTACTCGCGTCGATGCGCACTACTTGATAGAACTTCACGCCCTCCAGCCGATCGGCCCGTTGAATCGCCGGATGCGTCGCATCGGGCTTGATCACCGTCAGGAAGCGCTCGCCCGAGCGCGACGCGTACTTTGACTGCTCCACCTTGGCTTCCAGCACCGGAACGCGCTCCTGACTCGCAATGCCGGGGCCTGCCGTAATCAGCAAGCGGCCGCCGTTAGTTACGTGACGCTTCAGCGCATCGACGAAAGCTTCGGGGAGAAAGGCCGGGTCATTCAATACGACGAAGGCGAACTTACTCGGGTCTAAGTTACCCGTCTGGTCGGGAGTTACTTCGTCGACGGCGAAATTCGAGGTGCCCGTGGCTTCGAGCGCGCTCTTAAAGTAAAATGCACTGCGTGCCTGCCGCGATTCCCGCACAAACAAAATCCTTCGTGAATCGGCGCGCTCAATCGCAAAGCGATAGACATCGTCCGCCGCCATCGCGTCGCCGCCTTCAATCCGCACTTCGCCGCGCGACCAGCCATATGGCGCTTCGAGCCCAATAAAGTCGACGGTCATTCGCCCATTGGCGGCAATCGTAGCCAGCTTCGCCGCCTGCTGCCGCCCGTTCAGCCACAGCGACACCGGCTTCTTCGCCGATACCGTATCGTAGCCCGTCAGTGTAACCAGGATCTTGGTTGCCTTGGGATCGCCCATCGTCCGCGGCGCCTGCACACTTTCGACCGACCAATTCTCGCGCTTACCCGGCGCAATCTCATGCGTGATCAGCTTCGTCATCGGCCCTAGCTTCAAGTCATTAAAGCCCGGCGGCAAACTCGACTTCTGGATGTCACTAAAAAAGTGCACCTCCACCGGTTGCTTGGCGGCTTCGGCCAAGGAGCGTAAGGTGCGCGATAGCTCGCCCAGCGAACCACGCCCGTCGCCTGCCTCAATCGAAGCGATCGCCCCCAGTAACTCCGGCTTCTCGCGCAGCGCTTGCGTCAGTAACTCGGTCCGCCCGGAGAGCGCAATCACTTGAGCCCGGTCACTCCCGCCCAACGAATTCACTACTGACCGCGCTCCGGCTTTCGCGCGCTCCAGCGCATCGCCGGCTCGCATCGAGAAGGAGCGATCCACGGCCACAATCACCAGTTTGGTGCCTGAAGCCATTGCCGCCGGAGACCGCCGGATGAAGGGGTTCGCAAAAGCCAACGCTAGCAGCGCCAACACGGCTAGCCGCAATGCGAGTAACATCAGATACTTCAGCCGCCGGTGCTTCACCGAACTCTGCGGACGCCGCTCAAACAACTTAAGCGAACTGAACTTAATCGGGTCACTCCGATGTTGTTTCAGTAAATGCAGCCATAACGGCAAACTCAAAGCCGCCAAACCGGCCAGAAACCAAGGCGCCAGAAACCCCACTTACATTCTCCCCTGGCGCCGGCTGAGATACTCGCGCAAGGCCGCGTCCAGCGGCTGGTCGGTCTGCACCATCATATAGTCGAGCCCCGCCCCCTGCGCTGCGCTCTTCATCGCCGCAATATGCGCGTCGATCTTCTCGCGATATTCGGTATGCGCATACTCGGGCGAAACCTCAATCTCCTCCTCAGTCTCGATATCGATCATCACCACTGGCGCATTCAGCTTCGGCCGCACCTCGGCCGGATCGAGTAAGTGGAACAGCACTACTTCATTGCCCTTCCACCGCAGCGGCGCAATGGTCTTCGCCACTAACTCGGGATCTTCCCAAAAATCGGAAATCACGGCCACAATCCCGCGCCGGTTAAGAAATTGTTGAAAGTGAAAGAACGGCTTGGCGTAATCGGTGCGCTTGCCGGGCACGGCGCGCTCAATGGCGTGCAGAATTCGGTGTAAGTGGCCCTGCCGCCCCGAAGGCGCGACAAACTGGCGCACTTCGTCGTCGAATACGATTAAGCCTGACGAATCCCGCTGTTGGTTGGCCAAGTAAGCCAAGGACGAAGCCAGAAACTTCGCGTACTCGAGTTTATTCACCGGCAGCGACGAGTAAGACATCGAAGCGCTGGCGTCGACGAGTAATGTCACCATCGTGTTCGTCTCGCCGCGGTAGCGCTTCAGGTAACAGCGCTCCGTGCGGGCATAGACATTCCAGTCCACGTGACGCAGATCGTCGCCTGGCGTGTACATGCGATATTCAGCGAACTCCTGGCTGAACCCGAAGTCGGGGGAGCGGTGCAGTCCGGAGACAAACCCTTCCACCACCGTCTTCGCCACCAGATCTAGGCCGGAGATACCGGCCAGGGTCGCGGGATCGAGGTAACGTTGCTGCATCTAGGCCTTGGGCGCCGGTTTGGCCTCAAGCAGCTTCTTGATGATGTGGTCCTGCGTCAGCTTGTCGCTTTCCGCCTGGAAGTTCAGCAGAATGCGATGCCGCATAATCGGGACGGCCAGCGTCCGGATGTCGTCGTAAGTCACATGGTGGCGGCCATGCATCAGAGCCCGCGCCTTCGAGGCTAGCACCAAATTCTGAATGCCGCGGACGCTGCAACCAAAGTTGACATACTTCTTGATGAAGTCCGGAGCCGACTCGTCGGTCGCGCGCGTCGCCCGCACTAACTCCACCGCATAACGCGCAATCGGCTCGGCGATCGGCACCATGCGCACCAGCTTCTGAAAGCCAATGATCTCTTCGGCCGTGGTGACTGCTTCGAGCGAGGCGGAGGCCGTGGTCGTCGTAAGCCCAATCACCTTTAGCTCATCTTCCGCCGTGAGGTAATCGAGAATCGTGTTGAATAGGAAGCGGTCGAGTTGCGCCTCGGGCAGCGGATAAGTGCCTTCGAGCTCAATCGGATTCTGCGTGGCGAGCACAAAGAACGGCGCGGGCAAATTATAGTGGTTGCCGCGCACGGTACAGGTCTTCTCCTGCATCGACTCGAGCAACGCCGACTGCGTCTTCGGCGGCGTGCGGTTGATTTCGTCCGCCAGCAGGACGTTCGCAAAGATCGGTCCTTGCACAAACGTCCACGCGCGGCGGCCCGTCGTTTGGTCTTCTTCGATGATATCGGTGCCCGTGATGTCGGAGGGCATCAAATCGGGTGTGAACTGAATGCGCTTAAACACCAAGCCCAAGGTCTCGGCCATGGTGCGCACCAGCAACGTTTTCGCCGTACCCGGCAAACCGGTCAGCAGGCAGTGGCCGCCGACAAAGAGACTGATGAGCACCTGCTCCACCACCTCTTCCTGGCCTACAATCACCCGGCGCACTTGGGTAATGATCTTTTCGCGTACCTCCTGAAAGCGCTGTACGCGCGCTCGGAGCTCTTCGGCGTCGATGCTAGGTGGAGTGAGAGTTGACATTCAGACGGTTGGGTCCTTCAATTTTTGGGGGGCACGGGTCGGCTTGGACGCGCCTCTTGTTTTGCCGTTAATTCTAACAATAACTTTTGGGCCGGCCGGAAGCCGGGTGCGGCTTCGAGCGCCGACAACACTTCATCAGCCGCTTCATCAACGCGGCCCGCCGCGTCAAGGCTCTTGGCCAGGTTATAACGCGCCTGCGCCGGATCCGTCGGCTTCGAGGCGATCACGGCGCGGTATTCGCGGATGGCTCCCGCGTAATTGCCTTGGTCGAACCACAGTCCGGCCAAGCGAGAATGCGTTTCTTCGTCGTGCACCGGCGAGATCAAGTTGATTCGGTCCAGAGTTACGGAGGCTTCCTTTTTTAGGCCCGCTTCCGCCTGCCATCCCGCGAGTTTCTTCAGCGTTTCGGGCATCCGGCCGCCGATGTCAGAGTAGCGTTTCAACTCGGCCATCGCTTTGGTCTTATCGTTCTTAGCTTCGTAAGCTTGGGCCAATAACTCGTAAGCGCTGCCTGCCTCCACATAGTCGGGATACTGTTCGCGCAGCGCCGGTCCACCGGCGATCACCGCGCCCCAGTCCTTATCTTTGGCGGCTTTGTTTAGTGCACTCAGCTTCTTGCCCCAGTCGTCCATGGTATCGGCAAGGGGCTTAAAGTCCTTCTCAATCCACGCCAAAAACTGCTTGTCGAACTCGGTGGATTCAATTCCCAAAACCTTTTTCACTACGGTCTCGGTCGGCACCGGGCCCGAAAACTCCTTCATGATTTCGAGTAACTTCGCGTGGCCCCATTTGTCTTCGATGTAGTTACAAACCCGGCCGGCCTGAAAGTAACTCACGATCACCTGGCCGTTATAAGTCGGTCGGATGAAGCCGCGCTCCAGCTCCGCAATCGGCAGGAGCTTCTTATCTTTGATGGCTTTTAGTACTAGCCGGTCCACCCGGTCGCCCCAGTCCGGCGAAGCCGCGGTCTCTTCGTATACGGCCATGCCTTCCGTGAACCAACGCGTCGTGCGATGTTTGGTGGCGGTAAGCGAATAGACGTGGCTCATCTCGTGCCACAGCGTGCTGGCCCAATGGAAGCTGCCTGGCGGGCGACCGGATGGCGAGTCCATCGCGATGATGGAGCCGAAGGTCACGCCTAACGCACCCAAGCCTGGAATGCCGATGGCGCGCACTTCGAAGTCGGTGTGGTCCGGATAGACCTCCACCTGCACATGTTCCTGTAGCCGGAAGCCATACTTCTGGTCGTAACTCGCGAAGATCTTCTCCATCTGCTCTTCCATATAAGGGCGTAGTAACTCCGCCTCTTTCTTATGGAGCCGCAAGGTGTAGCGATCATGTTTGTAAGTGATGAAGTTCTTATAGCTGTCGATCAACGTGAGCGAATTGCTGGTCGCCGCGTTACGGTAGCCGCCCTGATAAGCGTGTTCCAAGGCCTCGCGGGCTTCGGTTTCGCGCGCTAAACGCATCAGGTTTACGCCCATCTCGCTGTAGGCTTCGAGATAGTCCGGATCCAGTTCGATCGCCTTTCGGTAGAGCGCGATCCCTTCCTCATACCGGCGATTGTGGACCATCGATTCCGCCGCCATTGACCATGCCCGGCCATAGCGCGGGTTGATCGCCAAAATCTTCTTCGCCCACGGGCTGTCGGTCTTGTCGTCCAGTAAGTCGATCGTCAAATGGGTCGCCATCGCGTCCAGGCTTTCGCCGTCGAGCGCAATCGCCTTATCGGCCTCTTCCCGCGCCTTCTTTGGATTCCCATCTTCAAGGGCCAAGCGAGCGAGTAACTCGTGCGCTTCGGGATAATTTGCCCGTTGCTTCAGCGCCTTGCCCGCCAGTTCGACGGCCATCTTGTCGAAGCCTTCGCTCGCCACCCAGGCTTGGCCCAAGGTGGCTTCGGGATCCTCTTTGTCGATTTCTAGAGCTTCTTCAAACAAGTTCGAGGCCTCGGCCTTGTTAAAGCGTTCGAGAAAGAGCCGGCCCCAACGCACCTTTACGTGCGGATCTTTCGCATGCAGCTTTACGGCCTCCTTGAACTGATCGTTAGCGTTGGTATAGTTCTTGAGACCCCACTGCCCCTCGGCGCGCAAATAGGCGTCTTTACTCTGCGTAAGGGCAATAAAACAGGACGTCGCCTCCATAGTTTGCCCGCGCCGTTTCTCCTTCCAGCACTTATCCACCTGCTGCTCGGCAACCGGATTCCGCTCAGCGGCCTGAAAGGAGACGCAGCCCAGAAAGGGCAGGGAAGCGGCGGCGGTTAAGAGGGCCCAACGCATGTTACTGGTCGATCTCCTTTTGCACTTTGGATAACTCCACTAATAACGCCTGTAACTGCTTGCGATACTCCGCTGCCGGCAGCGCGACTTTGTTGTACTTCAATTGATCGATCCGTTGCTCTACCGATTCTTTCGCGGCCAGTAACTTCTGCTTGGCTGGATCCGCTGCCGCCTTTTGCGCTGCGCCCATGCGCAAGAGCGGCGTGCGCGAGGCGACTAACCCGTGCCCATTGTCAGCCGTCGGATTGCGCACGCCTTCGCCTTGGCCCGTATCTTCGAGCACCGCGTGCTCCGTCGCAATCCGCTTCGCTCGTTCGTAATATTGCACGGTCTTCTGGTCCGCATAGCGATAAGCTTCCATCGCCGTTACCGTGTCGTTTTTGTCGGCGTCCGCGCCCGGATCCCGCAACGCTTCTACCCAGAAGCGGGCAAACACCGTGGCGTTGCGTTCCGTCCCGCTCTTGGTCGCCGCAATCACCACGCGATTCGGCTTTTGCAACGAAGCCACTGAAGACCCGCTGGCCGAAGTGCTGTTGACGACTAACTGTTTCTTCGCCTTCACCCGATCGAGTAGGGCAGCCAACTCTACACCCGACAGATCCGGACCCGGCAGGTTGATCTTATACTCCGCCCCATCGAAGGTTCCGTGGCCAATCAACAGCACCACTAAGTTGTCATCCGCCGTGGCATCGGTAGCGATTTGCCCGAACGACTCGCGGATCTTGGCCTTTGTCGCCGACGGACCCTGCTGCAAATAGGCCTTCGCGTCAGGCGTGCCCGAAACCAACTTGTGCGCCTCGTTGGCCAATCCATTGAATCGGGTTTCGTACTCCGCCTCGCCGCCCAAACCGGACACGGTGACATAGTAAGTGGTGCCCCACAGGTTGGCGCTCAAAATTAGCGCTAACGGCCATCTCAGACTACGGCTCATACCACGCCCCATTTTCGGCGCAGCATCCATTCAGTAGCGCGCATCGACAGAATCAAGAAAAACACGATCGGCAGATTCCACAAGTCCTTGGCCTCGCGCACGGTGATGCCGGCCTCCGAATAGGAAATGTCCTTGGCCAGTTTCGACGCCGTAGACGGCGAGTAATACACGCCGCCGGTTTGCGCAGATAACTTTTCGAGTAACTCCTTATTCTGTTCTGAGCCAAAGTTCTCAGCCACGCCGTCCTCGCGCCGGAAGTTGAATAAGTCGGTTCCCAATTCCTCGGTGCCGCGCTTGGCGACAATCTCGGCCACATAAGCACCTGGCTTATCCGCGTCCCAGGTGGCCGTATACTGGCCGGCGGACATTGGCTCCGGCCGCATATCGACCATCTCCGAACTGCCATCGGGCAATAGCACCCGCGCCTGTACCTGCGCGTCGGACACGGGCAGATAGGTCTTATCCCGCACCTCGGCCCGAATCTGCACTTTGGTTTCGTCCGTCAGCACTTGCTTCGGCGTCGACGAAAGCACGCGCGGCGGCGACGACGTCACCAGCCACCGGCAAAGCTGTTCCCAAAATAGTTCGTGCGTCTTATCTTCCAGCGGCTGCAACATCTGCCACCGCCAAGTGCCCGCTGTCGCCAGCACTGCCGAGCGCCCCCGGCCGTAATTTTGGGTCGCTAACAAAGGCATTCGCTTCCCGCCTACTAGAAACTCAGCCAGTACCACCGCACCGGGCTTAGCCGCGCCAGTTTCCTGATAGTTCTCAATTTCCGGCAGTTTCTTCCAGCGCTCGATATTCGCTTCTGGATTTTCGACTAAGCGGGTGATGAGACTATCTTGGCCACCGGGTGCCAATTCCACCTTAGCCCGGTCCCGTTTGAAGGTATCGCGCCGGTCGCCAATAGAGACCGGCAGAAGATCCAACAGGCCGGACCTTCCCCAGCCGCCATCCGACAACCCGTTCCGTCCCCCCAGAAATAACAACCCGCCGCCTCGCCGATCGACAAACTGCCGAATCAGCTCCTGCTGCGCCGTAGTAAAGTACCCAATCTCGACGCCCCCAATGATTAGGCCCTGATATTGGAAGAGCTCTTCTGCCTTATCCGGGAATCCATTTTCCAGTTCCTTCGGCTCGGCGACACCCTGCCGGTAGATCTTGTTCTGTGTCGTGCGCAGCATCGAAGTGATCGAGACGGTCTTGTCTTCTTCGAGCGCCCGCCGGATAAACTTATACTCCCACTTCGGCTCGCCCTCAATATACAGAATGCGTGGCTTCGTAGCTTCCACATTCACTAAGCGAGTAACTTGGTTATTCGCCCGATTCTCTTCATTTTCGAGTGGCGCCACCCCGATCTGCAGAGCCTTGGGCCCCGCCGGGCCGGCATTAAACAGGATACTTTCGGTCTGCGGCTCGCCATCGGCCTTCATCACCATGGTCTGTTGACCCAGGATCTTCGTTCCATCGCGCAAAGTCAGATTCACTTTGGTCTTGGCATAGCCCGTTTGCCGGAGAGTTACTTGCGCCGTAATCCGCGAATCGGCCAAGGCCCGCGCCGGTAAGTCGACCGACATAATCTCTAAGTCGCGATCGTATTTCTCGCGGCCCAGCCCCACGGTATGCACCGGAATGCGCCGGCTGCGGACTTCCGACAGCGTTGCCAGATCAATGCCGCCCGCATTGTCACCGCCATCGCTCAGCAGGACGATCGCGCCCAGCGGCACGCTCGCCGATTCGGCCGCCACCCCGCGCAAGGCGTCCGAAAGCCGCGTCGCCGTTTGCGTGGCCTGGATATCCTCGGTCTTATCCAATCGCTCGAGCGAGCGGCCTACTTTATACATCCGCACCTGGAATTGCTTTTTCAATTGCTCGAGCAAGCCGGCATTCAGAATCTCTTTGGCCGTCGCCGCGCGGGTCTTGCCGCCACTCTCGTCGGCGATCGCCATACTCTTCGAATCGTCCACCACCACCGCAACCACGTTTTGCTGGGGTTTCAGCGTCGCCACTAATAACGCTGGCTGCCACAACAGGCTCAACAGCAACAATGCCATCGCCGCCTGCAAGCCCCACAGCACCACCGATTGCCAGCCTTGGATCCGCACTTCTCCATCGTTACGGCTGCGGAAATAAGGCCAGGCCAAGCCCCCCGCCACGGTGATCGCCAAGAGCGCCCAGGCCCAGATCGGCCAGCCGCCGAGCAACACAAATTGCCCTTTTTCATAAACCCGGGATGGATAGCTAAATAGAAACTCGAACAAAATTGTTAGTCCTAATGGGTCATCGAATACACAATGTAGTTGATGCCGATACGGTAGGCGAGCGACGCATAATGCTCCGGATACCGCGGCATGTCGGCGTGTTCCCAGGCGTCGCCGATGTCCATGTTGTGGCAAATACCCACCATCACGCGCCCTTTGTCGTCCAGCACCCCGCGCCACTTGCCCTCTACTCCGTCCTGCTCATAGGTTTGGCCGGAATAGAACATCACGATGCCGGGGATCTGAAAGCGCTCGTCGAGGTCGTACATCACGTGGAAGATTGGCTCTTTGTTGGCCAGGTCCACTACTGGCCGATCGGGGAAGACGCGCGAAAGGGAGGCCGTGAAGATCTCCCATTCGATGGAACCATGGAAGTCGTCCACCATTAGGAAGCCGCCCTTCAACAAGTACTCACGCAGTTTGGCGGCCTGCTTTTCATTGAGGTCCCAGTGGCCCACTTCGACGGCGTAAATCCAGGGATGATTGAAAATTTCATCGGAGTCGAGATCCACCACATCTTCCACCGAACGCACATGCAGCCGGGTCAATCTGCGCACGCCCTGGACGAACTGCCGATCGGCCTTCGGGTAATCGGTGGACCAACTGCCGCGCACACCCCAATAGCCGCTTCCGCCGCGAAACGAGGGGTAGCGCAGACGGGTAAAGGTAAACTCCGTCTTCTCACCGGCATCGGGGGGAGTGATGACGGGACCGTCTTCGTCGTCAAAGCTCGGCCGGCTCCTCCGCTGGGCGTACGTCAGCGATATGACCATGAAGGCCAAAACGAGCGAGAAGATCCAAATTCGGGAGCGCATTTGCCTCACTTATCAGCCACCGGATATGCCTGAGAATATCACGGACTCCATAGTGCTCAGACGGCGCCAGTTTCGAAAGGTTTCCCTTTGCCCCTACCGCGGCTCAGTTAAGTTATGTGGCTGCTGATTCTAAAGCGGAACTTCCACCAGGGTCAGGATCTCCTGGATGATGCGCTTGGCGGTGTCGGTGCTTCGCCCCAACGCGCCCCGCGAATTCACCGTCACCCGATGCGCGAACACCGGCACCACGAGGCGCTTCACGTCGTCCGGCAGCGCGTACTCGCGCCCCTGCACTAAGGCCAGCGCTTGGGTCGCTCGGAAGAGCGCCTGCGCGCCCCGCGGACTCACTCCCAAGGTCAGCCCGTCGTGGCGGCGTGTCCGCTCCACAATGGCCAGAATATAGTCGGCCAAGGCATCGTCAATCGCCACCAATTCCACCTGCCGCTGCAGCCGCATCAATTCGCTGGTCTCGAGCACCTGTCGGCCGCCGGAGGCCGCACGCGCCGTTCCGCGCAGAATGGCCCGCTCGCTGGCGCGGTCCGGATAGCCGATCTCCAGTTTCATTAGGAAGCGATCCAGTTGGCTTTCAGGCAGTGGATAAGTGCCGTGATGCTCGGCCGGATTTTGGGTGGCGATCACCATGAACGGCGCCTCCAAGGGATAGGTCCGCGCGTCCACCGTCACCTGATGCTCGTTCATCGCCTCCAGCAACGCCGACTGCGTCTTTGGCGTCGCGCGGTTGATCTCGTCAGCCAGGAGAAAATTGGTAAACACCGGCCCCGGCTTAAACTCAAACTCGGTCGCTTGCGGACTATAGATGGTGACGCCGATAATGTCGCTTGGCAGCATGTCGCTGGTACATTGCAGGCGATGGAAGCCGCAATTCACGCCACGCGCCAGGGCCGAAGCCAACGTCGTTTTGCCCACGCCAGGCACGTCTTCAATCAAAAGATGTCCGCGCGCCAGCAGGCAGACCAGCGATAGCCGCACCACTTCGTCTTTGCCCCGAATAGTCTCGCCGAGGGCGTCCTCAAGGTCACGCAGACGATCCGGCGGCACGCGGTCCATCACCGGCGAATCCACCGTCCCGGCCGGCGACTTATGAGGGGTGCTATCCATGCTTTGGCCACGCTTTGGCGCAACGCCCCGATTTTACCATGCACCCTGGTTGACCCGTCCGGTAAATGCATGCAACACTTCAATAGGTAGTGAAGTAATGAAGGTGTTGTCGGCTCTCAAAAACGATTCCCCAGCCTGCGCCCCGGGCGAACATCGGCGACGCCGCGTTCCCTCCCCCGCCTCTGCCGCCGCGCTCGAGCGTGCGGTACGTATCTTCAAAGCCCTCGGCGACCCGCCCCGTCTCCGTCTGCTGGCCGTCCTGGCGCAGGGCGAACTCTGCGTTTCCGAGATCGCCGAAATCGATGACGATGGCCTCTCCACGGTCTCCCAGCGTCTCCGCGTGCTGCGCGCCGCTGACCTGGTCAGCCGCCGCCGCGATGGTCAGCACATTCTCTATGGCCTCGCCGACTCGCATATCGCCGAACTGATTTCGAATGCCTTGGCTCATGCCAGCGAAGGCCTGCCCGCCCCCAAATCCCCCAAAAGTCTCAAAAAAGGAGTGAAGTAAATCATGTCTTGTATAGCCCATCCCCAACACGAGCATCAGCACGGCGAAGGCTGCGGCCACCTCGCCATCGCCCACGGCGACCACGTCGACTTCCTGCATGATGGCCACCTCCATCAGGCGCATGATGGCCACTACGACGAATGCGTGTTCGAGATCTCCGCGCAGAATCCGGCCGACTGCACACCGGCGCATCTTTGCGGCGGCCATCACGCGGCCCACGTCCACGGGCCCGATTGCGGCCACCCCGCCGTCCCCCATGGCGATCATGTGGATTATCTGGTCGATGGCCACCTCCATCATCCCCACGCTGGCCACTGCGACCATCACGGCCCCGTTACTCTATGGTCTGGAACGCTACTCTAGGAAACGGAGCCTTTTACGCTTGAAGCCCATGACGCGCAGCACTCGCCAACGCCGGGCCATCCGGGCGGTTTTTGAAAAACTGAACCGGCCGCTCGGCCCGCAGGACGTCCTCCAGGAAGTCGCCCAGGAAGTCGAGGGCGTGGGCATTGCTACCGTCTATCGCACCATCAACACGCTCTTCGAAGAAGGCGTCCTGGTAAAAGTCGACCTGCCAGGCGAATCCTCGCGCTATGAGGTAGCCGGCAAGGATCATCATCATCATTTCCGCTGCCAGCAATGCGAGCAGGTCTTTGAACTCAGCGGGTGCCTGAACGTCAAGTCGCTGGTGCCGACTGGCTTCCGTATGACCGGGCATGACATCGTCATTTTCGGCCAGTGCTCTGCTTGCCACAGTTCCGCAAAGTGAACGTGTAACTTCGTTGATTTTCTCGGCGAATCGGCCCAATCTTCCCTGAACGGGTTGCCGCTAATCTCAGTTCAGACACAGTTTTCTTCTATGCCATTGAATCGAATAGCCTTAATCCCCGAACGGGGGCATCCACGCGCATCCCTGGGTTTCCGGCTAAGCTATTCAATATATTAGACTTAATTGCAGCATCGATTCCCCTGAATCAGGCGGCCGCGGCGCCAGTCCAGTACCTCCAGGGCTGGCGCACCGCCGCAGGTCCCGCCTATCCTAAAGCGTTTGCTGCGACCCTACACCTCCGCTGATCTCGAGCCCCTGATCGACTGTTGGTACGACACTTGGCACCACACCTTTTCCCCTCGCCGTCATCCCCATCCCCGGTCCGCTTTTCGCGAACGCTTTTTGCGGCACTACGCTCAAGAGGCGGAAGTGTGGGTGGACGGGGACCTGCTCGCCTTCCTCATCCTCTTTCCGTCCCATCCGACCGGCTGGGTCGAACAGCTCTTCGTCGCTCCCCACGCCCAGCACCGCGGACTCGGCCGTGCCCTGATCGCTCTCGCCTGCCTCCGCTGCCCCCAAGGCCTCGCCCTCGACACCCCCGTCGAAAATGTCACTGCCCGCCACTTCTATCGCCGCCGCGGCTTCGCCGCCCAACAAATGGGTTTCGACCCCATCAATCAGCGGTTGGTCCTGCGCTACGCTTGGCCCGCGCCCCGTACGTGACCGCAACCAGCAATAGGACGCCCGCCAAACTCATCCCCGCCCCCCACTGCAGCGATCGCGACTGATACCGGAACGTCACTTCGTGCTCTCCTTTCGGCACTACCACGGCGCGCGCTACCCCATAGGCCACCAATAACTCGGCCGGTGTGCCGTCCACCGTCGCCTGCCACCCCGGATAGTAGGTATCGCCCAACACCACTACGCCGGTGCAACCCATCCGCGCGGCCACCGTAATCCTCGATGGCTCATCGTTCCGTACCCGCACCCGATCCTCGCCACAGTTCGGGCCCGGGAAGGGAACCGTCGGCGCCGGGTTCACCACTACTACCGCCTGACCCACCTGCAACGCCGTCAATCGGTCCATCGCCGAGCGCAGGCCATTCGGTTCCACCGGCAACACCGTGTGCACCGTCCATACCCGCGGATGATTGCCCGCCCGCCGATACACGTTCACTCCGGCCTTCCCGCTGAACACCAATTGCTGATCCGGTTCCACCGGCGCGCGACCCACCGTGTGCGAGATGCCGAAGATCGCCCGGCCCGGCACGGAGTTGGAGCCCATATCCACCAGATTGCTCGTCAAACTCGCCAGATAACCGCCAAAGTGCGATATCCCGTGCCAGTCGCCGAAGTTGTAGGCGATGGCTTTGTTGTCTACTTCCACCCGCACCGGTTCCCTCAGACCGCGCAGATAGGCGGCGACATCGTCGTGCTCGCGCGTCGCTTCGAGAAACCTCCCGCCTCCCGGCCGATTCGCATTCGGGAAGTCGTAACCGCTCATATTGGCGAGTTCCAGTAGACTCAGCCCCAGCACCCCGGCCGCCATGTGCCGCCCCGATAGCTCGCCCGTCCGATGCCAGGCCAACAACCCCACCAGCAGCACCGCCACCAACGCCGTGATCATCGGCCGTTCGTCCACGAAGGACTCTTTCCCTCGCACCTCGGCCACCACGAAGTACGTCACCAGCACCACCCCCGCCAGCCCCAACAGCAGGCGCCGGGCCACCGGCAGCAAGTGCTCGCTTTGCCGCAACCGGTCCACTCCTCCCGCCGCCAATGCCGCGCAGGCAAAGCCGAATACTGCGATCGCCATCCCCGGCGACCTCGCTTTCTCCACCAGCGGTGCCCACGCATACATCACTCCATGCAGCAGGCTATTCGGCCCCAGCGAAACCAGAATGCTCAACAGTCCCAGCGCGCCTAGCCACCGTAGACGCCCATCCTTGCGCCAACTGCCCACTAGCCCTATCAGCGCCAGGGTGAATGCCACCACGCCCACAAACGGGGGGAAACTGCGGCTCAGGCCCGGGAACACAATGCCCAGCAGCGAGATGGGAAAAAGCGAATAAAGCTCGTGCACGTGGTAGGAGACCTTTGTTTTCCATTCGGCGGCTTCCGTCATCCCCACCCAACGCCGGGCCAAAGGCCCGTATTCGGCGGCAGGCAGCGTCTGCAAGGCCGAAATTAGCCCCATCGTCGAAATAAACAACAGAAATG
>ENA-ORBV01009222-ORBV01009222.1-microbial-mat-metagenome-genome-assembly--contig:-NODE-9222-length-16283-cov-5.565840_pt1 | contig 16283 bp, 11 predicted proteins | sample MGYA00237777_ERZ505514 | MGnify/ENA primary metagenome ERZ505514 (study PRJEB26160, sample SAMN06269048) | microbial mat metagenome | isolation source: Oligotrophic lake microbial mat | place... | reverse complement strand
GCATACGAGATTCGCCTTAGTCTCGTGGGCTCGGAGATGTGTATAAGAGACAGGTAATGCTGCAAGCATCACTTGGCATTAGTTGGTAATGCATTAGCGGGACATTAGCGGTACCAAACACTACTAACGACCCTTTCTCATACAGTACGTGAAAGACCTACTTACAGGTATGTACAGTCATACTGGTAGTTGCCTCCGATTGTCACGGTCATTCATTGTTGTGACCCGGCCTTGGGCCCTTGGCCTCTACATGTAGGCCTAGCTAGTAGCTAGCTAGGCCTTCTTCACCTTCGAATGAGCTCCCATTCGGGTTCATGCGGCAAAGTTCCTCTACCAGAATTCCGTACGACGTACGTACTGGAGTTCGCTCTGAAGATGGGATCGCACATGAGCCCGATTTGGTCGCACATAGGCTCAGAAGCAACACGCTAGGCTGACTGCTGGGCTGACTGCTGGTTGAGCCGAGAGTGAGCCAAGAATGAGCCGAGAGTGAGCCGAGAGTGAGCCGAGAGTGAGCCCAGCAGTGAGCCCAGCAGTGAGCCCAGCAGTGAGCCTAGCAGTGAGCTAGCCATTGAGCCCAGTTCGAGTTTTCATGTGATTGAAACGGGTCCGGCACTGTGCACAAATGCGCTGAACATGCTCAGAGCCGCATTTGTGTGAGCTCACATGCTGGGCTCACATGCTGGGCTCATTCGGTTAGCCCAGGTTGAGCTGAGAGTGAGCCAAGAGTGAGCCCAAGCACCCACACAAGTTTTGCTTTGGCATGACTGTGTGTCCAATTTCTGGCTCATGCAAAACCTCAGGGGACTTGACCCATCAATTTGTGTGCCACACTTCAAGTTGCCTCAAGAATTTGTTGACACCACACTCCAGTCTGGAGCAATCACCTGTAGACTTTTGCAGCCATGAACAGGAGGCTTGACATTTCTGACACCTTTCTTTGAACAATTTGCTTGATGCCAATGGTGTCCCTTGACAAATGCCCTCTTGCCATCTTTGCATCGAACTTGTGGCACGTGAAGAACACTGTGTCCAAGTTTTCTTCCAAAGAAGCCAGAGTGCAGTCTTCTCCATAGAAAAATCCATGCAACTGTCAATCAACCATCAGAGTGACATGACATGTACAAAACTCCATTTGTCTCCTTTCTGTCATCATTTGCACATGCAGTTGGATGTGTCATCAAGCTGAAGGGACATGTGCATGCAGCTCCAATGATCATCATCGTCAATTCCACTTTGAATGTGCTTGACAAATGAGCTTTCTAACTGTCAGCATGGATGCCTTGGTCATCGCATTCTTGATTGTCAGCATCAATGTCAGCATGTCGACATTGCGGACCCTGTCGACACACATTGTTTGCTTGTGCTAACGGATCCTCTGTCACATGACAAATCCCAAGCCTCTCTGTTGCATTGAAGAGACAATGCAAATCTTGCCTTCAATCTTGGGCATGAAGGGATGTTGTCCTGCCAATGTCACCCCTTGTTTTTGATCAAACAAATGCTTTTATTCAAAAGGATCAGCTCCCGTGTAGGGAATCTTGGGTGGGGCATTTGTTTTTAATGCATGACACTGCCAGTTTGATGCGAGCACTGAGCCGTCAAAAATTCACAACACGTTTTTCCATAGTCAAAGAGTACAATTGTTTTGAACACCTCTGTAAAATGATGTGAACGCCCCCAAATTAGCCCCCAGATTGGATCACTACTACACAATGAGCTACAACAAACTGCTAGCTAAAATCGCTGCATGAAAGCTAATTAAAAGGGGGGGTCGCTAACAGAGATAAATTGAAAGAGGGGTGGGGAGGATGTTTTAACATTAAGTCTTTCGAGTGCTGCATTGACAAAAGACATATGGAACGAATCAAAATTTACAAATGAAAAGGTGGAGGTGGGTATTGATCCAATCTGGCACGTAGACACCTGGTACATTTGTACGTGTAAATCCCACTACCCACCTTAAACTAGTACTAGCTAGCTAGCAAGTGTGCTAGTAGTAAGCCAATCAAATCAGTCAGTCTCAATGTGTCTACGTCAGCAACGAGAAGAAGGTTTGTGTCAAGCAAGCAGAAGAAATTAAAGATTTGCAGCTACTGTACCGGTCGTAGCTACGGTACTGCAGTGCTACTAGAGCTAGCTATCTAGCTAGCTAAGCCAGGTTTCATCGACAACTATTGGATTGACGATGTCGACCACTACGACATACATTATAATTACAAATAAAGAGCTTTGCAGTCCTTGTTTTCGGGTCGTTGATAGACCACAACGACAACGACGACATGCCGAGACGACGGCGGCAACAGCTTACAGTAAGATGCTGTCTTGTAGCCGTCGTTATTCTGACTACAACAACATGTTCGGCTCTCTTTCTATCGTCGGCTCCTCCGTCTCCGTCCATGGCCAATGTCGGAGGAACACTTCCGGAACTTGTCCTGGATTATCTGCCCAAGGAAGGAAACAAACCCAAAAAGTACAAGCGGGATGTCCCGTTCTTTTGGACGGATCGATTGGATAAGAATTCCTCACAAACCATTTTAGATCGATATCAAAGAGCCTTTCCAGAATTGGGTGCTTCCTGCGCCAAGAATCCATATTCTTTATTGTCTTGGAATATTCTCTCTCAGGATTTGTATGCTACCAGTACGGTTCAAAAGTTGTTCAATGCCAATAACAATCTACAAGTCTATAAATTCAGTTGGAATCAAAGATTGGGTTGGATTCTGGACACACTGTCCGACGCCAATGCCGACATTGTATGCCTCCAAGAAGTCGAGTTTGAATTGTTTCAACGCGACTTATTGCCTGCCATGCAACAACTTGGATATGATGGGGCTGTACAGGGGGGAGAGAATGTGAATGATATCAAACGACGAAAAGGCAAGGGAGAACGAGCACATGCCGTGGCAACCTTTTGGAAGACAGATCGATTTGAGCCAGTGGATGTAACTCATTTGGATACTATGGAATGTGCTCTGTTGGCGCGGGGAAGAACCATGACTAGCATTTTACAAGAAACGAAACAACAACAACAACAAGGGTCTTCTTGTATTCTGGCGGTCATTAATTGTCATTTAGAAGGACACCCCAATCAATATTCCGCCAGAATAAAACAACTTCAGCATGCCATGGACGATTTGGTTGCTCGGTGTTCACTACCTTTGAATGGATTGTGCATTTGTGGCGATTTAAATTGTGAATTACAAAGTTCAGCTTGTTCTACCTATCTTCGAATGGGCCGTGTCGGTCGAAAAGGAGGACTTGGAGGTGTCCATGGAACGTCGGCCATTGCTATGCCTCCTATTCTACTGGAAAGTGACGAAGCTGCCGCATGTCTGGACCCCATCCTGGAATGGGGAAAACCCATTCCGGATGAGGAACTGGAAAAAGTGCAACCACACCCCTTTCGTCGCAACAACCTTTGTTCGGCGTATCCCCCGTCCCTTGGTCACGCCGACCCTCGGCAACATTTTACATATTGTGCCAACCCGAATCGCCCTGTGGCAGGTTTGGATCAGATTTGGTATTCGGGCTATTCCTTGACCCGCCTGGCACTGAAAAAACCTTTGTTGACTCGGTATGATCGAGCACATATATTGGCCACCGGTTTGCCAGCACCCCAATATCCCTCCGATCATTTACCCATAGGAACCATCTTGGATTGGACATCCTGTGATCCCACCGAGTGCTCTATCGATTCCTCACGACGAAAATGCAGCGATAATAAAGTACGCGAGCTCATCATTACACCAAAACAAGCTCCGCCCGTTCCCAAACCAAAATCACCCATCATGGCTTACGCGGAATTGGATATGCTTCTCGTGACGTGTCCCTTTGATTCGGAAAAACAACGACAAGAGTTGGAGGCCATTGTCGACAATGTTCCCGACTTGCCACCCGACAATCAAAAGCCATCACCTGCCCAATTAGAAAAACTTTCCGAAATGAGGGAACGAAAAAAGAGACTCTTAAAGGGGGCATCCGAGCCAGCTCGGACTGCCATGCAGAGAATTTTGAAGTTGAAGAAAAAAGTCGCGTCCTATGAAGATACATATGGAATCTAAGTTATATAGCATTGGCAAAATAGACAGGAAACTCTTTCTGTTTGCGCTCGAAAAGCCCCGCAAAAAAGAACCTTGGGATTCTAACATGTCAACAGTGACATTTTTGAAAGCAATGCTCTGGCAATCCATCCATCTTTCTTCTGCACCCAAGGGTGAACACTTTCATCATTTCCTTTTGGTCGTTCGCCAAAACTAGGCCCGCTTTTCCGCAAAAGGACGTCATGCACATACATAATTATGCAAGATGTCATTCCACTAAACATGGTACATTGTTTTGTTAAATAGTTATGCCAGCTATATTCATTAGAATAGACAAACTCTTCCTATCGACAGGTTGAGGACCCAGTTCCATGCGGTACATGTTCTGAATGGGGGGGGCGGCAAAAAGCAGAAGCAATATTTCTGAAAAGCCCGAACCCTAACCAAATTGATGTTGTGATTATTTTTCCTAAGAAGATCTATCTTTCGCTGACGCCATCTTTTGCAGACGACAGCAGCAGAACATATTAGTAGCGTATGAGCTGTAATCATGATGACAAATAAAGCAGCACCCATTTTGATGTTCCAAAGCTTGTTTCATGTATAGAGTTATCAATCCCATAGCTAGAGCAACTCACAACAGAATGGTTGCGATGGCGCCTTCAAGGCGCAGCAGCGCTTTCTTGGCTGTGTCGCTCGTTGTCTTTTCCGTGCAGATTTTGGGAAGTTCGGCTTTGGCAGCTTCTGATACAGCTTCTTGTGCGGCCGGCATTCCAGCGAGTCTTGCGGTTCCTGCTGGAATAAGCAGCAAAGAGATGTGGCAAGCAGAAGCCGTGGTTCCATTGGAACTGAATTTAGGCCAAGTCACGAAAAAAGCTGAAATTTCCGTGTCCTCCATGATTAACGAACATACAAATACTGCCGGTGCCGTAGCCTTTGTGGTTCGTCGACCTGGATGAGTTTTGTGCCGCGAGGAAGGACAACAGTATGTATTCTCCTTTCTGCTAATAAATTGTTCTGCTAGGTATATGAAGTCATGTCTGCACAGTACTGATACTTCCGTCTTTCTTGTCTCTTCAGATTGTCTGAACTCGCGGCGGCGGCCAAAAATGGTGATAATGATATTATGAACCATTTTGGGTTATTTGGAATCATCAAGGAAGTAGGTGTCGATGACGAAGGATTATTGGAGTTTCACAAATATTTCAACCATCCTCTTTATTTGGATCCCTCTAACCAATTCTACAAGGCGTTGGGATCTCGTAGCATTCTTACGGTTCGTACTTGGAATCCTTTACGTTGGTATCGAGCCTTCAAGTCGATGAATGAACGCATCGCAAGAAAAAACTTGACGGGAAATTATGTAGGCGAAGGCTTGATCCAAGGTGGTGTTATCATCTTTGATCGCAGTGGCACTCCCCGTGCGGTCTACCAAGAATTGACAGGGCAAGAGCTCCCCATGGATGATATCATCGCGGCCTTGACGGTTCTACAAGCAGAAGTAGCAGCCGAGGAAGCAACCACCAGCAGTAGCAATGCTGAAGAAGCTGATGGTGCCGACGACGAAACGGCTCCAGAGGAAGAAGTAGTGGCTGAGTCTTCTTAAGTCAGAAGGCTTATTGATCGTGGATGGAGACGGTGTTTGGTGTGAACATGTGCATATCTGCTTCTAGCTACTAGAATGACGAAGGTTTTGCGTGTTCTTTTCGTTCCCCGCAACGACTTGACCAAAAACTTTCTGAAAAAAAGTGAGCAGGCAGCAGAGCATTGTATCATAGAGCACAACCCCGGATCCTGAATATCGGCCATGGAATGAACGAGCGCCAGCCTATCAGCTTGCATTATTTTTATCTACCCCATTTCTTTTAATTTCTGTATCTATTATTACTTTTGACGTTGCCTAGTAGAAATAAAATTGATTGCATTGGAGACTCATTCGAATGATTCAAAACGGCAGAGTACCCCATGTATTTCGCCAAGAGACATGATTAACTACTCCAACAATTACTGAGACAACTCAAAGACGGCCGATTTCACTTAAAACCACTTGATGGAAGCAGAGTCCGTCATAGCATCATCGTCCTCCGGAAAAGACCTTCGTTCCAAAGCTTTCAACAAAAACTTGGCACGCTTGAGATTCCCGCTGTTCTTTAAGGCGACAATGACATGGTTGTACGATATGGCGTTGGGTGCCACCCCCCGCTCCATCATGCGCTTGAGAATTCTATCTGCTCTCTCACCGGCATCATGCTGGTCAGAGCTCTGGGCGAGGCAATCCAAAACGTAGTTGTAGCTCACAACATTGGGTTTCACGTTTGTGAGAATCCGCGACTCATGAATACGCTCCAGTCTCCGCAATATCTGTTCTCCACGTCTTGATGCCTCATCTCCCAGGCCGGACTTGGCCCAGGCCGACAGAATGATGTTGAAAGTCTCCAAATTGGGATAGACGCGGGAACCACGGATGTCTTCCTCGTACATCTTGGCCAAAATTTCCTCTGTTCGCTTGGGTTCCTTAGTCTTCACAAGGGTCTTCATGACATTGTTGTAAATGGCGACATTTGGCTTGACATCCTTATCACCTGCCGCGTACTTGTCCAGCATCTCAGCCAAAATGCTTTCCGCTTGAGCCCCAGCTTGACTTCGATCCGCCTTGCATACGCACTCTAACAAATAAGCATAACTTGTTGTATTTGGCCTCAACTCTTTCTGTTTGCCTGAAAGGTACAGGTCTTCCATCTGCTGCATAAGTTGCTTGGCTTTTCGCAAGGCATCTGGCTGCTGACCAAATTTTGCCAAACCAGCAAGGATAAGATTCGGGTGAACACGGTAATTGCGAAGGTCTTGAAACTGCTTCAACAAAACATTGGTGATGAACCTGCATCGTTCATAGTTACCGGCTCGTTCCCAAGCACTTAAAACACGAGAATAGGACACTGTATCTGGAGCAACCTTAGCGTCGCCTGATTCCCATCGTTGAATCATGCGCTCAAGAAGCTTCTGTGCCCTCTCACCGTTCCCGTATCGAGACCAACAAGACAATATGACGTTGTAACTTTGAAGATTTGGTTTGACGCCTGGCAATACATTGCTGCTCGCTAGTTTTTCCATGTGCTCTAGAATAGCCTCAGCGCGTTCACCTGCCTTTTGACGTTGTGATTTCGAGCTCACTTTGGACCATGCCAGCAACAAGTTGTTGAAGATGTCCAAATTGGGCTGGAGCCTCGTGTCATGATTCCGTTCGCAATAGTCTTTGTAGAGTCTGTGCAGGAGCTCCTCTGCCTTGTCCGGGTTTCCAGCATTGCCCCAGGCAGCAATTACAGGGCAATACATGTCAGTTGTTGGGCGGAAATCCTCGTCTCCTCTGTTTGCCTTATCTTGCAGTTTTTCAATAATCCTTTGGGCTCGTTGCGCATTCTCTTCGGGAGTTCTGTCAGAGGTTTTGATCAGAGAATCCAAGACCCATTTGTAGGTAGAGGCATTTGGCTTGATTGTGGACAAAGAACTTAATTTTGAAAATTTCTCCATCTTGTCAAGGATGTGTTCTGTTCTGTCTGCCGCCACTGATTCATTGGAGTTCGCCCATCCAAGCAGGACCAAATGAAACGTTTGGCGGTTGGGCTTAGCAGCTATCGACCCTCCAGCCTCTCCACGATTCTGCCATTCATTCAGCATGAAGTCTAAGAGTGCTTCGGCCTGGTATGGGTCACCAGCGTCAACCCACGCCCGAATCACTTGATTATAGGTATTGGAATAGATAAGGCCCCTTTGTCGTGAGTTAACCGTCCGCCGGAGCAACGAGTCAGCTAAGTATGGCTGGGTGAAGATAGTTGCCTCAATCAAAGATGAAAATATCTCCGGATCTAGCTCGATAAAAGTGTACCATGCCTCGACTTGTTCAATCATATCTTTTGGCGTGAACGTTTGGAAGTTGTTGGCTCGTTGTCCATCATCCCAGTTTCGAATAACCGCTTTCAACCAGTACATCATTTGACCGTCACTCCATTTTGGAGCTCTTTCATGCTCTTCGACCATACGATCAAGCAAAATAATGGAGAGATGCACACTTTCTTCCGATCGCTGCTTGACCCAAACACGTAGCACCTCTTCTGCCTTTTCCCACAGAAAGTCGCCAACAGGATACTTTCCCTTGCTAACAAGTTTCAATGTTTTTTCTTTCATTTCTAGCATTGCCATGGGATGTGAATCCCCTTCCCGTTCCTCATCGTCGCCCTTGGCAATAGTTTTGGCAATCTCTTCGGCCGCTGCCACTACTTTATTAGAAGCCTCAATTTGGGGATCGTAGTCATCATCGAGGATTGATTTTTTTCTATGACCATGTTTCAGGAAAGCAAGACAATGCTGGTTTGGTTGGTCTCGGTTGATTTCTTTCTTCCAAGCTTCAATTAGTTGCTCTGGACCTTCGTTGCGGACGTTTTTCTTGAGGGCTTCCTTAGTTTCTTTGGTTTCCTTGGCACTCACCGGGTTCGATCGTAGACGAGGGAAGCGCATCTTCTCAGAGCTGTATTTGTTTAATAAACTTTATTCAAGTCTCTCAGTTGATGGTGTTAGCAAACCACTTCAGGTGGTACTGGTACCAGTGCAGATTGGGTCGTACTATTAGCTAGTAGGCCCTTGCTTGGTCTCCTCATTCTTCGTCTGTATGTTTGATCGACCGAAGCTGGCGCGCGTTATGGTAATTAGCCAAATCTTTGGTACTTAGGTCTTCAAAGCGTTCCAACGGTCGTCAACCGAGTTGGGAAATTGCTAATTTGATTGGCGAGACAGGTGAGTGAAGTGAGTCTATCTGAGTAGTAGCTACTAGCTAGGGCTGCAGAACCAGCCTCACATTTGATCCATCCAAACACTGGCGGGAATGGGCATTCCAAAACACACAGTAACATGTTTGCCTGGAAGAAGCAGAAACCCCTAAAAAGAATGAGGGGTGGTATTTTTCAGGAAGGGGGCCCTGGTGATCCCAACGTGCCCCATTTCTCTCACATCAGCACCTTTCTCACAGTGAGAGAAATAGAAATGACTTTTCCCAGCATCTTTGTGTTTCTTTCAGTTCTCATGTGAATGAGACGACATGATAATTACATTTCTCCCACCTTGCTTCTATTTCTCCCAACCTGGAAAAAGTCATTTCTATTTCTCCCACTGTAGGAAAAGTACACACCAACACTGCTGGGACGACTGATTTGCCCCCAGTTTCTTGTAGGGGATTGCTAGCAGGGATTTCTGCGACTTGCACAACTCTTGTCAAGCATTTTCATTCTTTTATTCCAAAATCTATCTTCTCAATTGTAGGTGTTCATGCCCTCTGTTCATCATTGCACAAAATTTCTTTGCACGTCATTTGCATGTGCATGGATAAAAAGACAAATGTCTAACCATAATTTTCCTCAACAATTTGGGCACTGATTGAAACATTGCAGTGCAGAATCGAACATTGCTAACAGAACTATGTGCATCAACAATTCCCCTCGCTGGAACTGCAATGCCTAGACCGGTTTAATTGGTGTTCTTCATTAGGTCTTTCAAACATTTCAGCATTGTGCTGTGCCTCTACCATTTTGGTTTTAATGCTGAAAATCCCATCTTGTTGTTTCTTTTTCTGCCGTTAGTGGGACTAATGTAAGAGCCAAACCTAGCCTAATAAAAATTGCCCAAAAAGAGTCTGAGTTTCACAGCATGCTAAGAACCATGCTGACCATGGCCATTAGAGAAAACAAATGGTTTAAGCAAACAACAAAAAGATTCCTAGTGGTCACAATTTCAGCACATGGTAGCCATGTTGTGGTTATTGAACGCCCTCCACTTCCCACAAGACAGATAAAAAGGGTTTTGATCCGCAGAGTTGACCTTGCCAGGAAAGAACATAAAAAATGCTTGATTGTCATTTGAATCAAAAATGTCCTTAAGCTTGTCTTGATATTCTAGTTTCTCTTTTCTATGGTGGTCAATCTTTCCAGCTGTGCACATCTCAACTCCAGGCAAGGGCCAGTCATCTGATGGGAGCGTCTCAGGAAATAAAAAGATAAAATTGAACAGTCCCAATAATTCTACTACAAATACCAAAAAAAGGTATCTGACCAGGTGGGGCAAATAGTGCTCATGGTCATGCTACTGCAAATCCTAGAAGCAACCCTGCAAGGAGCAGTCTGAAACTTGCAGCATCTCTTCTCTTAGGGTCAGTATTACATCTGACAAAGTGTGATGCGCAGCGCAAATCGTCTACAAATCTGAAGATTTCCCATTTTCCTCCGTCTTGGAAGCCCACCCCGCCTATTTTGCTTATCTTGCCGCGGAAAGCACCAGCAGTTTCTCTGGCTGGTGTGAAACAGGCATAGGTTTCCCATCACTTACAGAAACAGGGACCAATGCGTCGATTGAAAACACCAGCCTTGCGAATGTTAGTTCTGTGGTTGCCCCTGTCAAATGCTTCAAAGTTGAGATTTGATCAGGTTGTCGACGCCGTGCAAGTCGACGTGCCGCGCATAAGGTTTTTTGTCTTTGCTCCAGCTCTGCTTGATCTTATCAGCGAGGTCGTTGAGCCTTTGTATGATGGCAGCGAATACGGAATCAGTCAGGTGGGATATTCTTTGAGCGCGAGCGACAAAGGGTCAAAAGAGCTCTAGTTGGGAATACGAAAATGTGACAGTAATATGGGAGCTAGCCATGCTTGACGCCACCGCCACTTGACTCTAGGAAAATGGTCAAAATACATACTACACTGCGCAGCGAGTCATCGAAAATAAATGATGTACTTTGAGCCTCTTGTCGTGGTCCATGTTTTTCACCAATGTATTGTCTACAATGTCAACCAGAATGTTTGGAACTCGTAGCGCTGACGGCTTGGTCAATGGAGATGCGGTCATGCAGGGCCGCAATGTTTTTCAATGCCGAGGTTTTTGAGGACTCGGAGATAATTTTGTGAGTCACATCCCGGTGACGTTGAAAAAAGATCCACGGCCCAACCTGGAATGACAACTTGGACTGCCGTCCTTGAAGCACGGCCTGAGGCGGTCAAGAAAGAAATATTATGAAAGTCGTCACTGTTTGTCGAATGGATGGGGGAGTCCCCTGGTGACATATCCACGAGTCCGAATCCGCTCGGGCCAAAGAAAGCGGGGAGAGCTGCTATATGCAGTCGCTGGCCATGCTTTGCGACTGCGACGCCCCTCTCTGCTGGTTAGTGACGATCGGGAAATAGTTAGTGAAGGATTGGACTCTTTCCGAAGTATCCTGCTGTGTGGGCCGGGTACCTGCCCCCCTTCGTCAAGCCTTGCAGTACCTTGTTGGCCACGTTGCAGCAAGCAAACGACTCGTGGCTATGGTACGAACAGCTTTTACAAAATAGACCGAGATTCCCGCGGCAGGGTTGCAAAACGATAACGTCCAAAGATTCCAACACTAGCTAGATGGCCAAATGAAAGCGGCAACGTTTCAGAACGGACCGCCTAAGGAACGCATACATGCCGTCGATAAGCACTAAACACGAGACACTTAACACGAGTAGGACGACTCCCAGAACGAGCATCTCCACAAAAGAAAGAGCAAGCCCACTAAAGCTAAATCTCTGGGTCCGCAAACCGAGAGTACAGACATGGAAGGATGAATTGACGCATAGAAGCGGAGGACGTCGTGCTTTGGATTGTTGCTTTGAGCAGACCACAAAAATTTATGACGAGACGTTGACGAGTAGAGAGCCGGACATTCCTTCAATAGTTGCGTTCTATAATAGATATAAGTTTCTACCTGAGACGACGAGCTTCACGTTCCCATTCAAGCAGACACTGTTAAAGAGAGCACAGAAAGGGAACTTTTGTGAGTATACAATTGCAACAATATATCAAGCAAACCAAACCAATGCAATGATCAAAACGTACCAGAATATCTCCCTCTCGGACGGGTCCCTTGACGTTTCGGACAATTGACCGACCCGTGGTACCACCACCTTCCGCATCCATGAATTCCACTCGGACTTGAGTGACGTTACCGGTGTTTCCGGTTCGTCCCAAGACGCGGCTCACTTTGGCAAGTTTGACAGGGGCATCCTATAGTATAGATAAGAAGAGGAGCGGTAAGTGATTGTGGTACAGGGGTCTAGTACAGCAGTTGAAGTAAGCAGCTAGAGATGTCACGGGAGGACCTAAACCAACACTCCAATCAAACCGCGGCTTCAACTCCAATCCAACGTGTTATTGACAGTGGAACCAGCAGCGGAACCAGCAGCGGAGGCTTCAAGAATTTAGAGGCGGCATGAACGTACCATGGTGACTTGTTATTAAAAATAGATAATAAGGCTTGGTTGCTTGCTTCTACTCCGCTCTTGCTTGCTGCACGCTGCACGCTGCTGCGGCGGCCGCTGCGTGGCTGGTTGTTGTCGTGTGTTTTACGCTTTGACCACAGAATTGGCTGGTCTACCGCCTACCGTTTTACTTGAAACTTTTTGGAGCAACAGCGAGTCCTGTTGACATTTGAATAATGAGTGAAACGTCATCATATGTGATTGAATGCTGAGGACTGGAACACGAATGAAACGTCATTACAAGTGATTGCAATGAGCCGCGGTTATGACATCATCAACTCAATACCGGTAGAGAAGTTCACCACCACATCGCGAGCGGGGGAAGATCTCGTTTGACCATTGAGAAGAACTATCTATTTGATGTACAGTTTCAACTGAATTAGGGACTTGTTGTGCTCCAAGTAAGCTCAATTGCCACAACATTGCCGTACACTTTTGATGTGCAAAGCTGATTCAACCTTCTTTTAGGTGTTCCTTCACTTCCTTGTCAAATCCTCTCGTTCAAGAACTTCCTCAAAACGCGTCACCCAACCTTTGCCACTTCGAATGAATGTACAAAATCATCACAGTTCCCAAATACTCCGAGTAGTGTATTGTAATTATGTACCACTACTACAGTACTACTACTAAGTAGGAGTAGCTATTGATGTTCAAGCTTTTCGATCGAAGACTTAGTGTTGTTTCGGATAAAGAGGATTGAAGACATGACGGTGCAAAAGCCTGATAGCACGTTTCAATCCTTTGACCCGGCCATTTCTTACGGTCACTCACTTGACTGTATGTACCAAATACGCTGTAACTGTTCGCTTGGTGAACAAAAAGTACGTATCCTCTGCATGGTTTCAAGACTACATTCATCTACCGCGTACAGAATTCGCCCACTCCATTCATAAACCTCCTTTCCTACAAGCTTTTATCTTTAAACTTGACTTCATAGCTGAAAACGCGACCATGGAGATGCTCAATTTACCCCCTACCATGCCAATCATGGACGCAGCAAAACCACCATCTCGTGGGACTACCAGAAGAAAGCCCACCGCCACCAGGTGCATCTCTCTCGCTGACGAAGGCGACGATCCCAGTTTGACGAAGATCTCATCTTCCGCCAAAACAGGAGGAATGAAAAAATCCACTTCCAATGGGAGCCTACAATCAGTAGGCAAAACGACAGGAATGAAAAAATCTACTTCGAATGGCAGCCTAAAGCCGGCAGGCAACAACACGACAGGAATGAAAAAATCTACTTCGAATGGGAGCCTCTCAACTCTGAGGAGTCCAGAAGCAAGAGAAAAATCTGCTTCAAAGAGAAGCAGATCCACTCCTAGGAGCATTGCCACCTCTTCGGAACACAGTGAAAAGAGTACCAGAAGATCCTCTCGTCGAAGTGGTGGCAGAAAGCCCACAACCAAACGAAGCCTATCATCTTCTGGTAGGAGCATGTTAACTTCCGAAGAAGAAGAAGATGGAAAGAAACCTACCTCAACTAGGAGCATATCCACTCCTAGGAGTATGTTGGGCGCGGAAGAAGAAATAAGTGAGAAATCGACGTCGTCTCGGCGGAGTGGTAGACGATCTAGATCCAAAAGAGACCTATTGTCTCATCCTACGGAGAACGCATCCTCATCTGCAGATGACGGATACAACCCCCCTGCCTGGACAAAGAGCCCATCTGTTTCTAGGATCCCATCCACCCCAAAAGTAGACAGCAAAAAAAACATCTCCACGAGAACTCCTAGGACGCCCAGGATCTTATCAACGCCCAGAAGCTTCTCTGCAGAAGAAGGAGAAAGCAAAAAACCAACCTCGACTAGGACACCGAGGACGCCAAGGGCCTTATCAACTCCTAGAAGCTTATCTACTGAAGAAGAAGAAGAATGCAAAAAAACCACTGCGATGAGGACTCCTAGGACGCCTAGGAGCTTATCAAGGCCTAGGAGCTTATCTGCTGAAGAAGGAGAAAGTCAAAAACCCACTTCCACGAGGACACCTAGGACGCCCAAAAGGAGCTTATCAACTCCAAGGAGCTTATCTACTGAAGAAGGAAGGAAAACACCCATCTCGACTAGGACACCGAGGACCTTATCAACTCCAAGGAGGATATCTGCTGAAGGAGAAAGCAAAAAACCCACCTCGACCAGGAGCCTGTCCACTCCCAGAAGCTTAGAGCCAGAAGAAGGCGAAAGGCGCTCTCGGCGGAGGGATCGAAAGTCAAGGTCAACCGATAGCGAGATTCCGTCCACTAGTAGTCGGAGTTCCAGTGCGAGAAGCTTACGAAGCACGAGCCCGTCAGCTAGAAGTCCATCGTCGAGAGGGCTACAAAGCAATTGTCCGCCAAACACTAGAAGTTTGTCTTCGAGAAGCTTACGAAGCATGAGCCCGTCAAGCAGTAGGAGTTTATCGTCGAGAGACTTATCCAAAAGGGGCTTGCCATCCTCCTCCAGAAGCACAGATAGAAATGCGAGAAGAGAAGCCACCCGTCAGCACTTGCACAGCAAAAGCGAGAAAGACTTCGAACGAAAAACTCCCAAGCGAACTTCGAGCAGTAACTTGCTCCGTTTTGCTTCGAAAATCACAACGCGCCTTTCATTTACCTCAATCAAATCCAAAGAGGAACGAGGAATCGAAAGTTCTACATCAACCCAAAACGACAGTTCTGTGACCGCCAGGCGAATAGCTCAGATGCTCATTTTGGGGTCCAAGGATTTTGATCCTGTCACATCTTTAGAGCAAAATGGCAATCTACCGTGTGAGGAGGAAAGCCCTATACCCGCCCAGGAAGTTGCTAGCGAATCGATGCTCGATAGTGATTCTAGTGATGATGAAGATCTCGCAGAGTCGACAGGCAAGAATCACAATGAGAAATGGAGCGCGAAACCTAATCTGCCGGGCGAGGAAAGCCCCGCTGTGGCCTACCAACGAGTAGCTAGCGATTCCATGCTCCATTTTGGTTCCAAGAACAAAGGTGGTCTTCAACAAGCTTATGCCAACACCCGAAATGCGGAGTTTGGAATTGGACATGTTAAAATGAGCCAACAGATCGCTGACAAGGAAAAAAGAAAAGCGTTTTTGGCGCAACAAATGCAACAATTAACGAACGTAAACCTTGTCGCTACGACGACACCAGTCAACTTGGCAACGAACGTAAATCTTGGCGCTACGACGACACCTTTAAACTTGGCTAGTGAAAGCACCGAAGAAGGTTGCCCACCACCACCGCAGAATCCCCGTAGGGAGGGCCTGAAACAGAAAAAGACAGTTCACTTTGGACACGGAATATTTGACAAAGATGGTCAACAGGTACAGGTGACAGTGCACCCATGGAAAGCTCCTGAAGCTTCCAAAGCTTGGTATCAAACGGCGGACCTCAAAGCCTTGCTGGACCACGAATTAAATGTGAATTTGCGCGCGGGAGCCCAACTTGCCAATTTGAAAAACTTCACTTGGAGAGGTCTCGAGCATATTCAACATCAATTCAACAAGGCGGAGCATATCCAAAAGCATGTGCACTATGTTGTGGTGTTTCATCAACAATTGAGAAAATCCATGACAGTTTCATCTACCGAGTCTTCTATGAATGATGACATGGCGGAACAGTTGCGCCTGGTGAGCACACCCAACACCAAGAAGGATCACAAGATAGCCAAAGAAATAGCAAAGGACGATTCAGCATGTGCTCTCGAGGATGCTCTGGCCACGGCGTTTGCCCTTTTTGAAAAGAATCCCAAGATTTCTCAAGAGATGCTCAAGTCGGCTTTGGCACGGCCCCAAATGACGAGGAGAAAGAACGTACCACGACGAGTTTCTTCTCACGGTACTCTTTCGGCTGCTATGTATTATTAAATATGCAATGTCATACCTGTCTCTTATACACATCTCCGAGCCCACGAGACTAAGGCGAATCTCGTATGCCGTCTTCTGCTTGAAAA
>ENA-ORBV01009219-ORBV01009219.1-microbial-mat-metagenome-genome-assembly--contig:-NODE-9219-length-16286-cov-5.933185_pt1 | contig 16286 bp, 11 predicted proteins | sample MGYA00237777_ERZ505514 | MGnify/ENA primary metagenome ERZ505514 (study PRJEB26160, sample SAMN06269048) | microbial mat metagenome | isolation source: Oligotrophic lake microbial mat | place... | reverse complement strand
GGCTCGGAGATGTGTATAAGAGACAGCGCCTCGTCGGCAACTACCGTCCGCTCGCCGAGAAAACCCGCGATCCCCGGATCGCCGCCGATGCCCTCGCGCCCGTGCTCCCCGCTCTCCTCGCCGTGGACGCCCCCGAGCGCGTGCAGACCGCCGCCCTCAAAGCCGCCGAGAAACTCCAACTCACCGCCGCGGCCGACACCTTCTTCGCCATCGTCGGCGACGCCGCGCAAACTCCCGCCGCCCGCGCCGCCGCCCTCAACGCCCTCAAACATTTCCAAGACCCGCGCCTCGCCGAAGCCGTGAAGATCGCCAGCGAGTCCACCGCCGCCGATCTCCGGGGCGCCGCCCTCCCCATCATCGCCGGCCTCTCCCCCGATGTCGCCGCGCCCGTCATCAAAAACCTCCTATTCAACGGCGACGTCGAGGACCAGCGCACCGCCGTCGAAGCCCTCGCCGCGCTGAAGCACCCCGATGCCGACGCCCTCATGGTCGCCCAGCTCGACCGCCTCGCCGCCGGCCAGATCAAGCCCGCCGTGCAGCTCGAGCTGCTCGAAGCCGCCGCCACCCGCACCACGCCCGCCGTGCAGGCCGCCCTCGCCCGGCGCGACGAGCTCCTCGCCAAAGACCCCGATCCGCTCGCGCCCTTCCGCGTCGCGCTGCGCGGCGGCGACGCCAAGGCCGGCCGGGAAATTTTCTACAATCAGCCCGTTATGTCCTGCGTGAAGTGCCACGCCCTCGGCGGCGACGGCGGCCTGGCCGGCCCCGAGCTCGGAGACATGGGCACCAAGTATCCCCGGGAGTATCTCCTCGAATCCATCATCAAGCCCAACGCCCACATCGCCCCCGGCTTCGACACCGTCGTCGTCACGCTGAAGGCCGGCGGCGTCCGCGTCGGCACCGTCGCCGGCGAGACCGCGACCACCCTCACGCTCAACCCCACCGAGGGCGCGCCCATCGAGATCCCGCTCGCCGCCATCGCCAAGCGCGACACCGCCCCCTCGAGCATGCCCGAGATCTACGGCGCGATCCTCACGAAGTCGGAACTCCGCGACGTCGTGGAATTCCTCGCGACGCAGAGGGCGAAGCCAAAAGCCGCCTTCGCCGAAATCCCCCGCGCCCTCCGCGACACCCGCGCCGAATACGAAGCCCGCGCCGAAGCCAAGGCCCAGTGACGCCATCCACGCTCCGCCGCGCGGACAGGATTCTTGAGCCACACTTTCATAACCGTTTCGTCGGTGCGCGCGATCACACCCGCTCGTGTATCTCCGGTGTTTTTTCCCCCGCCAAGAGCAACGCGATCAAGGCCGGGCCAAGAACCGGCAGAAATCCAAAAAGGCAGCTGGCGGGGTGTCGGTGCATTCGGGCTTTCGGGTTCACGAGGAACCGGGCCGGCGCACCAAAGAAGCGGCGGCGAATATCAACCGCGCCGGTTGCGGATCAATTGCTGGAGAAAACTCCGGTCTGCGGCGTCTTTTTCCCGGGGGCTTTGCTTCATCTTCAACATCAGCTCGGCTCCGGCGAAAGGGACGGCCACGCCGTCGATAACCTCGGTCTCGATCCCGCCGTCGGCGTCTTCAAAACGGACCCCGCAGGCTTCGGTCATCAGGTCGACGGTGATGTCGTCATTTACCCGGACCACAACCCACTGCGCGATGTCTTCGCCACCGAGTTCTCGGATAGCGCGATCTGGCAAGATCTCGAGGGCCCGTTTAACGAGGGCCTGATTCGCGAGGTCGCGCGCGATGAGCAAATCGATGTCCTCGGTCGCCCGCACAAAACCAAGGCGATTGATGGCGAATCCTCCCACCACCACGTAAGCCACGCCCAAGCGGTTGAACTCGCGGGCCAGCGACACCAGATCGGCGTCGGTCGGGACCCGGGTTACTTCCCGCTCCGGTTCAGATTGGCTGTCCATGTCTCACAGGCCTCGTTGCTCGCAAACCGGAAAACTCCCTTGGGCTGACCCCGCCCTCGCGCCAATTGCGCGGCCGTCCGCTGCAACCGGGCGAAACGCTGCCACGGCGTTTTCTTCAATTGCCCGATGACTTTGATCGAAGGTGTTTCCACAGAACCCAAAATCACGAAGCCTGTCCGGCCCGTCAAGTGCGGGACCGTTCCTTCCCACAGGCCACCGCTCCGGACTTCCTCTCCTCCTCAATCTTCACCTTTCAACGTCCAACCCCTTTTGCGACCGGAACACGACCGCCATCCACAACACTAACCGCAAGCCCTCCGATTTCTTCTTTTCAACTTTCAACCTCGGCGTGACCAATCCCTTTTCCATCTTCGTTTGGTTTTGGCGCGGCTGGCGCGGCGGCAGCGTGACCTTCGCCGCCTTGTTCGCCCTCGCGCTCTTCGGCGTCTCCGCCATCGGCGGCTTGCGTCACGTGCTTCATAAACTCGGCGCCCCCTGGTATCTCTGGCTGCTGGTTCCCGTCGCGATCATCACCGCCCTCGCCCGGTGGGAAACCCAATGGATTCCCGACGCCCGCCTGCGCCGACGCTACGCCTGGATCATCGTCGGCAGCGCGATCCTCATCGCCGTCGCCATCGCGAAACTTCGTCCCGATGCTGCTCTCCCCGCACCTCACCCGACCGTGCAGACTCGCTTCAAGGGCTGACCACGGCGCTCGAACTCAGATTACCCGCTCCGGCGCATAAATGGTGTTGGCCGGCTCCGGTTTATCGAAACTACCGCATCGCGTCCCTTCATCTCCGTCTTCGATTGCGCGTTTCGCAGCCGAGCGCCCTCGGATCGGCAGACTCATTTCCCCGCCGCCCCGGCCACCGCCGGGAAGTTCCGCACATACCGGATCATACCGAACTCCCAGATCGAGATTCCGTGGCGACGCGCCTCCGCCAGCGCCTCCTCGGCCGTCCAGCCGTCGTGCCGGATCCGGTAGCACGCGACGATCGTCCCCGTGCGATCCGCCCCGTGTTCGCAGTGGAGAAAGACCGGCGCGGGCGACGTCGCGATCAGCCCCAGCACCCGCGCCACCTCCGCGTCGCTCGGCGCGCGGAGGCCGTGCAGCGGCACGTTCACGTAGCTGAGCCCGAGGCGGCGCGCCGTCGCCTCCTCGCCCGGATCCACGTCGTCGGCCATGCGCAGGTTGATGATCGTGGCCGCGCCGAGTTCCTTCAGTCGCGCGAGGCCCGCCGCATCCGGCTGCGCCCCGCGCCAGAGGCGGTCGTCGACTTTGGCGAAGTTGCCGATGCCTTCCGCCGCGGGCACCCCGCGCGGGAAGCTAGCGCAACCGCCGGACAGCGCGACTGCCAGCAACATCCCCAGCCACCCCATTCGCAGGACCACGTTCATCCCGACCGAGACCCGTAAAACTGCGGCCGGTTCGCGTGCGCCACGCCGCAATATTTGCTTTGCGGACCGAAACGCCCGCTCCCCGATCACCGCCCCCGGGCTCGGGTTCACCCCGATTCCTCCGCGCCGATTTTTCCGAACGTTCACTCGACGCCGCCACCGCACCCCGCAACGTTTCTGCGCATGGTTACCCCCGATTCCATCTCCACGTTCGAAAAAACCGCCCTCCGCCCCATCGTCGAGATCGCCGCCAAACTCGGCCTCACGCCCGACGAGCTCGAACTCCACGGCCGCTTCAAGGCCAAGCTCCCCCTCGCCCGTATCGACCTCGCGCGCGCCGAAAAATCGAAGCTCATCCTTGTCTCCGCCATCACCCCCACTCCTGCCGGCGAGGGCAAGACCACCACCACCATCGGTCTCGCCGACGCCCTCACCCGCCTCGGCAAACGCGCCGCCGCCGTCCTCCGCGAGCCCTCGCTCGGCCCCGTCTTCGGCCTCAAGGGCGGCGCCACCGGCGGCGGCAAATCGCGCGTCGGCCCGCACGCCGACATCAATCTCCACTTTAACGGCGACTTCGCCGCCATCGAGAAAGCCCACAACCTCCTCGCAGCCTGCGTCGATAACCAGCTCCAGAATCGCAAGAACGTCCTCGGCCTCGATCCGATGACCGTCCGCACCAAGCGCGTCTTCGACATGAACGACCGCGCCCTGCGCCGCATCACCGTCGGCCTCGGCGGTCGCGGCTACGGCGTCCCGCGCGAAACCGGTTTCGACATCACCGCCGCTTCCGAGGTGATGGCCATCCTCTGCCTCGCCTCCTCGCGCGCCGACTTAAAAACCCGCCTCGGCGGCATCTTTGTCGGCTTCACCCGCGAGAAAAAACCCGTCTTCGCCCGCGACCTGAAGATCCACGGCGCCATGGCCGCCCTCCTAAAAGACGCCATCGTGCCCAACCTCGTGCAGACCCACGAAGGCACGCCCGCGATTCTCCATGGCGGGCCGTTCGCCAACATCGCGCAAGGCACCAACTCCGTCCTCGCCACGCGCCTCGGCCTCAGCCTCGCCGACTACGTCGTCACCGAATGCGGCTTCGGTTTCGATCTCGGCGGCGAGAAATTTCTCGATCTCAAATGCCGCGCCTCCGGCCTCTGGCCCGACGCCCTCGCCCTCGTCGCCACCGTCCGCGCGCTTAAGTATCAGGGCGGCGCCGCGCTCAAGGAGCTCTCCGCCGCCAACCCCGGCGCCATCCGCCGCGGCTTCGCCAATCTCCAAAAACATTTGGAGAACGCCCGCGTCTTCGGCCTCACGCCCATCGTCGTCATCAACCGTTTCCCCGCCGACACCGCCGAAGAACAGGCGCTCGTCGTCCGCCTCTGCACCGACTTCGGCGTGCTCGCCGTGCCGAGCGATCACTTCGGCCTCGGCGGCGAAGGCGCGCTCGTCGCCGCCGCCGCGCTCGTCGCCGCCTGCGAAAAATCTCCTTCGCCCAAAGTCCCGCAGTTTGCCTACGAGCTCTCTCAGAGCGTGGAAGATAAAATCACCGCCATCGCGACCAGGATCTACGGTGCCGAGCGCGTCGAGTTCGGCGCGAAAGCGCGCACCGACCTAAAAACCATCGCCGAACTCGGCCTCTCGTCGCTCCCGATCTGCATCGCGAAAACTCAATACTCCTTCAGCGACCAGCCCGCGCTCCTCGGCCGCCCGAGCGGCTTCACTTTCGTCGTCCGCGAAATCGAAATCGCCGCCGGCGCCGGGTTTCTCGTCCCGATCGCCGGCGAAATCCTCCGCATGCCCGGCCTGCCGGAGGTGCCCGCCGCCGAGCATATCGATATAACCGACGACGGCGAAATCACCGGCCTGACCTGAGCGCCGCCCTGCGCTCGGACGGGCCTTCCGTCAAAAACTCTTGGACAGTTCCAGCGTCCAGGTGCGGCCCACCACGAGTCCGCCGGTCACGCTCGGGCTATACCCGAACTGCCCCGACGACAGCGGCGGCGCGAGGTTGGTGAGGTTGATCACGCCGAGGCGCACCTTCGTCTGCCGCAGCCACGGGTTGGCGCGCGCATCGAAACGGAAGGCGATCGAGGTGTTGAAGGAGAGCGTATCGCGCATGATATAGCGGTAGACGAAGCGGCCTTCGGTGAAGTGCTTCGCGATGTAGCCCGGCTGACCGAGCGAATTATAGACCGCCTGCGTGACCGACGCGCTGTCCTGCGAGGCACCCGCGTAGTAAGCGCCGAGCGAGCCCGACCAGTTGGCCTTGCGCCACGACACTGTCGTTGTCCCGCGCCAGCGCGCGGCGCCGTTCGCGTTGAGATTGTTGACCGTGATCGGCGCGACGTTTGACGGCAGCGAGGTCGTGCGCGAGGCGGTGAGGTAGGCCCAGTCGGCGTTGAACGCGAGGTTGCCGATCGGCAGCGCGGGCAGGATGTAGTTGAGCCCGAGATCCCAGCCTTCGTCGTAGCTGCTCGCGAGGTTCACGAAGGGCGTGTTGTTGGAAAAAATCCGCCCGGCCACCGCCTGAGGGTTGCCGGGATTGGCGGCGTTGTAGGTCGCGTAGGTCGCGATGTCCTGCGCGGTCGGGGTGAGGCGGATCACGTCGGGATCGCCCTTGTAAGCCGGCGTGCCGCTGCCGAGGTCGATCGCACCGATCGGCCGGCCGGCCGCGAGCTGTTCGCGGACGTAGGCCAGGAGCCGCGCGGTGTCGCTGCTGTAAACCTGCGCCGAGCTGCGTTGGCCGAGGAGGTTGGAGCGGCGGATTTGCCAAAAGTCAGCCGTCACGCTCAGACCTTTCACGCGGGGCACGTCGATCACGATGCCGCCGGTCTTGCCCTCGGATTCCGCGGCCTTCAGGCCGGGGTTGCCGCCGAAATAGTTGCGCGCGATGTAGGGCCCTTCGTTGGTCACCGGGTTGCGGTAGCTGTCGATGTCGCCGGCACCGGCCGAAATACTCCAGCGCGGGCTGGTATAGAGGGCCGCGAGGCTGGGCGCCATGAAGCCCTCGTTGTAGGAACCGCGCAGCATCATCGGACGCACGGGCCGCCAGTTCACGCCGAACTTCGGCTTCGTCGCGTCGCCGAAATCGTTGTAGTGCTCGCGCCGCACCGAGGCCGTGAGCTCGAGCGTGTGGAAGCCGGGCAGGTTGTTCTTCGGCGCGACCAAGGGCAGGACGGCCTCGGCATAGCCGCTGGTGACGTTGCGGTCGCCGCGCACATCGGGCCGCGGCGGGTGCAGGAGGAAATCGTTGTTCAACGGATCGAGCCCCGAGCTCGCGGGATTTTCGCCGCTGAAGGGCGGCCGCAGGTCTTTAAGCTCTTCGCGCCGAAACTCGCCGCCGACCGCCACATTGACATCGCCGCTCCAGAGCGAAAACACCGGCCCGGTCGCGCGCACGTCGCCGCTCGCGAGCGAACTCTCCGCGCTGCGGGCGAAGGTGCGGACAAACGTGGACATGACCGCCTCGGGATTCTTGTAGGGGCGGTCGGCCACGACTGCCCCGCCTTCCACCTTGAAGGTGGAGCCGAAGGGGTTGTAAGCGGTCGCGTCGGTGCGTTGCAGGGCCTGTTGAAAAAGGCTCTCGCGCACGTCGTTGTTGGCGTCGTCGGCACCGCGCACGCGGTTGAAGAACCCGGCCGTCTCCCAAGTCCAGCCGGCGCCAAACCGGCCCTTGAACCCGCCCGTGAGCCGCACCATGTCGGCGTTGGTGACGATTTCCTCGGGCGGAAGATCGAGGATCGTGAGCGACACGAGGCTGACGGTGCGCGGTGCGCCGGTGAGCCGAGGCGTGCCGTCGGCATTGGGCGCGCCGGCCGCGTCGTAGAAACGCGAGCCGAAGGGGTTGAAGGGATTGCCGGTCGAGAGCACCGCGAGCCGGTCGGTCGTGGGCGCGTTGAGCGCCAGCGGCTGGCGCACCATGGTCGACTTCGACTTGTAGTAAGAAAGGTCCCCGAAAGCGGTGATCCGCTCGGAGAGGTCATACTCGACCGAGGCGAACGAGTTCAGCCGCCGGGCGCGCGGCGAGGACATGCCGTAGCGGTTCAGATCGAGAAAGAACTCCGGGTTGGCCGGCCGCGTCGGTGCGACGGTCGTCAGCGTCGGCACGCCGTTGACCGGACGGAAGAAGTTGTTCGCGGTGGCCGCTCCCACAAGGAAAGTCGGAAACAAGCCGCGGTTCGTGCGCGCGTCGAATGAACCGCCGAGCGCGTTGAATCCCGGCGGCGCGACCGCCGTCAAGTTGGAGGTCGCGGTGTAGGCGCGGTCGCGCAGGTAAATCGCCTCGCGATAAAGGAACTCGACGGTGCCGAAGATCCGGCCGCGTCCGCCGGCGAACGGCGTGCCGTAGCTGAGCGTGCCCTGCGTATACGAGCCGCCTTTGCCCTCGGGCTCGCCGTAACGGAGCGTCAACTCGGTGCCGCGCACATCGCGACGCATGACGTAGTTCACCACGCCGCCCACGGCATCGGAGCCGTAGATCGCCGAGGCGCCGTCACGCAGCACCTCGACCCGGTCGATGCCCTGCGTCGGGAGTTGGTTCACGTTCACCGCCTGCGAAAGGCCGCCGGTCATGGGGTTCACCGCCATACGGCGACCGTTGATCAGGATCAGCGTGCCGGTCGCGCCGAGATTGCGGAAATTGATATTGGCGTTGTCGCCGCGCGCGCCCGCCGAGCCCGTGCGGGTCTCGTTCTCGGGCAGGTTGGTCACCTGCGGCAGCGAGGTGAGCAGGTCCACCGGCGTAAAGGCCCCGCGCGCGGTGATCGCGTCTTGGTTGAGCACCGTCACCGGCACGACTTTCTCCAAATCAAGCCGGCGGATGTTCGAGCCCGTGACGACGAAGCTCTGCAGCGCCACCACCTCCTCGTTCGCCCGGGCTTTGGGGGCGGCGGCATCGGCCGCATAGAGCGACGCGGCGGACGACGCCAGCGCCAGCATCAGTGATCCGAAAACTTTCCGACGGGATGAAACCAAATTACGATTCATCCTCCGATCCTAGCCGGTCATTGTGACAACCCGATGACCGAAGGGTCACAGTCCCGTGAAACCGTCGCCGATGATCGCCCGGCCGTTCACCGCCGGAGCACTGCCGCCGGCAGCTCCGGAATCCGCGCCACCACGACCTCGCCCGTCGTCCGCGTGATCCCGTAGATCACCCGGCCTTCGCCGCGATCCCAAGCCCAGCCCTGGCCTTCAAACGGCACGGCGATCACCGTGAGCAACTCAAGGGTCGATCCCATTTTCGGCAGCCGCAGCGCATAAAGTTCTTTGGCGTCGTGGCCCGTCACATAAAGCACCCCATCGTCACCCCAGTCTCCGCCGGAAGAACTGCTCTTACCAAAGGCGGCCAATAACTCCGGCGGGAAAATCCACGACTCCAGCGGCTCCCATTGGTCGTTGAACTTGCCGAAATAAGTCCAGCGGTTGTCGAGGCCCGGCGTGGTGCCGCGGTCGGAGTAATTCGCAAAACACGCCCACCAAAAACCATCGCGACGCACCGCCCAGGTCAGCGAGCCGTGCCGTATGCCCAAGCTGTGCGTCGCGACCGGCCGCAGCGTCGCCGCGTCGAAGGTCTCGAGCGAACTCGTCATCGGCAGGTTCGGGTAGTTCGAGTGCGCCAAGACCAGCCGCTCGCCTTCGACGTAGCCCGCGTTGAAATGCGTGATCGACCCGCCCCGCAGCCCGATCCACTCCGCGACACGCTCGCCAGTGCGCTTGTCATACTTGCCGACGATGAAGTTGCCGATGCCGTAGAAAAACCGGGCGTCGACCGCCACACCTTGCCCCGCGCCGCGCGGCTTCCAACGGCGGATTTCCTCGGCGATGAGCCCGTGCCGCTTGATTTCCGGCCTGGGCGCGGCCGGCAGGGATTGAGACCACGCGCGCTGCGCCTCGCGCTCCGCATCGACGGCAGGCTGCGCGGCAAAGCCGGAGGCCGCCAGCAACCCCACCGTGACCAACAAGCGGAGGGAGAAAATAGGGTGGGACTTCGACATGGGGGATAGGCGATGGCTCATCAACCGATGCCCGGCCCAAAACGGCCGCCGCGCGAGCCGAATCCCAAGCGTCACCCAATTTTCACCGCCGCGTGCCCTTGCCGTGGTTTCCTTTGACCTGCTCCGGCGAATGTGGCTTTTCACGACTTCCCCGCCATGCCCAAACCGCGCGCTCCCCGCTCCCCGGCTGCTCTCCCTTCGCCCGCCTCGTCGGCCGCGTTGGTGGACATCGGCTTCATCCCGGTGCGGGCCAAATTGATCGAGGTCGCCGCCTTCCTCGACCGCGTCGAGCGCCACGGCGCGGCCGGCGATTTCCGCTGCGCCGCCTTGCGCGCGGCCGCCCGGGTCCTCGTCGACGGCAAACCCGCCCGCGCCCGCCGCATCCTCGAGCGCCTCAGCGACCCCACGACCCGCCCCGATACCGTCTCCACCGGAAAAGCCGCCCTCGGTGCCTGGCAAAAATCGGCGCGGGGTAAAAAGTAATTTCCCGCCATGCGTTACATCGAGCCCCACGGCCACATGGTCAGCCGCACCACCGACGACTACCAGGCGATGGTCACCGCCGGTTGTCAGGCCGTCTGCGAACCCGCGTTCTGGGCCGGCTTCGACCGCAGCTCGGCCGACGGTTTCCGCGACTACTTCCGCCAGCTCACCGAGCATGAGCCCGCCCGCGCGGCGAAGTTTCTCCTCCCCCACTTTTCCTGGCTCTGCATCAACCCCAAGGAAGCCGAGGACCTCGCCCTCGCCGCCGACGTCCTCGCGATGATCCCGGAGTTTCTCGCCAAGCCCAACGTCCTCGGCATCGGCGAAATCGGCCTCAACCGCAACACGCGCAACGAACTCAAGGTCCTCGAGCAACACGTCGACCTCGCGGTAAAGCACGATCAGTTGATCCTCGTCCACACGCCGCACCTCGAGGACAAACTCAAGGGCACCCGCCTCATCGTCGACCTGCTCCGCGCGCACGCCGGCGTGAAGCCCGGCCGCGTCATCATCGACCACGTCGAGGAACACACCGTGCAGCTCGTGCTCGACCGCGGCTTCTGGGCCGGCATCACGCTTTATCCCGACTCGAAATCTTCGCCGCCGCGCGCCGTGGATATGCTCGAGACGAGCGGCCACGACCGCATCTGGCTCAACTCCGCCTGCGACTGGGGCGTGAGCGATCCGCTTGCCGTGCCCAAGACCGCCTTCGAGATGCGCCGCCGCGGCCACAGCGCCGAATTCGTCGATCAAGTGCTCTTCCAAAATCCCGTCCGCTTCCTCTCGCAGTGCCCGAAGTTTCGCCTCGGCGTCTGATTCGTCGGCATGAAACTCCCGCACGCCCTCCATCTCGCCTACTGCACCAACGTCCACCGCGGCGAGACGTGGGCGCAGACCTTCGACACGCTCGAGCGCCACACCCTCGTCGTCCGTCGCCGCGTCGCCGCCGGCCAGCCTTATGCGATCGGCCTCCGCCTCGGTGCCCGTGCCGCCGGGGAACTCGCGCAGCCCGCCACGCTCACGGCGTTCCGCCACTGGCTCGACGCGCACGACTGCTACGTTTTCACGATCAACGGATTTCCCTACGGCAGCTTCCACGGGACGCGCGTGAAGGAGCAGGTCTACGCGCCCGACTGGTCCACGCCCGAACGTCTCGCCTACACCAAGCTCCTCTTCGATCTCATCGCCCAACTCGTCCCCACCGGCATCGCCGGCAGCGTAAGCACCGTGCCCGGCTCGTTCAAAGCTTGGACCGACAACGACCCCGCGCGCCGCGCCGCGATCTTCGTCAACGTCACCGCCATCGGCCGCTACATCGCGCAAAAATCCGCGCACACCGGTAGAGACCTGCATATCGGCTTCGAACCGGAGCCGTGCTGTCAGTTCGAGACCTCCAAAGAAACCGTGGACTTCTTCAACGGCTGGCGCGCGAGTGACCGTGCGGTCGAGGCCGAGGGTCTGCTGCGGCACGTCGGCGTAAACTACGACTGCTGCCACCTCGGCGTGGAATTTGAAGAGCCCCGCGCCGCACTCGACCGCCTCGCCGCCGCCGGTCTGCGCCTGAGCAAACTGCACCTCAGCTCCGCGCTCCGCGTGAAGCCCGACGCCGCGGGCCGTGCCGCGCTCGCCGCGTTTGTCGAGCCCACCTACCTGCACCAAGTCGTCGTCGGGAATGCGGCGACCGGCGTCGTGCGAAAACGCTACGTCGATCTCCCCGACGCCCTCGCCGATCTCGCACCGTCCCAGCCCGACGACGAGTGGCGCGTGCATTTCCACCTTCCGCTCCATGCCGCGCCGGGCGCGCCGTTTGGCGACACCCGGGACCACCTCCTCGGCGCGCTCGATTGGATGCGCGACCATCCCGACGCCTGCCAACACGCCGAGATGGAAACCTACACTTGGGAAGTGCTCCCGCCCGCCCTGCGCGTCGGCATCGAGGACCAGCTTGTCGCCGAATACGAGTGGACCTTGGCGGCGCTGGAGGCGCGGGGTCTGGGGTGATATGATCCGCACATTTTCAGGTCGAAGCATCCGGTCCGGTGTAGAACCGACCGCTGGTCGGTTCCGGGCCAGCAGCGCCCGGTCCGCTGTAGAACCGACCGCGGGGCGGTTTCCGATCCGCCCGACCACCGGTCGGGCCCACAGCGAACCCGCAAGCGGGACGCCCGGGCCGCGTGACCGATGATCCCGCCCACGCAATCGCCGACCGCCCACACCGCAGGTTTCCGTCCTTGGTTCGACCTCGCGCGCGCCGGAAATTTCCCCTCGGTCTGGAGCAACGTCCTCGCCGCGCTCGTGCTCTCCGCGCCGGTCGCCGGGGCCTGGCCCACGCCCAGCCTGCTGCTCTTCGCCGCGCTCGCCGGCACGCTCGCCTACGCCGGCGGAACCACGTTGAACGACGCCGCCGATGCCGACTTCGACGCCCGCCACCGTCCCGAACGCGCCATCCCGCGCGGTCTCGTCTCGCGTCCGGCCGCACTGGTCTTGGGTGCAGCCCTGCTCGCGGGCGGACTGGCCCTGTTGTTTTCGCTCGGCGCGTCGCCGCTCGCCGGCGCCGGCCTCGTCGCCGCGATTCTCCTCTACAACTGGCTCCACAAACGCTGGGCCGGCTCGGTCGTCCTCATGGCCGGATGCCGCGTGCTGCTCGCGGTCACGCTCGCAACGATGCCGGGTCGCATCTTCACCCCCGCATTCCTCGGCTGGGTCGCCGGCCTCTTCGTTTACATCGTCGTCCTCAGCCTCCTCGCCCGTCGCGAATACGCCCCCGGCGCCCCGACGGAGAAGCTCGGCAAGCTCGTCAGAAAGCTGCTGGCCTTCATCCCTTTCGTGGACGCCGTCGCGCTCCTCGTGATCGGCGCGTGGCTTCCGGCAGCGTGCTGCGCAGCGGCGGTGCCAGTGGGGAAATGGGCGCAGCGGAAAGCAGCGTCGGGTTGAATTATCTACCGAAAGCATCCTTGCCCCTGCGCTCGGCTTGCCGGCTAAATCCCGGCCCACCCATGGCCGAGTCCTCAGACACGCTTTCTTTTCCCATCACGCTCACGCAGGAGCATCGGCTGGTCTTCACACGCGATGTGTTCGCGCCGGAGAATCTCACGCTCGCGCAGGTCCTCACGCCGCGCGAGCCGGGCGAAAAAGTCCGCGCCCTCGTGTTTTGCGATGCCGGGCTGGAGAACGCGTTTCCCGGTTTCTCGGCCAAAATCACGCGGTGGTTCGCGGCGCGGAGCGAGGCGATCACGCTGGCGGTGGAGCCGGTCGTGATCGAGGGCGGCGAGCGCATGAAGAACGACTTTTCCCAACTCGAGCGCATCTGGACGACGATCAACGCAGCCGGGCTGTGCCGGCACTCCTACGTCGTCGCAATCGGTGGCGGCGCGGTGCTCGACCTCGTCGGTTTCGGTGCGGCGACGGCGCACCGGGGCATTCCCCTCGTGCGCCTGCCGACGACGAGCCTCAGCCAGGGCGACGCGGGCGTGGGCGTCAAAAACGGCATCAATTTTTTCGGAAAGAAAAACTGGCTCGGCGCCTTCGGGGTGCCCCACGCGATCATCAACGACCTCGCGGTGCTGCACGGCTTGCCGCCGCGCGACCGGCGCGCGGGGTTGATCGAGGCGGTAAAGGTCGCGCTGATCCGCGACGCGGCGTTTTTCGAGTTTATCGCGGCGCGCGTGGAGGCCCTCGCCCGGTTTGAACCCGAGTCCTACGAGGCGGTGATCCGCGAGAGCGCGCGGCAGCATATGGAGCACATCGCCACGGCGGGCGACCCGTTTGAGCGCGGCTCGGCGCGGCCCCTCGATTTCGGCCACTGGGCGGCGCACAAGCTGGAGCAGCTCTCCGAGTTCCGCGTGAGCCACGGCGAGGCCGTCGCGGTGGGCATGGCGATCGACGTCATCTACGCACGGCGCACCGGGCTGTTGTCGGCGGCGCACGCGGATCGCATTCTCAACGTGATTTGCGGGCTGGGCTTTGAGTTATTTGCGCCCGTTAAACAAATCCGCAGCGCGACCGGGCGGCAGGACATGCTCGACGGCTTGGAAGAGTTTCGCGAACACCTCGGCGGCCGGCTGTGCATCCCGATGATCCGTGCACCGGGCGTGCGCTTGGAAATCCACGAGATGGACGGCGCGGTGGTGAAAGCGGCGTTTGACGAATTGCGCGAACGGTATGGCTGAACGATGAAGCCGAGAGCCGAGAGTCTAGAGCTGAGAGCCGATCCCGGGATCGTCGTGCGCGTCGGCAACCTGTCCAGTTCCGGACTCTCGGCTCTATGCTCTCAGCCACTTTCCCATGGCTGAGCGCACCGCGATCCTCAACGTCGTCGGGCTCACCTCGCGCGGGCTCGGGCCCGACACGCCTCGGCTCTCCGCCTTGGCGCGGGGCAGCGGGCTCATCCGCGTGAAGCCCGTGCTGCCGGCGGTCACTTGCACGGCGCAGAGCACGTATCTTACGGGGCAGACCCCGGCGGGCCACGGTTGCGTGGCCAACGGTTGGTATGACCGCACGCTCGCCGAGCATCATTTCTGGAAGCAGTCGAACCACGTCGTGCAGGGCAAAAAACTCTGGGAGACCCTGCGCGAGCGCCGGCCGGGGTTCACGTGCGCAAAATTGTTTTGGTGGTATAACATGTATGCCTCGGCCGATTGGTCGATCACGCCGCGGCCGATGTATCCCGCCGACGGACGGAAGGTCTTCGACGTCTACACCCACCCGATGGGACTGCGCGAAGCGATCAAGGCCGACCTCGGGCCGTTTCCGTTTCCCGCATTTTGGGGTCCGCGCGCGGGGATCGCCTCGTCGGAATGGATCGCGCGCTCCGCGGAGTGGATCGAGGAGAAAAACCGGCCCGACCTCGCGCTCGTTTACCTACCGCACCTCGACTACAACCTCCAACGGCTCGGGCCAAATGATCCGCGTCTCGCGGCCGACTATCGCGAAATCGACCGCGTCGCCGGCGGGCTGATCGATTTCTATACGCAACGCGGCGTGCGGCCGATCGTCCTCTCGGAATACGGCATCACGGCGGTGACACGCTCGATCGCGCTGAATCGCATGTTGCGCGCGCGCGGCTGGATCACCATCAAGGAGGAACTCGGACTTGAGCTGCTCGACTGCGGCGCGAGCAAGGCCTTCGCGATCGCCGACCACCAAGTCGCCCACATTTACGTGAACGATCCCGCGTTGCTTGCCGCCGTGCGCGCTGCCGTCGCGAGCGTCGACGGCGTGGCCCGCGTGCTCGACGCGGAAGGCCAGCGCGCCGAGGGCCTCGATCACGCGCGCTCGGGCGATCTCGTGGCGTTTTCGGCGGAGGACGCGTGGTTCACTTACTACTACTGGGACGACGAGGCGAAGGCCCCGGACTTCGCGCGCTGCGTCGATATCCACCGCAAATACGGCTACGACCCCGTCGAGCTCTTCGTCGATCCGATCATCGCGTTTCCGAAACTCAAGGTCGCGGGCAAGCTTCTGCGCAAGGCGCTCGGCTTCCGCATGCTGATGGACGTGATTTCACTCGATCCGTCGCTCGTAAAGGGTTCGCACGGGACATGTCCGGCGAACTCGGCAGAGTGGCCGGTGCTGATCGGGACGGGTGGCGGCGACGGCGATGCGCCCATTCCGGCGACGGCCGTGCATGACCGGATGGTGGTTGCGTGTTTGAACTAAATCATCGGAACAATACTATCAACCCATGGCGGAAGCACGGTGCTTGTTTTACTGTCGTGCGATCTTCGCGACAGTAGGCGGATGGTTGCAGCGCCTTCGCTTCGCGAAAAGCGGTAGGGTGCGTTATCCCTACCGGACCGCTCGGGACATTCATTGACCCCAGATGGCGGCGTCAGGACAAACCGCCTGCAATTTCGAGTGATTTACCAAGCGTGGTCAGGGCACTTCGTAAACTTCTACCAGCACGAGGCCGTTGGACCCCTCAGGCCCAGACACCTGCGCGGTGTATGCTCCCGGCTGGAGCGTCGCGACCAACGCAGCGTCGCGCGAAGCCGCCGGAATAACAAATGCACCCACCTGCGCGAACGCCGCGGTGAGCGCCACCCCGCCACCCCAGTCTTCGTTCTCATTAATCTTTGTGGAGCCGGCGAACAATGTGAGGCGCGGATCGGATACAAAACCGCTGGCCACGCCGACGACCGCAAGCCCCGGGCCCACCGCGCGCACCAACACTGTTCGCGTCGTCCCGCCTCCGATCACAAAGCCCACCGTAAAACCCGACCCGATTTGTTTGAGCACCGAGACGTTTACAAGCCGCGGCGTCGTAGCGGTAAAAGCGGCCGCAGGCGTCGAATCGTAAAGTTCGGCGATCACGGTGCCAACAGTGCCGTTGCCCGTGACGCGGACGGAGTAGCTGCCGGATGAAATCGCGGGAATAAAGATCGCCGCATCTTTGGAGTTCGGCGCGGCATACGGGAACGCGCCGACATCGGCAAACGTCCGAACCAGTGCGCCGGTCCCCGCCCAGTCGTCGTTTTCTCCGATCTTCGTAGATCCGG
>ENA-ORBV01009212-ORBV01009212.1-microbial-mat-metagenome-genome-assembly--contig:-NODE-9212-length-16294-cov-4.256583_pt1 | contig 16294 bp, 10 predicted proteins | sample MGYA00237777_ERZ505514 | MGnify/ENA primary metagenome ERZ505514 (study PRJEB26160, sample SAMN06269048) | microbial mat metagenome | isolation source: Oligotrophic lake microbial mat | place... | reverse complement strand
CCCACACCCCTCCCCGACTCGGCCGCTTCCGCCGCCGTTCTGTCCGGCGACCAAGCTTCTCTGCTACCGCCATCCCTTCCCGTCCCGTCCGAACCCAGTTCCACCAACCATGAAGATAAGCCTGCAAAAACTCCGAGCGACGACGCTGGCTACGTCGCTTGCCCTCATCAGCCCCTTCGCGTGGAGCCAGCAGGCTCCCGCTCCGTCGGCGACGGCCGGCGCCGCCAGACCCGCCGCTCCCGGCACGACGACTTCGGCGGTCGAAGAAGTCGTCATCCAACTCTCACCCTTCGAAGTTTCCGGCAAGGCAGAGACGGGCTATGGCGCCGCCACCACTCTCGCGGGCAATCGACTGAACACCGATTTGCGCGACCTCGGGAACTCAGTCAGCGTGATCACGAGCCAGTTTCTCAAGGACATCGGCGCGACCAACAACGAAACCCTCCTTCAGTACACGCTCGGCACCGAGGTCGGAAACATCCAGGGCAACTTCGCCGGCGTCGGTGACTCCGCGACGCTGAACGAATCGAGCCGTTTCACCAATCCCAACCAGAACACCCGCGTACGGGGTCTGACCAGCGCGGACAACACCCGCGACTATTTCCTCACCGACATCCCATGGGACGGTTTTGCCGTCGACCGGGTCGATCTGCAGCGCGGCCCCAACTCGATCCTGTTCGGCCAGGGCAGCCCGGCCGGCATCATCAACACCGGCACGAAGCAGGCGGGGTTCAAGAATGCCCACGAAGCCGAGATCCGCTTCGACGGCTTTGGCACGATTCGCAGTCAGCTCGATCTCAATCGTGTGATTCTCAAGGACCAGCTCGCCGTGCGCGTGATCGGACTCAACGACGAGGAAAAATTCAAGCAGAAGCCCGCCTTCGACAACGATCGCCGGCTGTTTGCCGCCACGCGCTGGGAACCTGCCTTCCTCAAGAAGACCGACGCCCGCACCATCGTAAAGGCCAACATCGAATGGGGTGAGGTCAGCAGCAACCGGCCGCGTTCCCTTCCACCGATCGACATGATCACGCCGTGGTTTCTATCCGGCACGTATCAAGGGCGAAACCTGGATGGAACCGCCCGCACGTTCTCCAACCTCAACCGGGAAACCTTCAATCCGTTCCAGTTGCAGGACGACAACACCGGCCGGCCCAACCACGGCCAGCAGCGCCCGAGCATCAATGGCGGTCCCAACGCCGGCAAGCCCAACCCCGCCTACAATCCATGGATTGGCAGCTTTGCGCAGAGCTTCGGCGGACCACTCGCCTACTTCTCCGGCTCCGGCGCCCCAAGCTACTGGGTGCAGGAAAACCGCACGACCCGCGGCATCGGGCCCACCGGCGCCATCGACGGCAACATCAGCTTCGGCTTCCATCGCCCGGGCGGTCTGGCGACGCAGGCCCAGTTCGCGCGCAACGCCCGGCTGCCGTTCTCCGAATTCGGCGTCTACCGGAACAACAATCTCACCGACCGTTCGGTCTTTAATTTCTACGAAAACCTGATCGACGGCCCGAACAAGAGCGAGTGGCAGAACTTTCGGACCTACAACGTGAGCCTCGCGCAGACGTTTCTGCGCGACAAGATCGGCTTCGAACTCACGTATAACAAGGAGGACTACAAAAACGGCCAGCTCGCGCTGCTCAGCGACTCCCGTCAGGCGCTCTACGTCGATCTCAACAACGTCTATTCCGACGGCACCGCCGCCGGCAAGGACGGCGAACCCTACGAGGATGGCACGCCCAATCCCAACGTGGGCCGCGCTTTCGTCAGCGACAGCGGGCAATTCGGCAACAACTCGTATATGAGCGAACGTGAGTCCGGCCGCGCCACCGTCTTCGGCACCCACAACTTTGCCCGCCAGGGTGAAAGCAACTGGATCAACCGGCTGCTCGGCCGCCACACCGTCACGGGCCTCTACAGCCAGGATCGCCAGAAGACGGATCGGCGCTCGTGGCAGCGCTATGCCATCCTCGATCCCGCCTATCGCACGTTCATCGGCGCGCCGGCGGCCACCAAGTTCACGGACAATCTGCTCGCGGTGAATCCGGTGATTTATCTCGGGCCCTCGCTGCTGAGCCGGAACACCGCCGCCGGAGCCAGCCTCCCCCGTATCGGCGAAACCATCACGGTGAGCAGCGCCACCGTCCGCGCCTTCGATTCCACCTGGGCCGCCCGGCCCGGAGTTGATCCCGCGACCGTCTGGATGAACGAATACTTCCCCGCGGGTCACGCCAGCCGGCAATCCACCCAGGCGGAAAACCCGGCCAACTACATCGGGTTCCGCGATGTGCCGTTCACGGTGACCGACTCCGAGGCCGCTCCCGGCAATCGCGACGCGCTCACGACCTCGGCCCGGCTCACCAAGTCCCGCGTCTTTTCCCGCGTCGCGGTCTGGCAGGGTCACTTCTGGAACAATGCCGTCGTCGGCACGTATGGCATCCGCAAGGACGTCGCCAAGGCCTGGTCGATCTCCCGCGACTCGAACGGCAGCCCCGGTTTCGGCCAGGTCAATCTCGGCGAGACCTTCCGCCTCCCGGACAAACCCAATAACATCCTCGAGGTGACGTCGAAGAGCTGGAGCATCGTGACCCATCTCAACCGGTTCATCGGCGACAAGCTCCCGGTGCGCGTGAGCCTGTTCTACAACAAATCCGAGAACTTCCAGCCCGCCGCCAGCCGGGTTGACTTCTACGGGGAGCCCATCGGCGCGCCCCAGGGCAACACCGTGGACAAGGGCGTCCTCCTTGAGACGCGCGACGGCCGCTTCTCGCTCCGGGTCAACAAATACGAGACGGCCGCCAAGAACGCCTCCAGCAACGGCCTCGGCGGCGCGTGGTTCCTCGGCACCTCGCAGGCGTGGTCGGGCAACTGGGCCAACGTTTTCGAGTTCGACCTTGGCAACCAGACTTTGGATACGGCGGGCCGGGGCAGTTCCGGCCGCTACACCTACTCTCCCGGTCCCGGGGAAAACCAGGATCAGGCCAATGCCCGGGAAAGCGCGGCGGTGGCGGCGTGGCGCGCCTGGCAGAAGCAAATCGATCCGCGATTCTACAAAGCGTGGGGCGTGCAGTACGACCCCGGCGCCTCGCCTGGCTCTCAGGTGCGCAACCTTGGCGCGAGCACGCCGAACGGCTTCGCCCTGACCGAGGATAGTTTCTCGCAAGGCTACGAAATCGAGCTCAATGCCCAGGCCACCAAGAGCTGGCGCCTGACGTTCAATGCCGCGAAGACCGACGCCACCCGCTCCAACATCGGCGGCGCCGCCCTCGCCGATTTCGTTTCCAAGTACGAGACGGCCCTCAAGACCACCGCGGCGGGCGACCTGCGCATCTGGTGGGGCGGCGCCGGCAACGAAACGAGTCTCTTCCAATGGAACGCCAACGTCGGCTCCGAGTTCACCTCCCGCAAGCTGCAGGAAGGCACCAATGTCCCCGAGCTGCGCGAATGGCGCTTCAACGCCATCAGCAACTACGATTTCTCGGAGGGTTTCCTGAAGGGCGTCAACCTGGGCGCCGGCCTCCGCTGGCAGGACACGATTATCATCGGCTACCAGCCCCTCCCGGGCGCCACCGCCAGCGACGTCAGCTTCGACATCGCCAATCCCTATCGCGGGCCGGCCGAGACCAACATCGATCTCTGGGTCGGCTACGGCCGCCGCCAGATCTGGCGGGGCGTCGACTGGCGAATCCAGCTCAACGTGCGTAACGTCGGCCAGCAGAACGCACTCATCCCGATCACGACGCAGCCCGACGGCACCCCAGCCGGCTTCCGCATCGCTCCCGTGCAGACCTGGAGCATTTCAAACATATTCAAATTCTGATGTCGTCATCTTCGGTCTGATTCGCAGCGCCCCGCCTTTCCGGCGGGGCGCTCTTTTTTCCATCGTCAGCGACCGTGCTCCGCTCCCGTCCGGGATTCGATTCGCGTTTGCGCGCCACCATCGACGTTCCATCCTCGCCTTCCGGCCGCCCACCCTCGATGTCAGATACTCCTCCGCTTCGCGCTCTGCGCCCACTTCTCGGCGCCGCCCTTCTCCTCGCCGCAAGCTGCCGCCGGGCGGACGAGTATCCCGCTCTGCTGCCGGAGCGCACCGCGCTCGTCGAAGCCACCTCGCTCTTCCGGACCCAACCGATCGGTCTCCCGGTCGAGGGGTATCCGTGGATCGCGCACGTCCGGGCGGTTGACCTCGATCGCGACGGTCTGGTCGACGTCCTCGTATGCGATGCCCGTAGAAACCAAGTCGCCTGGATCCGCCAGGTCGCACCCGGCCACTTTGAGGAGTCGATCCTGCAGGGGAGCGTACCCGCCCCGGTTCATGCCGAGGCGGTTGACTTCGACGGTGACGGCGACCTCGACGTCCTCGTCGCCGTCATGGGTGAGATTTTTCCTAACAACGATCGGATTGGCGCCATCCTCGTGCTGGAAAACGACGGCCGACAGAACTTTCGCCAGCGGGTCATCGTCGATCGCATCGCGCGCGTCACCGACGTGCAGGCCGGCGATCTCGATGGTGACGGCAGGCTCGACCTCGCCGTGGCGCAGTTTGGCTACGACCAGGGAGAGATTCGTTGGATGAAAAATCTGGGCGGATGGCGGTTTGAAAGCCAACCGCTGCTCAATCTCTCCGGCACGATCGCTGTGCGCATCGCCGATCTCACCGGAGACGGCAAGCCCGACGTGGTCGCGCTCGTCTCCCAGCAGTGGGAGGAAGTTCACCTCTTCACCAACGAGGGCGGCGGCCGGTTCAAGGGCCGGGTGCTCTTTGGTTCAACCAACGAGGACTTTGCCTCCAGCGGACTGAGTCTGGCCGACCTCAATCGCGACGGACGGCCCGACATACTTTTCACGAACGGCGACGGCTTCGGACCGACGCCGCAACCCGGCCCCCGGCCTTGGCACGGGGTGCAATGGCTGGAGAACCGGGGTGACGGCAGTTTCCGCTTTCAACGCCTCGCCGACCTGCCCGGCGCTTACAGTCCCCTCGGCGTCGATCTCGACGGCGACGGCGCGATGGATGTCGTGGCCCTGAGCGCTTTCAACGCCTGGGACAAACCCAAGGCGGTCTCGATCGTCTGGTATCGCAACGACGGCCGGCAGAACTTCACCCCGCACGTCCTGGCGTACGAACCCACTCATCTCGTGTCGGTTGACGCCGCCGATTTCTCCGGCACCGGTCGGCCCGTACTGGTGACGGGGGCGTTTCATGCTTACCCGCCCTTCGCCAAGCTCAGTCGCGTGACCTTGTGGCCCCGGATTACCCCGCCATGAGGTTCCGGCTAATGGGAGTCTCTGGTGCGCTGGCGATTCTCGGGATAACCGCGGCGTGGTGGTGGCGTATTCAGGAAATACCCACGACGGTGGCCGCCAGCATCCCGACGCGGCCCGCGCTCACGGATTTCCCGCGCGAACTCACGCGACGCATCGACCGCTGCGAGCAATCCCTGCGAAACGATCCCTCCGATCCGAGTGCGCTCGGCGAACTCGCCCAGCTCTACCAGGCCAACGGGTTTCTGCCCGAAGCAGCCCGATGCTATCGCGGCCTCCTCCGCCTTGACCCGCGGAATCCGCGCTGGGCGCACCGCCTGGCGGGCATTTACGCGGGATTCGGCGAATTGGAGGCCGCGTTGTCGCTGTGGCGACAAGTCCTCGCGCTCCGGCCGGACTATCTGCCGGCGCAACTTCGCGTCGGTGACACCCTGCTGAAGTTGAACCGCGCCACCGACGCCGCGACCGCCTACGCCGCAGTCGCGCAGCGCGACCCACTCAACTCCTTCGCGCTCCTCGGGCTCGCCCGCGTCGACCTCGCCATGCAGCGCTGGGAGGCCGCCCGTGAACGATTGGAGCAGGCCGCCGCGCAGAGCCGGGGCCGGATTGGGGCCGATCTTCTCGCGACCGTCTACGAACAGATCGGCGACGCCTCCCGGGCCGTGGCGCTGCGTGCCCGGAACAAGAGTTCCGGTGCATTCCATGATCCTCCCGACCCGTGGCTCGATGACATTCTCGACGACTGCTTCGACGCGTACCAACTGACGGTTGCCGCCGGATTCGCAAATCATGCTGGCGACACCCGCACCGCCCGGCGTCTGATTGACCGCGCGCTCACGCTCGCCCCGGCCAACGCCCCGGCTCTCTACCAGAGCGGCACGTTCGCGCTGGCTCAGCGCGATTATGACCGGGCGCGCGAATCCTTTACCGCCTGCGTACGGGCCGCGCCCGAATTCGCCGATGCGTGGGCACGCCTGATCCACCTTTACCGGTTGCTCGGAAACTCATCCGCCGCCGAGTCGGCGCTCGCGGCAGGGTTACGCGCGTCGCCCGCCTCTCCGGTGTTGTTGGTCGAACGGGCGAGCCAGTTGGCGGCAGCCGGTCGCACGACGGAAGCCATGCACGCCTTCGAGGCAGCACTTCGCGCGCAGCCCAATGACGCGGATGCGCTGGTCAAACTCGCTCCCGTGTATTTTCGTCTCGAACGAATCGACGACGGGATCGCCGCGCTGCACCGCGCGCTCGCCGCCGAACCGGATCACCCGGCCGCCCTCACCACCCTTGCCCTCCACGGCATTGGCAGTGGCAACGAATCCGCCGCCCGCGAGTGGCTCCTGCGGGTTCGCCAGCAAGCGCGGGTGCCCCGGAACATTCTCGACGAAATGATCGCCGATTATCGCAAACAGTTCGGACGCCTCCCCTGGTAGGGCAATCTCCGGACCGAAACCGTACTTGAACCGTGAACGGATCACCCTGCTAGCATCTCCCACATCGAGTGAACCTCCTCACCCGCCTCTTGCCGTTCGGCCATTCGCCTGACGGCGTGACTTGATTCGCCTGCGTTGTCGCTGAGTTCTGCAGGGGCAATCCGGCCAGCAGACGGCAGCGCAACGGGAAGCGGGCCAGTCAAAGCAGAGATGGCGCCCGCAGGGCCGGTTCGCCCAGACTCCGATTACACCAACTTATCGGGGATCGATCGAAGCTGGCGAGGGTTGGCGCATCCTTCGCCGAATTTGCACCCTGCAACAGGCTGCCCCCGTCTAGCCCGGCCGCCCGCTTCCTGTTGAGGCAGACTCCAGCAGCGTTGAATGGGAGCGGGCCGAGAGCCCGAAGCAACGCGTTCGATGGATCCACTCTAAAACGTTCCCTTCATGCCCATCGTAAGTTGCACTCCGTAGGTGGTCGACTGGGACCGTCGCGCGTAGTTGGGCGTCTCGGGGCCATATCGTAAGAGAACTTCAGGAACGTTAAACAGGTTCTGTGCGTTCACATAGAACGTCAGATTCTTCCGCACCTGATAGTCGAGGTTCACATCCAGTTTGGTCCGCGCTTCCCCATATTGGAATCCATTCACTCCGACCACTTGGTTCCCCTTCTGCAGTCCGCGATAATTCCATTTCGCCATCACGGTGAACGGCCGACGGTTGAAGGTGATTCCCCAGTTTGCACTCTCGCGGATCTTTACCTTCTGGAGAAAAGGCCGCCGGGATTAAGCAGGCATCGGTCGAACTATTCGACCATGAGAATGATCGAAGGCGGCCCGGCAGAGATGCGACGACAACCATGGCAAATGGCCCTGAACCGAGGGTTGTAGACTGCAACCCCGTGGGACGATTATTTAAACGCAGGTAAAGTAAAGGGTAAGGCCTGAGGTCTTCGGGTGGGTTCTGGGCGAGCGCTGCCGAGCTCGGATAGGGCGCTCTTAAATCCCAAGTGCCCGACGCACGAGTTTGGTTGAGAGCGAGCGCCGGGTCGCCAACGCTGTTCACCTATGAATCGACTCGGCGTCGCACTGCTCTTCGTGGGATTATGGCTGGGCAACGGCTGCACCTCCGTTCCCACTTCCCTACCCATTCCGCCACCGCCGGCTCCGGTCGCGGCGGTGCCACCGGCGAAGATCTTCGCCGAGATCACGACGCCGCGCGGTGTGATCCGCTGCGAACTGTTCTTCCAGCAGGCTCCATTGACGGTCATGAACTTCGTCGGCCTTGCGGAGGGCACGCTGGGCCCGAGCCCGCGCAAGCCGTATTTTGATGGCATTGTTTTCCATCGGGTCGTCCCGGAATTCGTGATCCAAGGCGGCGATCCGACGGGCACCGGCCGCGGCGGTCCGGGCTACACGTTTCCCGACGAGTTTGCGACCGGACTCCGCCACGATGTACCCGGGTTGCTCTCGATGGCAAATAGCGGACCTGACACCAACGGCTCCCAGTTCTTCATCACGCTCGGCGAGGCGCGTTACCTGGATTACGTCCACAGCATTTTCGGTCGGGTCATTGAGGGCCACGAGGTGCTGACCAAAATTGCCCGGAACGATACCATGCAGGTGAAAATTATCCGCGAGGGCGAAGCAGCGGAAAACTTCCGCGCCGATGATGAAGCCTTCAACGCCGCGCTGGCCGTGGCCTCCCGGGCCAAGCCTCCGCATTTGATCGATCGCACGACGGGCAACCCGCCCGGCGACTACTGGCAGTCCAAGTACATCGAATACCGCCTGGGAAACCTGGCGCGATTCACGGGCCGCCATATCTACGTGCGGCTCTTCGACACCTTCGACCCGAATGAGCCGGAGCAAACCAGAGACCAATTCGCTCAAGACCTTCTCGCGAAGCTGCATGGTCCCCCCGGCACGCTGCTCGCCGTCCACTTCGCCGATGAGGAAGCGTGGGTGCTCGCGGGTGCGCCGCTCGATCTGGCGCTGCCAGAGCTAAAACCACCTCCCCCGCCGCGTGCTCCGGTTACTTCGACTGATGCGCTCGCCCGACAACGCCAGACGCGCATCTATCACGCCACCGGACAGATGATCTCGAGCCTCATCGATCAAACCGATCCGGAATGACCGGGACCGCTCGGCGCGAGTTGCAAACCACCCCGTTCCTCGTAATCGGTCCTGCACGTCCATGCGCAGTTTCTTCTACTTGCTTCTCCTCGGCGTCACGCTCGGCTCCCTCGCTCTTGTTACCCGTTCGGGGTTGCTCTGGCGCGACAACCCCGGCCGGCCGATCAACAGCGCGATGCGCGAAGCACTCGATCGCCAGGCTCCCCAGTGGACGACCAGTGACGAGCAACTGATTCTCCAACAGTACGGCACCGCGCACAAACTGCCCAGCGGCCTGCGTTACGTCGTGCGCTCCCCGGGCACGGGCATCGACACCCCGACCGTGGGTTCGGAAATAATCTGCCATTACGATGGTCGCCTGCTCGACGGCACGCCCTTCGATAGCTCGTACGTGAAAGGCGTGCCGTTTACGTTTCGCGTGGGCACCGGCGCCGTCATCCGCGGCTGGGACGAGGCTTTCATGACCATGAAACGCGGCGAAAAACGCACGTTGATCGTCCCCTACTGGCTCGCCTACGGCGAAAAAGGCACCGGCGGAAAAATCGGCCCCCGGGCCACCCTCATTTTCGAAGTCGAAACACTCGATTGGCGATAGGTTCGGAAAAGCAGAAGTCGGAAAAGCAGAAACGCGGAAACGGGAGCAGATAGGATCGCATCAACCGTCCGCATTCAGCATTTGCCGGTACTCGTCCTTCCCGCTTTCCCAATTTTCCGATTTCCCGATTTTCCAATTTTCCGCTCAGAGCCCCACCAGCGTGCCATTGCGCTTGATCCACCGTTCGGCTTCGCGCCAGTCAGGGCACACCTCTTCGACGCGAGCCCAAAAGCGCTCGGAGTGGTTCATCTCCCGCAGGTGCATCAGCTCATGATAAATGATGTAGTCGCGAATCGCCTCGGGCGTTTGCACCAGCCGCCAATTCAGTGAAATCGTCCCGTTCGCCGAGCAGGAGCCCCAGCGGGAACGCTGGTTGCGCACCGTCACCTGCTTCACCTCCACGCCCGTGACCGCCGAGAGTTCCCACGTCCGCGCCGGCAATTCGATCCGCGCCCGACGCGCGAAATGGGCTTCCAAGGTCGGTCGCAAATCCCCCTCCAGCGCCGGCACCCGAAACGTATCCGCGGCGAGGCACACCTGCGGCTTGTCTCCGCGAGCGGCGACCCTCACTTCGGACATTTCTCCGCGCCATAGAATGCGCGTGCCCACGGTCCAGATCTCCGCTGCCCGCGGGCGATGCCGCTGGCGTTCCCGCGCACGCTCCAGCCACTCCCGATGTTGGTCGACGAAGCGCCACGCCTCCCGCGCGGTGCCGCGGGCCGGAATCGTCGCCACCGCCGTACCATCGCGACGGAGCGTCAGCCGATAATTCTGCGCCCGCTGGCTCCGCTCAAAAACGATCTCCGTCGAACGCGTGGCCACTCTGGGCTCGACCCGCGCATCCGGTCGATGGATCTTCGCTTCCGCTACTGCCGGAGACACAGGCTTCGCCGCGGGTTGCGGCGAAAAAAGGTCGAACATCACTTGTTGTTCTTCGTGGCTCACGTGTATCAGAGAGAGAACCCTTTCTCGCCTCGGGCGCCAGCGTCTTGTGACAAATTACGAGCAGTCGTTTCGGCCGCGTCCAACTTGGTCAGCGTCACCAAAACTCCGGCCCGCGACATTCAATTCGTCCACTCCACCTCTTCGACGGCCGCGTCATTCAAGAACAGGTTGAAATCGACCTCCCCCGGTGAAACAGACATTCCTGTCTGTCCCTCCGAGATTGGTCTCGTCTCCAAATCACACGCCGTCCGCCTCCCGCCCGCCGCCACCGTCACCCCATCTTCAAGCCAAGTGGCAACGTATCCCCGAGCGCACGTGCCTCGTCATCCGCTCCGAGCTGCACCACCTCCGTCACCATCTGCAACCAGCGCTCCGGCGCCTTGGCCGCCCGCAACGCCGCCACCGTGCGTTCCCGCAATTCTGTATCCAGATCACGCGTACGATCACCCGTGACGCGCGCCAGTTGCACCGCCGCAAAAGCGGCGCCGTCAACCGAGCGCAGATCCTTTTGCAGCAGCAGCTCCAACCACTCCGCCGCGTGATCCGCGCTCACGGTCCGATGTCCACTGCCAAAGATCGGCACGCGCGAACCCACCCGTCCCAGCGACCACGCCCACGGGCCGGAGCTCGACTGCCCCGCCGTTTTCAACCGCGTCACGATCCAGTTTCCGAAGACAATTTTTTGCTCCGGATTCAGGTGCTCGAGCGAGGCAGCGGCCCGCACCATTTCGTCGAGACCCTCGGGCTGCAGGCCTTTCGGTCGCGCCGCGTTCTTCGAGGCATTCGACGGAATGCGCCGCGCCAGATGCGGCTCCAACACCCGCCAGATCGCCTGATGCTGCTCGGCGTTGAGTCCACCCGCGATGCGCCGCCACATCACCCAGAACTCATTCCAAACCGCGGGCTCACTGTGAAACGTAACGTTCTCCGTCAGCAGCTGAAAGGTCTGCTCGCAGCGCCATTCGTCCAGCGGATAACCGAATCCGGGCCGCAAGCCGTAGCCGACATAGCGGTAGAAAATCCGCTCGTGAATCGCTGACCGCCGCCGCCGTTTCGCTCCCGCAAACATCGTGCCCCAAAGCTCGCGCAACAGCGGCACGCTCCACGTTTCCCGTTCGCCCAGCGCCGCCTCGAGCGTTTCGCCCAGACGTTTCACTTCGCGCGGTTCCACCGTGCGCGGTGCCGGACCATACACCCGATCCACAAGGTCGCGCACCTGGCCAAAACTCGCGGGCATCGACTCCGTCACGGTCGCTCCCTTTCGGGCCGTCGCACCGCGCAATTCAAACTCCAGACGCCAGCGTTCGTCGGCGGCATTGGAGACACACCACAACTCAAGCGTGCCGAGTTCGGTCAGGGTTGAACGTAAGTGCACCGGCACTACACCGCCCTTCGCGTGCGTGGCCCGCAGCAACGTGTGCAGCGGCGGCAGCGGATGAAAGGCATCCGTGATGTCCACAATCTCACCCGGCCGATCCACGCGATCCGCCGTGGTTGAAAAAAGCGGAAACTGTACGGGCTGGCCGACCATGAGCTGGAATGGACGCTCCGTAAGATCAAGGGTCTGTCCTTCTTCATGGCCGCGCGGAATGACGCAGACCGCGCGTTGCGTCGCCTCCGCTTTCTCCGGCGTCAGGCCTATATACAGCGCCTGAGCCGCGCCCCCGCCAATGCGACGACCAATCCCGCGACGCACCAAGCCGTACGCCGCCGCTCCCCGTGCGACCGCCAGATCCAGTGAATCATGATGCAGCAACGGAATGCGCGGGCTCTTCGGCCACCAGCCCGAGACGACTTCCACCAGCCGCTGCGCCAGACGAGGCGCATTGAAGACGCCGCCGTTCAGCAGAATCGCGTCCGGCCGCGGCAACGACCCGGCTGCAAACTTCGGAGCCGCCGTCGCGCCACCCGCCGGGCTCGCCTCTCGCGCCTGCAGCGCCGCGAAACTGGCCGCGGCGTGGGTCGTCAAAAACGCCGCCAGGTGCCGCGTGATCGCCGGGTCCTGCGTGTACGGCAAACCGAGTTCCTGCAGGGCTACGCGGGCCGACCGACGCGGCGTCTCATCCGGCTCCGAGGCCGGGAAAAAACCGTCCACAATCAGCTGCTCCACCTCGTCGCGCGTGAGCTCGGTCGACCATGTCGAGCCAATCAACCGGCTGCCGGTGCCCGCCACTGCGATCGCATGGCGCTCAGGCGCCGTGACTGCCAGCAACGCCTCTTTCGCTCCGCGCGCCACCTGTACAAGCTGCGTCCACTGGGTCGCATTCAACTTGTGCCCCGCGGCCGTCAGCCGCTCCTCCGCGCGACGAGCGAGGGCCGCATCCATGTTGTCGCCACCCAGCATCAAATGCTCGCCCACCGCGATGCGTTTTAAAACCGGCCCCTCATCGCCGACCGCGACGGAGATCAGAGTGAAGTCGGTCGTGCCTCCGCCTACATCCACGACGAGCACCAGACGAATTCCCGTCAGCGTGTCCGCCAAGTCATGACGATGCCGCGACGTGAAATCATAGAACGCCGCCTGCGGTTCCTCCACCAACGTGAACGTTTTCAATCCGGCCAGCTGCGCGGAACTCACCGTGAGGGCACGCGCCACTTCGTCAAAGGATGCCGGCACTGTAATCACAACCTCTTGCGCCGCCAGCGGTGCGTTCGGATGCGCCGCCTGCCACGCGTTGGCGATGTGCGACAACAGGAGGCCCGACGCCTGCATCGGCGAAACCTTGGTGACCTCGGCGGACGCGCCCCAGGGCAGAATCGCCGCCGTGCGATCGACGCCCGGATGACACAACCAGCTTTTGGCCGACGCGACCAGGCGCCCCGGCACACGCGCTCCCTGCCAGCGGGCAAACTCGCCTACGAGCAGCGGCGGTGATTCTCCCCAAGGCAGCTCCACCGCTCCCGCCGCGAGTTCATGCGCGCCGGGCACGTAGAGACAGGACGGCAGCAATGGCTGTGCGCCCACCTGACCCGGACGCTGCAACTGCACCACCGGAAAATCCGTGATGCTCGCCTCCGCGCCGTCAGCCACGCGCGCAAACGCGACCGCGCAGTTACTGGTTCCCAGATCAATCCCGACAACGTGAGTGGCAGACATGGTCAGCTTTCAGAAATTTTAATTCACGAGACCCAGCCCGAGCCCGACTGCAAGCGAGCGTCGGTCCTACACTCCCGCCGTCGCGCTTCGATCGCCTCCGCGTGTTCCCCGCTCATTCCTTCATCCGGACGTTGAGTTCGAGTTTCCAGCGGCCGGCGCCGCCTTTTTCAAGGCAACGCAACTCCAGCGTGCCGATCTCGGTGACGGCCGCCTGCAGGTTGACCGGAACGAGCCGGCCTTCATCACCGGCCTCCACGGGCAGCGTCGACTCGATCGGTGCGACCTCCTCGAACTCATCGTTGTCCACGGGATCCTCGACCATCATGCCCACGGTGTCGTCCCGCCGCACCGAGCTGGTGAAGAAACGAAAACGGGTGGGCTCACCCACGACCAAGCCGAACTCCTGCGGAGGGATGTCGGCTTTCGTGCCTTCCTCCATTCCGAACGGAGCGACACACAGCGCGCGCACCGGCGGTTCGACGCCCGGCACGGCTGGCATCGCCGTTTCGACGCCGACGTAATACGCGCGACCCGTGCCGCCGCGAATGCGCAGACCGTGACCATGCCGCGCCCAGCCGTAGTAAGCGGCGCCACGCGCCACCGCGAGATCGAGCTCCGCGCCGGGCAATTCCGCGACGGGCTTGCCGCCATCGGCGGCGAGCCATTGATTCAAGACCTCCAGCACACGTTCCTTCAGTAGTTCCGATCTGAATACGCCGCCGTTGAACAGCACTGCGGTGGGATACACGAACGCCTTTCCCGTGATCGGCACCGGCGCCGCCTGCGCCGATCCCAGTGCCTTCGCCTGCCGGGTGAGAAAGGCCGCTAGATGCCGCGTCACCCCGGCGTCCTGCGCATACGGCAAAGCCATCTGGGTGAGACCCGAGCTGCGGGCGGTTTTGGGCAGTTCGGACACCGCGACCTTCGGAAAAAATCCATCGGTGAGCACGCGGGTGAGTTCCTCGCGCGTGAGCTCCGCCTTGATCATGCCACCGATGAGCGACGAGCCCCGGCCGGGCACGACAAGGGGAACGCGAGCGAGCTTTGCATTGGAAAACATGGCTTCCTTCGCGTGACGGCAGGCAAACGTCAGCGCGTTGAACTGCCAGGCGTCGAGCTTCTTCCCTTCGGCTCCGAGGCGCTGATTCACCGTGTAGGCAAGCGCGAGATCCATGTTGTCGCCGCCGAGCAGGATGTGGTCGCCGACCGCGATGCGCGTGAGCTCCACCTCGCCCTCGCGATCGGTCACGGCGATGAGCGAGAAATCACTGGTGCCGCCACCGACGTCCACCACGAGAATGACGTCGCCCGCGCGCACGTGTTGGCGGAAGCGTTCGCCCATCTGTTCGGTCCAGGCGTAAAACGCCGCCTGCGGTTCCTCGAGCAGCGTGAGGGTCGGCCAACCCGCCTGCTGCGCCGCGCCGAGGGTGAGATCGCGCGCGGCGGCATCGAAGGACGCGGGCACGGTGAGCACCAGTTCCTGCTCGGCAAACGGCGTATCCGGAAACTGGTGATCCCAGGCAGCGCGGAGATGGGCGAGGGAGTGGCGCGAGGCCTCGACCGGCGAAATCCGCGTGACATCCTCCGGCGCCTGCCAGGGCAGGATGGCGCTCTGACGATCGACCCCGGCGTGGGACAGCCAGCTCTTGGCGGAGGAAATCAGCCGCGCGGGAACCTTGGCCCCGTGAGCGCGGGCGAATTCGCCCACGACGAGATTTCCCTGTTGCTGAGCCCAGGGCAATCCGAGCGCCCCGAGCGGAAACTCCTGCGCGTTGGGCAGGTAGAGGGAGGACGGCAGGAGAGGCCTGGTTTCAACGGTGCCGACGGCGGTGACCTGCGGAACCGCCAGCATGGATTGCTCGCGGCCACGGGCGGCGGTGCGGTCGAGTTCGAAGTAGGAGACGGCCGAATTGGTGGTACCGAGATCGATGCCGATGGAATAACGAGCCATGAGAAATTGAAGATGGACGGACGTTCAAAAGGGCGTCTGAGCGCAGGGCAGAAGTACTGATGATGAATGCCGCGGCCGAAAAGGCCCAAAGCCGGGGGAACCTGCGTCTAGAGTTCCACTTCGGCGGGCGCGATCACCCGGGCATCAAGTGAAGTGGCTACGGCCGGCAGGCGCACAGCGGTGGCGACCCAGCCGTGATGTTTGAGCGAACCCCGGAAGGGAGGCTCACCGGCGATGTTTCCCGTCAGCCGAATCCGCTCGGCATTGAAGCCGGCGGGCACCGTGACACTCGCGCCCTCGGCTTCCTTGAGCACGGGTTCGAGGGTAAGATACTGTTCGAGCACCTTCCGGCTGCCGGCGTGGACGACGCGGGCGGCGGCGCCAATATCGCCATCGGAAAATGAGCTCACATCCTCCTGCAGAAAATCGATGAGGCGACCTTCACGTTGCAGCAGCGCGAGAACCGCGAGCCCGGCGGCGTGCGTCTTTTCGGGTGGTGGCGGCGCCGCCGGTAACGCTTCGGCGGCGGGCTCCAGCACCGCCACTTGTTGAGCGAGCGAGGCGTTTCCCAGCACGCGAAAGGCGAGCTTGAGGCGGGCAAAGAAGGATAATTCAGGAATCGGCGTTGGCATAGAACAGATGAGCCCAGCAAAGAACCGTTTGAGATTCAACGCGAGAGGCACTGTCACTCCGCAGAATGAATTTCCCGTGGGGCGTTTTCCCTCCGGAGATGAAGAAAATTGAGAAAGCGGGAAATCGGAAAGCCCAGATGGCGCCCGGGCAGGCCGGGAGTGAGCTGGGCTCTTCCAGCTGGCTCCGAGTTTTCCGCTTTCCCGATTTTCCACTTTCTCGCTTTTCCTATTTTCCGCTTTTCTCCCG
>ENA-ORBV01009211-ORBV01009211.1-microbial-mat-metagenome-genome-assembly--contig:-NODE-9211-length-16298-cov-5.557426_pt1 | contig 16298 bp, 13 predicted proteins | sample MGYA00237777_ERZ505514 | MGnify/ENA primary metagenome ERZ505514 (study PRJEB26160, sample SAMN06269048) | microbial mat metagenome | isolation source: Oligotrophic lake microbial mat | place... | reverse complement strand
GGCCTTAATGTAGGGCTGTGGACACGGCTGTAGGGCATTTAATCTTTTTTTGGTTCTTGTGTGCGCGTGTTTTTGTCTATTTGCCGTAAACATCGGGAGTTACATGACCACAACATGGGCAACGGGGCCCTTATGTAAGGTTTTGCCATTGATCGGGTTTTCAGACGTTTGATGGCAACATTGTGATTGTTGAATCAAATGAAGGCAACACAAAGTGACAATGATGATTGCTGTCACGCCCTCTATCAAATATAAGCATGAACGAGGCAGGATGGCCGACCCGTCCTTGGGCATGGACCGACTTAGCGCTCGCAATGTAAAACAGACACTGGGCCACCACTTTTGCTGCACAGTGGAGTAGTAGCTACTCTAACTAGCTAGTAGTGCTGTAGGAAGTAGTTGTAAATGACAGGGCAGTGCTGTAAGGAAATGCTAGTGCAGAATTGACATTGATCACCTCATTGACAACATTGTACCAAAAATGTTGATTGCATAGGCTTAGATTGGATTGTTGCTCTCTTTTGCAGCACACAGATTTCCATCCTCTGCACAAAAAACAAGAATCCAACTGTTGACAACAAGTCTCACCAGCCATTTGTTTTAAACAAGGGAAAAAGAGAAAACAATGTGCATGATTCAGTTTTAAAAGAAATCATTCAATTCATTGCCAAAATGTTGCAGGCTTCAGCTTGATGCATCAAAACAAGAGATGTCATTTTTTCTTTCAATGAGACAACACTCCGAAGGTGGGACCACAAAGACAAGCTGAACATGACATGTTCAGTCACATCCCTCAACACAATCTGACCAAAGCACACAGTGTGACAATGAGTTTCACAGTGTTCTCAAGTCAGGTCATCTCTACATTCCGCCGTCACTGTTTCGGCATGTTGTTTCCATTCTTTGAGAAGTGCCCTTTTTTGCTTTGATTTCCTTCACTGATGGCTTGTCATCACTTTCAGAGCCATGTGACATTGGGTCAAAATCAAGAGACGACATCTTCCTCGTCTCAGTCATGATCCTAACCACTGTTTCCGTCCCTGCAACCTCAGCCTTCAAGGCAGAAGCAGACACATGCAACAAAGCAGGGGAGGTGATGACTGTGGTGGTTTGGGAGAAGGACTTTTCTGGCCAAAGAAATGACATCTGTCACCATGGGTGCAGAAATCACCAGGTGAGAGATTTGCAAGGAACAGGTTTAGGGACACATCATCCTCTTCTTGATGCTCAGACCCTTCAGTTGATGGTTCAACCCAAAGGGTTGGGTCAACCTCTTCAATGTGCTCGCTGACAAGAGCTCAGATGTTTGATTCTGCGTCTTCGCTCGTCATTTGATTTGTGACATCCATTCATTCAAATTGGGTCACTCAGTTTGGCTGATGCTGTCAGTTTTATGTGGACATGTCATGCAAGAAGCTCTTGGTGCTTTTTTGAGTGTCACTGCGTCTTCCGATTTGTTCGACCATGCTGGAAGAAAAAGCCACGCCACTGTGCACATCTGTTTTTGCACACACGAAACAGAATCTCGCCTTTTGTGATTTGCCACAGTGTTCTGTTTCTGTTGATGCCTTGGCACACATGCTTTTTTGGTGCTGAAAGTCATGTGCAAAACCTTGCAGAATCTCAGCAGGTGCCGCTGCAAAACACCCGCCTTGGGCACCTGATTTTGAAGTGCTGACTGAAGCCAGTTTGGCTGACGCACCCTTTCCTCTTGTGGCTCGGACAAAACATTTGCTGTTCTCAGAAAGCGCATTGCTTTGCAGCAGGTTGGGCACAACAATTGAGGTTGCCCAAATCTGTCACTTCAGAGGCCAGAGAATTTGTCAACAGAGTGTCAACAGCAACAATTGGTGACTTGGCAAACGTTCAGAGATGAAGACAGAGGCCATAAAAAGGCTTAGATGATCGAGGATCGACGTTGATGATCGTTGGCGTTATGAAAGAAGTGCGAAAGCTACAGTACTAGTAGTTCAGTTCCTGTCGGGGATAATAAAAGAGATAAGAACTTCAGTACCTCTTCTTTTTAAACCGATTAGTGCTTTCCTGAGTGAGTCTTAATGCGGCAAGCTTCAGTACTAATTGATCAAGATGCTGGAATAAAAAACATCACGCATAGAAAATGAATAAATAAAGGGCCTATGTCGCGCGATCTGCGGAGTACTGAATTAGGGATAGTAACATAGGACAAATTCTGGTGCTTCCTTCGACAAATTGCCATGGATCCAGCACTATGTAGCTTCCCTACTACTCCTACTACTCCTACTACTCTAAATAGTATTGATAAGTAGCGGTAGTACAGTAGTACAGTTAGAAGGAAGCCAACTCTTCGCAAGGGCACAGCAAACCGACTGGATAGCTACTCGGAGTAGCATAGTACAGTAGCTAGTAAGTAAGCTAGCGTTCATGCAGTTCTTCATACACAGTAATAACCACAAGATAAACACTGCACAGTACTCATAAGAGCTGACGCCTCCAGCGAGCGCCAGCTATCGATAGTAGACAACAACGACAGCAGGAGCCACAGCAACAGCGACCACCACAACAGCAACGACCACAGCAACAACCATGAAGAAGGGTACAGCTAGTAGAGATCATCCATCTCCCAAGAGGCGGGTGACATCCCGTGGCAAAACAGAACCCTTCAAGCAACAACCTCATCCACAACCGCCAGAGACGACGCCAGCAGCAGCAAGTAAGCCGCGTCCAACGTTAACCGTGGCAGCGGATTCGGATGCCGATTTGTCACAGCTTTCTCAATTGGATTTGGCCAAGCTGATTGAAAAGCGATTGGCCGAAGGAGACAATGATGGACACCAAGCAGCCATGGCGGCCATGACCAGTCGCACCGGCTCTCGGGGCAACAACAACCGTATCCATGCCTCGGAGGCGGCTGCGGCACTTCAACCACTTCCATTATCCTCCGCAGGTGGTGGCGCAGGTAGTGGCGGAGGAAGACCGCAAGCGTCTACGGCTACAGCAGCTTCCCACGCCTTGACACCTCCTCCGGCTGTAGCGGGGGTTTCCAACTTGACGGCTTCGGAACGCGAATTGATGAAGGTCATTCAGGATCGAGCCATTTCGGCCAGTGCTGAATTTCCTACTACCACCACCACCAACAACCTTACTACTGCCCGTAGCAGTTACAACAACACCAGCCGCAGCAGCAGCAACCAACACAGGAACCAGAGCCCACCAAGGCATTGCCTTAGCTTGCCGGTTGGTATTCCTGTCATTCACCAGAATAATGGCAACCACCACAGTCACATCAACAGAGGTGCCGACAGGCAGCAGCAGCAGCCGCCCACCAGATTCACTCAGAGCTTGTCGGTTGGTACTGCTGGCGGTGGTACTGCTGGTACTGCCGCTGGTAGCAGCGAAGGTTCCGACAGGCAGTTCACCCAGAGCTTGACTGTTGGTACAGCTGCTGCTGGTAACAACAACAGCAACAACAACACCAGGGGGTCGCGCAGGAAATTGGCCCAGAGTTTGCCGGGTGCCTACATGCATGTCCCAGGTGGTTCGGCCATTCATTTGGCGGATCTTCCCCATCCGGTCTTGTCTCCGAGTACTCATGTCACTACTAGAAATGCTGGTTGTTGCGACGATTATACCGAAACCAGTACGACGTGGGATATGAGTCAAAATCTTCCCATATCCTCCAATGGCAGCTCCTGCAATCATTGGACCAATCCCGACCAAATCCACAGTGAAGATTTGGCCATTTTGGGATGGGCGCCAGGAGCCGAAGGAGCACCAGGACGACATCCTTCCCGTCCTCGGCAACAACCGCCACCAAACCGGCACATGACCAGGACCACCACTCCTTCGGGTGTCACTACGGCGGATCCACCCTCCATTGTCTCTCAGACCAAAAAACGCCAGGAGGAAACCGCCACAAGTTTTTGGAAGACCAAAAAGTATTGCGTCATTCTCATTGTGCTTCTGTTTATCGTCATTGCCGCTGTGGTGGTGGTGGCCGTGATTGGGACTTCTGTGGGCAACAAAAAGAAGAGCAGCAGCAGCAGCAGTAGCCACAGCGAAGGCTCCAATGAGGAAGAAGTACCACTCGTCATCACATTGACCACTGTAGGGCCCACGGCACCACCCACCGACGACAGATACGTGCTCCCTCTGCCAGCCTACACCAAAGCTAGCATCGAAAAGGACCCCGAGTCTGCTCAGGCTCGAGCTTATGAATGGCTATTGGAAGATTCCTTGCTGCACAATTATTCGCAAGCCAAGCAGTGGCAGCGCCTAGGACTGGCGACTCTTTATTTTGCCACTACCGATATTCCCGTCTTTGCTGCCACGCATGCATGGATGACAACGTCGTCCTCCGCCTACCAGCAGAAAAAGAATGGCACGACGAAATCTGATGGTTTCGAGGAGGATCGTCATGATGAATGTCATTGGTTTAGTGACGAAGCACGAGGCCTCGGTCCTCCTCCCGAATGCGGGGAGAATGGCTTGTATGAAAGATTTGTCCTAGAAGGCTATAACCTACAAGGCAGTCTTCCACCCGAAATCTCCTTGCTCAAGAATCTATCCTATCTAGGATTGGATCGGAATGCTCTGACCGGTACCATACCACCCGATCTCTTTATTTCCTGGAGTCAACAATCGCAACGAAACATGGAAGCCGTACTGTTGCGGGGAAACCAACTCCATGGAGGCATCCCACCCGAGATTGGCCTTGTCAAGGTGGATTTTTTATTGTTGGGAAGCAACCAGTTGGAAGGCAGCTTGCCCGTATCCCTTGTCAACAGTCAAGCGACGTGGTTGGATTGTTCCGATAATTTGTTGTGGGGACCCATTCCCACGGCGTTGGGGATGAGTCCCCGACTCAAAGGTTTGAACCTGGCCACGAATATGCTCACGGGAACCTTGCCGACCGAACTCGCCAGCGTTCGATTGTAAGTTCATTACTAGTAGTAGGGAGATGAGAATGGGCAGGGTTGTGCCCAGCCCCTAGTCGCCTTTTGCTCACCAGATCGATCCTCTCTTTCGTCCTGCACTCGTTCATGCTACCATAGCCTAACCGAGTTGAACTTGGCCGGGAACACACTGAATGGAAAGATCCCTACAGGTACGCATCTGTTTTAGCATGCTCTGCCATCCCAAGATGCTGTTGAACAAATCTAGTAGCAGTATTCACACCATCGATTTGTCTCCGACATTCTTTATTCTTTATGTGCCGCACAGAACTGGGTTTGTTGAGTGGTGATGGCATATGGCGGCCCAAGCCATGGGCTCCCAGTTCCTCAGAGGGAAGCCCCCCTCCTGGTTGGATACCTACTCCTGTTCCAGTGCCCGATGGACGGGGATTACGCTTACTAGATCTACAAGACAATATCTTTGCGGGTTCCATCCCCTCGGAACTCGGTAATCTGCAGCAATTGACGTCTCTTCGGCTTGGCAAGAACCATTTTAGTTCCAGCATTCCCAGTGACATTGCCAATCTCAAGTATTTGGAGCACTTGGCTTTGGAGCACAATGATTTGACGGGCACCATGCCTACCGAAATGGCCTTTTTATTCAATCTGACGGAATTGGATTTGAGCGGCAATGCCAATTTGGAGGGTGAATTGATCCTTCCTCGTGTGACGACACGATTGGCAACACTTGCGATCAGTGGTACTTCCTTGAGTGGAACCATTCCGGGTTCCATCTGTGATATTGCCCGATTGGAATTTGATTGTCAACCTGGTGTCCTGTGTGGTTGTGATTGTCCTTGTGGCGATTCATGATTGTAATACATACATGTATCTTCCAAGCTATCTTCCCAGGTCGATTCAAAAGTGCGAAACATCTCATGTTTCTTACATTCATTCTACATGACGATTGTAATTTTACAAATCGAACATTTTGTGTTTAATATATATTCTATAAAATATATTATTATTCGTATGGAGTAGTTTACATGTGCATAGTGGCCTTGCTATTTTTTTCTTTTCGTGAGCACTTTCGACCTCCTGCTTGAATAATAATAATGATAATGATTTTTGATAATCGTTCAAAATTGTAAGGAGTGCTTCTGAGACGAATTCATGATTTGGATGGATGAATGGAGAATTGCTCATCGTGTGTGTATTGTGACCGGGTGAAATTCCTTCAAAGGCAAGCCCAAACCAGGCAGCCGGCTAAAAAGGGAATTGATTCGCGGCGCTCCTACCATTTTTGTATCATCCTTTGTTCACTCCCTTTCTTTTTCTTTCATTTCCTTGCTGCAAAATATTATTAAAGAGCATACGCAGAAATTAATATCCATCCGCGGCTGCCACGGCACCCAAAACGGCAGCACGAAGTGCATCGACGGTATACAGAGGCTGCCCACCTCCAAAGGCATAGACAACATCCAAACCATGGACTGGTTTATTGGGTGCCACTTCATATTCGGCCTTGACCTTGAAGGCAATTCCAGCCGGTCCTACCATGGCCACTTTGGCTTTTAGCACCTTGTAGTCTTCGCCATGTTCCAATTTGCGCAAGGAATCTTGGGCCAATGCCACAACGTCCGGCGCAAATTCTTCCTCGTTTAATAATTGTCGAATGGTATCACAATCTTGACTGATAGCGCCAGGTGCAATCCACCAAGCCGGAAATTCCAAACCAGTCGGATCATCCAAACCACACTCTTCATCTTCCTTGGCACCATTGGCAGCAGCGTTCATTTGTTGCAAACTGACGGAAGCTTGTGAATTCAAATCATCCAAATTGGACATCACACAACCTTCCATTCCACCCTTACTTTCACTGGCTTCCACGTGACATCCCTTGGGGAATTTGACAGGAATACTAAGCGATAAACATCCAGTGGTACCATCACACAGGATGGCTTCAATTTCAATTTGATCTTCACGAACACATATAACATCCACCTTGTCAATTTTATCCAGCGTGAGCGCCTGCGAAGGGGGGGCAAAGGCCACTGCCAATCGTGCCAAGTGCCCGGTACGATCGGGATCCGCACTGAGTGTTTCGGCCACGGCCGTACCGACGGGGGAACAAGATTCACCAAACATGTTGCTGCCCGAAAAGGTCGTGTACGACGATGCAGAAGAAGAAGCTGTGGTAGTCTCATCTTCAATGGCACCATCCCATCCAAAAATCAGGGCCTTCAACGGCGAGGCAGAAGAAGTAGTAGCCACAGAAGCGGGCATTGTGACACTGGTAAAGGCCATGGTGGTCGAGGAAGTGGCTACGGCAAAAAAAGCCAACCAAGTTGTTTTGCTTACAGAAAAAGTCATCTTTCAGTGATTTGAAATTATTAATACCAATAACGTAATTTTTCTTTCTTTCCTTTTTGTGTGGCAAGAAGGGAGCAAACTATTATTTTTCTTTTTTTCTTGCTTGATGGCTCAAACTTGCACTGCAATCCGGTGCATGATTCCGATTGACACAGGGAGGAGGAACAAATGGCCCCTGTTGACAGTTGTCGAACTTGATAGAACAAGTGTTAATAACTACTGTCATTTTCTGGTTTTCCTTCTATTGCATGGATCTGACAGTCCCATCACTGCTACCAGTACTACTGTACACTAACTAATTCTTGCCGTTGATCTGACGTATTTGCAAAAGATAGTTAGAGGACAAGTGCCTTTGTTTGTGGGACAGGTGCTGTTCTTGACATCGAGAATAGGACACCTGACGTGGTGGCTTGCCACGTCAAAAGGTCGTTGTTGAAAAACGGAAGAATGGATTCCAAAAAGATTTCTACGTCGTACAAGTACTATCAGTACTGGGTGACTTCACCACCGTGATTCGACTCAAGTCAGTCCCATCGAAGCATTCCACTGACACTCCACTGACTACAACACAACAACCAGCAAGGACTGTTTGCCTTCTCTCTTTTGGACTCTGAAAGGGTTTATAGAAGAAGCATGTGTGATTTAGTGACATCACAGTGTTGCCATAGGGTTCAACAGCCATGCAACATTTTATCTTGATAAATGTTTGATTTTCATTTCAGACCACCCCATGACATGCTGTCAAGTTGAAACAAAGGACAACAATGTTCTGAAATCATTGCACCGATTTCATCATGAAAGCAATCCAGAAAATTGTGCCAGAAATTTTGTCTTCAAGATTTTATCTTTTGCCTGTGAAAAACAACACCATTTGAAGTGACATGTTCATGAACAATGATTTTTGGGTTCCTCATTTGGTGATGTGTTTCATGCATTGTTAAGTTTTGTGTCTCAGACAAAGATTACAGCAGTGATTTTTGCCTCCTTGTTGTTGTCATTCTCCTCTTCAAAATCAAATGGGTTTTTCCTTCCCCTTGGATGAAAAGCGCAAGCTGCTGCTGTCCAGGTGGATCGTTGAATGTGACACATCCTAAAGAAGTTTAAAAACATCTCCAGCACGAGGATGAAATTGGTTCTTGCATTGTCTTCTTTTGATAGATTGACTGCAATGCATGTAAATTTCAAAACAACAAGATTTCATGGTAAACAGAAACATTTTTTGTAAAAGCCACATCTGAATCCCCCCTTGCCTGGATTGTTTGATTGTGAAAGAAAGAATGTGTGTCCATCCATGTGACTAAAAACACCAGATGCAATTTGCTGTGCATGTTTGTCACAGATGAACCAATTGAACAAGCAACTTTGCCATCACCACCTGACAATCCACCAATCAGGTTTGAATGGGGGACAGCAACGTGGTCACATGGAAAATGTTGGGCATGTGGACGCAACGCTACTAGCAGCTTGCATTGCAAGTTGAAAGTGTTGATCAGACCTTGAAACCCAATGCTTTCATTCATCACTCAGTGTCATGTGAAAGCTAGCTGCTGCAGTCAACAAATCATGAATGATGGATGCCAAAATGATGGAGCAAACCACTGGTAACTTGTAGCAACCTCATGTGCAATCGGGTCATCATTGCATGCTGCCCCTGATCACTGTTTTTGAATTTTAAGTCGTCCAGGCAGTCAGCCAAAGATCAATGGGGGAACTCGCCAAACTCGATCAGAGCAGTTGTTTAATTGTGTGCCCATGGCACAAGTTGCTTTGAGCAACCCAACAACACAAGCAGACCCTTTGACTTTGCATTTGCAATTTAGCTGGCTTTGTGGAAAATGTCACTGTCACTTTCCAGGAACAACAATGTGTCCGCAGCAGGGATCTTGGGAGTCCCATTTGTTGCACATGTTGTTGCTCGCACAGTCAAATGTGTCCCATGATTTCTCAAATGGAAACAATTGCTGCAAATCCCGGGTTGGGTGAGACTCCTGTCATGCGCAAACAACCCTTTGTGGCATGGGCGGCAGCGGCTGGTCCCGTCGCCAAAGTTGTTCAACACAACCAAATGATTAGAAACAATGTGTTGTTGGTTCTTGTCAAAGAAATCATCAAGGACATTCCAATGGCTCCTGCCTTGAAGGATGATTGTCAATTCCAGAACCCCATCTTTGTGTTGCCCGCCATCATCAGATGAGTTTTGGTGACTTTGGAAGGAGAAGAATGAGCCAAACACAGAAGCATCATCACGCCAGCCTTTGGTTTGTCCTGTCTCAACTGAAGGAAGCCTTGGGGGGCGTGTGTTCCTGGCAAGGTGCAAACCTTTCCATGATGCTGGTCAGAGGAAGGAGAAGACCAGAAATCGATCTGGCAGCACACTGACATTCGAAAATGGTCCAAAGCCGTGGCCAAGACTGCGGAAGGAGATCGTGAGAAAAATGCTGTTCAATTGCCAGAGTTGACCGTCCCACTGACAGTCTCCATGATGAGCTTTTTAAAACCCAACACTCTGTGGTTGTTCATTTTTATCACAGGCCTGAGATCACTGGATCCATGTTTGAGTCCCGTGACCCAAAAAATCCATGCCGCTCTCGAGTCGACAGTGGGCAGCATTTTGCCTGAGCAGCGCCAAGAGTCTCAATTCGGACGCCGACAAGCAAGAGTTGACAACCACTTCTAAGTCCATCCTGCAATTGCTTTTGCAAGCTCGTGAGGCCGACGGAAAGAACTCCTTGAATGATCAAGAATTGAAAGACGAACTCAAGACATTTTTGTTGGATGGTCAAGAAACGACTTCCACCTGGTGGCTGGGGACCATTTGTCCTGTCCAAGCACCCGGACATGCACAAATCAGTTCTTAAAAACATCATGCAAAGTGCAAATGCTCCAAAGTTCGAAACAATCACATTGGAAGAAGTGGAGACTGTGGATTGTTTCGCCGCCTTTTTGGATGAAACCCTGCACATGTGTCCTCCGCTTGGAATGATTGTCCGATCTAAAGCAAATGGAGAGACTGTTGCTGGCTGCAACATTCCCAAAGGAACCAGCCCATTTTTCCTAATCCATCTTTTGCATCGAAATCCAAAGCACTGGAAAGATCCGGAAACTTTCAAGCCATAGCGGTGGATGAAAGGCAGCAGTGAATTCAAGGGTTCGGCGGGCATGGACATCAGATGAAGCCTTTGCATTTTTGCCCTTTGGAGCTGGTGGGCACAATGGCAGTGGGTGCAAATTCATTGCATTGGAGGCCAAGTCGACTGGCGCATGTTGTCCGCAAATTGCGTGTGAGATTGCTCCGCCCCAATGCAATGCAGAGCATGCTTTCACAAATGCTGTCGCAATGAAGGCCAAACCTGGGCTCAAAGTGGTGGTCAAAGCAAGATGTGATCTGTGCAAAGCATGTGAAATTAATTTTTTTTACATTTCTTGTGCTTGGCCTCTGCATTGTTACAGTAGAGAATTGTTTTTCGTTGGTGATCACTAATAATTTTTGCCACTTGACTGCACTGCAGTGGTTTTGTTGAGACCATGATGTTTCTTATCATTGAGGGTACTGGGATCTCTACATACCGATTTGCGTAGAAAAGATACCTTCCACGCCACATCATCACTCACAAAATGAATGACCCCTTCGTTGTCGTCCCCCCACTCCGCATTCTTTCCTTTCTTCGTCTGATTACGTATTGTCTCCAACTGGTTAACCTTCGCTGGAGGTTGCACAAACAAAACAACCTAAATAACGACAGAATAACTAGAGCCAAGCCCTTCAAGCTACTGCAAGATGATGAAACCAACATCACTCTTCCTCGTGGTGCTACTGTTGGCCCTTGTGAATGACGTTGCCGCCTTTCTCGCACCAACACCCTCAACCTGCAAAGTCCGTGCTGCCGCGTCTGCGCCGCTCTTCATCGCCAAGAAACCAAAGGACGAGGATCTTTTAATCAATAAAAAAAACAAGACCTGGAAAGACTATTTAAAGCTCGCCATCACCGGATCGCCCGATGGGATTAGCATGATAGGCAAACCTCAATATGATTGGGGCACTGGAAAAGTCGTAGCGAAGCGAAAGCATTTCGATTGGAATGCATCCTCTCAGAGTAAGGCTGCGAAGAAGGACACCAAAAAGAAATAAGGAATCCACCGACCAGAAAGCGTAGAGTCTTTTCGTGGCACAGCACGAGCAAGCAAGCGCTTTTATTTTAAAAGGCTAGACAATACACATTCATTGGAAGTTTGGAATGCCCGCGAGAAGATTATCTATAAGGGCAAAGACCGGTTGGCCTTTCTGCTTGGTTGGGCGTTCTATTAATGCAGGGCATATTTGTATTCATCACAGCATATTCATTTCAATAATCATTAAGGTTGCCATCAAGTGTATTTTTCAATTGAACAATTCAGATTGGACATAGGTACAATAAGAAAAAGAAAGCTTGCAATATATGTATTGATGTTTACGTTCTTGAAGGCTTGAAGCGCCCGACCAATGCATTGGTTACAAACTTTTCAGCTTTTTAAACCATGTGCAGTCGTATGGAACCCATGTGCATAAAAAGTTGAAATGAGATTATACCAAGCTAATGGTTCCTGGTGCAATGATGGCACAAAAAGTCAATCTCGCAGTTTTTGGTTGTAAGCTCCCATACGGCATAGAAAGATAAGCAGGGGAAACTAGATAACTTCCTGCCCCGATTCTTACAAGAAGCTTTCTAGATTCTTATGTTTTTCAAGACAGTTTTCTCTTTTTCGAAATTACACAGCTAAAATCACAACACAACCCCAGACTATCTGCAGTTTCTTGAAGCCACTAGATACATTGGATGTCCTGGAAAAGTTTGCAGGGATGTTCAGCATTTTGTTGAGTAACTTTCATCGCTCAGTTGAACAGTGATGAGAAGGATTCTGAAGATGTGGTGATGTGGTTGCATGGCCAATCTGCCAATGGCTGTAGGGGCATCAAGAAAAGTACAAGCCCCTTTCCCACTTTCTCATTGCCATTTATTTTTCCTCACTTTGGATGAACATAATCTCGCTATTTGGAGAAGTCCAGTGAGTTACTCCATGTATGCAATAGCGCTGTGCCGTTGAATGGTGCATGATAATAGGGTGAAGGATAGCACTCGCGACAATGACGTCATACAAGCCTTCATTACTTTTCGTCGGATGGAAATCTTGAAGATCCCCCATCCACAAGTTGCCGATGGTAGATTCATTCATCCAGCGCGGCTTTTGCAAGACCCTTCCGTCTATTTTTTACACACGAAGATAACTATCCATTAGTTTTCCGAAAAAGAAAGGCTTTGTTGGGTTCAGTTTTGACTCGAAATCTCGTAAAGCAATTATTTCCAAACTATACCACCAACCATCATGTTGGTGCATCCGGTTTCTCGGGGATCGTTTCTACAAGTGTTGTCGATTCTTCCATTTTCTACGTTGATATCGGGCATGGCCCAACAACAACAATCCTGTGCAGTGATTGGCTGTGGAGTTTTAGGAACAAGTCTCTGCAAGCAACTTTTGACAAGTCCTGATTTCGAAGGATGGACTGGTAAAATATTATAAATCTTTGGGGTTGCTTGACTTATGATGCACTTGATTGCCTTTTTGTAATACCCTACAACTAACCACCTCAAACACTTATTCCATCTGTTTCTTCCTTCATAACTCAAAATTGCAACCCCAAAAAGTCACGGGCATTACCAAAACGGCCAACAATCATCCCTCCATTCTCGAGTCTGTCGGAGACGCAAGTGATCGATTTCAAGTTTCGACGATGGACAATTGTCGCGACACAAAGTTTGATAATGTCGTCTTTTGTGCTCCACCATCGGGATTTGACGATTACGCCGGTGCCGTCCGTGATGCTGTCACCCAATCCTGGTCGGGACTCGCCAATGGCGGGACCTTTGTCTTTACATCGAGTGGAGGAATGTACGTTTTATGTCGATGTTTTTCTTTTATTGTTTATTATGCAATGGCTCACCTGTCCATGACTCATATTTCTGTCCCTCCATCAATCACAAAATCACAATCACAAACACCCAAGACATGGAGCCGGCGCATCGACGGAACCCGAACTCATCAACGAAGAAACTCCTACGGCCGATCCAGAACAAAATCCTCGCATTGCCAAACTGGTCCATGCCGAAGAAGCAGCTACCCAAAATGGAGGATGTGTCCTTCGATTGGCAGGTTTGTATACCTTGGAACGAGGAGCCCATGGATTTTGGCTAAAGGACGCCGAAAATCCCAAAGATGTGGCCGGTCGCCCGGATGGACTCATCAATCTACTTCATTACGATGATGCGGCGGGGGCAGCTATGGCAGCTTTAAAGGCGGGATCCAAAGTTGTTCAAGGACGAACCTTTCTCATTAGCGATGCCCATCCCACGACACGACAAGAGATCTGTGAGAGTGCCATGAAAGCAAAATTGTTTCAAGGCAGGAAAATGCCAAAATTTCTAGGTAGCGATACGGACCCGATTGGCAAACTTTATGATGGAACCGTCAGTGAAACCACCTTGAATTGGAAACCCAAGTACAAGTCCTTTGATGACTTCATGATGGCGAATTCATGATGATAATATTAAGGAGGAGCAGGAGGAGGAGGATCAAACTTTGCAAGAGCTAACTCAACACATAAATCACAAATAGAAGATATGTTCCAACCGCCTAGGTCCAGCTAAATTGCATGTCGCCAACCACCCAGTTAGCCTTGATCCACTACAGTGCCCACGACGTGGATGGGATTGACTTAAGATTTGTTCTCATGAGCTAGAATAGGATAAGCAGTGTTGTGGAAGGCCATGCTAGCACAAAGTCTGATGAATCCATTGGTGAGGACTTTAGCTAGTGGCACCCTTCAGCCTGGATTGCATTTTCTTCTTGCCATTCACATCAGTTCTCCTCCTTGTTGTGGAACATTGTGATGAAGGAGGAAACAAGACTGAACCTTCATTTCCTTCATTTCCTTTCCCTCTCGATGTCTTGATGCATGACTCAACCAATGACTGCTAGTTTCCTGCTGCAGCATGTCAACTGGCCACACAGCTCCTGCAGGGGATGCACACTTTTTTGTTGTGCACTTTGTGCAAGGGTGGACCAACTGGCATTCTACGATGACCACGTCAAGTGTGCAAAAATTCAGCAGTTTCATGATGCAATGCTGCCAAAATGCAGGCTGGTTGGCTAGCTTGTCTAGCATGTCAAGCTTGTCTAGCCAACTCAACAATGTGCTGATCCTTAATGCAACCAAGCACATTGCTCAGCCTTGTGTAGCAGCACAATGGTGCAGACATAAAAAAAGTTTCTACAGAGCCATGTTGGGAAACATAAGGATGCAGAATGAGAGCATTCAATTCCTTGCAACTTCGTCAATGTTTGTGGCATGGGGGGGGGTGTCGGCAACAATTGTTTTGACACAGGTTGCAGTCAACTGCAAAGGGATGAGACCACCATCTAGCTGCAGATGCATTGAATGTAACAATTCCAGACTAAATGTGTGGAAAATGGATGTGTCAAACTTGGGAAGGAACTCGTTTGCACACAGTTCGAATCTGTCGCGCAACAGTCTGCGAAACATTGAAAACAACCCCTTGTCTTGCAAAAGGAAACAAATTTAACACTCCCATTTAACTCCCACCAGTGCAACTGATCCTGCAAGATCTGTGCTACGGAGATCATTGTCCATATCCAAAACCTGTCTTGGAAACAAGGGGGGCATTTGCAATTATGTCAAATGAGGCAGCCCAAGCAGCCACCAAGCAATAAAACGGAGCAACTGCGCTTCCTTGTTGTTCCTCCCTTCAATTCGCAGAATTCACCCATCCGACCATGGACCATGGCGGGGCTACACCAGAGCAGCTAGCTAATTATAGCTACCCCTACTAACGATAGAGCAAGCCATTGATGAGGTGCTTTTGGTAAGGCACAGTCATCATATCCACCAAACTAGTTGTGATCCTCATAAATCGACCATGGCGAAGGATGATGAATGGACGACTGTGAGTCGCACTACAAAACGCAAAGTTGCGAAGAGGAAGCAAGGATCTGCACAACAACGAGCGATACAGCTAGATGTCGTCGATGACGATGAAACCAATGTCGATCCAGCAGTCGTTCAAGCCCAACTTGCATCGTGTTGCGAGCAAATAAAAACGAGCCAATTCTACAATGCCGTTACAAAGGCATGGGAGGCCTTTAGAATGGAGAACGATGATGATTCGCTACAAATCCACGAGATGGTGTGTTATGGAATTGGCAATTTCGCGCGAAGAAAAACGTCTCACTATTCCGCTCCATTGTGGCAGCTGGCCTTGGCATTACAATTTCGGACAATATTGCCCAAGTCTAACTCGACGAGTATGGTATATTATGATCCCCTCGTGACCACAATAGAGCGTCAACTATTGCAGGATCACTATCAAATACAAGTCTTGTCTCAAAATGAAAAAGGAATGCGCAACAACAACAAGAATACTACACCCGGCGATGACAACAACAACAACACCAAGAACGCGACAACTGTCTTTTTCATGCCCCATTGTCCCAAAGGCTTGTATGAAAATGTGCTGTGGGCCAATTGGACACAATTGCAACAAAATGCTCGTGCCATTTGCATGATTGGAAATTCCTTGGCATCCTACGTGGAGCGGGCAGCAGTGGTGTCCGCAAAAGATAGTGACCCCAGTAGTTGTATAGAGTTGGTGCAGCCTTTTTTACGAGAACAGTTGCTCAAAGTTTCCAAAAAGGACGTCCAAAACATGCCAGGACATTTTGAATTTGCCTTTGATGATACCTATCTTACATGGTTTGAGCATCGGCCAGTGGTAGCAGGTGATGATGACCCTGTGCATTCATCATCGTTGTGGCCGGCAAGACCAGATCAACCCCGTCCTGATGGTCAACTAGAAGTCCTATGAAATACTTTCTTGGTCATCTCGCAAGCAAAGAAATGCCCTCGACAATATTGGAATGAATTGGGATGCCGACAATTTCGAAATCCTGTCTCTTATACACATCTGACGCTGCCGACGAATAGAGAGGTGTAGATCTCGG
>ENA-ORBV01009210-ORBV01009210.1-microbial-mat-metagenome-genome-assembly--contig:-NODE-9210-length-16300-cov-7.324416_pt1 | contig 16300 bp, 9 predicted proteins | sample MGYA00237777_ERZ505514 | MGnify/ENA primary metagenome ERZ505514 (study PRJEB26160, sample SAMN06269048) | microbial mat metagenome | isolation source: Oligotrophic lake microbial mat | place... | reverse complement strand
TTCATTACTCGCAGTCCGATGCACTTCAAAGACAATTGGCAACTCATTATTGTCCCAACCTGCTTCCGCGATTGCCCTTTCGACTCAATGTAGCTGCTGAGAGCCATTCAAAGCATATGGTGAAAACCATAGCCGGGGGGGTTATCCCACTCGGCGAGTGGCTGAACGCCAAACGTAACCTGCTCGAATACAGTCTCCGCATCGGTGGAATGGACTGCAAACGACAGATTAGGACAATGGAGGATGTATTGAGGGATCACCAGCAGTGTCCATCTCGGGCCCTTTTGGTCCAGTAAAGTAGCTATCGAAAGGTCCTAACTTAGTAAGCGTCGTTGATGCAGCCACCCTCACCTCCTTCCAGCTAGTCTAGCGTCAAATAACCAACCAACAAGTTATCCAAATAATTACCCACCATGGTCTCAATAACAAAAGCTAACTGCCGAAGGCTAGATCTAAAAAGTCGTCACTTCGCCTTCACATGGAACAACTTTACAGATGAATCAGTAGCTAAATTAAAAGAGCTAGAAGAAAAGGAAGGGTCCAAACTAAAATGCGGCAAAGCCAGTGAAGAAACTGGTATAGAAGAAGAGACACCTCATCTACAAGGTTTCCTAGAATTTATAAACGGATCAGGTTAGGGTTAGGGTTATCTAGTGCACGAGGTTGACATCTCTCTCAAACCTTTTACGTTTTGTTTGGTTTTTTTGCATGTTGTACTGTTTTTTTGATACTAAACGCGAGCCTTTCGCGGAGGACTTAAGTATATGGTCGGTCCACAAACGGATCTATCGCCGGGCGGGTTGAGTTTACTATAGGAATTTTTGTACTAAACCGATGCACATGGAATGTGGACTGTGGACCGGGGTGGCGGTGTGTTTGAATTTTTGGACCGCTCGTGGCCGCGGAGGCCTGTCTAAGTCTAAATGCGCTTTATAGTTTGATTTTTTGCTTTTTGTACTGTTTTTTGGACGCTAAACGCGAGCCTTTTGCGGAGGACTTAAGCATTTGGAGCGTCCACAAACAGATCTATCGCCGGGCGATTTGTGGTTACTATAGAGATTTTAGTACTTGACCGATACACATGTAATGTGGACTGTGGACGGGGGTGGCGGTAATAATGTCGAAAACTAGATATGGACGCACCAAAGACCCGCGTCCACATTTAGTTTTCTCTTTCGCCACCCCCTCTTGTCCACAGCTTTCTAAGTACCGTGAGATATTTGTGGCATCTCACGCTCATTTTTCTTTGTCTTGATGAATGAACATTTTTTTACGACGTTTGTCAGAACTAAGACTCTTTTCAAACAGAGGCTTAAGGATTTGAAGAGGTATGACACATTGAGAGTTTATGCTTACGAATTGGATAAGCTTGGGGTTAACAATGGCCCTTTGCTTTGGCAGCTTAAGGAGTCGGGTAATGTTGCTAACAAATTCAGGTCTTTTCGAGTGTATTTGTTGAGAGCAAAGCACCAATGTTTCGCTCTTGGACCAGATCGGTCCATGACTTTCTATTGTCTTATAAAAAAAAGGGATCGCATTATGTATGCTAAAGATGGAGAAAAGTTTGTTGTTTGGTTGAAGACTAAACCTATAGATAAAATATTATTAAAAACTTTAACTTTAGAACAACTTCAGCTTCATAAAGACCGAACCAAATTGAAAGATGATTCTTTTTGTTTCAACTTCAAGTACATACGTTGACAACCATTCCGGGTAGACGCCAGTTGCTTAGGCTTTAAAGAATTTACGAGCTTCTTCCGGTGTGTCTTTAGGAAGAATCCATGATTTTTCAATTTCTTTTGTAATAACTTTTTCCAGTTTGTACATGCTGATGTTCGTATCCTTGAATTCTTCAAAGTCATTACGCATGCGTTCCTCTCCAACTGATGCAATCCTTCTGACTTTCTCCTTGTAATGTAATGGGTCTTCTGATTCATCGGGGTTAGGATACGATTCTGCGTACACTAGAACCGCTTTTACAGCTTTCTTAATAGTACTGAATTTGTTTCGAAACTTTTTCTTTTCTGCCTGAGGCATCTCTTTGTATGCTTGACTCTTCGTGTCTAGTTCATACCCAGCTTTAAAATCGTCAACAAAGAATGCGGTGGTTACCTCAGTCAATGACGGTTTCTGGGAGAGAGTCTTGCTGCTGATGGAGAACTTCAATAGACACTTCTTTTGGGAAGTCATCGGGGCTGCGGTTGTGATAGCTCCGGCTATGATACGGTCGGTTTCTTGGCGTTGGAGGATTCGATCCATGTTGTACATTTTTTCCAGGATAATTTTTTGAGTGATGTTGTAATTGATCATAGCGTTTTGGATTGAATTGAGTACATGTCCTTGACGTTGCTGCTCCATGTGTTGTGATTGTACCAAGGTGGCCAATGAATTGAAATGATCTGTGAAACATCTTGGATCCATGAGGATTTCTTTCCCATTGTAAGGGGAATCGCTGTACAAGGAGAAATTTTCAATTGGAAGTGCCGGCATGTTCTTGTTTAGAAAGGCTTTGCGGGTTTCCTTAACCCAAAATGAAAATGATTTTTCTGCCGACACTCTTTGTGCTATTTGATTTATGCGGCAGATGAAGGGATTAGTTAAGACTGACGAACAACCAGGAAGGCTTTCATAGGTGTGTTGAGATGAATACACATGGCTAGCTTGGCTAGCTTGGCTGTAGATTGGATTTTCGTCGACTACATCCGTTGCGAAGGGATGAGACGTTAGGACTTCTACAAAATCATTGTAGCGGAGGAGTAAGGCCATAACCAAAAGTTCTCTCACTTTGGGATTCCAATTACGTTTTGGATCGTCCTCAAATAGAACACTGGTAAACTGCTTCAGTTTACCCACATCTGTTTCAATATCGTCGAAGGTTGGAGGTTGACCTCCTACGATCGTGTCACCTATCTTGGTTGTCCAATTGGCTACCGCTTTCCCTGCTTGAGCATCCAGGATTGCGGAACTGTTGATATAATCGAACACTGAGTGAACACTATTCGATGTCCAACCCGTTCTGTACATTTGTGCGTATCCACCCAACGATGAACATTCTGCCATGGTTTGATTTGAACCCTTCCTGTTTGAACGAGATGATAATTCCTCGTTTATCTCGTCTGCTAGAACCTCAAAGGAGTTGTATAACTCAGAAAAAAGCTTGGTCCATTCTTTGGACACGGCGCTGTCTGATTTACCTTGAGTCTTCTTCAGAGCTGCTTTAGAAAAGTTTGGAAAAATGTAGTCATCCTGATTGCAACCTTTCATCACAATCAAATGGATTAGACTGAAATAAAAATCTTCTAGTACTCCATCACGATGGGGGTAGATCTTAAGCGTCTGAGATGGATTATTCTTCTGGCGATCGATATCTACCGAGAGAACTTGGTAGTTGTAAACTTGTTCATTGACTTCTGTCGCCTTGACGCCTTTGGTTGTTATCAGAGAGGATTCGCTTCCGCGGCCTGCACAATGATAGCTCGTGTTGAGGAGATGCCAGAACTCCGCGTACTCTGGTGATGCAAGCCAAATGCAGGCTGTCGCCATGGCTTCTCTATCTTGGCGTGTGCTTGACGCCTTCCCTTCTGTGAGCTGTTTACCGCGAGTTGACTCACGGAAGAACGACTTGAGTTTATCCCGAAGAATACGCCATTGTTCTTGTTGAAAGACGGGAATTGAGTGTTCATTTCTAAACTTGGTCGTGAAGTAGACCTTCACGGACGAGCAGTATCCTTCCGCTGTTGCTTGGGAGAGGGGATTTCCTCGGGGGTTACAACCGCTCTTGGCGTGCTGTCCCATGTAGGTGATGAAGGCTCCAATCATCTTATCCCAGAACTCGAAGACTTCTTTGGTTGACTCCTTCGGGGGGAGGCCATTGAAGGGAATGTCTGAGGCTTCGAACTCATCGACATCGATCTGCAAACGATACTTCTCGAGAAAGCAATTGAAGTGCTTGATAGCTTTCCTCTGTTTGTCGGCTGCGGAGGTCAAGAGACCTTGCCCGTCCCGGGCGTCATGGTAGAAGACAGTTCTATCGTCCGACATGATTGAGGTGTTGTTGTTGTTGTGGCACAACACCGTCCGCCGTTTTTGTCGTTGTGTGTATTGTTAACATGGGGTGATGGGTGATAGTGATGGAAAAGGCCAGAAACAAGTTCCAAGTCCAGCAAGTTGCCGGTACAGTACCATTTTACCAAGCCCCCACAAAATCAGCCCTTCGAGCCTATCGCTACTTCCGGTCTCGTAAAAGGCCAGTTGTTTGGGCCGCAGAAGAAAAGACATCTATTCGGATATCATTTCTCTAGTAGGGAGGCCAATGAGAAGGCGGCAGTGAGTAGCTTTAACAATAGCTACTAGCTATTACTACAGTATGTAGACTATTGATCACCAATCTAGCTAGTCAGGTAGACCTACTACTAGCTAGTAGTCTACTAGCACAATTGTACCACCCAAGTAACCCATTTCGTTGAGGGTTATGATCAACAGTGTATCCTCCGTCAGACAGTCGGTCTGTCAGATATGAAACAGTGACTGTCCACAACTTGTCTGCTTAGGTGGGTTGCCACTGCTAGCTAGAAGTGGTAGCTAACTAGTTTCCAGCTAGTGGTACTTAGTAGGGTATGTTGAGCAGTAGCTCAACTATCATAGGATGATGCGCTCAGCGTCTATTATCATACGATGACAAAGACCCCTGTTCCAACACAGTTTGCAGGTCTTCTCGATACTTCCTGTCTGGCCAAGCTTCCTTTGCCACAAAGGAATGATATGCAACCTGGTATAACTTCATTTGGAGTCCTGTATCTGTCACGAATGGAATGGTGCAGAGATTAGCCGCCGCAAAAGCTAGTAGTTACTACAAGTATGCAGCCTAGTGTAAAGAAAAACCTAAACTAGAGCCGTATGTTGCATCATTAATAGTTAGTATAATAAGCATGTCACCCGTTACATTAATATTTGACCCAATACGAGGTTTGAGACTCGGGAGCTCGAATCCCTTCACACGAATGCGTTTCCAAAACTTCTCCCGCTTTGGGATGATGATCGTTCGAGACACATTGCGATTCACGTCCTATTTGAGAGAGTTCAAACTTGTCCCCATCCGCAAAACTACCATTGGGGGCAAAGAATCGTTGTTCTGCAATGGTTTCATCACACGTCTGTAGATAAATCTGGGTACCGTCTCGTTGCAAACACTGATTTACGTACATGCCATCACTGGGCGGGGCTGCGACTTGAATGAGTATCTCGGCATTGCCGGATATGGTGGTCGGCAAAAAGACAAATCCTTGACGTATATCAGAACTACTGCAAGTGGCAATGTACAATTGATCTTCTTGGCATTTTTCCAAATCTAGGCCATACCAACATCTTTCCTTCTTATCGACGCCTTCGTAGGAGCGGGTCACACACCAAAAGGATTCAAGCGGTGATTCTTGCCACATGTACCCTTCTTCCCAATACAATTTCAATCGAAAGGATCCTGGGACCCATTGATCCTCGGGCAATGGCGCACAAAAATCACGATCGGTAATATCCATTCCGGCCATGATGCATCCCGGGACAGTGTCCGAGTCAGAATCGCGTTGAACACAATAGAGTCCCCAATCGCAATCCCTGTCACTGTCACAATCGCCTTGGCATTGTTGCAATGGAAAGGCCTCGGGTGGTTCGCCATTATTTCCCACGACTTGTAAAACATTGGAGGTTGTGGCGGCGGCCGTGGGTTGTGGGGCCGTGGCAGTAACTGGTGAAGAAGCATCGGGGACAGGAAGCATAATGCTGGTTGGAATTGCCGTGGGTGCTAGTGTTGGTGGAGACGTCGTCGGCGGATACGTCGTTGGCAAGGAGGGATCAATGATGCAATAATCCGTCATGGAGTCTTCTTGCTCTCCTCCATTGCAACCTGGTACTTCTTGGAAAGCCTCTCGTTGAAAGCAAATCAATCCAACATCACAATCTTCGTCGGAATCACAATCTCCCTCACAGACTTGCAAAGGAAAATAGGAGAGATCGGGATCGCCGCCATAGCCAGTCAAATCGGAGGGTGGTGGTTGACGATTTTCTTGCATCAGCTGCAGTTCCAGTTGCTGCCGACGCTGTCGTTGCTGACTTTCTTGGTCATTCTCCCTAAAAAAAGAAGTACTACTAGTACTGCTATCCGTTGTTGCAGCAGAGGATGGACTTCCCAAAGTGCCAACACAGAGCCACGCCAAAATTTGTTTACGCATGATACCGTACGGTATTAGTATATTCAGCTTGGTTGTTAGCTTGCTTGTGGACTTGAACGGCCTACAATCCCATAAAATTGTGGATGCAATGCACTACGTTCTTACTTGTAAGCTCTAAATTCCATCGCCCTGCATGACGGGTCATTTTTGTTGAGATTTGACAAGATTGATAGTGTGGCGCTAACTGCTTCCGGGACTTTTGGCTGTCGTATCTATCAACGGACACTTCATTTTTTCCCACGAATGAAGATAAACACGTACGCGTCATGAGAGAAGAACTGTGCATCTAAACGACTATTGGATTCCAATGGCAGGGAATGACCAAACTGCACCCCGTCTGTGCTTGGCAGTAACTGGTGCTTGTGACTGCTGCATTTGTGACACTGACCACACCACAGACACATAGCAATCAGTCACAGCATAGCACTGTTCATAATTTGGCCAGAATCTTGTTGTCTGTCCCTGAGAACAGGGTTGCAGCTCTCAGTGGACTGAATGTCATGAATTCTTGCAATCTTCACAAGATTTTGTTTGGAGATTGGAGCTGACAAAACACAAGTTGACTGAACATGCACATTTTTCTTAAAAGTCATTAACAAACTGCACCATGTGCATTTCTTTTTCTTGTTGAGCCAATGTGCACAATCAAATGTAATTTCAGAATCAAATTGGGAACGACTGAATGACAAACAACATTTGTCTTGTCCACAAGAATGTCAGAATCTCATGCAGATGCAGTGACATGTGCAGACACTTTTGTTTGTCATTGGCTGTGAATCTTCACATCCAGAAGGGAGCATTGTCTGAAAGAGATTTGATTGAAACCCCTTGAAACACATTCACTTCTGTTTGGATCTTGTGTGTGCGCTTTTTGATTGTGTCACGAAGCTGCTTCTTGTCTGCTCATTCTTCAGGTCAGAACTTTGTGTGAATCTTTCACTGTGAATTCACAAAATGTGGAAATCTCATTTCTTCATTCATCAGTGATGCCTGGCTCCATGCTGGGTGCCTCAAATTCAGCACCACAAGCTGTTGATCCAGAATTTGCTGTCAAACTGCCACTGATTCATTTCCCATGTTTCGGCCACCCTTCCCACTGTCAGTGTCATCAAGTTGACTGATCTTGTTTTCCTTGTTGATTACTGTAGCATCTGAACAATCAGGCATGAAAGAAGCTCGCATGCAATCTTTTTTTATTGAACTGTGGAAGGCTGTGGAAGGCTGAAGCAGCATGCATGTGATGTCCCAGCATGCAATGCAGTAAGTGCGATCCGCTGAGCAGTGTCGGGTCATGCTTGGCCAATCCCGAATATTTTATTCACATTTTGATTAATTCGAATGGTAAGGGAATCTTTCTGGGGTATCTGTGCGGTGCTGGCACCAGCCGGAGCCAGGTAGGTTTTGTGGTGTTTCTTTCTTTTCGTGTTAGCTACCTAATAGCAAGCTACAATAGTAGGTAGCTGTTCCCAGGTAGCAAGTCAAAGCCACTCGGAGTAGGCAGCAGTAGCTTGTAGCTAATCCAACTATCTAAAAGAAAGTAACAAGTAGAATCTAGACTAGTAGCAACGAACAGTGGCTGGGCTGGTCAATTGGAATGCTGCAGCTAAGCCAATTAGTTTGCGAGTATGAATTCCCGGAAGCAATGAAAGTATTTCACTACATGGATATCGACCTGCATGTTGGATGCAACGATAGTAGACAAAGGCAGTTGATCGTATCGAATGGAACAGCAGTGTTGGAATTGTTTTAATAAAACGAAGTAAGTAGGTACATTGTTTACTTATATTATTAATGTCTTTGTAGTAGAAGGTTGTTATGAAATGTATGCGTTTTCATGTCCATCATTATATTGTGGACGATCGGTTGAAGTCATAAAATCCCGTTTGTCGTTCCGGCATTCGTAGACCCGTGTTGGCAGCGCTGATATTTCGTCGACTTGCTCGACTGGAGCGACTCCATCGAGCAGAAGACTGCTGCGGCGTTTGCTGCTGCTGTTGTTCGAAACGTTCCCGATTTTTTTGCAAACTTTGGAGTCGCATTTGAATCAAGCGAGTACGCCCGCTGTAGGTGGCTACCATGTTGGACAACTGGCGTTGTGGAGGCTGTGGTGCATCCATGGTTTGTCGAGGACAATCTCGTACTTGTGCGTCATTGACTTGTAAATGTAGAATGCCTTCAATACTGTTGGATCGAATATCGTCGTCCATAGACCCTGCTGCTGTTGCAAAGTGTGAAACAGTAGACGATCCTTGTGGCGTGAAGGATGTTGATGACAGTGGTTCTTCCTGCTGGTCTTGACTAATGAGAATATCAATCATATCTTCTTCCTCGTTACTGTCATGGGATCGTTGTCTTCTAGGAAGTCTTGGCGAAACCAGAGCCGAGAATGCACAAGGAAAGGCGGGTGTTTCATCCATTTCCCATCTGGACGACGAAGAGTCGTCGAAACCACAACTGTGGCCGCTGGAACAGCTATCCCAAAATTGACTGTTGCTGTTGCTCATGGTATTACTATTTCTTGTGTATTGGCTGTTGTGATATTTTTGTGTGTCTCTTTTTTCTGTGTCTACAAGGTCAACCAGTTTCTTTCAGTGAAATTGCGGATTAATAAATTTGTGAGCAGGAGAAACTCATGTAAGTGACTGCCGGTAATTCTACAGTGTCCTACCAGCAAGGTACAGCAATAGCTACTACTAGTAGCTAGATAGTACTAGGTTACTTGCGTGTGATTACGGTAAAAAAAAACCTTCCGGCTGATGAACCCAGGTGGCCAAAGTAAGGTGTTCATAGTAGCAATAAGGTTCCAAGTAATCACGGGATGGATGCATGAATGAAAGAAACCGGTAAAATTGATAGAACCGCGTAGTCAACCTGGTGTATGCTGTTGAGAAGGGCAAAACAGTGATATTAATTCACCTCATCTCACTGGTTGGGCGGGATTGGCCTGACGGTTTTGAAGAGCGTCATACGGTTCTAACGTGTCAAATGAGAAACGAGACTGAAGTCTTTGTTGCGTGACAAATGCCGAAATACGCGAGCAAAGAGTCATACTGGTTGCTCTGATTCACGCATAGCGTACTCACTATATGGGTGTAGAACCAAAATAACCAGCCAATACCGTCACACTTTTGAAAATCCGGGCAGTATGAAGAATCCAACACCAAGGACAGTAAGTTTCCATTCCCTCACTGTTGAATGCTAGCTAGCCACAGTAGTCAGATGCTTTGGCTACCCCAACTTTCTCCTTTGACAACGCAAGAACTGGACGAATGAGGGACAAAAAGCATCACTGCGGGCTTCAAAAAGCATCACATCGGGCTTCTGCCAATATTACTAGAGTACTGTCACGGCGCCCGGCCAGCAACAGCAAGTCACACATCCTTGTTCTGTACAGTTCCATCCACAAAAGAAGCTACAAATGGTAGAAACTTCATCTAATGGCTAGCTAGTAGTCTAGATGAAGGCAATAGGATACCAAAGCGCTTTCGCTATTACCCCTAATACAAGCCAGCGGCCGGCCGGCGAGTTGAAGACAAAGTCTTTGCTGCCGAAACGGAATAGTATAGATAGCTCTCCCGTTGCTTCCAACTGACTCTACCAGCTAGCCACACACGGCACCTAACCTAGATTCCCGTGGCTGACATAAACTGAAAGCGGGTTAGCTATTGCCGATCCCATTCTCAAGGGGATCAAGTCAGCCGTCACCAGCCTAAGCAAGTCCTTTACTGTACTAGTACGACATTGATAGCTCAGCCTCACTAAACTCCTTGATATTACTAAGTAGTATGACTCTCTACCAGACTATTTTTGGCATTGGGTTGGCGCTAGCTAGGAACACTGGCGAATAGGCGGAAGACTGCAGTTATTCACTAGGCCCTACAATTCGGCCGGTTAGTTCATTTCCCACCAGTACCTGGTACCGCCACGCTTTTACAATTCATCTAGCTAGTTGAACTCAACTCATCCTGGCGAATGTCAAGAAACCAACAGATGGCTAGAACTCAATCAGTATTAGAAGCACGAAGCAGTGCAACCAATACCGCCATGGTGACCTGCCGGCCAGAAAGAGCAAGACCGTGACAATGCAGAACGTTCCACTACCTAAAGAAGCTACTGTTGGTAGGTAGGTAGCGGATAGTAGGTAGCTGCTATATGTGCTTGTGACAGTACTGTATTAGCTAGCTGTACTTTTGATCAAGCCGGATTCTAAGCAATAGTACCCCTGACAAGCCACTGGCTAGGGCTAGGTGACGGCCTGGGTTTGCTGGCTACTACACCGAGCCCCTTACTGCAAAAAGCTAGGACGGAGGAGGAGGACGAGTAACTGTAGTAGCCGAACGAGTTCAGTTATTGCCAAATATACAAGGAAGTGAGTCCACTACAAGCTAGCTAGTAGTAGTCGCAGTACGGTCAGTGCCAGGGGTATCCGATCTATAGAGCTCCTTGATATTAATACAGGATTAGACAAGGAGTAGTAGCTACTTACTACCATCTCTGCTAGCTAAGAGATACCTACAACGACAACAAGCCCTTCTCTTGAGCAATGCCAAGAGCTCACACTGTACTATTAGGGATCAGCTAGGTCTACTCGGCAAATGTAGGTAGGAAAGCGCCTGCTGTGACTAGCTAGTTATTGCCTCGTGTAACATTCTAAGTGAACTGTTACACTTAGTTTTCGGCGTCAACTATTAGCTAGTTGTGGCTATTATTACTACCTTCCAGACCGCCGTTTACAGAAGGCCAGTCAATAAGTGGGCTTGTTCTAGCTAGCTACTATTCTCCCTTGACCAGATCACAGTGCTGAATGATCTAGAACATCCAAGGCCCACGAGGAAACAATCTAAGAAAGTGTGGTTTAGTAGTCAGCAGCAGCCACCTCAAGGCTAAATTGTAGTTAGCTAGATGAACCCCTTCATAATACAGCTTTCATTCATAAAGGCTTCATCTACTGCTTAGTATTGCGTGGAGGTAAGTGGCGCCAAAACTGTTACTGACGTTCGTTTCATTTTTGTGTTGAAGGAAGGTGTCCACCCACCGGCATTGGGTTCAGACGTTAGGGTTGCGTGTTCGGTTAGCTGCTATCTATCTCGTTGGTGTTTGTGTGGGCTGAAGTGAACTTCTAACCCCGGCCAACTTCAGAAGATCATATCTCCTCTCCAATCAACGAAGCGCATCAGAAATCTAATGACCAGACAATGTTAGATGAAGAAATGTTAGGTGCCTAAAACAAGGCTTCATTCTAAGTTCTACAAGATTTCTACAAAAGCTTATTGTGATTATCCTGTCTCACTGACACCGCTGTTGGGATTTCTTTTTCTTTTTTGGGAGACAGTCCTTGGGCCGAGTCAAGCCCAATAAGACAACCCATCTCTTCTTTTTTCATCCGCGTTTGGGCGGCGTCCAGACGATCCCATTCTTGTCCACCGAGAAGCGGACTTCGCTGGGACAATAATAAGCTTGTATGCATCCACGAGGAGGAATGATTTGGATTGTGAGATCAGGGTTTTGCCGGCGAATGTAATTGGTGCATTCCTCGCCTGTCATGCCAACACACTCCGGCCATGGACCAAACAAGTTCCTCTGTCCTGCTACAGCGGTTGCGCTGGGCGCCCCTAGACCAAGAGTGGCGGCATCAAAGGGGGGATCCACTTCCAATGAAAACGATGAAAAGATATCCATCAGACTCTGTCCGCTTTCAATGGTAAAAAGGTGGCATTCGTCGTAGTCACGCTGAAAGTTGGGTGTCGGATTGGCGTAGCAGAACTGGTATGATCCATGACTCGAAAACAAGGCTTCATCTAGAACAAGCATGCCTTGGTAATGGCCTTGTACTTGCTTTGGTAGGAGACTAATGTATTCATACTTGGTAACGTTGAAGGGGTTGGTAAGCTGGTTGATAAAGTACGAACCATCTGCGTTGGGGCGTGGTGGTAGGTTTCGTTGCTCGAGGGTTTCTGTGGCGCTGGTGGAAGGATCTCGAATCCAAATACCACTCTTCCGGGGGGAGCGCAAGTCAGACTCACCTCGAGCATCCAAATAGAGAAGAATCTTATGGTTGGCCCGGTTCCACTTGATACATGTGATTAAGCAACGGTAGTGCATCCCGTTGAGGCCGTTGTGTCTCCAATCGCTGTTCCACAGCCCGTGCAACGAAGGCAAGGCACCAAGACGGTTATCATCCTGCATCATGAGCTTGAAGCTGTGGTGATAGAGATGTTTCGTTGCGCTGGCAACACGAGGACCGTATCTTCGGTTGGCCAGCTCCTCCCAAAGCCCCTGCTGGTTTGCAGCATCACGAAAGGTGGATGAGATGAGGGAAGCCTTGCAGATTTCCTGGGGCGTGCCAAGAATGGACAAAATATGAACGATTATCTCGCTGGACAAGATCATGGTCATCTGTTTGAGCACCATGCAAATAGAAATGCATCTAGAGCAGGTTTGGGAGGAACGGGAGGGATCTTCCCAAACGTGCATTTTGTATTTTATCGAATTTCTTCCAGACGTGTTTTGTGACGTACAGTAATTCGCGAAGATCGGCTGCAGCAGCTTGCAATCACCAGCTAGCTAGCTTGCTAGTCTAGTACGTACCGTAGTAGGTAGTACCGGCATCAACGTCTCCAACGCTAACTGACTAACTAGCTAGATAGCAACTAGCTAGCTAGCTGGAGTAAGAAGGTTTGTGGAGTGGAAGAAGTCAGGAACTGGTGAGCGCGGGTCGGAGGAACATTAGCGAACTAGATAGAGCTTCAGTCCTTCCTAATGCTACTACCAGTAGGTGCAGCATTTGTCGGGTGGTACTTGTAGTAGCTACTTACTACTAGCTGGCTCTGCTGGCTCTGCTTGCTGTGCCTGGTTGCTGAAAAAACTGAAACCTCATGGTACAGTCGGTCGGTGTTTGCAGTTTCGTATTCTATTTACATCGTTAGCTAGATAGCAAAGTACTGTAGCATTAGGCTGGCGTCTTTGCAAGCGAAGCTCTCAGGGAGCCCCTGCTTCCAAGGCTTGGTGGGTTTGGTGTGCTAGGACCTGTCAATAAAAGTAAACCGTCCTGCTACTAATAGCTACGTCGTACGTAGTCAGAGCAGAGGCAGCAGGGGGGAAGCGATAGCAGGAACTAAATCTGGAAGTACTTTTCTCCGTCGGTAGTGCTATGTAGCTACTACACTACGAGCAGGAAATATTTGCTATTGACTTCTGTTTCATTTCTCACGGTTCCTACTTCGACGTTTCCTACTTCGACGTTTGCGTACGTACGATAGGTGGGTTCCATTGTTGGTCGCGGTGGGGTAGAAATAGTTATTTGGCTACTAAGTAGTTGGTTAGCAACTATCTGGCTGGCTGGTGTTACTGTAGTACTATTGGCAGCCCCGCTAACGTTCCGCACTAGTAGCTAGCTAGCCAGTAGAAAGCTACTAGCTACTAGCTAGGAATGAATTGGTGTTTAGTTTCAACTAAATAATCTTATGTTTCAAAAATATAAATACGCAGTCACGATTCATCCAAATCTCTTTCTTTCGAACGGGAAGGTACACACGCACGTTCTTGCGAGCCTTTCTGTGCCCGTGTGCACTGCTTCCTGTTCAACAAACATGCAGTAGTAATAGTGAGTATCTCTCATTGCCATTCGCCACCGTCCATCCAACTCCGTCACCCGACCATCGTCTTGACGTTCCTCCATCCAACGATATGTTTATTAGTAACACTTGCAGATATGATTTTCACAATCTTGGTTGCACTGGATGGTACAAGGCACGAGGAAGGACGTCATATTGGCCATGGGACAGACACCAGCTGGAACCGTTCCCGTCATTAAGGGGTTGTGATCAATGAAAAAGTATTCCAAATGGGACATGGAAGACAAGTCCGGCAAGGTGCCTTGCAACTGATTGGAAATGGCCGAGAATTCTTGGAGTTCGGTCAACTTGGAAAAACTAGAAGGCAGACTACCAGTGAACTTGTTGGAATACAAAAAGACTTCTTGCAATTGATCCAAGGTCCCAATGTCCGAGGGCAAGGATCCACTCAAAAAGTTATTGCCCAAGGACAAGGACTTGAGGGTCGTCATTTGAGTCAGGCGAGAGGGAAGACTTCCTTTGAGGGCATTGAACTTGAAGGACAAGTGTTCCAGTTTGGTCATTTGCGAGAGCGTCGTGGGCAAGAGATTGTTCATTTGGGCCTGGAGGCCACAATTCAACAATCCCAAGGACTCCAAGTGATCCAAAAAGACAACTTCCGGGGGCATTTGATTGTTATCGCCATACATGGGATCGGGAAAGCCGAGCATGCCAAAGCCCAAGAACCAATCGAGATTCAAGTGCTGGTAGCGGCCTACCAAATCTTGGGGGTCACTTCCGGAAGTAGCCGCCGCTGTGGCCGCGGTCGTTTCATTGTAGCAAGCGACGCCCAAGTACTCGCCCGTCTTGTCGCCCGTCTTGCCCGCATCGCCCCATTGACATTCGTCCAAATCGTAATCGAGCCAATGAATGCGCTTGTCTTCGGGCCATTCGAGCCCATTAAAGGCATAAAAGAAGGATACCAAGGCCACGAGCTGTACCTTTTTCCAATTGGGCAATCGAAAGGGATGATCGGGATGGGCTGTCACCCACGCCACGGCTTGGGCTTGAGGAGACGTCGCATTCGCCGCAATCGCCCGCAAGGTAAAGTCCGGAAGCAAGTCTTGAATGGGACGAGGAGGACCTTCCAAGACGGAGTTATCCCACGTCCAATTCATGGGACCCGAAGGTGGCAAAGTGGGTGCGACGGTTGCCACCAGTTCTTGACTATTGGAATTGGGTCCAAAGGGCAAGAGATCGGTAAAAAAGTAAAGACAAATGGCGGCAATCAAACCACCAAAGATCAAGGCGAGTGCCGACCACAACAAGCGTCGTCCGCACTTGCCACTGTCCTTGCCACTATGGCCACACGAAAAGCAACTGCCGCAGGCCAAACACAAATCCGAAATCAAGGTGCCAATCGAGTGGCAACATTCGCCACAGACGCCCACAATCCCATTCTTTTCGTACTCGTCGAGGGTCAACAATTGATCTTCGGTGACGCGACTGGTCATTTCCGTTTCAATCTCGCCTTCTTCCACCACACTGATATCGCCGGCACGTTGCATGCCCTTGCGGAAGCGATGTTGTCGTTTGGTTTGGCGCTGCTTGTAGACATTGACGCGTTTGGTTTTCTTGGTGACACTTCCACCACTTGTGGGTGCATTAGTGTTTGAGTTGTTGTTGTTGGATGGCTTGGTAAACTGTGTGGGATCACTGGGAGGAGCTTGTTCTTCTTCACCTGTTGTAGTCGTAGTGCTGTTGTTGCCGCCGAAAAAGTTGGACCAACGGGACTGTCCGCCGCCGTTGTTGCCAATGGAAGCAGGAATGACATTGCGGCCTTTGCTGCCTTGACTACCAGCCGACATCACGGAAGCATCCCCAGCACCATGGTTGCTCCCGCTATTGTCCATAGTGTTGCTTCCACTACTACTCAAAGGCGGAGTGTTGAAGGAAGGAGCACGACTTCGTGTCCGAGTGGGAAGAGAGGAAGACGGCATGGCTTCATCGCCAAATTGAACCTTCTTGTTGTTGATGGGAGGCATCTTGCTTGTATTGTATTGTTGATTCTTGTACTTGAAGGCTAATCAGTTGTCACAAAGCAAGTGATGATAGGTAGCTGGTATCTAGTGCTGCCTTGTCTGTGAAGGAAAGGCTAGCTAGCTAGATGAATGAATGAGTCTCAAAACACTGTAGGATCAGACAAGTAAACAAGGGAGATATGCACCAGATAGCTAGCTAGCGAGTGTAGTACGTCGTACAGTACTGGTACGACGTATTGGTTACAAGTAGGAATGCTAACAATAGGCGCGGTATTGCTGTACTTGTACCGCGTTGAAGTTAGCAAAATGATGAGTGTGGTTTTACCGGTTGTATGTAATTTGCGCGATGGATGCAGTAGAAAAGACAAAAGTGAGAGAGAAGACTGTGGCTAGCATATTTAGTACTGCTTGTCCTACTGTTTCCCTGTCTCTTATACACATCTCCGAGCCCACGAGACTAAGGCGAATCTCGTATGCCGTC
>ENA-ORBV01009209-ORBV01009209.1-microbial-mat-metagenome-genome-assembly--contig:-NODE-9209-length-16302-cov-4.749892_pt1 | contig 16302 bp, 15 predicted proteins | sample MGYA00237777_ERZ505514 | MGnify/ENA primary metagenome ERZ505514 (study PRJEB26160, sample SAMN06269048) | microbial mat metagenome | isolation source: Oligotrophic lake microbial mat | place... | reverse complement strand
TCTCAGTTCTTGCTCAAACAGTGGACCTGCGAGCGCTTCCGCCTTGCTGGCGAAAGCCATAAGCGTTTCTCTGAAGCACAAGTAGTTTTCGATCTCCCGTTGGCGCCACTCCAACTGAATAAGTTGTCCCGCTTCTGAAAAATTCTGCCCGATGGAATCGTAGATTGCCAGGCCCACCAAATCTGGCTTGGCCTCACGGATGCCATAGAAGTGGTCGGCCGCCTTGGAAGGGACGTTCCCTACATAATGCACAAACGGATTGGAGAGCGCTTCTTGTGCCGGATGATTCAACCGCTCGGCGAATGCTTGCAGCATGGCCAAATCCGTTGAACCCTCCAGATACAGCACCCAACCCTTTTGTTCAGCTTGGTAGTACTGATCAAATCCGATTGCCTTGAGCGATTTCAATACCTGGCTGCCGCGATCGTCAATGCGATGAGGTTTGCCGACAAAAGCGATCACGATGTCGCGGTCTGCCGCTTCATTCAGGATCACCTCGGAGTGGCTGGCAATGATGATTTGGCAATTTTGGGCCTCTGCGGTCTGAGTCAACAATTGGTAGATTTGACGCTGCCTCAGAATCTCGAGATGAGCATCCGGCTCATCCAGTAGCAGGACGGTCTTCGGATGCGCGTAAAGATGGGCAAATAGAAGCAGCGTTTGCTGAAGCCCACGTCCTGAAGAAACAAGATCCAATTCGATATTTCGCATGGAATACGACATCGAGATTTGGCCACGTTCTTTCAGGTACACGGGTTGATGGAGCGTCACGCCAAACAGATTCTGAATCAGGGTTACCAGAGACTTCCAATGCTCTGCATTTTGAGATATCTCGAAACAGAGATTTCGCAACACCTCTGCGGTTCGGCCTTCTCCAATGCGAACGTCAATCGCTCCCTGCTGCAAGAAATCCTCTGTCGCTGCAAGGCCCGACATCGGAGGCAGGAACGCCATACCCAGATTCCCCGCAATTTCTGGCACCACCATCCTTGCATCACTTGCCAGACGCAATGGTCTGCAGTAGAAAGATTCCTGGTTTGCGTAGTCGAATTCGAATCCACAATCCCATGCCCGATCACCTGCGATGCCCGACACCAGGATTTCGATCCTGATATTTTGAGTCTGCTGCTTGCCCTCTTTGCGGGCTACGGAACGGACGTGCAGATCCCTCCACAAGAGATTGGCATCGGGAACTGGCATTGCGATCAAATCGTTGCGATTGATCGTGACGCCGGGTCGCTTATCGGGAGTAGGTTTGGCAGATCTTTTTTCGATCCACTTACGGAGTCCGATTTCCCACAGGGCGAGCGCTTGCAGAGCGGTAGTTTACCAGAATTGTTCGGGCCTACGAGTACAGTCACGGGCCCCAGCTCAATTTCGACGTCATTGAGGCTCTTGAAGTTCTTGACTCGCAGGTTCGTGATCATGCCCTAGCCATCGTCCTCAACCGCCTCAAGACTCATATCGCGATTGAGCCAATCCGGGCGCTTCAACACCTCACGAGGCCGAGAACCGTCAGGCGGCCCGATAATGCCTTCCTTCTGCATCCGGTCGAGCATGCGGGCAGCCCGGCCGTAGCCAAGGCGCAAGCGGCGCTGCAGAATCGAAGTCGAGGCCTTGCCCATTTCGCAGACAACCTTTACGGCATCGCCGTACAGAGGGTCGGAATCACCTTCAGCGCCCTCTGCATCCGGCTGATCGTCTGGGTCATCGCTGGGCGGTGCGACAAGGAAGCTCTGATCGTATTCCGGCTTCGCCTGACGCTTCCAGAATTCAACCACCGAATTGATTTCCTGCTCACCCACATAAGCGCCATGAACGCGATGCAGGCGTGAAGAAGCAGGCGGCAAATACAACATGTCGCCCTTACCAAGCAGGTGTTCGGCACCCATTGTGTCGAGAATCGTACGTGAGTCCACACGAGTGGTCACGCGGAAGCTGATACGGGCCGGGAAGTTTGCCTTGATCACACCGGTGATGACATCCACCGACGGACGCTGCGTCGCAAGCACAAGGTGCATACCCACGGCACGAGCCATCTGCGCCAGACGCGCCACGGAGGTTTCGACATTATTCCTCTCCAGCATCATCAGATCGGCGAGTTCGTCGATGATGATCAGGATGTAGGAAAGCGGTCGCATGTCTTCTTCAAGCAACGCTTCCGGATTTTCTTCATCAAAGAGGCTGCGAGGCTCATTAGCCATCTGCCGCATCTTGCGATTAAACTGCTCGATGTTTCGAACACCGCGCGAGGCAAGTAACTTATACCGTCGTTCCATCTCAAGCACTGCATTGCGTAAGGCGTTTGAAGCCTTCTTCGGGTCGGTGATGACAGGCGTGAGCAAGTGAGGAATATCTTCGTAGATCCCCAATTCCACACGCTTGGGGTCGATCATGATCATGCGAACTTCATCGGGTGTGGACTTGTAAAGCACGCTCATGATCATCGAATTGAGCATGACCGACTTACCCGAGCCAGTAGAACCGGCCACCAGCAGGTGAGGCATCGTGTCCATCGTAAAGATCTTGATACGTCCGTTGATATCCTTGCCGAGCGACATGGTCAGTCGCGAAGTGGCGTTCTGGAAGTCTTCGCCCTCAAGCACTTCGCGAAGAGCAATCACTTCGCTCTTCTTGTTCGGAACCTCAATGCCGATCGTCGGCTTGCCAGGGATTCGTTCAATCAGGATCGACTCAGCCTGTAGCCCCAGGCAGAGGTCTTCTGTGAGGTTGGTGATCTTCGAGTACTTGATACCGGCTTCGGGCTTGAATTCAAAAGTAGTAACGACGGGGCCCGGGTTGATCTGCACCACGTTGCCAAGCACGCCGAACTCTTCAAACCTCTCCTTGATGCGTGAGGCGGTATCTCGCAGCTCTTGAGAATCGAAGGCGCTACGCGGTTGAGGCTCGTTGAGCATCCCTGTAGGTGGCAGCTTGTAGGAGGTAGGGCCAAAGGCATCTTTGCCCTTTGCCTTCGCAGGCGCAACACCAAGACCGCTACCCACAGACTGTGGTGCCGCTGCGGGCTCCGGTGGCGCTGGAATTTCTTCGAGCGTCTTGATCGGTATATATTCCTCATTGACTGCGACGGCAGGCTCTTTAGAAGCTTCAAAGGATGAAGCAACCGTCTTGGTCTCCCACGGTGGCAGATCCGCGCCCTCGTCTTCAGTGCGTCGCGGTGGTGTGCGGCGCCTCTGAACAATCGACGGTACTTCATCGTCTCCAGCCTTGGCAGGACGAGGCTTGGCTGGACGACGTTTGAAGAATTCAAATTTGGGCATCCGAAACTTACGGAAGACCTTGATCACTGCCTGCAACATGGCTGTAAGCACAGCCAGCCACTCCAGCAGAATGGCAACCGAGAAGGTTGAGATCAAATAAAGCGAGACCACCAGTACGGTAGCCGTAAGCAACGCGGCACCGGTGAAGTTCAGATAGAAAACCAGCATGTCGGCAAGGATCATGCCGAAGACACCACCAGCTGGAATGGAGCCCGAGAACGCTCGCGCACCGGGCGCAAGGGAGAAGCTGGTGCAGGCCCCGAGGACAAATAACAACGCACCCGCTACCTTAATCCCGGCAGCCTCAATTGGCTTCGATTGCATCCACTTCCAGGCAAGCAACAAAATGAGTGCCGGGATGACAAAGCTGGAGAGCCCGAAGAGCTGAAAGCAGACGTCACTCAGGTGCGAGCCGAATCGGCCCATCAGGTTGGAGGGTCGAACGACGCTCGTAGCGGTATTCCAACTCGGATCGATCGCCGAGTAGGAAATTAGGCTGAGCATACTCGCCAAGCCTATGAATAAAAACACGAATGCTAGCACCTCGTTAAGGCGCTTGTGTGTAGTTGGACCTAAAAGCTTCATCCGCGTGAACGGACAAATGCCAGAGCGATCACTATTATGCCAAAAATGATTCGATATGCAATGAAGGGGGTTAGCCCATGCTTGCGGATCACCTTGAGAAAGAAGGCAATTACGCCCAAGCCGACGATTGCGCTACCCGCGATTCCTACGATAAATGGCATAAGCATGCCTTCAGTAAGGCCATGCTTGGAGAGGTCGTAGACCGACTTCAGGCCTGAGGCGGCGACGATCGGCGTAGACAGAAGAAAAGAGAATCGGGCGGCAGCCGAGTGGGTGAGGCCGAGAAAGAGGCCGGTCGAGATCGTGATGCCGCTTCGAGAAGTACCGGGGATCAGAGCGAGCGCCTGCGACAGGCCGATCATCGAGGTATCTGCAAGAGTGAGCTCGCCAATGTGCTTGAGTCGGCTGGTGTAGCGCTCCGCAACCCACAACAGGATCCCGATCAGAATTAACATCGTACCCATCACGAAGGGGCTGCGAAGAGTAGTCTCGATCTGGTCTTTGAATTTAAGCCCGATCAGCCCAGCCGGCACCGATGCCAATACGAGATACCAAAGCAGCTTCGGATTCTGCTTCAATTCTTCATCGTCACCGTATTTGAGGCCAATGCCTTGAGCAACAATCTGTAACCAGTCTTTAAAGAAGTAGATCAGCACTGCCGCGAGTGTGCCTATATGCAGAGCGATGTCGAAATCCAGGCCCTGATCCGGCCATCCCAGCAACCAGGGGACCAGAAACAGGTGGGCAGAACTACTAATCGGTAAAAACTCTGTGAATCCTTGGACAATCGCAAGGAGGATTGCCTGGTAGATGGGCATAATGAGTATTGTAAGGCTCTGTCCGCTGTTTTCAGATGAATCACCAATAACCGAATGCCAAGTACAAAAATCGTAGCCACCCTGGGTCCTGCCACCGACTCGCCTGAGATGATCCGCAAGCTATTGGAAGCCGGCGTTGATATCTTTCGACTCAATGCCAGCCATGGCCACAAAGATGAACATGTTCGCAGGATCCGAATCGTTCGCGAAATGGCCAAAGCAATGGGGATTTATGCAGGCGTGCTGCTGGATCTTCAGGGGCCAAAGATCCGCTTGGGTGAATTCGAAAATGGCGGATGTGTGCTGACAAAGGGAAGCACGTTTTCCATTACAACTGCGCAGGTGATCGGCAACGACCAGATTGCATCCACCACTTATGCTGAGCTTGCCCGAGACGTAAAGCCTGGCAACAGTATCTTGATTGCGGACGGCAGTGTAAAACTGCGAGTGATCTCCTCAGACGGAATTACTGCGCGTTGTGAGGTTGTCATTGGCGGGCCGATCAGCAATCGCAAGGGAATCAATCTGCCTGGAGTCGCCATCAGCACTCCTTCACTTTCTAAGAAGGACAAAGCCGATTTGCAATTTGGCCTGGACGAGAAAGTCGACTTCATCGCCCTCAGCTTCGTTCGCCAGCCGAACGACATTTTGCGCCTAAAGCTCTACTTGGAAGAGCGCGAGAGTAAGGCGCAGGTGATTGCCAAGATCGAAAAGCCCGAGGCAGTGGAGAACCTCAATGCAATCCTTGCCGAAAGCGATGGGGTGATGGTGGCTCGCGGTGATCTGGGCGTTGAGATGCCGATCGAGAAGGTACCGGCAATTCAGAAGACCATCATCCAGCGCGCCCGCAGCATGGGCAAATTCGTAATCACGGCAACGCAGATGCTCGAGAGTATGACTGAGAATGCCACGCCCACCCGCGCCGAGGTGAGCGACATTGCCAACGCCATCTACGATGGCACCGATGCCGTTATGCTGTCGGCCGAAACCTCCACCGGCAAGTACCCGGTGGAAGCAGTCAGCGTTATGGACCGGATTGCCGCCGAGACCGAAGCAAACCTCCGCTACCGCGGATTCCAGGAACTCCCGGCTATGGCCAATCCCACCCATGCCGAAATCATTGCCGACGCCGCATACAGAGCCGGCCGCTATATGGGTGTGGCCGCAATCGCCGTCTTTACCGCCTCAGGCTCAACGGCCCGGCTGATCAGCCGCTTCCGCCCTCCAGTGCCGATCTACGCTTTCACACCCTTTGAGGAAGCAGCCCAGCAACTGTCGATCATCTACGGAGTCACTGCGATTGTGGTGCCAAATGCAGGCTCCACCGACGAGATGCTGATCCAAATGGATCAGGAATTGCAGCTTCGAGGCTACATCAAACCGCACGATCAGGTGGTCTTCGTCAGCGGGCAACCGATCGGCGAACCCGGCAGCACAAACATGCTCAAGCTGCATCGAGCAGTTGAATGGCCAGCGGCCTAAGGCCGGAACTGCTTCAGCAAGCCTCACTGAATTTGTTGTGAGTCCCTCCTCGCCCAAACGCAAGGGTGGGCGAAAAGCAGGCGCACTGATGCTGAAGGCTTACTGAAGCAGTTTGAGAATACAAGTAAATTGTCAAAGAGCCTGCGCGGCGGGCAGAGGACACGCGTCCTTGCTGGCACTGTCCCGCGCACTCAGAAGAGTTATTTCGGAGGCAAGAGCTGGGGTTTGGCCGAGGAAGCAATGCAAAATACGGTACGCCTCCCTGTCCAACTCCCTGTGTAATTTCGCTACCACTCGCCTGTGTTCAGTCCACGAATCCGATTCTCAAGTCATCAACACGTTCCGGTTAGGCAACGCGGTGCGGTCGGCATGTAGCTTGAGATCAAGTGCAGCAAATCTTTCTCTTCCTTGCTAAACCTGCCCGCACTAACCTTACGACGTTGCGCACCGATGCCGTTCCCCAGCGCCACACCGCTCAAATAAGCTTCAGTAATTGCGGGATGGATGTAGTACTTCCTGCAAGTCGCTGGGCGGTTGCCTAAAATTGCCGCCACCTTCTTCACGGCTTCCACCACATTCTTCTTTGCTGCGGTTGGTGAGTCGGCCGGGCCCAACGCACGAAGCGCTTTCATCGCCTCGCGCGTTCCATTCCACGTGCGGAAGTCCTTGGCCGAGAAATCGGAGCCGGCGATCTCCCGGATATAAGCATTCACATCATCAGAACGGATTTTTACCGGACGATCCTCCTCGTCAATATACTGGAACAGATCCTGGCCAGGCAGCTCATGGCAATCGCGCACGATCTTCGCAAGCCGCCGGCTCCGCACTTTAATGCAATGCGCCACGGCGCTCTTGCCTTTAAAGTCAAAGCTCACTTTCGCTCCGGCCAAATGCACATGACTGTGATTCAGTGTGGTAAGTCCGAAGGAATCATTAGCCCGTGCGTACTCCTCGCCGCCAACGCGAATCGAGGTCTCTTCCAGTAATCGAACCAGGGCGGCCATCAGCTTCTGCTGCGGAATGCCTCGAAGTTCTAAATCCGTCTCAACTCTTCGCCGGATTTCCGGCAAAGCTTTCCCGAAGGCTACCATTCTCGCGAATTTCGTGATATCCCGCATTTGGCGGAAGGCAGGATGATACCGATATTGCCGCCGCCCCCTCTGATCGTAACCAATCGCCTGCAAGTGTCCCTTCGCGAGCGGACAAATCCAAACTCTTTTCCATGCCGGCGGAATTACGAGCGACTTAATCCTCGCTAGCTCTAAGGGGTCCTTGAGCTCGAGGCCTTCGGGTCGAAAAAAGCGTTTGCCGCGACGGGTGATACCCAACGCATCTGGACTCACGTATCGCAGTCCAACCGCCTGCGCCGACTCATGAGGATCCGCCGAAAGTTTTTTCAGTTTTGCCATGCAGTATCTCAGGCAAGTCAAAGTCCACAACCGCCGGCTCATCTCAGGAGCGGTAGAAACCTCAAAAGCAGGGATAAGATTACACTTCGCCCCGTCCGAGGCCAATTCGAGGGTCCGCTATGCAATTGATATGGGAGGGTGATTGACGTCGTGGCCGGAACGCAAATACCTTGAACTTTCGAGCGCGAGTCCTTCCCCTCTTGCAACTGCGAAAATGTTGCCGGTGGGCGGATGCAGAATTTGCATCGGCATCGATTCTAAATTGGACAAGTCTTTTGCTCCCGATCGCAATGCTGCGTTTCCGGGGAAGTTTCAACGCACGCCCGAAGGAACTGTGCCGCCACTCGCTTCATTTCATACTGCTTTACGTCTATTTTCCCAGCTGCGCCCAAGCGGCGGCGCAGTTCAGAATCTGCGTAAACCGCGGCGATCGCCTCGGCGAGCGCTTCGCTATTCTCCGGCTCCACGAGCAATCCATGCCGCACTACCTCGGGTACCGCCGCCGCCCTTGCAGCGATGATAGGTTTCCCCGCCGCCATTGCTTCCAGGAAGACAATCCCGAACCCTTCCTGGACGCTCGGTAGGCAGAACACATCTGCTTGGTTGTATTCGCTCGCCAGCGCCTCAGGAGTGGCATTGCCCACCCAGTTAACGATACCCTCTAAACGCAATTCTCGTGTCATTCGGTAAAGCCGGGCAGTCTCGGGCCCGCCGCCCACAATCCGCACTTCCAACTCCGGAATACGGCGTCCGAGCAACGCTGCTGCTTGCAGCAGCAATTCCACCCGCTTTCTTGGATAGAAGCGGCATACACAGAGAACCGTGAATTTCCCCTTCGCCAAGGGCGCAGGATTGGCCTCCAGAAGCCGTTGCCAACTGTCCAGATCGATCAACTCTGGAACCACGATCGCATTGCGCACGCCATACAACTCTTCGATTCGCTGCGCGCAATAACGACTAATCGTGATGACACGGTCCGCCCGGCGCGAATGGAGCATTTCAAGCCGCGCCTGAGCAGCCATGCTGGCTCTCGTAAATCCCTTCTCAAATCGAACGGCGTCCCCAACCACACCCTTTATCGCCGCAATGTGCGGCGCGCCACCCTGACCGGCCAGCCGATACCCGTCAAGATCGAAACCGACCGTTGCGGTTACTCGAAACCCGCTTCTCTGGAGTGTTTCGTTGAACAGAAGGCGGCTGGCCGTGAAGGGAGAGAAGTGAAGATTGGGCGTGGCTAGTTGAATTTCGACGCCCAATTCGCGAAGTCCTTGAGTAAGGGTTCGTATTCCAACGAAGCAACCGCTCCCAGCGTAAACATTTAGTGGGATGGCGGTGATCAAGCGTAAATGTTGCATCAACTAAGAATTGTCTTTCCCGCGTTGAGGATCGCCGTGTCGGGCCACTAAGGCTGTCACACACGCTTTCACGTGCCCGTATGCTGGGGTTAACTTTCGATTGCACGATGCCATCGGAGCTTCCCCCAGGAGCAATCCTAGCGGCTGCGTCCGCCATGAATTGCCCACCTGTCAAGCAGGGGAGACGACAAGAACCCTGCACCACTTCCTCAACGCTCTCAGCTGTAGTGTAGTTGCCTTCCTGACGCCGTCCTCCTTCGGTTGGCAAGTGACAGCTGTTAAGATAGCTTGCAAGTGAATGGCCATCGTTCTGAAGGGTTCCAGCGGATAATCAGAAGCGCAAAATCCGAGTGTTGGCGGCGGAGTCTTCGCCGCCGCAGCCAAGGTCGTCCACAGAATGAAGCGAAACTGGCGCATTCCCGTATCCCGTCACTCGATTAGAGTAGCGGATGATTTGTCAAGCCTCCTACACATCTTGCATTAAACACAGACTCCCCAACCACGGCGCGCCCGGTCCCCTCTGCGGGGAGGAAGGGCAACCGCACTCTGCGCAAAGATCGCCAGGTGGCCTCCGAATTGCACAGGATGTAGCATGGCAACTAAACCGGCAAAAAAAGGCCTCTACGCGAATATAGCGGCGAAGAAGAAACGAATCGCTCAGGGTTCGGGCGAAAAGATGAGGGAACCGGGGAGCTCCGGGACACCGGAAGTGGGGGCCTTCGAGAAAGCGGCAAAAACGCCAAAAAAGAAGGCCTAAAGGTAGGCCGGTGCTTTCGCCTGATTTACTGAGCCAATCAGAGCTTCCAGGCAGTTCCAATTGTCGAGGGAGCGGATTGATGGCGCTGATCGCCGATGGTCAAGTGACAACGCACGGTCGTTACTTGACCGCTAACTTTTTGGGGAAGAATGCTTACGGCATCCGGCATCTGAATCTTGAAGGCGTCGAAAGCTCGTTTTCACTTCCGCATTGCCGCCTTCTCAAACTACAAGGAAAACCGTCAGCCTGATCCGTGCCAACACGCTTCTTCGCTTTTCCTTAATGTTTTTGGCACCGTTTTCACCCTCAAAGCCGACTCCACACCTTTTCCACCGCAGGCTGAACTCCTGGCACTAGCAGCCAAACAGCATTACATCAACAACTTAGCCCGAATCCCGACAATCGTGCTGTGTGCCAGGATTTCGCCAATTTCCGCTTGGGACGGATCCACCCGCACCTCCAGTCAGCCACCCCGGCAAACTGCCATTCTGGACAAACTGCAAATCCGAAAGATGAGGTAAAGTTGCCGAGTCGCGCTCCACGGCCATATTCCGCCAACGGTATTAGTAGATACATCTGCCACCATCGGCAGGAAAACTATAACTGGCACGATGCGTCCAAACAGGCTGCGAACTGAGTCACGGCAGCCTTTACTGCTGCTCCGCCGAAAGTCTCGACTTCCAGAACTTCATTGTCGTCGCACGGCAAAAGACGCAGCAGCGTGCCGGCGCTTTTCGATCTGACGGGACAATACTGTTTCACAGCTTTGACAAATGAGTGGATCCATAGCGAGCATTAGGACGGAGCACAACCTACGATGAAGTCATTTCTAGAAAGTTAGAGGCTGTCTATGAAGGCGGTGTTTTGAGGCCTGTCGAGCCTCTAAGCCTTGATGAGCACCAACACGTCAACGTCATCATTCTGGACGACATTGACGACGACGGCGAAGATCTGCACTTCGCTCCTCGGGAAGAATTCGAGCCGCTGGCCGATCACCTCGTGACACTGGAAACGGTGCACGCGGCGCTATCGAAAATTCCCGGCTCACTGGACGCGGACTTCCTGGTTGAGCAAAACGAACGTTAGGTGCCCGGCTACTTTCTTGACACCATTGCTCTGGCGAAGCTGTACCATCCCGAGATCTGAAGTGAACGGATGGATTCTCTCGATCAGGCACCCGGCACGCGTTTGATCATTTCCCAACCTTCACTGATTGAAATCCAGTCGGTCTTCGCCACCAAAGTCAGGACATGGGTGATCGACAAAGCAGCACTCGATCAATTGAGAGGCCTCTTCTTTTCCGATCTCGCCAAGGGCCGTTTCGAAGTCGTTCTGCTTGCCCGTCGCCACGTTCAGAGCGCTGAGACGCTTCTTCGAACCCACGGGGTGGACTTTGCGCTCCGAACGCTGGATGCCATTCAGTTGTCCGTGGCACTTGCTCTTCACCGTCGCGTCGCGGTCTCAGATCTTGTCTCTTCGAACAAAAACCTGTGCAACGTGGCAGCGCTTGAAGGCCCAGCGGGCCAGTGCGAATGAGGACCCAAGATCCCCGCCGCCGCCACGACAGCTCTTTGAAAACAGAATATAAGGTAAGCAAGCAACCCACCCCAGCGCCGGACCACCAATCTTAGACTCCGGCGCCGGGCCACTGCGGCCACCCTCCCCAAACCGGCGCCACAACTCTGGTTCAAGCCACTAACCTAACGTGCATACATCCTCATACAGACCTCATGCGCTACGCCGTCGCCGCCCACTCATCAAATAAATCGCCGCCCGCAACTCAAGCAGCGGATCATTCGACGGCTCAATCCCAACCACCCTCGGAATCGGATCAAAAATGATGTGCTTCTGTTCCGCAGCATCCTCCTCGTAGAACTCCGTCATCACCATCCGCCCGACCTCCATCAACTCGCGCGTCTCCGGCCACTGCACCGTCGCATCATCCGCCACATCCCCTACCTCCGCCAATTGCACCTCGATCCGGAACCCCACCGGCCCCGCCATCATTCGTCCACGCAATTCATCAAACAGATAATTTGCCCCCTTGCTGGCCAGTTCCTCCTCACTCAGATGTTTTACCCCTGCCTCCGGCACCAGCCGGAACCGCCCAAATCGCCTCACCCCCTGCACGTTCTCAAACTCCATCGCCGAGACCCCAAAGAAAGCCTCCGTCGCAAAACTCACCGGGCTCGGCTTCGGAATCTCCATAAACCGCTTCGCCGCCGGATGAACCGCAAGAAATCCCTCCAGCTCCTCCGGCGCTCCGGCCACTTTCAAAAACTCGAGAAACTCCGATCCTGTCCTCACCGGAAACCCATTCGCCGATTGCCCAATGATGTCCGTATGTACCCGCTCTTCCAGATGAAAGCGCGTCGCCATCCCACGGGGATTCGCCTTCGGATCAGCATCCGAAATCATCGGCAATCCAGTCCCGTTAGAAAACCGCACCGTCACCGGCGTAGAAGCTTTCCCAAAATGTGGCGCTTTCGATAACTTTGGCGCCGTCGCCCCAGGCGCAAACACCCCTTTCAGCAATACCCCGCGTGCATGAGCCGGACGAAACCCCGGATGTACTCCAAACTTCTGGTCCAGTTCCAAAAGTAAATCATTCGCTAAAGCAAGAAGGCGTTCATCGGTAGGGAGCGGCATACTGACAGGATTCACCTGACGGGAAAATGTTGCCTTGTGAAACGGAACTCTTGTTTCTTATGCTGCCCGCGCTCGTCCCCCTCAATCGTCGCCAGCAGATTTCCTGCCGCATCCTTCTCATACGTGATGATCTTCGGATGGTCGTGCGCCGGATTCTCAAACACAGCCTTTGTTGCCGTCACACTCGTTAGTTTGAACTCAGTTGCCGGCCGCCCCCCAGGCTGCGCCACATAAAAAACCTCGCCGTCCTTCTGCACGATTCTAAGAAACTCAAACGCCACCATTCGAGGCCCGGCCACCACCCGGCTCACACCCAACATCGACCCGCCCGCCGGCGGCAACCAGTTCTCCTCCATCGTTGCCTGTCTCATCTTCCCGGTCCAGTTCCCGGCAATCCAGCCCAGCATTTCAAACTTCGTCTTGTCCTGCGCAATAAGGCTAAGAGCAAAACAAATCGTTAGAAGTCGCATAGATCTTGATAATAGATTTTCTTCCGCCCCTCGGTCTTGGAAAAATCAGCCATCAACAACGCCAGCGCACTCGGATCACGAAAGAACTCCGTCGGCGATATACCCGCAAACTGGCGAAACTCATTGGCCAAATGAGCCTGATCGTAGAACCCACAAGCCAGCGCAAGATCCACCCATCGTGGAAAGTCACCGCTCTGATAGGCCGCCAGCGCGGCCTGGAATCGCACAATCCGCGCAAATGCCTTCGGCTGCAAACCCACTGCCGCCAGGAATCTTCGGTCAAAATGCCGCAGGCTCAGGTTCACCTCCCCGGCCACCCTGTCCATCCTAACCCGTCCAGCCGACCGCTCAATCAAGCCCACCGCATGTCCGATCACCGCATCCGGCATCACCTTCGGCTCGCGGGTCTTAAGCGTCACCAAATGACCCGTCAACTCATCCGCCGGCATTTCAAGAAAAGCCCCCGCCGCCTCAGGCCGCAACCGCACGCCGTGAGTCAGCATCGGCCCAGTTGGATATATCACCAGCGGAGCAATCAACTGCCCCGTCACAAAACTGGCCGCCTGCCCCTTCGGCCGCGCCCCATGATGCACAACCAACTCGATCCTCCCGTCAGGCAGGATGACTTCAGTCTCCCCCTCCGCAACGCCCTCAAGCGTCCAGGTACATTCCACCCATGGTGCCAGATGAGCCGGTGCAACTCCTTGCAGGTATTGAATCAATTTCCCTCTCGCACCTCGCTACAATCGATGTACGCATGATACAAGTCCAAGGTCTCAGTCGCCACTTCGAGGACAAGAAGCGAGGCACTGTCAAAGCCGTCGACAACGTCAGCTTCTCAGTAGGTAAAGGAGAGATCTTCGGCCTCCTCGGCCCTAACGGAGCCGGGAAGAGCACCACCCTCCGTCTCATCTCAACTTTGCTCAAGCCTACCTCAGGCACCGCCACCATCAACGGCTTCAACATTAGCACCAACCCCGCCGATGTCCGCCGCCAGATCGGTTTCCTCACCGGCGACATGGGCCTTTACGCCCGCCTCACACCCCGAGAAATCCTCCAGTTCTTTGGCCGCCTCGCCGAAGTCCCAGAGCCAGATCTCACCCGCCGCACCAGCGAGCTTATCGAGCGTCTCGACATGCGAGACTTCGCCGACACCCGCGCCGACAAGCTTTCCAGTGGTATGAAACAAAAAACCGCCATCGCCCGCACCCTCGTCCACGATCCGCCCGTCCTCATCCTCGACGAGCCCACCGCCACCCTCGACCTCCCCACCGCTCGTGTCATCGAAGCCAGCATCCTCGAGGCCAAGCGCATGGGCAAGTGCATCATCTACTCCACCCACATCATGGAAGAAGCAGAATACCTCTGCGACCGTATCGCCGTCATCAATCACGGCCAGCTCAAGATCTCCGGCACCATGGACGAACTTCGTGCCGCCACCGGCAAACAACGCCTCCGCGAAATCTTCCTCGAACTCCTCGAACTCCCGAGCGCCGCATGAACCCCAGCGTAATTTTCACTGTCCTCAATAAAGAAATCATCGACCTCCTAAGAGATCGCCGCACCCTCCTCAGCATGGTCATCCTTCCGGTCATTGTCTTCCCTCTCGTCTTCGGAGTCATGGGCCGCTTCATGGGCGATGCCGAAAAGAAGGCCGCCACCGAAGCTACTACCGTCGCCTTAATCAAAGGCGCACTCCCCGATGCCTTCAGCCCCGCCATCAGACGCAGCGGCCTCAAGATCATCGAAGTCGACAACGTCGCAACGGCAGTTGAAAACAAAACCGCCGCCACCGGCCTTACCGTCTCCCCCGACGGCAAAATCGTCAGCGTCTACGCCGAAGGCACGCGCCAATCGAGCGGCCTCGCCGCCGACAAACTCCGCACCGCCCTCAACGAATACCGTGACCTGTTGGTACTTGAAAAACTGAAAACCGCCAAGCTCGACGCAAGCGTGCTCAAACCCTTCACGGTCAAACGAGAAAACGTAGCAAGCGAAAGAAAGATGGGAGGCTTCCTCCTCGGCAGCATGCTCGGCTACATCGTGATCCTGCTTATGTTCTCGGGCGGTATGTACCCCTCGATCGATATGGCCGCCGGGGAGAAAGAGCGCAAGACCCTCGAAGCGCTGATCGCCAGCCCTGCCCGTCGCACAGATATTGTTTTGGGGAAAATTCTCGCCTGCGTAGCCGCCATCTACGCCACCGCTCTACTAACAACAGGCAGCCTTTTCTTTAGCCTCAAAGGTGGCGGTATCGAAATGAAAGGCATGGAGAAGATAATCGGCAACGTACCCACAGACCCGCAGACCATTGGCCTCATGCTCCTCACCCTGCTCCCCGTCGCCGTGATGGCAGGTGCACTGATGCTCGCGATTTCATTGATGGCCCGCAGCTTCAAAGAAGCCCAGAGCTACCTTACCCCGCTCATCATGCTGGTGATTTTTCCCTCGCTCCTCGGTGGCCTCCCCGGCATGGAGCTCACCCCGGTCCTGAGCCTGATCCCGATCTTCAATTCGAGCCAGCTCCTCAAAGCGATCCTCCAGGGCGACGTCCCCATGCTGTCTTTTGTCATCACCAACGCCTCAAACATCGTCTACGCCGCCATCTGCTTCGTCTTCGCCGTCCGCAGCTTCAACAACGAGAGCGTACTTTTTCGAACTTAGGGCTGTTAATTTGTTAACACCTGTGCTAATTTTTTAGCATGAAGGAATTCAGCCGTCGCGAACGGCAACTGATCGAGATTCTACTCCGTCGAGGCAAGTCCACTGCCCAGGATGTTCTTGAAGCTCTGCCAGACCAGCCCAGCTACAGCACCGTTCGTACCCTGCTTCGTATCCTCACCGGGAAAGGGCACGTCAAAGCCAAACTCGTCGCCGGTCGCTATGAATACGAAGCCGCTCAAAGTAAGGACCGCGCCGCTAAGGCCGGCATCAAAAGCCTGCTTGCGACCTTCTACAACGATTCCGCCGAGAAGGCAATGGCTGCCCTGCTCGACCAGTCCAAGCCAAGCCTCGCTGAACTTGACCGCATTGCCGAGATGATCGAGGCCGCAAAGAAAGCAGCCAAGAAATGATCTGGGTCAAAGGAGCGATTCTCGGTGCCGCTGTCTGGATCGCACTCCGCGCGATCCGCAAACTCAGCGCTGCCGAGCGCTTCCAGATTTGGGCCCTTTACCTTTTCACCTTGCTCCTTCTACCCTATGCGCAACTCCCTGGTTTCGCTCTGGTCAGTATTTCCACGCCCGCCATCGCCCGTGCTGCCATGCCCACCTGGAGCTTCCCAAATCTCTTCTGGCCCATCGCCGCCTATTTCCTTTTCCGCCACTTCGCCGCCTGGCAAGTCTGGCGCCGCGCTAGAAAGGAGGGTCAGATCCGCTATAGCGATGAGATCAGCTCTCCCGTCGCTTGTGCACAAGGCATCCTGCTTCCCCTTGATGCGAAGTCCTGGTCCGAGTCGCGCCTCACGTTGGTCTTGCGGCACGAGCAAGCCCATCTC
>ENA-ORBV01009208-ORBV01009208.1-microbial-mat-metagenome-genome-assembly--contig:-NODE-9208-length-16302-cov-5.617689_pt1 | contig 16302 bp, 6 predicted proteins | sample MGYA00237777_ERZ505514 | MGnify/ENA primary metagenome ERZ505514 (study PRJEB26160, sample SAMN06269048) | microbial mat metagenome | isolation source: Oligotrophic lake microbial mat | place... | reverse complement strand
TTTTTTTTTTCAAGCAGAAGACGGCATACGAGATTCGCCTTAGTCTCGTGGGCTCGGAGATGTGTATAGGAGACAGGAATAGAACAATTATTACGGTTAGTAAGTCGCACATCTACCCTTTATCGACTTTGGATATGGATTTTTCAACAACATGAATGATCAATCGATGCATGAAACAACCAAATCAAGTGATGATGGATGGATGCTCTATCTATTTCATTGCCACCAAACTAATGATCCGAAATCTGGGGCCCTTGTATCGGAAAACGACTCTTACAAACAGTAGTTCAATAAAGGCTGTTTTTAGGTTTCAAGATTATAGCAATATCATGTCTCCTCCTCCCGATCCACCCCTTTCTCCGTATGGGACACTGCAAGGATCACTCTTTTGTTATCACAACAATCTGGCGGCATTCGAGTCCGTGGCTCCTACTGCTGCGTCTGGTGATGCATTGCCCAACAAGAAATGTATTTTGATTGGAGGTTTAAGTGATGGCTTGATGCCGACACCATACACTCAAGACTTGGAACGGGAATGTCACAAATTGGGATGGAGTTTTGTCAATCCCATTTTATCCTCGTCTTATTTGGGATTTGGCAATGGTTCCTTGGAACGAGACTCTCAGGAAATCAGGTAACTAAGAAACAATGATTTTTTTTTACAAATATATTAACTTTTGGTCAAATCTTTTTTTCTTCTTTGTCACTGGATGCTCAACCCTTTCCTTTTCCAAACCTTGTGGAAACAGTGCCCTGTTATGGTATTTAGCTTGTCATCGTTCCGCAGACACGTTCGCCATTGTTGGCCATTCGACTGGGTGCCAAAATGCCATTCATTTTTGTAAGGTACGGCGACTATTGTCTCGTGTCTTTTTTGGGGGGCGGGCAATGATTCCAGTGGCGCTCACATTTCACTATATTGTTTGATTGCTTTTTATATGACAGCACGGACAACCCGATATGGTGGAGAAGACAAAGGTAAAGTCCCTACTACAGCAATTTTTTCAACATGTATGCGTTTAGTATCCTACTAGTACGTGCTCATTTTAAGGGTGTTGTGGATTCTTAGGTGATTGCTCTACAAGCCCCCGTCAGTGATCGAGAGGGTGAAATCTCAAATCAGCCAACCTTAGACGCCAAGATAGAAATCGCCAAAAAGATGAAGCAAGAAGGCAAAGAAATGGAAATGATGCCCCGGGAAGTCTTTTGGGCGCCCATCACTTGCCAACGATTTTTGGATCTACATGAAAAAGGTGGAGCCGATGATTTCTTTTCGTCCGACTGGACCGATCAAGAATTGGTCGATCGGTTGGGACACATGGCCAACAATCCACAAAGACAAGTAGTCGTTGCGTTCTCAGGATCGGATGAATATGTTCCAAAACACGTGGACAAGAAGCGGCTGTCGGAACGACTTTGTCAGGCAATCAACGGTGGAACGACGACTGGTGTAGCCCAAGAACTCTTCCTTCCCAATGGGAACCACAATCTATCAGAGGGCCAAGGTGACAAGGAAGTCTTTGCCCAGAAGGTTGCCGAATGCCTCAAGAACGTTGTATAGTACAGTAAGTAATTAAATATTGATATTTCTTAGTGGGCCACAAAGTCACCGAGTGATACATAAATACAAATTGTAAAGAGACAGCGCGGATACGGTAAGAGCCAAAACGGAACGCCGGACAACCTTAACGGTAGCATCCGCAGGCATGCTCAAGAAACGATTCATCTTCTCGTCCTCCCCAGCCCCATCCATGTCCAAAATGGGATTTATGTACTCGTACTCCTCCCAATCATTGGGAGTCAGTGTAGTGGTATCATCTTCATCTGTCATGGCAGATGCTTGCGTGTGCGAATCCTCCGGTTTGTTTGGCTCCACATCATCTGTAGGAATGTCCATATCCAGGGTGTCCTCGATGGCATCATCTTCATTCGCCACGCCAGATGTTTGGGTGTGCGAATCCTCAGGTTTGTTCGGTTCCACATCATCTGTAGGCATGTCCATATCCAGGGTGTCATCGTGGGTATCATCTTCATCTGTCACGTCAGATGCATGCGTGTGCGAATCACGTTTGTTTGGTTCCACATCCTTTGTGGAGGTTCCCTTATCTAGGGCGCCATCGCTCTTCTCCGTTGTCGTCGCAGCAGCTTTGTCGGTCGTGGGAGCATTGTGTTGGCGACTTTCGTCGAGCTTGTTCTCGTTCTGTGGTCCAACCTTTAGTGACTCTTGCTCGTTAGCTGCTTCATACGTATGTTCGTGAAAGGTTACCTTGCGTTCGTGTTGACTCATTGACCCATTCCCACTCTTCGCTGCCGAGCATACGGCTGCTGTCTCCTCCACAACGTCCGCAGCAACTTCCGACTCTAGTAGTAGAAGTGGTGCGCCTGTTTTCGAATCCAGGGCTTCCAACCATGCCGCTGTCTTGGCCGCTGCTGCAGGGCTGGCTTCTTCCAAGGCAAGATGGGCGCTAGCAACATTCCGCGGTCTTTCTTCGTTTGGTTCGGCGTCCGGCGGTAGCGGTTCTAGTTCCGTAGGGTCATGGAGGATACTTTCTGCGCTATGGCTGCTGGATTTGTCACTATCAGCATCATCGTTGGCAGTGACTTCCACGGTTGTATTTTGGACGCGAGATTGTGTGGCATTTGTGAGTGTATCCTTTGAAACCGGTCCAACTTGTTGGGTCCTAAACGACGCTGTTGTTGTGTTGGTCTTATCCATGTCGTAACAATCATCTTTGACAGCGGCTTCCTTAGCGTCCATTTGTAAGAGTGGGGTTGTGACATTCATGAGTGTAATATTTGACGCTGATTGAACTTGCTCGGTTGTGGAAGAAGTTGTTGCCGCATTCACTTCAATGTCATTATTAGCAACATCGTTGACAGTTGCTTCATGAGTAGCTTTTTGGAGGCGAGAGGCTGTGGTATTTGGAAGTGTATCATTTGAATCTGTTTTAACTGGCTGCGTTGACGCGCTAATCTCAATGTGCTTAGCATCATCGTTGGCGATCTGAGCGGCGTCATTCAACGCTGGTTTGACTTGCTGGGTCTTGGAGGAAGAAGAAGTTGTGGAAGTGGAAGTTGCGGAAGTGTTGACCTTCCTAGCATGTTGTTGAATCTGCTCTTGTATGGCGCCCGCGACAAGAGGTGCACTGTCATTCACCGGTTTTGGGGGCGTCTCGCCGGGTACATGCTCCTGTTCGGTACGGTCCTCTAAGCCATTCTCGGCTGCAGTCACGCTACTTTTGGAAGTGTCGTCAGGAGGAAGGTTTCCAAAGATAGCCCTCGTAGGGGAAGTCCTGCTGAACAAAGCTGGTGGCAAGGACCCGATGACAGGCCGTTTCGTTTCGTCCTCCTTCTCACGGACGTTTTGGTTGTTGTTGTTGTTGTTTACCCAAGGTTGCAAAAGTTGTGCACTGTCCTCACTGGTATTTTTCACCCACTGCAAGAGTATATTCTTGAGCGAGATCATGCCACTGATTTTGTGTTCCATCGCCAGACCGAGTGCCAAATCTTGGATTCGATTGGTTGGCGCGCGAAAGAAACTTTGAGTCCCCAAGCTCGGAATAACAGTGAATGTTATTCCTGACGGTGAGTTGGACAGGCTGTCACTAATACCATTATTGGTCGGTGCATTCTCCACGTCGAACACCAAGGAAACGCGAGTCCATTGTTCGGGATTGTCCGGATGCGCTGCTAGATTCCAAGTCATGCACACGTCGTAAAGAAGAGGATCCGGTTGTGGTGGCGAAGGCGTCTTTCGTTTTCGTTTGGATGTTGTCCTTTGGATGAACCTCGGAAAGAAGGAAGTACCTGCTGGGTCAAGCTTTAGGATATCATCTTGCTGCGCCAACGTCTGAACGCAAATGGTCTTTTCCAAGACATTGTCGCTTCCTGGTTTCCTGGCTGCCATTAACATGGGATGACGATCCGAAAGACCCTTGTCGGACTTGACTCGTTTTGGGTTGTAGTTATTCTTTTTGGAATCATAATCATCATCGTCCTCGTCGCTTTTGTCATAGTAATTCGAATGAAAATGATTATAATTGACAATGCGATCCAAAATGAGTTCCTTGGGGGCTTGGATATCACATTCCAGACTCGGCGTTCGTATATGCTGGAGGAGAGATTCACTATTCCGTTTCTTGCTGTAGTTTTTATTACCAGTCTTGAACGATGGACGACGTTGTGGATGGTACTTGTTTTGAATCACTGCATTCTCAACTCCTGAAGCCGCGGCCAAAAGGAACCCGTGCAGCGCAGCGCTTGGAAAGACAACCATGGTGAGTGTGCTATTTACTTGTAAAGACGTATACCAATGCCGGTAGTCCAAGCTGTATACAATTGAAGGATATCGTATCCGGGATCTTTATCCTGTCTGTTGCCGTAGTTTTTTGATTCGCCGTGATTGTAAAGTTCTCTCGAGCTAATGGTATTAGCTTATTAGTGGCAGTAGACTAGCTAACTTGGAAGAACCTCATTTTATTCTGGGTTGTGACATTGTTGTCACACACCGTTGACAGACGTGCTGAGGAGTTGAAGTGAGTTTTTCTATTGGCTGCTTTAGGTGCGCAGCCGATAGCCAGTCATTGATGTCGTTTGTACTAATTTTCACGGTGAGCGGTGGATAACCTCAATGCAATGCTATTGGCTACTGCCAAAAACGGACTGGAACTCCATTTTTTGGTGAGATTCTTAAAATCAAGGCGATTGATTCTGCATCCAGTCATGAGTGCATGAGTGAGCTAGCTAGTAGAGGCAGTTGAGTGAGTAAGTCAAGGTATTCTAGAGCGCGAACCTCGTGCGCACGGAGAAAACTCAGTCGTGCGTATGACATCAACCCTTAACGCTACAAAACACGTGTAATCTTATGCTGTAGAGCATAGCCTATACAACTAGCTAACAGTTGCCTGACCATCGCAACATTCAGAAGGCAGCTGCTATCTGCTATGAAGAAGTTAGCATTCGAACGACGCGATGGTTAGGTAGCTTTGAGCTACTTTAACTAACAGCATGCCTTGTTGAGATTTAACAACAGTTTTATCAGGTTATGAGGTTAAAAATTCATGTCAGGCCGGGTGGGCACGCACCGAAACGGCAATCCCGAAACGAAAATTACTCGTGATCAAGCTTTTTCCACGTTCGAAGAATGTTTCTCCGGAAGGATGACAGACGGTTTGGTAGAAAGTCTACATCAAATCTATCATCATTCTTAGCGTTGACAGACAACAAACTTCCATCCAAACGGATGATGTCCCTATGTAGTTGATAAGAGCAGATGGCTTGCTTGCTGTCTGAACAGCTGTCGACACTCTAGCGCAGTGCACCACCAACTGCGTGCGTCTCAGCATGTCAAATGAAAGAAGAATCGATAGCCATGCTAGTCGGAATGACAATGGCAAACGCCGCCTCTCGCGCCGATCTGTGTCTCCAGTTACACCCAGATCTCTCACCAATGACGATGGCAATGCCGCCGCTGTCACCATTTCGAAGAAGATGCGCACTAGCCTGCGGAATCTCAAGTGTTGTTGTGACATTGATGGCATTCCGAATGAATACAAATGTGATGGATGTGCGAGATGGGATTCATCAAGAAAGCTCAAACCGCGGGACCAAATGAAAACACGAGAATACAAATGCCAAAAGGTGTGGCAATGCAAAGAGGAAGACGTCCCAGATCGGTTGCATCGTCATTGCGAGCAATTGATTAAATTCGTGGAGTCAACGAAAAGCATAGATCGATCCGCATTGGTTGATGACACAACAACAACAAATAATAATAATGACGATGACAATGACGAAGTTCCCGGTCCCATCGAAGTCCATGACACACCCTCTCCGCCACAACGAAATGTAAACTTCACGCTCTGCGAGTTCACCAGTCAAGGCCAAGACTTTTCTTTTCTCATTCCGAACAGTCATTGTGTTGAACACACTTCGGATGTTAAAAGATGGAAAAACGGATACGATTGCTGCGAACGCATCCGCAAGAAATTTAGGAAGAAACTGCATCGCACCGACTGCATGTTCTCACAAGCGCTGTGGGCAATCGCGACATGTGCTGTACCAGCACTTGCTCTGTCTGCGGCGCAGTTTCTTTTCCCTTTGATTGTCTTGGCATTTTTACATGACACTGGCATTTTTGAAAATGGAGTGCCGGCCGACACACATCCACGATGCTTTCCTTCGGATGCTGCTCTTCGGAAGCATGTCATCACTCAAGCTGTCCGCGACACGACAACGCTTGGCAAAATGCTACTAAACGTGCCAATGTACATAGCATGCGATAAAGGCAACAAGAGAGGCATCAGCCATTTTGTAAAGCATCTGTGCTGGTGGTGCCGCATTGCAGGTCAAGTGCGTGCGCAAGCACTTGACATTGACGCTTCTGGCGGCACTACACAAGAGTGCGCAGACGCAATAGAAGCGTCCATGAACAAGTTGAAAGCAGTAGCAGGGGCCGCTACTCATCTATTAGCCGGCCAAGGAACTGACAGTGGAGGTGGCGGAGTGCTTGATGGGCTCGCGGATGCTTTACAAGCGAAGATTAACCTGTGTGTGGATGTTAATGATTACTTGGTGGCGAATTGTTGCATCCATGCTCTCCAGCTACAACTCCGTAACGCAGTTGTGGCTGTGTTTGGAGAGGGAGGTCTTGACAAGACCAACATGATGCAGATGTTGCATTCCGTGTGCGATCTCCAAGAAGCAATTGAAGCGAATGAATGGAGACACATGCTTTGGAAATCATCCGAGTTTGTGCATTCGTTCGATCCTTCTATCATCATCATGGACGAACAAGCCATTGATGTCCTTCCAGCAAGAGCGAAGTGTCAAAACGAATTTCATCAAGCGTGCAACAAGATTGTTGGATTTCATTCGAAATTCAATAAAGCTGCTCCGACTGATCCAGAGTCGTTGAGCCAATGTAAGGACACGATCTATGCTAAGGTTGCAGCGCCTATCTTGACGCGTTGGTGGACTGTCGGCGCAGGGGCTTCTTATTTGTTTGAGTGTTGTCTCCAACTATGCCATGCGTGTCAAGCCATCATCAACACACATCCTGGTGATTCGAAAGCAAACAAGATTGCCTCTGGACTGTTTTCGTTGATGACTGATCATCAAAATTTCATCGACATGGCACTCGTTCGCTGTTTCAACAAGGCTTATGTTCATCCCCATTTGCGGTGGCTCCAAGCTTGCACTGACTTCACCAATAGACATGGCTTCCAATCACACAACATTGCTATTCGACACTTTCTTATGCATCGTGATCTTAGTGGTGTCACAGGCAGACAAATGGATGACTACCATGAGGCGATTGAAGAAAATGACCCAGAGGGTACCCACTTTGCCAAGCTCGAACTCTTTGTCAAAGCCAGTCAAGACTCGCTCCAAAAACATTTTAGCAGATGGATGACCCCGAAGATGCTTCCGTCGGCACTTTTGAGTGAGCCTCCGCTCGCAAAGGTTGTCGCGTCAGTCATGCTCAAGGCAGATGCTCCAAGCAATGCAGCTCTTGCACCAGAAGTTTTGCCACATCCAATTGCTGGAGAAATGCAATTCATGTCTGCTGCACATGGCAGAGTGATTAATGTCAAAGCATTGGATCGATTCATCCGTCAGAATGTTGATGATGATGCGGAGCATGCTGCGGCCGATCAACAAGCAGCGGATGCGTTGCTACAAGGTCTCAATCTCCGTGACAAAGACTACACCAACAACCATGGTGACATCCGGTTGCGCATGCATAGGAAATGTCCGCCATGCCCAAGTCAAACTCAATTCGTGGAGAGTGGAGTGAAGGATGCCAAAAATGTCTCATCCACAGACCGATCGGAGCAAGTGCGAACATGCATGTCTGTGACAAGGTCAGTGACACCATTAACCAAGAGCAGCGAGGATGGAAATGCGACCAAGATCAACGCCATCATTGGTTCAGCAGTGGAACGAATCAATCCCCATGTTGGTGACATGTGCAATGCCGAGCACAAGCAAACGTTCAACTCAGTTGAACATGCTATGACCAAGGCAGGACATTTCCAACAGCAGCGAATCAACAACAAGATTGCCACTTTCGATAACCAACGAGAGACGTGCAAGCGCCAAAATGTGGCGCAACAGGTCAAGCCACAGCAACAGACTCCAGCAGTGACAGGTCTTATTCCGCTTGGTAAGATCTTCCAAACCAAAGAAGGCCACATGCAGGGATTGCAAGTGGAGCTTTGTCACCGCGGTGTGCCCATTGTCGAAGTCCAAAGGATGAAAATCACTGAAAGAAAGAATAAACTCAAAGAGCTAGAGACCAATCGTCTTGTAGAAGAAGAAACCATGACACCACAAGCTGCCGCGGAACGTGCCAAGAAGTATTTCAAGCGATTGTCGACTGCCGAATTTCAGTTTGTTGGTGAGCACATGCATGTTGTTGCTCCGAAGTTCAAAACAAATCTAACTAAAAATCAATCTCTCTTCATTGCACAGACTGAACATAAAGCGTTCCACGATGGCTGACAGCGCGGCGGGTGCAAGCCAATGGCTACTTGGTAGGAATTAATTTTATAGGAGGATTGTATGAAAACAACAACATTGTCTTGTTATTTGTGCTTGTTATTCTGTTGTTTTGTCATTCGGGATTCATTTTTTTTGAATCACGCAGAATTTTCTCATCCTACGTAAGGTTCGTGCTCTATGTTCATTTGACGCCATTTTTCTCGAGAATCAACTAATTGATATAGGTTCTTGTGATTGTCTAGCTAAATTGTTTTTAACAAATCATTGTGTGTGTGTCTTACTGCGACGCCTATGAACGACAGCCCAAGCAATGCAAAGTTTTCGTGGCCTGGATCTTTGCTCTATCTGTTCAGGCAGTTCCTGAGCAGCGCGTTGCTTAACTGTGTGATGTCGTAGCAAATGAACCAACAACATAACCTCATTGTTTGGGATCGACAGCACGCATTGTCGCAGTTGTTGTCACACAGCATGTTCACAGACGCAGTACTATAAGGCCTGCCAAAGTTCCTACTCAGGCCGACGACGAGAACGTGCCCGATTCATGAAGTCTTGCGGGCATTGCCCTGTGATGCCGGGCATTGCGGCCGCGGCACGCATTCAAAAATCCACCATGACACAATTGCACACTAAGACTGTCTCGGTCTATCAACAGAAGCAAGAATTTCTCCTTGGGACATGGAACGGCGTTGGATGCACTCCCCGAGGATGTTCCCGAATTGTCTTCCTCACCGCTGAGCCCTGAACAGACTACACTTCAACTTCGGGCAAAGGAGCACCAAACAGAAGACGATTGGACGAAGAATGGCCGCCAACACTGTCGGCAGTGGCAGTGATAGCGCTACGATCCTCAGCAACAGCTCTCATTGGGCAAAGTCACTCACGACACTGCGAGAGACAAGACCAACATCCAGCCGGTACGTTCGAATATATGCTTGCAAATCCAAAAGACTGTTTGTTACTTTTGGGGGGTACTGAACCGCCTCTTATCTTTTTCTTGTTGTCGACTGCAGAGAGGCAGAGACTCCTCTCGCACTATAGTCAAATCCACATGCCGAAGCAACAAGTGCATTTGGCGTCGTCGTGTTCTTCCCAAAACACGAACTCCCTTATGAACGACAAACCAAGGAAAACACGGGCGCCGATTTTCTCTGGTACTATTATTTAAATGTTACTATGTGAGCACAACAATTGACAGCCGTCGGTTGCAGAACCGTCCCGAAGGCCGTGATTACACTTTCCTACGATGGAGAAGAACTATTAGAGATGGTGTTCGTGAAAGAAACAACCATATCTTCAGGGGAAGCAATAGGACCATTCAAAGCAACTTCTAAATCTCCGGAAGCGCGAACATCAAGGACACAATCCATAATATCACTGCCCCAGTGAGAGCAAGCTTGCATGGCTTCTTCCTTGGAAATGATGGACTCTTCCAAGCGGCGGAGTCTAATCTTCTTGTTCGTCAGCGATGGCAGCTGGCAATGCTTGGGGTAGGGGGAAGGAACACGAAAGAGAAAGCCATCAGTAGAACCTTGCACCTGCCAGTCCTGACCACATTCATTGTTGTCCGTGTGGATGGCAACGTTGTCACGGCCAACCATGGCTCCATCCTCGAACCTCCCCATCAAGCCGACACTTGCACCAAAGTTGCTCTGAGTCGCATGGAGAACGCTGACAGTGATCCAGTCCTTAAACTCCCTTGTGTCAGTCTCCTCCTTGCAACCGGCAAGACGAGTCTTGCAGACATGCCTGGGCTTCTTTGTTGATTTGGACGATGTGACTTTGTAACCGGCCAGATCTTCTGTTGCGCCAACTGTTTGCAGGACACCATTGATGTAGTGCTTCCCTTGGTTGCCCACCTCCAAGATATCTTCTCCAATTCGAATGGCAACGTCTGACACAAAAGAAAAGAAGGTCTTGTAAGGACTGCTGCGAATATGAATGGAAAGTCCCTTGTTGGCATTGCCATGACCGTCAGCTACATGGGGTGCATTCAACAAAACCAAATCACAATGGCCATGGAAATCATATTGGGCACCGTGCCACGTCTTGAAATGAGGATCTCCACCAGCACCACCTCCAGCACGATAGAAGGCAAGAGTCATTGTTTGGTCGGGGGCATTGCAATTTGTTCCGGCCAGTCCTCCCCAGTTGTAGGAATAGGATGCCCCATAGGCAGCAGACTTGCAGGGACGCATGTTCTGCCAAGCACCACAGCCACACCCAGCACTGGCAAAGTTAATCTCCACTCCATCACATGGCCCAACAGTCATTTGCTGACCAGCAACTGTCACCGTTGTGTGCGGCGACACAGCTGTTGCTGTGTTGAGGGCCCTTGCCAGAGCTGCAGCACCAACCGCACCACTCAGGACCACAGTCGACACAAGGGACCCACCACATTCCACCCTGTCGAAATCACCCGTCAAGGCAGCGCGGAAATTGTCCCAGTTGGTGCAAACTGAAGCAGTTGGCTGAGCGTTGCAGACAAAAGATTCTGAAAAAACAGCACCTGCAGCTCCATGAGAAAGCTGACCTGCCACCAACAAGAGGGCAAAGACTGTTTTGGAAGTGACAGAAATCATGTCTTGTGTCGTGGCTTTCGGGATCTGAAAGAAGGCGATGACGCTGTTGACGAATTGGTCAGGTGACACGGGACGCAGATCGCAGAGGATCCGCAGATGAAGACGATGATGCAGTTGACGAGTTGATCAGGTGACAGCAGATCGCAGCGTCTCCGCGTTTGAAGGCGATGACACTGATGGCACAGGAAGCCGGTCGTGGCTTTTGCGGAGATGGCGCTGTCGAATGAGATGGTGCTGGCGACACAAGAAGCAGATCGTGCAGCTTGTCCGTGGTCAGAGGAGAGGATTGAATTGATGTAGTGGCACAGGACGCAGATCAATTCTATGTTGTAAAATTAATGACTTTTTGATGATCGGATGAAACATCCAGTGGATAATAGCCATTAGAAGGCAGTGTGCTCGTTTGTCGCGGACATGATTCTGGGCCTGCAATGCAAAAGAAAACCGGGAAAGTGCTTTTATACTTGGTGTCAGTATAAGTCATGCTGGCGTGCCTGACGGAAAGGCACAATTGACAACTGTACAAAGTGTACGGTAGTACTTTATTATGACTAAGAGTACATTGGTTCAATGCAAAAATCGAGGTGACGTACTACAAAAATGGAGGTGCTGTGTGGCATTGTGACTGTCGGCTCAGGCAAAATTGAAAACTGTGCAAAATAGTACTGTAGCACTTCATTGTGACTCAATGAGGGCATGATTGCGTTAAGGTCGATCGCAAGAAGCTCAAGGTTGGGTATGCGAAGCATTTGGGGCCCAAACGAGACGCCGCACATGCAGGATTGTTTCGATTGGTGAGTGACCGAGAGCGATGACTCAGCCTGCGTCAGCAGAGACTGGTTAGCACTGCAGGCACGGATGACCTCCTTCAATTCACCTAGGCTGCTGCTGCTAGTAGACTGCTAAGCATGCTTCTCCATGAAACATCGCCACAGGACCAAGATCTCCTGTCTGCGCCTTTTGGGGCAAGAGTGGGTGAATGAAACACAAATCATTTTGTCAGGACATGCAAAATCCCATGACAAACAAGGACTGCTGTGCTGTTCGACTAGGTCACGCAGATGCCACTGCTGTGCTGTTTGCCTAGCTACTAGTCAGCACCAGCGCTGGTAGGAGTTGAAGTGGGCTGTGCTGAAATGCTCTAGCTGGAAAGTAGCTAGCACTAGCTAGCACAACTTCTGGTAATTCCCACCGCCTGTGTTTCGCGTTGAACATTCCAGAGATTCTTAAAGACAAGGAAATTGTGAAATGACGTCATTTTCATGTTTTAGTGTATCCGCTCGCGCTCGGCGACCTCCACCTTTCTCACATAGTTTCCCGTGTGATGGAACCTTCAACATGTTTGAATTTTTGTTGACTGCTGCCGTTGGATGATAATGGCACTCGCCTTTTGTTGTCGGCACCATAATAGGAAATCAAGCCAATCGGGACACCATCTACTTAGTCTGTTCCGTAATCGATTGTTAGATGTCACTACTTTAGATAAAACGCGAAAATACAAATGGCATCCAACGGAAGGCCTACAACGCCAGAGGGTCTTAAGTAAAGGAGACAAATGATAAAGAGGACAAATTATTCAGAGTACTTATCCGCCATTTCATCCACCAGTTCTTGTTCTTCAAGGAGCCGAGTTCGGCTTATTGGTGCGTGCGCCTGTTAGCTCGGTCGATTCACGTGCCTATGACATCCAGAACTTCGTCGTGGCAAACGTAACCGTAACACCTCATCCATCGGCAACCAAGACGCTCAAATTTTCAGTCAGTTAAAGCAGACCTAGTAATGAAACGTAGGTTTCTACCATCTCAATCCACACGACCAAGATTGGAACGGTCGATGAAAAAATGGCAGATACTTCCGAAATACAAAAAGATATCTTGTGAACGAAGGAAGTTGAGACGTACAGCTGCATACAAGTATGTACTTTGATGTAGACCTTCTGGTTCGTTTCACTCACACCGGTACAATTCGATCACTGTCTACCACGCTCACGGCACACATACACTGTGTATGTAGTCAAGTGTACTATAAGAGCAGGATCGCATCGCATAACATTGAATAATATCAGAAGCCAATTTCTAATCCCTTTATGCGCCTGCCGTATCCTCCTTTTACGAATCAGAGCTCTAGTATCAAGTCTCATATTTTCTTTGCTCTGGTCAATTTTGTCGAAAAGGATTCCACAATACTTTTGTTCGACTGTTCGGAAGGACAATATCGAATGACAACCATACCTAGCCTCACATCAGCATCATTGCTCTCGAACATCACATAAACAAGCACATATCACTCATCACCATGTCGTCGTCGATACATCAATTCCAACAACAGCTCCAACAAGAGCAGCAGCAGGATATAATTGATACGCTCCAGGCGATGCGACGTCAAGAGGATATGTACTATGAATGTAGCAACTGCTATCAAGAACGCAGCATGTTGATCGACCCCGTTTCGTGCCATGAACCTGTCACGATTCAAACACGCAACGTCCTGTGCGATTGGGCCAACAAGATCATTGACTTTTGCAGTTTGGATCGAGAGACGGTAGAGATCGCCATGAACTACGTGGATCGATTTGTGCAAACCGAAGCGGGTCTCGAAATTTTGGAGCATTCGGATCGCTTTCAGTTGTTGGTAGTAACGGCTTTGTATCTTGCGATTAAAGTGCACGAGACGGTCGCCATTTCATCGTGTCAATTCGAAAAGATTAGTCGCAATACCTTCACGGCCGATGATGTCGAGCAAATGGAAGTGACACTCCTGGAAGGTCTCGAATGGCACTTGCATCCACCGACATCGCTCTGCTTTGTACGTCTCTATTTAGATCTCATGCCCACGACAAGAATGGCGGGCAAGGAGATGAAAGAAACTGCCTTTATCCTTGCCAAGATTCAAACCGAGTTGGCTGTCCGAGATGCGGCTCTTGTTTCGGCAAAAGCATCCACGATTGCCTTTGCTTCTCTCATGAACGCTTTTGAAGCGCTGGCTTTTGCGGACTCACTCACAGGAAGCTTTGTGGTCAACGCCTTTGTTGCCAAGGTGGCGACATTATCCCTTGTCAGCAAGGCCGTCTTCTACGACGGCGATCACGTCATGCGTCCGATTCAAATGAGACTCTATCAAGCCATTGCCAAGCAAACGGATATTGAGTTGTTCTCCACAGGACCAGAAGGAACTCACGCTCCAAACTCCCCCACGACTCCTATCCCGTCAACGCCACCCCGACGTGGTGTGGCTCGCACCAAGTCGTTCGAAGAAACGCCACGGTCGATCATCAGCCGAACAGCTTAATTGATGACTTTGACTCGTCGTGGCCCCTCCTCTGTCGACAGTAGTAGTCTTAGATTTCAATGAATCATTCATAAAAATGCATATAAGCTAGATACTTTTACATGATGATGATGTCTATAACGTGGCAGGTGTATTGTAGCTGTTATTCTATACAGGAGTAGCAGATAGTTGTCCAACACCTATTGCTTGATCTCCTCTAACGCCGGAACTTCTTCTCTTTGAAGATACACAGCTTCAATGGAAGTATCAAAGGAGGAACTCACGGGGAAAGGGCTCTCATAAAAGTAGTTTAGCTTTCGGCGTATGCTGGAAAAGGATTCGATGGATGACGTCAAGAGTGTTTGCAGAGGTGGCTTGCCAATTCCCAATCTTCCCTGGAAGAAGGTATCTCGAATGCCTCGTAAAATATAAATCAATTTCTTGAATCCAGTTGGCTTGGGACCAAAAGATAAATCGTACAGAGCCTTGCCTTCGGGTACTTGTCGTTTCGAGTATTCCAACAAGGATGTTTCCAATGATTTTTCTTTCAACGAAGGATCATAATACTTTTCCAGACAATCCGACAAAGCGACCGAGTCCAACAAGGCGCTGTTGACTCCTTGTCCAGACACTCCACCGGTCGCGTGCGCGGCATCCCCGGCAATGGCCACGGAAGAACCGTAGTGATACGTATTGCAAATGACGGACGATGCATATCCTGGTTTTTGACTAATGAGTTGATCGGCCACTTCCTCGAGATCGGCCCCGGCCAAGAGGGGAAAGCTTTCCACGAGAGTTTCGGCCAAGACGGCAGTTTTATTGTCCAAGTCATAAAAATTCGACGCCAAAATGGGATTGTCGGGTCCACCACGTCCCGCAAACAAAATACAACAGGATCCATTGACGGTGGGTTCCATAAAGGCGGTACACGATCCCGTCTTTGGGATAATCAAGGCCACCGAATGGGGATCCAGTTTGGGGGGTGGAGCGTCAAGTCTCACGACTTTGAATTCTCCCGGCAAATCTTGTTTGTCACTCTCAAAGTTGGGAGTATTTTTCTTAATGGCATTTCGAACCACCGAATTGACTCCATCACATCCCACCAGAATATCGTATTCCTTGAGAATGGTTTCATTTTTGGTTCGTTCCACAATGATCCGTTGGCGTTCCAAATCACATTCCAATACTCGGCTTTGAAAGTTTAAGTTGAATCGTTCCTCCTCGGCATCTTTTTCTTTATCCTCATTATTGTCGTTGTCGCTGTCGCCGTTCTCTATACTATCGTCATCTTCTTGGTTATCCTCCTCATGTTGTTGTTTGGAGTTGGAATGTTTTCCATATCGTCGTTCCAATTCATCCATCAAGGATATGCACAGATCAGCTTGAAAGAGTAACAATGCTGGCTCTAATTCTTCGTCAATTTTTTCAATCTCAACATGCCTATTGTGGTCCAATGTTGATTGTTGTTGTTTTTGGCGTTTCCATTGTCGTTGTCGTCTTTTTTGTCGTCTTTGATGTCGTCGTTGTGCTCGCGTGGCATCTCGCAATTTGAAATTCAAGGGACCCACGTGCAGTCGAAAGCGATCACATTCCTTGCCCTTGCGTTTGACGGCTTGCCACAAGTCTTCGTCGACATCCCGAATGGCGGTTCGTCCTCGTATGCCCAAACCCAGGGCATAATAGGCAAATCCCGTGGCTTTGTTGAACGTGGAAGCTAACAACCGTGGATCCTGTCGACTTTCAAACAACGAAACGGTGGCACCTTGTTGGAGTAATTTGTGAGCCAACAATAGACCCGAAGGACCGGCACCCGCAATGGATACTCTCAAGCCTTGTAGTTTTGGCAGTGGTTCTTTCTTCTTGTTGTCGTTCTTCTTCTTCTGGGGAGGTTTGTCGCTGGCGCCGTTGACCTTGCTACTACTACTACTACTACTAGTAGTAGTAGTAGAGG
>ENA-ORBV01009207-ORBV01009207.1-microbial-mat-metagenome-genome-assembly--contig:-NODE-9207-length-16306-cov-4.567811_pt1 | contig 16306 bp, 14 predicted proteins | sample MGYA00237777_ERZ505514 | MGnify/ENA primary metagenome ERZ505514 (study PRJEB26160, sample SAMN06269048) | microbial mat metagenome | isolation source: Oligotrophic lake microbial mat | place... | reverse complement strand
AATGATACGGCGACCACCGAGATCTACACCTCTCTATTCGTCGGCAGCGTCAGATGTGTATAAGAGACAGGTATTCGACGCCGCGGATCGCCGCGCGGCGTGGCGCGCGGTGCGCGGCTGGGCCGTCTTCGGGACGCTCGCCTTGGCCGCCTCTCTCGCCACGCCGCATGGACTCTCAGGGCTGCTGTTTCCGTTCGAAGTTCAGCGGATGAACTATGCGCTCTCGTGGATCAACGAATGGCAGCAACCCGACATGCAGCGCGGCCATGTCCTGGAACTGTGGCTGATGCTGGTTCTGCTGGGCGCGCTGTCGCTCGGCCTGCGCCTGCCGGTCACCCGGATCGTCATGGTCCTGGTCATCCTGCATATGGCGCTCGTGCATCAGCGGCACGCCGAGCTGCTGGGCCTGTGCGCGCCGCTGATCGTGGCGCCGGCGCTGGCGGCCGAGCTGCGGCGCCTGGGTGATGAGCCCCTCGCCCGGTCGCTCCGCGGCTGGCTCCGCGCGGCATCCTCCGCCGGCTTGGCGCGCGGGGCTCTCGCGGCGGCAATGGCGATCGCCATCGGCGTGGGGGTCTGGCGCCTGCCAGGCATCGTCATACCCAACACCTATGTCCCCGCCGCGGCGGTCGAGGCGGTCAAGCGGGCCGGCATCACGGGGCGGGTATTCAACGGCTACGACGTCGGCGGCTATCTGATGTTCCTGGGCATCGCGCCGTTCATCGACGGCCGGCTGGACATGTACGGTGAGCCGCTGCTGCGCCGGTTCAACGCGCTGGCCGACATGCCGAAGCTGCTGGCCGACTTCGACATCGGCTGGACGCTCTTCCATCCCGCCGATCCCCATGTCGCCGAACTCGACCGCTTGGCCGGCTGGAGACGCTTCCATGCCGACGACGTCGCCGTCGTCCACGTCCGCACCGAGGCGCCGCAAAAGCGGTAACGTGCCTTCGCGCGGCGTGTCATGGTGGCAGAAGCAAGCGTGGCTTGGGCAGTCGTGATCGGGGGAGATCCATGTCTGCGGTCGAGCAACATCTTTTCTCAGCCGGCCCCAAGCGCATTCTCGCGCTCGATGGCGGTGGCGTTCGCGGCATCCTGACACTCGCCATCCTCGAGCGGATGGAGGCCGTTCTCCGCGAGCGTTCGACCACGCCCGACAGGTTTCGACTCTGCGACTACTTCGACCTGATCGGCGGCACCTCGACCGGATCGATCATCGCCTCGGGTCTGGCGCTGGGACTGTCGGCGCAGGAACTGCTCGAGCTCTATCGAAGCCTGGCGACCCGGGTGTTCCGGCGGCCGTTCTGGAGCTTCGGTATCATCGGCCCGCGATTTTCCCGCGGGCCGCTCGCCGCCGTTCTCAAGGAGATCATCGGCGACATCACGCTCGGATCCGACAAGATCAGGACCGGCTTGGCGGTCGTCACCAAGCGGGCCGACAACGGCAGCATCTGGATCCTGCACAACAATCCGCGCGGTCGTTACTTTGCCGCGTCTTCGGTGGGGGCCGGCAGCACCGCCAACGGCGACATTCCGCTGGCCTCGGCGATCCTGGCCAGCACGGCGGCGCCGACCTTCTTCCGGCCCGAGTTCATCAAGGTGAACGACCTGGAGCTCGGCGCCTTTGTCGACGGCGGCGTCAGCCCGCACAATGATCCGTCGCTGCACCTCCTCATGCTGGCGAGCCTGAAGGGCTACAACATCGGCTGGCCGCTGGGCCATGAACGCCTGCTGCTGGCCTCGGTCGGCACCGGCTTCTTCCGGCACCGCCATAGCGTCGAGCGGCTGCGCTACACGCCGTCGGTCTTCCAGGCGGTCAATGCGCTGACCTCGATGATCGACGACGGCAGCCGGCTGGTTCAGCTTCTGCTGCAATGGGCGTCGGAGACGCCGACGCCGCGCGTCATCGACAGCGAGATCGGCGATCTGTCGGAGGATCGGCTGACCCACCAGCCGCTGCTGCACTACGTCCGCTACGACGGCCAGCTCGAGATCGACTGGCTGATCGAGCGCCTCGGCATCACGATGACGCGCGAGCAGGTGATGCGGATCCAGAAGATGGACGATCCGCGCGGCATCGAGGCCTTGATCGAGATCGGCCGGCAGATCGCCGAGCGCCATGTGAAGGCCGAGCATTTCCCCGCGGTGTTCGATATCGCCTGAACGGAACGCACATACCCCATCCTGAGGAGCGCGCCGTAGGCGTGCGTCTCGAAGGATGGGCAACACCGAGACTGCTCCTTACCCTTCGAGACGGCGCTACGCGCCTCCTCAGGGTGAGGCGAGTTTGTACACGACCGAAGGGTCTCAGGCGGACGGCGGCTTGATGCGGCGCTGGCGTCGCAGGATCACCCAGCTGACATTCTCGACCAGCGCGGCGCGGCCGAGCTGGACGATCAGGCGGATCAGCCGCGGTTGATCGTCGGTCGCGGCGGCCGCGCGCGCCTCGTCCCGCGCCAGGCTGAAGAGATGCGCCGAGACGGCGAATGAGCGCTGCAGATCGCCGAACGACATGAAGGCCTGGTAGGCCTGGACGCTGGCGGTGATCGCGAGCGCGATGCGGCCGACCTGCAGCAGCAGCGTGGTGTCGAACACCGACTCCCGCACTGTCTGCTGGAGTTGGGTGACGTCGAGGAACTTGTTGCCGGCCACGATCAGCAGGCCGATGCCGAGACAGACGAGCCCCAGGATGGCGAAGGTCCGGGCCTGCCGGCGATAGCGTGAGACGACACCGTTGTTGCCGAGGAAGTACGCGACCTGTTCGTCGATCCAGGCGTGGCCGGCGTCGGCGTGGCGTTTGCGGTCCTGCGGCGACGGCGCCGCGTGCGCGCGCTGGACGTCGTCGAGCAGGAAGGCCGTGCGGATCGCACGCCGGATCCAGGCGACCGACGTCGCCTGGGCGGGATTATAGTGATCGGCGACCGAGAGCGGCAGGCCGCTTGCAATCCACGCCGCCTGGATGCGGCCGGCCTCGGCCAGCGCGCGGAGGTCGGTGTGCAGGCGCTGCCATCGGCTTCGGGTCGAGGTGAGCCACACGGCGAAGCCTGCGACCAGGGCCGATGTGGTGATGATCTTGGCGAGCGAGGGCGGGATGGTTCCGTGCAGCGCCGAAGAAACGGCGGCGACGATGGTGGCGAGCACCATGAAGCGCACGGCGATGTTGGTGCGGCGCTGGAACTGGCTGGCGAGGTGGTCGGTCGCCGATTTCAGGGCATCGACGGTCGGCGCCGCTGGATCGGCGGTCCAGGTGTCGCGCGCGCGTCCGTCGCGCTTCAGCAGGCGGTTGAGCGTGTTGAAGGCCGACAGGACGGCGACGTGGCGGTTTTCGCCGCTGCGCGCGCCGATCCGCACCGCGTCGGGATAGAGCCAGAGGGTCCGGCCGACATTTGCGGGCGCCGTCTCGCCGGCGCGCGCCGTGATCACATGGGCGACCGCGCCGCCCTCGTCGTACTGCAGCGGCTCGCCCTTGTTCCAGCCAACGTAGCGACCCTTGAGCTTGGCCCGGACGATCTCGGCCGTGCCGCCATCGCCGCGCGCCGCGTCGCCGTCCCACAAGGCGATCAGCAGATGGCAATGAAGCGCCGTGAAATTGCCGGCCCATGCATAGCCGGCCGTCGGATCGGCGTGACTTTCAGGACAGGTGACGACGAGCCGGGCCGAGCCCTGCAGGCGGTCGAACTCCGCCTTGCTGTCGGCCGTCGCGAAATCGTCGCGGTAGCTCTGGGCGGCGCGCGGCAGCACGACGACGAGTTCGGCGTCGAAGCGTTCCAGGGCCACGCGCGCCACGAGCCGGTCCGCGCCTTCGGCCAGGCCGGTCAGCAGGAGCAGCGGCGCATCGGGCGCCTTGGCGCGCACGCCCTCGAGAAGGGAGACGACCGCGGCCTCGATCGCTTCCGTGCAATCCCCGGCGATCTGGCGATGGCCGGTCACGCCGACGGTCAGGGGAACCTGAAAGGGAGGCACGCGGCACCCTCGACGGCGGCCATTGGGCTGTCAACGACCCTTGACCTTGGCGGCCAGTTCCCCGACTTAGGGCCCGTGATGCAGCGGGCCTTTCCTTATGACGTGATCGTGGTGGGCGGCGGCCATGCCGGCTGCGAAGCGGCGTCCGCGGCGGCGCGGCTGGGCGCGCGCACGCTGCTGTTGACGCACCGGCTCGATACGATCGGCGAGATGTCGTGCAATCCGGCGATCGGTGGGCTGGGCAAGGGACACCTGGTGCGCGAGATCGATGCGCTGGACGGCATCATGGGCCGGGCGATCGACCGGGCCGGCATCCAGTTTCGGACGCTCAATCTTTCCAAGGGGCCGGCGGTGCGCGGGCCGCGTGCGCAAGCCGATCGCAAGCTCTACCGCCAGGCCATGCAGTCGCTGCTGGCGGAGCAGGCCAATCTGGAGATTCGCGCCGAGGCGGTTGCCGATATCCTTCTGGATTCAAGCGGGGCGTGTGCCGGCGTGGTCACGGAATCCGGGGCCGAAATCGGCGCGGGGCGCGTCATCCTGACGACGGGGACATTCCTGCGAGGCCTGATTCACCTGGGTGAAATCAAGACGCCCGCCGGACGGGCGCGCGGGGACGGGGTTGAAGAACCGTCCACGTTGCTCGCGCAGACGTTGCAGCGGTTCGGCTTCGCCTTGGGGCGCCTGAAGACGGGGACGCCGGCCAGGCTGGATGGCCGCACGATCGATTACAGTTCGCTCGAGCGGCAGGACGGCGACGATCCGCCGGTGCCGTTTTCGTATCTCACGGATCGCATCACCACGCCGCAGATCGCCTGCCACATCACGACGACCACGGCCGCGACCCACGCGATCATCCGTGCCAATCTGCATCGCGCGCCGATGTACTCGGGGCAGATCGAGGGGGTGGGCCCGCGCTACTGTCCTTCGATCGAGGACAAGGTCGTGCGCTTCGCCGCCCGCGACCGGCACCAGATCTTTCTCGAGCCGGAGGGGCTGGACGATTTCACCGTCTACCCCAACGGCATCTCGACCTCCCTGCCGCGCGATGTGCAGGTGTCACTTTTGCAGACCATCCCGGGGTTGGAGCATGCAGCCATGCTTCGGCCGGGGTATGCCATCGAATACGACCATATCGACCCGCGCGAGCTGCATGCCACTCTGGAGACAAGGCGGATTCCCGGCCTCTACATGGCGGGCCAGATCAACGGTACCACCGGCTACGAGGAAGCCGCCGCCCAAGGCCTCATCGCCGGGTTGAATGCAGTGCTGGCAAAGCCCTTCATCGTCGATCGCGCCGACGGCTATCTCGGTGTTTTGATTGACGATTTGGTTTCTTTGGGCGTTACCGAACCCTACCGGATGTTCACCTCAAGGGCCGAATACCGCCTCTGGTTGCGGGCCGATAACGCCGACCAGCGTTTGACTCCGCGCGGCCTCGAAATCGGCTGCATCGGCTCCGAGCGCGCAAGAATGTTTCACGTGAAACAGCAAGCCCTGGTTAATGCCCGCGAATTGGCCGGCACCCTGAAAGCCAGCCCCTCGGCTCTCGCCAAGCGCGGCATCATCATCAATCAGGACGGCGTCCCTCGATCGGCCTCGGATCTTTTGGCCTATCCGGAAATCACCTGGAACAGGCTCATCGAGCTTTGGCCAGAACTTGGCGCCATTCCCGCGGACATCGCCGAACAGCTGACGATCGATGCCCGCTATGCGGGCTACCTCGACCGCCAGCGCCAGGACATCGGAGCCTACCGCCGCGACGAGGCTTTGGAGCTGCCTGAAGATCTCGACTATGCTGCGGTCGGCAGCCTTTCAAACGAAGTCCGCCAGAAGCTCGAAACCCACAAGCCCGCGACTTTGGGCCAAGCGGCGCGGATTTCGGGCGTGACTCCGGCGGCCCTGGTTGCCTTGCTGAGATATGTCCGACGCCGGGCGGCTTAAGTGAGCCGGGATCTGTTTGTCCGCGAAATGCGGCATATCGGGGTCGATATTTCACGTGAAACGCGGGATCAGCTCGAAGGGTTGGTCAATACGCTGGTGCGCTGGCAAAAGGCTATCAACCTGGTCGGCAATGCCACCATGGACAGTATCTGGGTCCGCCATGTCCTCGACTCGGCTCAGCTCAAGCTTCTGATCCCACAAAGCGCCAAAACCCTGACCGATCTCGGCAGCGGCGCCGGATTTCCCGGCCTGGTCGCCGCGGCGATGCGGCCGGATCTCGAGGTCACGCTGATCGAGTCGGATGCCCGAAAAGCAGCCTTTTTGGGCGAGGCGGGCCGCCGCATGGGGCTGGAAAAGCAGCCCAAGATCGTGGTTGGCCGCATTGAAGCCGTGCCGCCGGCCAAAGCCGATGTCGTGACGGCCCGTGCCCTGGCGCCGCTCGGGCAGTTGCTGAAATGGGCCCAGCCGCACCGGACGGATACCGCTATTTGCCTTTTCCACAAGGGGAAAGGCTGGCAGGCCGAACTCGTCGAGGCCATGAAGGACTGGGACATTCCCGGCAAGCCCTTTACCAGCGTGACCGACCTTGACGCCGTTATCCTTCGAATCGGCCCCTACCATCTTCGCGATCGCAAACCAAAAGGGCGGCGTCGGAAAGACGACGACGGCGATTAATCTCGCCACGGCCCTGGCTGCCGTCGGCGAAAAGGTGCTGCTGATCGATCTCGATCCCCAAGGCAACGCCTCGACCAGCCTGGGCATCTCCAGAAGTGAGCGCTCACCCGGATCTTATGAGTTCCTGTTGGGCCTGTCGCCGCTCGACGACTGCGTCCGCCCCTCGCAGATCCCCAATCTCTCGGTGATCCCGGCCTCGACCTCGCTCGCCGGCGCCGAGATCGAGCTGATCGACATGGAGCGCCGCGAGCATCGCCTGGTCGAGGCGCTCGCGACGGGCGACGCACGCGGGCGCTGGACGACGGTCCTGATCGATTGCCCGCCCTCGCTGGGCCTGGTGACGCTGAACGCGCTGGTCGCCGTCGACGCCGTGCTGGTGCCGCTGCAGGCCGAGTTCCTGGCGCTGGAAGGCATCGGCGCGCTCGGCACCACCATCGACCGCATCAGGAAAAGACTCAATCCCAGGTTGCACATCTATGGTGTCGTTCTGACTATGGTCGACCGCCGCATGACTCTCAGCCAGCAGGTCGAGGCCGACGTCCGCGCTCACTACGGCGAACTGGTGTTCGGCACCACGATTCCGCGCAACGTCCGCATCGCCGAAGCGCCCTCGCATGGCCTGCCCGTGCTGATTTATGACAATGCCTGCGCCGGATCGCAGGCCTACATCTTGCTGGCGAGCGAGTTCATCCGCCGCCGGCGTACCGCAGCAGAGCAGGTGACCGCCCATGAGCCAACCTCCTAAGCCGCCCACTCAGAAACCGAGGGGCCTCGGCCGCGGACTCTCCGCCCTCCTAGGCGATGAGGACGTAGCCGCAACGGTTGCACCCGCTCCGGCCCCGGCTCCAGCGCCCTTGCCCGACTATCCCAGCAAGGAAGTCGCCAACACCTATGCGCCCAACCGGCCGCCGCTCACGCTCCCGATCGGCCAGCTGAAGCCGGGCAAGATGCAGCCGCGCACCAGCTTCAAGGGCATCGAGACGCTGGTCGAATCGGTCAAGGAATTTGGCCTGCTGCAACCCATCCTGGTGCGGCCGCTGCGCGACGCCGCCGACACCTACGAGATCATCGCCGGCGAACGGCGCTGGCGGGCCGCACAACGGGCGCAGCTGCACGACGTGCCGGTGGTGATCCGCATTATCGGCGACATGGACGCGCTGCAGCTCGGCCTGGTCGAGAACCTGCAGCGCGTCGATCTCACACCGATCGACGAGGCCCAGGGCTATCGCCGCCTGATGGAGGAATTCACCCATACCCAGGACGATCTCGCCAAGACCATGGGCAAGAGCCGGCCGCACATCGCCAACATGTTGCGCCTGCTCGCCCTGCCGTCCTCGGTGCAGGAGATGATCCGGCTTGGCCAGCTCTCGGCCGGCCAGGGCCGCGCGCTGGTGGGCGTGCCCGATCCGGTCTCGATGGCGCAGCGCGCCTTCGAGGGGAAGCTCACGGTGCGCGAGCTCGAACGGCTGGCCGGTGCCGAGAAGCGAAAAGGTAAGGGCGGCCAGGGCGGCGGCAAAGCGGGCGCCCGAGCGACCAAGAGCGGCGACACGCAGGCGCTGGAGAAGCGAATCGAGGACGCGCTCGGCCTCAAGGCCGATCTCAAGCTGCGCGGCGCGGGCGAGCAGAGCCTGCTTACGCTTGAGATTCGCGACTTCGACCAGCTCGACACGGTGGTGGAGAAGCTGACGCGGCGCTGAGCTCCGCCTCGACCATCTGCCACTCCGCCGACACGGCGGTGGTATCTGCCGCGCTGCCCGATTGCTCCAGCACCGCCGCGAAACCGCCCTGCCGCGCCTTTCAGCTTATGCGTCAGATCGGCGAAACTTTTGGGGTCGCCCGTCGCAGCGATCTCGGGCACCAGCTTTGCGCTAGCGGCACGGAAGCGTGTCAGCACGCGCTCGACCATCGCCGGGCTGTCACCGACCATCGCGCCACTAGGCCGGCGCTTTGATGCCGTCGGCCGAGACCTCGCGTGGCGCGGCAAGCGGGAGGACGGTTCAACCTGCGCCGAGTCGGGGCACGCGAGGTTCGGACGTTAGCTCCGGGACGCAGCCAAGGGAATCACCGACAGCCTGAAGTAAGTAATCTGCCGAGAGAAATTCGAGGGGCGTCCAACGGCGGGCTTCTTTTTGCAGTGAGCGTCTTCTTTTTACAGAGACATTTTGTGCAGAGCTGCCCAGTGGCACGTGCTTTTGTGATTTGCTTTTGCAAGTCAATGGCGCGCTGGAATTTCACCAGTGTTCGCTTTTACCTTGCAATTAGTTAGAATGCTAGGAGTCGCGGCTCCGACCATAGTGCGCCCCGGGCGTGGGTGAGTCATACCACCGGTTGAGGTAAAATGAAGAACAACGTCGTTATCGCCACGCACCACAAGACCGGCACAGTCTGGATGGCCACCGTGTTCAAGGCTATCGCCGAGGACCTCGGGGCGACCTACGTCGACTATTGGGCCGAGCGCGAGAATCTGGCGGAAGCTCTCAAGCCGCCGTTCGTGCTGTTCAACTACGATTCCGATTTCCGCGGCCATTCCGACCTCCTCGATCGCGACGATGTGCGGATTCTGCATCTCATCCGCGATCCGCGCGACGTGCTCATCTCCGCCATGCACTATCACTGCAAATCCGGCGAGACCTGGCTGCATGAGCCCGTGCCGGGCTACGACAACATCACCTACCAGCGCCGGTTGAACGCCTTCGCGACCCGCCACGAACAATACGTGTTCGAGATGGAGAATTCGACGTTCAGCACCCTGCGCGACATGCAGCAGTGGCGCTACGGTCGGGCCAACTGCTTCGAGGCCCGCTACGAAAAGCTGCGGCTGGATACCGAGATGAAATACTGGTCCGGGGTCATGAATTTCCTCGGCTTCGACGCGGCCGAGCAGCAGGTCTGCCGCCGCCGCTTCTGGCAATACAGCCTGTTCGGCAATCTCGGTCGCAGCCACAAGCATGTCCGCTCGGGCGACGTCGCCCAATGGAAGCGCGAGTTCACGCCGACCCTGGCCGCCGCCTTTCGCTGGAAGTTCCCGAGACTACTGCAGTCGCTGGGCTACGAGCCCGACGATCGCTGGGTCGGCCGCGTCAAGGGGCCGCGCCCGCACCCCGGCTCGAACCCGACGCCGAGCGGCCCGGTCTCCCTGCTCAAGCGGATTGCCGGTCGGCCGTGGGAACGCCTCAAGGCTGCCGCAAGCCCGAGCGCCTGACGGCCTGCAGTCACACGGCCAGCCTTCACACGGTCTGAGACGGCGTGCCGGCCAACGGTGCCGTCCAGGCATTGTAGCCATACACCCAGTCGGTTTCCGTCGCGCCCTTGCCCCAGGCGTTCTGGCGCGACGTGAGTTGCATGCGTGAGGTGCGTTCCGTCCGCGTCGCCTCGTATCTCGCCAGCGCCGCGGCCACTCCCTCCGGCTCAGCGCCTTCGAGACAGCGCGACAGCACCGCCGCATCCTCGATCGCCATCGCCGCGCCCTGCGCCATGTAGGGCGTCATGGGATGGGCGGCGTCGCCCAGCAGCACTGCGCGATCCTCGCCCCAGCGCTCGAGCGGCTCGCGATCGACCAGCACGCGTTTGTGCACGGAAGGGCAAGCCGCCAGCACGCGCTGCACCGTGGGATGAAAGCCCTCAAACGCCGCACGCAGAACCTCGACATCGCCCTCGGCCGACCACGATTCCAGCCCGAAGTCGGGCTCGGGCTGGCTGGTGACGAAGTAGACTTCCGAGCGGTCGGGCTTCACGTAGTACATGACGATGTGGCGATCCTCGCCCCACCATTTCGCGCACTCGTCCATCTCGAAGCCTCCCAGACGCGTCGCCGGATAGGTCGTGCGATAGGCGATGCGCCCGGTGACGTTGAGCGTGTCCTCGCCGAACAGGATCTTCTTCATCACCGAATGCACGCCATCGGCACCGATCGCGGCATCGGCCTCGACGTTCACGCCGTTGGCAAAACCGAGCCGCACGCCTGTGCCCGTGGGTTCGACGCCGGTGAGCCGATGGTCGAGACGGATCACGTCGGCCGGCACGATGCTCGCCAGCGCCTCATGCAGGTCACCGCGATGGGCCAGGAGATACGGCGCGCCGTATTTCGCCTCGGCCGAGGGGCCGAAGATCATGTCGAACATGACTTCGCCGGTGCGCCAGTCGCGGTTGTTCCACGAGCGCGGGTAGAAGGTCTGGGACCGCAGCCGCTGCTCCAGGCCGAGACCGCGCAGCACATGCATGGCGTTGCAGCCGATCTGGATGCCGGCGCCCACGCGCGCGAACTGCTTCGCCTGCTCGTAGACCGTGACGTCGACGCCCTTGAGCCGGAGCGCCGCGGCGGCCGCCCGCCCGCCCATGCCGGCGCCGACGGCGGCGACGTTCAGTTTGCGTTTGGTCATGCGACGGACGATGCACCCATCCGCCGCGGCGGTTCAACCTCGATGGGCCTACTTGAGCTTGAGCCCGATCACCCGCACCAGCCCGTCAGGCCTCTGCGTAAAGCCTTCCAGCCGGTCGACATAGGCGATCAGGACCTGCGGATGGAAGAGGTAGAAGATCCAGCCGTCGGCAAGGAAGCGGGTGGTGATCTTCGCATACGCGGCCTTCCGGGCCGCCGGGTCGGTGGCGATCCGCGCCTCCTGGTGCCAGGTGTCGACCTCCTTGTCGCAGTAGTGCCCCATGTTCTGCGGTGCGCCGCAGGTCTGGTAGATCACTGAATTGCCGTCGGGGGATGGCGCCTTCCTTATGGGCAATGAGGTGGTGCTAGAGTTGCGGGAGGGGCGAGAGCAGGGGAGGCGTCGGTGTCGAAGGGGCTCAGGACCGTCACAGTGGTAGGCGCCGGCTTGGTCGGCGTCTGTTGCGCGCTTCATCTGCAACGCGAAGGTTTCAAGGTTCGGCTTGTCGAGAAGGGCGAGCCGGGCCGCGGCGCTTCCTTCGGCAACGCCGGCAGCTTCGGCACCGCCTCGTGCGTACCGTTCTCGATGCCGGGCATCCTGAAGAAGGTGCCGAGGATGCTGCTCGATCCCGAGTCGCCGCTGAAGTTGCGTTGGAGTCATGTGCCCAGGGCATTGCCCTGGTTCCTGGGTTCCATTGCCAATTCTCGCCGCTCTCGCGTCGAGGAAATCGCCGCGGCGCGCAACTCGCTCCTCGTGCATGTTCATGAGGGCTATGCCCCGTTGATCGAGGATGCCGGCGCCGAACAATGGATGAAGGACGACGGTCTCCTCATGACGTTCGAGAGCCAGCAGGCCTTCGAAGGTGCCGCCTATGCGCTGGATCTGCGCCGCCGTCATGGCGTTCATATGGACATCCTCGACGGCAACGAGGCACGCCAGATCGAACCCGCGCTGGCGAAAAGCGTCGTCAAGGCCGTGTCGTTGCCCGATGTTCATCGTACGGTCGATCCCTTCCGCCTGTGCACCGCGCTCAGCCAGGATTTCGTGCGCCGCGGCGGCGAGATCGTGAACGCCGAGGTCAAGGGCTTCGAGATCGGCAGCGAGGGACCGACCCATATCGTGACGGGCAGTGGTCTGATCGACGTCGAGACCGTGGTGATCGCGGCAGGAGTCTGGTCACGGTCACTGGCGGCCCAGCTCGGCACCTCGGTGCCGCTCGAGGCCGAACGCGGCTATCACGTCATGTTCGCCAACCCGGGGTTCGAGCTCCGGCGCGCCATCACCTCGGTCGAACGCAGCATCTCGCTTGCCGACATGCACGAGGGTATTCGCGCCAGCGGCGTGGCTGAATTCGCCGCGCCCGATGCTCCGCCTGACATGCGCAATGCCGACATGGTGATGCGCCATGCCAGGCAGCTCCTGCCGGGCCTGACAGGCGAACCAGCCTCGCAATGGATGGGCCCCAGGCCGTCGCATCCGGATTCAAAACCGGTGATCGGCCGGTCGCCGCGCCACAGGCACGTGTTCTTCGCCTTCGGCCATGATCATCTCGGGCTCACCATGGCGGGCATCACCGGCAAGCTGGTGGCCGAGCTGGTGACCGGAAAACCCACCACCGTCGACCTGGCGCCGTTCAGGCCGGATCGGTTCTGATGGGATTCGCGCACGATTCTTGACGGCGGTCAGCCTTCCCGCGGCGGCAACAACCTCTTCGCCTGCATCTGGGCGAAGCACTTCCGGAACATCGCCTCGGTGTCCATCACCTCGGTAAAGCCCGCCTGCATCAGCTTGATGGTCGATACCAGCGCCGGCGGCCCCGGCCTGTCGCGGCCGAAGCCCATCGTGTAGTCGGCATATTCGAACGAGAGCCCGACGAAGTCCTTTAACGTGCCGGACTTCAGCCCTGAAGCGGCGCAAATCTCCGCCCATTCGGCCTCGCGAGGCCGAATCTCGCGATCGAGCGACAGCGGCACGTGCTCGCCGGCCTCAAAGCCCAGCGCGTCGGCGATGGCGGGCCAGACGTTGGGCCACACGAACACGTCGCCGTTGGTGACGTTGAATATCTCGTTCCGCGCCGTATCGGAATGGCCTGCCCAGGCGATGGCGCGTGCCAGCAGGTCGGCATCGACCGCCTGCGCCACGCGGCCGACGCCGCCGGGATAATCCAGCCTGGTCTTGCCTGCGCGGCGCATCATTGCGGCGTATACGCCCAGCGCCGGGATCACGTTCATGGCGCTGCCGACCGAATCGCCTACGATCAGCACCGGCCGCAGGATCGACCAGGCCCATGATTTGCCCTTCTGCGTCTCGCGCAGGTAGCGCTCCTGGTTCCAGTAGAAGTTCGGCTGCTCGTGCATCTCCGAGCGATTCTCGCGCGCTGGCACGAGCAGCGGCCGGACGTGCACGCCGTAAGCCTTCGTCCCCTGTAGCAGCGTTACATGGTTTAGTCCTGGCGCCGCGCGCTCCAGCGGTGCGAACAGATTTCTGAGCATCAGCTCATTGGTGTGGATTTGCTCGTCTTCCTGCCAACCTGCGACCAGTCCCGGCCGCTCGTGGAGGGCGGCGTAGACGAGGTGAGTAACGCCTTTGAAGGCGGGTGCGGCCCGTGCACAGGCATCGGAATCGGTAAGGTCGAGTTGCGACCAGCGTGCGCCGTAGGTCTCGTGAGGCCGTCGACGCGAGAGCACGATCACCTCGCAGCCCTTTTCGGACGCGAAGTGTTTCATGGCTGCATAGCCGACGAGGCCCGTGGCACCGGCTATCAGGATTTTTAAAGGCATGACGGCAGAGCGGCTCATGGCCGCTCCACCCTAGCACTCAGGCGCGCATCGGGCGCGCCTGTTCGAGGTCGTCGGCTAGTAACGGCTCTCGCGCATCGGGATGACCTGACCGCTCGCGTTGATCCGGTTGCCCTGCGAGTCGTAGCGGTTGCCGAATTCGTCGCGCGTCACCACCCGCGCCTGAACTTCAGCCGGCGGGTAGTAAGCTGGCTGGTAGCCCGGGCCAGGCTGGTAGGCCGGCGCCGGCTGGTAGTATGGCGTGGGCTGGCCGGCCAGGCGGTAGCCGCTGGCATCGACGCGATAGCCTTCGGCATCGATCCGGTAGCCGGCAGCATCAGTGCGGTATGCCGGGACGGGGGCCGCCGAGGTCTGCAGGCGATAACCGTTGGCGTCGACGCGATAGCCTTGGCCATCGACCCTATAACCCTGGGAGTCGACCCGATAGGCCGGAGCGGCGGCGGCGTCGCGGTAGGTACGGGCGTCGACTTCGCGCGCCACGCAGCGATCGTAGGGCGCCGAGCCGATCGTCAGGCCGTAGGAGTTGCAAGCGTTGCGCGCGTCGTTGGAGATCATCGCGGGGGCATAACCCGGCGTGGCGCGGTAGCTGGCGCGGGCCTGTTGCTCGCTGCTCACGCAGCGGCTGTAGGCCGCCGTGTTGGGCACGAAGCCATAGTCGGTGCAAGCCTGGTTGGACGACGCATAGAGACCACTGCCGGTGGAGGCATTTATTCTGCTGGTCTCGGTGTTCTGGCAGGCTGCGGCCATGAGGCCGATAGACACGGTTGTCAGGATGCGGAGGCGCATGGGTGGGATTCCCTTCTGGAATACGATCCACCTTGAACGCGGCATTCCCCAAAGGGTTGCTGCCCGACTCGAAATGAACGGGCCTATTGGCTGGGCAGGATGATCTCGAAGCGGGCGCCGGGATAGTCGCCACAGGCATCCATCGCCGTCTCGACCCAGGGGCTGTAGATCGAGAACTTCGGGATCAGGACATGGTCGGCGTCGGTGAAGACTGTTTCAGCCGGGCACATCGGTACGCCCCAGCCCGACCGCAGCGCGCCGCCGCGCGGCGGCACCAGTCAGGCGGCTGCCTTCTTGCGATTGGCGTCCAGGCGTGCATCGACCAGGGCGACGCCGGCGTCGATCGCCGGATGGCTGAGGCCCTTCTGCCGCGCGATGAGCTGCACCAGCTTGTCGGCACGCTCGATGTTGGGCACGCCATTGCCGAGAGCGCGCGCCGCCGACGCCGGACGCACCAGGCTCTGGGCCGCGGCGGCGTATTTCTCGAACGGCACGAGATCCTTCGGATCAGCGCCGATCCTGACGCACAAGTCGTTGACGAAATTGTAGACCGAGCGCGACGTCTCGATGTCGCTATGGACCGCTTCCTGCGCAGTCCGCATGCCATCCTTGGTCACGCAGCGATAATTGCCGGAGAGCAGCATCGCCCATTTGGCCAGCGGCACGAAGATCGAATCGTAGACCCGGAGCTTCACCGGCAGCTCGATCTTGCCCTCGGGCGTGTCGAAGCGCACTGCCTCGATGTCCGTCTCAAGCTGGCGCAGGATGGCGGTCGCCTTCTCGTCCTTGAAGCGCGCCACCTTGAAGTTGGTGGGGAGCGTCACCTGCAGCACGTTCACTTTCTCTTCCGGTGGCCGGATCGCCTGCGGATCGGGGCTGTTCAAGGTGAGGCGCTCGGGATCGAAACCGTCCCACACGGTGGCGTCGGTATAGGCGGGCTTCAGCAGGTCGTGATCGAGGCCAGCGATGCGCCGCACGTAGGGCAGCGGTGGCATGTTCATGATCGACATGCAGGGCACCTTGGACTTGCCCACGGCATCCAGCAGTTCGCGCACCCCCGGCGAGCGGTATTGCGGCTCCTGCATGGCGAGCCCGATGAGGTCGTAATCGGCCGGGTTTACGCCCGCCGTACCGCCGGCCGTCACCTTGCCCGGCAGCTTGCGTGAATCGATCTCGATCGGGTCCTTGCGGCCGCGGATCGGGATGCGCACACGAAAGCCTTCGGCATTGATCAGATCGGCCTCGGGCGGCAGGCAGATGAGATGCACGGAATGGCCGCCGAAGAGAATCTTCGAGGCGAGCAGCGACCCGTAGGACGCTCCCATAATCATGATCTTGTAAGCCATCGCCCGGCCTCCCCGCTTTTTTTTGCATCGTCGTGTTGACGCGATTGTAGCGGCCCCAAGACTGGTCGGCATTCGCTTTCAGGGCGGCTCGCCAGGAGGAACGAAGGACGAGGAACGAAGGACTAGCTCGGCAGGATGATCTCGAAGCGGGCGCCGCCCTCGGCGCGATTGGCGGCCGAGATGCGCCCGCCCATCTCTTCCAGGATGCGGCGGCAGATGCGCAACCCGAGGCCGGTGCCCTTGCCGCTCGGCTTGGTGGTCACAAACGACGTGAAAAGCTTGGGCAGGATCTCGCTGGGAATGCCATGTCCTGAATCCTCGACGGCGATCCGCACGAAAGTCCGGCCATTCTCCTGCACCGTGCCCGTGGCGATCGAAATGGCGGCGCCGCCATTTCGATCGCCACGGGCACGGTGCAGGAGAA